>Ga0073934_10000507_pt1 | contig 110098 bp, 102 predicted proteins | sample LarsenN4metaG_FD_76834 | JGI IMG/M metagenome (GOLD analysis project Ga0073934, IMG submission 76834) | Hot spring sediment bacterial and archeal communities from British Columbia, Canada, to study Microbial Dark Matter (Phase II) - Larsen... ...
CCGCGCATCGCGCGGGACCGACCAGGAAGTGTGGATCTGTACCTGACGTCCTCATCGCTCGTGAAAAGCCTCAGCCGCATCGGTCTCTATTCCTCCAACAAAGTCCACGACCAGGTGGCTGTTCCTCGCTGGATCTTTGACTCGCTAGAGTACCGCCGGCGCTTCCTGCGAGGCCTCTTCGATACGGACGGATCTATCTACCGGCTCAAACACTTCAATGCTGTGCAGATGTCCTTCAGGAACCGATCGACGCCGCTACTCGAGGGCACGCGACAAGCGCTTCATGACCTCGGATACCACCCCTCGCGTGTGAGTAGTCACTCCGTGTACCTGACCCGACGCGCCGACATCGATCGGTACATCAAGGAGATCGGATTCGGGAACGCCAAGCATCGATTCAGGGCTAAGGCGTTTCGAGTCATGCCGGCGAGCCCACGGACCTAGATGGCGACTCGCCCCGCTCGCATCCGTACCTTTGAAGATCGCGGCTATCCCGTCTATGTGGATCTCTGGAACGCCGTCAACGACGAGCACCCATCTCCGGCGGGTACGCTCATGAAGACTCCCGGTACGACGGCACTCGCTACGTCCAGCACCGCTTCCTCGCTGAGTCCGACGGCACACCGGCTGGCGCGGCGACGTTCCATCACGTCCCCTACATGTTTCACCCCCGCAAGTTCTTTCTCGGCGCGCTCGTGCGGCGTGAGGCCCAGCGGCGGGAGATCCGCGCGGCGCTCTATGACCACCTTAGCCACGAGATGGATCCCAGTCCACCCGCTCACACTCTGGGGTGTGGTCCGGGAGACCCTCACGCGGGGGGCGTTCGCACAACACCGTGGCTTCCAGGAGGTTCGCCGGGCCTGGGAATCCCGCCTGGATGTGGCCCGGTTCGATCCCCGACCCTCCCAAGACAACGCCGGCGCAGACGTCCGGGGCTTTCGCATCGTTACGGTGGCGGACGAACAGGGGGTCGATCCGCGGTGGTTAGAGAAGCTCCACGACATGCATACAGCGAGCGCCGCGGACGTGCCGCAGCCTCAGCCGGCCTGGATCACCTTCGAGAAGTCGCTCGATCACGGTGACGGAGGTTCCCCATGAAGCCTGCGCCCGCACCGGCTCCGACTACGCCCCGGGAGAATCCCTGGGAGATGGCCCTCCGCCAGTTCCACGGCGCCGCCGACTACCTGCAGATCAAGCGGGGCATCCGCGACTTCCTCGTCCTCCCGCACCGGGAGCTCACGGTGAACTTCCCCGTCAAGATGGACGACGGCACCGTGCGCATCTTCACCGGCTACCGGGTTCATCACAGCACCGTGCTCGGGCCGACCAAGGGCGGCATCCGCTACGCCGAGCAGGTCGATCTCGACGAGGTCCGGGCGCTGGCCATGTGGATGACCTGGAAGTGCGCCCTCATGCACCTGCCCTACGGCGGCGCCAAGGGCGGCGTCGCGGTCGATCCGCTGACCCTGTCCCGGACAGAGCTGGAGCACCTCACGCGCCGGTACGCCACCGAGATCAGCGTGCTCATCGGGCCGCAGCGGGACATCCCCGCCCCCGATGTGGGCACGAACGACCAGATCATGGCCTGGATCATGGACACCTACTCCATGCACGCCGGGCACTCCGTCCCGGCCGTGGTGACCGGCAAGCCCGTGAGCATCGGCGGGTCGGCGGGACGGCGCGAGGCCACCGGCCGCGGCGTCATGATCACGGCCCGCGAGGCCGCCGCGCACGCCGGCTTCTCGCTCCAGGGCGCGCGGGTGGTGGTCCAGGGCTTCGGGAATGTGGGATCGGTCTCGGCGTACCTGCTGCACGATCAGGGCTGCCGCATCCTCGGGCTCAGCGACGTCTACGGAGCCATCGCCAACCCCGACGGTATCGACCCCCGCGCCGTGCTGCGGCACGTGCAGCAGACCGGCCGCGTCTCCGGGTTCGCCGGCGCCGAGGCGATCGGCAGCAAGGAGTTGCTGGAGCTGCCGTGCGACATTCTCGTCCCGGCGGCGATCGAGGGGCAGATCACGCGGGCGAACGCCGCCCGGATCAAGGCCCGCCTCATCGTGGAAGGCGCGAACGGGCCGACCACGCCGGACGCGGATGAGATCCTCCACGAGCGGGGCGTGCTGGTCATCCCCGACATCCTGGCGAACGCCGGCGGGGTGATCGTCTCCTACTTCGAGTGGGTGCAGGACCTCAGCTCGCTGTTCTGGAGCGAAGACGAGATCAACCAGCGGCTGGAGCCGATCATGGTGAACGCGTTCCGCGGGGTGGTGCGCCTGGCCCGGGAGCGCGAGGTGGACCTGCGCACGGCCGCGCTGATCTACGCCGTGCAGCGCGTGGCCGATGCGTTGATGACAAGAGGAATCTACCCGTAGCGGGCAGGGGCCCCCGGTGAGGGGAAGGCCGTAGCCGCCTACCCCACTTTCGTCGGCTCGGCCTGATACCGCCGGTACCAGTCCTCGCCGGCCTCCGCGAGCCCGACCTGCTCCCACCCGCCATGATAGGGATGCTCATACCACGGCCGCGCCGGCTCGGCCGCCGCATTGGCGCGGAGAAAGTTCGTCGCCGCCTGGCGCTGCAGGAACGCGCGCATGGACCCGAGGTCGGGGTAGCGCGGCATGACGTCCTTCCAGATCGCCCGGCCGCAGAGGAAGCCGCTGGCCCCCGCGTCCACGGCCAGGGTCAGGTTGACGAGGAACTCGCTGATGTCTACGCCGCCGCTGAGGATGACCCAGGGACGTCCGGCCGCCTCGTTCAGCTCCCGGCAGGCGGACATCGCCTCCGCCAGCGTCCAGACCGCCTCCCGCGCCTTGCCGTCGAACGCTCCCTGCGAGAACTCCCGCGCGTACTTCAGATCGCCGGGGAACTCCAGCTTGAGGATATCTACGGCATACGCATCCTTGCTGAACTCCTGGGCGGAGGCGATGGTGTGCCGGGGCCGCTTGCGGGCGAACTCGGGCGTGTCGGCGGCGCTCTCCGCCAGCGGGTAGGTCACCAGCTCCAGGAGGAAGGGGATATCTTCCCGCACGCAGTCGGCGCCCACCGTGCGCACCAGCGACTGCTGGTGGGTGCGGACCGCGGCGTCCCCCTCGGGGTTGTAGTAGATGAGCAGCTTCACGGCGTTGGCGCCGGCCTGCTTCGCCTTCGCCACGTTCCAGCCCTCGACCAGGCGCGACTTCCGCTGCCGGCCGTCCGGGCCACCGGGTTCATACCCCGTCTCTTCGGCCGCCACGAGCAGGCCCACGTCGCCCGGGACGAGCTTCGTGGCCCGCGCCAGGCCGTACACCGGGTCCACCAGCGTGGCCGTGGCATACGGCGAGAGCACCTCGGTGATCACGGCCTTCGTGTCCGCGAGGTCGCCGTACGTCACGTCGCCGGGCTTGCGCGCCGTGGCCTTGCCGATGGCGTTGCGCAGCGAATCGCGCTGATCGATGGCCAGCATCTTGAACCGCCCGCGGGCGTCCGTCAGCCGCTGCAGATTGACCAGCTTCCCGCTCGTCATCGAGCTCATCGCAACCCTCCACGACCTCAGGTAAAGAGATTCACCAGCTCGTACAGCTCACGGCTCAGCGGGTGCGTGCCCTCCAGCCCCTGCTCCAGCGGCACCGCGGTGATGGCGTTGCCGCGCAGCGCCACCATCTGACCGAACCGACCCTGTTTGATGAGATCCACCGCGGCCACGCCGTAGCGCGTGGCCAGCACGCGGTCGAAGACCGTGGGCGCCCCGCCGCGCTGCAGGTGCCCCAGTACGGTGACGCGGCACTCGTAGCCGGTCCGCGCCTCGATCTCGTGGGCCAGCACGCTGCCCACGCCGCCCAGCCGGGCATGGCCGAAGGCGTCAACTTTGGCCTCCTGGGTGATCTGCGTGCCGAGCTCGGCCAGCTTCGCGCCCTCGGAGACGACGACGATGCTGAACATGCGCCCGCGCGCATGCCGCGTCCTCACCCGGTCGCACACCTCGTCGATCGTGAAGGAAACCTCCGGCACGAGCACGATGTCCGCGCCGCCGGCCAGCCCGCCCACCGCGGCGACCCACCCGGCGTCCCGGCCCATCACCTCAATCACCATGACGCGATGGTGCGCCTCCGCGGTCGGGTGCAGCCGGTCGCAGGCCTCCATCACCACGTTGACGGCGGTATCGAACCCGATGGTGAAGTCGGTGCCCGGGATGTCATTGTCCATCGTCTTGGGGACCCCGACGACGTTCACCCCCAGCCTGGAGAGGCGGAGGGCCACGCCCAGCGTGTCGTCGCCGCCGATGGCCACGACGGCGTCGATGGCTTTGCGACGGAGGGTGTCCAGCATCCGCTCCGGTCCGCCGTCCACCTTGAACGGGTTGTACCGCGACGTGCCGAGCACCGTGCCGCCGCGGGGCAGAATGCCGGCGATCGCCTCGGGGGTGAGGGGCACGAGACGGTCCTCCACGAGCCCCTGCCAGCCGTTCCGAACGCCCACGACCTCATAGCCCGCGTCCCACCCGGCCCGCGCCACTGCCCGGATCGCTGCGTTCAGACCCGGGGCGTCGCCTCCTCCGGTCAGCACAGCCACCTTCATCATCAGACTCCTTCACGCACGCGATGTGTCTCACACTTGAGTCTACAGAAGCCCCCCGGGGGATGCCAGGGCCTGCCGTCTGAGCGATCCGCAGGACAGCCCGCACGGCCGGCGCGCACGGGCGCGGCCGGTCACGACTGCTGGGGGGTGAAGACCACCTTGAACGCGTGCGAATCGGCCTTCGCCATCGCCGCGGTGAGGGCATCCGCATAGCGCTCCAGCGGGTACCGGTGCGTGATCAGCGGGGCCAGATCCACCCGGCCCGACGCCATCCACTCCAGCGCCAGATCGAGCGTCCGGACCCGCCGGCCCTGCCACGTCTCCCAGCGGTAGATGTAGCTGCCCGTAAGCTGCAGCTCCTTGAGCCACACCGGCGTCCAGTCGGTGTACAACGAGATGGCGCCGAGCCCCAGGATGACCACCCGCCCTCCCGGGGCGGTGAGATGCAAGGCGTCGTCGATGCTGCGCGACGTGCCCACGCACTCCACCGTCATGTCGGCCCCGCCGAGCAGCAGACGCTTGCCGAGCATCGGCCGCCGCAGCACGCCGCCCAACCGGTCGGCGAGCTCTTCGTAGTGGCCGTCGCGCCGCTGCAGGAGCACAACGGCGTCCGCCCCCAGGCGGCGGGCCATCTCGCCCTGGAAGGCATGCTTGACCAACGCGATGACCTTCGCCCCGCTGCCGGTGGCCCGGAGCGCCGCGATGGCGCACTGCCCGATCACCCCGCCGCCGATCACCAGCACGGTGCTCCGGTCCGGGGGCGGATAGGTCACCGCCGGGTGCGCCGCGCAGGCCAGGGGCTCCGCCATGAGGCCGTTCTCGTCGCTCACGGCCTCCGGGAGGGGGAAGATCTGGGAGCGATGCGCCACGAACCGGGGCGCCCAGCTGCCCCCGGTGTCGCGGCACGCGCCGATCATCAACCCCGGGCTGATGTGCCCGTCCGCCACGCGTACGCAGAGGTTGTAGTTGCCGGCCGCGCAGTGCACGCACGGCGTCTGGACGCCCCGGGTCGCGCAGGGCAGCGTCGGCTCGACGGTCACGCGCTGCCCCACGGCAAGCTCTCCGGCGGCGGGGCCGACCTCCACGATCCGGCCCGCGTTCTCATGGCCCAGCACGAACGGAAACGAGCTCAGCGCGGACAGCGCCGGGCTGGCGTCGAGGTGGATCGTGTGCAGGTCGCTCCCGCAGATCCCGCCGAGCAGCGACTCCACCCGCACCCAGTCGTCCCCCGGAAGCGCCGGCTCGGGAATCTCACGCAAACGCAGCGCGCCGAACCGGCCCCAGAGCGCGGACCGGCTGACGGAACGTAGCACGGTCGTAATGGCGTACCGCGGGAGCGTCGGATCAAACACCAGCGCCCGCATGTGCCCTACGACATGGGGACCTGGCGGATGAAGCCTCTCTCCAGCCGGTTGAAGATGTCGTCAAGGGTGGGCCCGGTGATGGTCAGCCCGTGGTTCTTCAGGCCGACGACGGTGCGGTCGGGCGTGGGCGATTCCCGCACGACGTCGGCCACCGCCTGCGCCAGCTGGATGGTGCCGCAGGGGTAGTTGATCGTCGTAGAGTGGATGTCCGCCATCCAGGCGTGCACGTGCACGATGGCCCCCACCTGCGGGTGCTCCGTGTAGATCATCCAGTGCTCGATGGCGTCCACGGAGACGCGGCGGGGCTGCACGTGGGGCGGCACGCTGAGCAGCATGACGTTCCGCTCCCGGTCGAACCCTGTCACCAGCAGCATGTCGCGGCCGATGACCTTCATGTTGCCCTTGTCGACGCCGCTGGCGCTCATCCAGTACGTGGTCGGGCTCTTCCGTACGCTGAGGTTCCCGTAGCTCAGCCCCCCGATGCCGTAGAGGCGCTCGATGTGCCGGAGGTCGCGCGCGTCCACCATCTCATGGATGGGGAACGGCGCCGGGAGGAGGTTGAGGGCGTCCAGCCGCTTGCCGGCCTCGCTGAGCTGCCGGGTGAGCTCGTCGCCGTCCCACAGCCCGGGCGGGAGATCCGGATGAAACTCGTTGTCGATGACCAGCTGCGACGACGCCAGCGGATGCAGGCGCTCATAGAGGTACTCGAAGTACGCCGCGCCCGCGCGGTGGGGGATCGGGTAGTAGCCCTGCTCGAGGGTGACGAAATACGTGTCCACCGCCTCGTCACGCACCAGGTAGATCAGCAGGTTCGCCAGGGACCGCACCAACAGCGGATACGCCTGCCGCAGGACGTTCTCGGGACGGCCCGCGGTCAGCGCGACGGAGACGACGAACACCGCCTTGGCGCGCCGCCGGAAGACCTTGGGGCGGTCGGGGTCGATGAAGTTGAAGACGAGCCGCAGCCCGGGATCCTCCGGGTCGTCGACATACTCGTGGTCGTGCTGCGTGAAGACCTGCCGCAGACCCGAGGCGAGTCCCGCCAGCGTAGGGTCGGAGGTATCACCGACAAAGGTGAACTTCATGGGTCCGTCGTCAGGTTCGTGTGCTAGCCGAGGATTCCCTGCGCATGGCGGCCGCGGATGAGGCGCCCAGATGCAAACCGCGTGGGCGCGAACGGCATGAGGTCCACCGCGGGAGCTTCGCCGCGCAGCAGCGCAGCGAGGCAGTCGCCCAGCGCGGGAGCGAGCTTGAAGCCGTGCCCGCTGAATCCCGCGGCGACGAAGACGCCGTCGGCGCCCGGGACCGCGCCCAGGACGGGCTGCCAGTCGGGCGTGATGTCGTACAGGCTGGCATATCCGCCGCGGACTTCGGCGTCCGCGGCCCGGGGATAGCGGTGCGCCCACAGCGCGCCGACACGCCGGACGAAGTCGAAGTCCACGCCCTGGTTGAAGCCCGCGGGGGAGACGATCTCCTCGGCTTCCTCCTCCAGCACCCCGGCCAGCACGGACGCGGCCGACTCGGGCCGGGCGTAGAAGCCCTGGGTCATGTCCTCGATGACCACGCCGAGACCTCCGAACCCGGACGGCGGTGACAGCTGGACGACCTGCTGCCGCGAAGCCTCGATGGGCAGGCGCGCGTCCACGGTGGCCAGCAGCGACGGGGTCCATGGCCCCGCAGCGACCAGGACCTGCCCGGTCTCGATCACGCCGCGGGACGTCGCCACGCCGGTGACCCGGCCGCCCGAGGTCAGGATCCGCTCGGCGGCCGTTCCTTCCCACAACTCCGCCCCGCGCCGCCGGGCCGCGCCGATGAATCCGGCGACGGCGGCGTAGCCGTCGGCATAGCCTGCGTCGGGCTCGTACGCGGCGCCGCCCACATCCTCCACCTCCATCCGCGGGTCGAGTCGCGCCACGTCCGCGGGGGTGAGCAGCGCGGTCCGGACTCCGAGACGCTGTTGCAGGGAGACGTTCGCCTCGACGCCCGGCAGCTGATCGGGCCGCGCCAGCAGGAGAAAGCCTGTGCGGATGAAGTCCGCGGTGGCCCCGGTGTGCGCCTCGAACCGCTCGAAGAACTCCAGGCCGCGCACGGCCAGCTGGATGAGCGGCTCGTACGAGTAATGCAGCCTGACGATGCCGATGGTGCGCGAGGTCGGGCCCGAGCCGGCCGTGTTGCGCTCGACGACGACCACGCGTCCGCGCGTCCGCCGCGTCAGGTGGAAGGCCGTACTGGCCCCCGTCACCCCCGCCCCGATGATCACCGTCTCCGCCGCGGACACGTACCCAACTTCGTCGTGAGCCCGCGCGAGTCATTCCCGCCGGTCCCGGGACAAGTCCGATTGACCGATCATGGTCATGGAGGAGCGAGCCACGAACAGGCCGGCGCCATCCCCGGCGCGAAAGGCACGTCATGCCTCACGACCATCACCACGAAACCGAACCACCCCGCCCATCTCCACCGCCGCCCGCGAGCCCGGCGCACGTCCACGGCGCGCCCTCTCACCCCGAGCACGCCCACGCGCATCCGGGCGTGCCCTGCCCCTGCGGGAAGGAATGCCTCTCCTGCGGAGCGGCAGTGCTGGCGACGACGTGCGGCTGCGGGTTCGAGGCGAAGCAGTTCGAGTACGCGCTGGACGAGCAGGTGGACGCGCACCGCCACCATGCCGCCGGCCACGGTGTGGGAGAAGCCCACGACCATGAGGCCCAGATGGCCGATCCCCGCATGGCCCGCTTCATGGAAACCGACATGCGGCGGCGCTTCTGGTGGTCGCTGGTCCTCACGGTCCCGGCCGTGCTCTACTCGCCGCTCGGGATCAACCTCCTGGGGGTGCGCCTGCCGGCCCCCATCGGCGTGAACGGGATCCTCCTCCTCCTCACCACCCCCGTCGTGTTCTGGGCGGGATCGATCTTCATCACGGGCGCCTACCGTTCGCTCCGCCGCCGGGCGCTGAACATGTCGGTCCTCATCAGCGTCGGCGTGCTGGCCGCGTACATCTTCAGCGTACTCGTCACCGTGCTCGACGCCGGGGAGACGTTCTACGAAGCCGCCGCGATGCTGGTCACGTTCGTGCTCTTCGGCCACTGGATGGAGATGCGCAGCCGGCGGGGAACCTCCGAGGCGCTGCAGGCCCTGTTCAACCTCGTCCCGCCGCGGGCCCGGGTCGTCCGGGACGGGGCCGTCATCGACGTGCCCACCGCCGAGGTCCGAACCGGTGATCTGCTCGAGCTCCGGCCGGGGGACCGGGTGCCCGTGGATGGGCTGGTCGTCGAAGGGGAGACGGCCATCGACGAGTCGCTCGTCACGGGGGAGTCGATTCCCGTCTCCAAACGCTCCGGCGACGCCGTAACGGGCGGCACCATCAACCAGTCCGGCTCCATCCGGTTCCGCGCCACGAAGGTCGGCGAGGAGACCGCGCTGGCGCAGATTGTGAAGCTCGTGGAGGAGGCCCAGGCGAGCAAGGCGCCCGGGCAGCGGATCGCCGACCGCTGGGCCCAATATCTCGTCATCCTCGCCGTGGGCGCGGGGGTGGTCACGTTCGGCGTATGGTACGGCCTCGCCCACGAGACGCTCCTCGTGGCGCTGACCTTCGCCATCTCCGCGGTCGTCATCGCCTGCCCGGACGCCCTGGGACTGGCCACGCCCACCGCCGTCGCGGTCGGCACCGGCATCGGCGCCCGCCACAATATCCTCATCAAGACCGCGGCGACGCTGGAGTCGCTGTCGCGGATCACCACGGTCGTCCTGGACAAGACCGGCACGCTCACCGAAGGCCGGCCGCGGATCACCGACGTGCTCCACGCCCCGGGCGCCTCCGCGGACGAGGTCGTGCGCCTGGCCGCCGCCGCCGAGCTCCGCTCCGGCCACCCGCTGAGCACGGCGGTCCTCGACGAGGCGGCGCGCCGCGGGCTGTCGGTCGAGGAGGAGATCGCCGGGTTCGAGAACCTGGCGGGCCACGGCGTTCAGGCGACGGTAACCGGACGGCGCGTGCTGGTGGGCACCGCCAAGTTGATGCGCGACCGGCAGATCGATCTCTCGCCGGTCCAGGCCGATCTGGACCGCCTGCTGGCCGAGGGCAAGACCCTCATGCTCGTGGCCGTGGACGGGGCGGTCGCGGGGCTCGCGGCGGCCGCGGATCCCGTGCGCGCCTCGTCCCGCCGGGCGATCGACGGGCTCCGCGCCCTGGGAATCGAAACCGCGATGATCACCGGCGACAACCAGGCGACCGCGGAGACCGTGGCGCGGCAGCTCGGCATCACCCGCGTATTCGCCGAGGTCCTGCCCGAGCAGAAGGCGGACTACGTCCGGCGGGTGCAGCAGGAAGGCCGGTTCGTGGCGATGGTGGGCGACGGCGTGAATGACGCCCCTGCCCTGGCGCAGGCCGACATCGGGATCGCCATCGGGGCGGGGACCGACGTCGCCGTGGAAACGGCGGACGTCGTGCTGATGCGCTCCGACCCGTCGGATGTGCTACGGGCGGTCTTCCTCTCGAAGGCCACGGTGCGAAAGATGCGCCAGAACCTGTTTTGGGCGTCGATCTACAACGTCCTGGCCATCCCGGTCGCGGCGGGCATACTCTACCCGAACTTCGGCATCATGCTGCGCCCCGAGTGGTCGGCGCTGCTGATGTCCGCCTCGTCCATCATCGTGGCGGCGAACGCGGTCCTGCTCAAGCGGGCGGAACGGCGTCTGGCCGCGGTCTGAGCGGCCCGGCGGTACGGCCGCCGTCCGGGCCGCCGGCTCCAGGCTACGGCGGCGGAGAGCCCGGCGGGCCTTCCGCCTGCATGGCATGGACCCACAGATTGTACACGTACGCCACATAGACGAGCAGCACCGCGATGGCCAGGCCGGCCACGAGGCCGGAGAGCACCGCGGCCGTGCGCATCGCCTCCAGCACGTGCTTCCGCTCTCCGTCCATACTCCGCCCCCTTCCAGGCCCGCCGCTCACTGGGCCAGCACCTCCGCCAGGGCGAGCAGCGACGGGTCGAGCGCCTTGCGCCGGGTGACCACGTCTTCCAACGGCGTGGCGGCGATCGCGCCGGCGCGGAGCCCCATCATGACGCCGTGGCGCCCGGCGGCCAGCTCCGCGACGGCGCCGGCCCCCAGCTGCGTCGCCAGGATCCGGTCGAACGCGGTCGGGATACCGCCGCGCTGGACGTGGCCGAGCGTGGTGGCGTGGATGACGAACCCGAGCGAGTCGTGATGCTCCTTGAAGTACTGCACGAGGCGCTCGGCGTCGTACTGCGCGCCCTCGGCCACCACGACGATGCTGTGCGGCTTCCCGCGGTCGTAGGCGGCGCGGATGAGGTCGGCCAGCGCCTCCGGTCGCATCTCGACCTCCGGGACGACCACGGCCTCGGCCCCGCCGGCCAGCCCCGCCATCAGGGCCAGGAACCCGGACTCGCGGCCCATTACCTCGACGACGAATGCCCGCTGCAGCGACGAGGCGGTCGCCTTGAGGCGGTCGACGGCCTCGATGGCGATGTTCAGCGCGGTGTCCACGCCGATACTCATCTCCGCGCCGTAGAGATCGTTGTCAATGGTGGAGGCGATGCCGACCACGGGAACCCCGGCGCGGCTGAGGGCATGGGCCCCGGCCTGCGACCCGCTCCCGCCGATGACGACCAGGCCGTCGATCCCGGCGGCGTCGAGGACGTCCCGGGCCTGCCGGATCCCGGACTCCTGCTTGAACGCCGGAGCGCGCGCGCTGCGCAGCACGGTCCCGGCCCGCTGCATGATACCGCCGACGGCGCGCGCGGTCAGCGGCGTCAGATCGCCGCCGATCAGGCCGGCGTAGCCCTGCCGGACGCCGTAGACCTCCCAGCCTTCGTGCAGCCCGCAGCGCACCACGGCGCGGATCGCCGCGTTCATGCCGGGCGCATCTCCGCCGCTGGTGAGCACCGCGATGCGCGTTGTCACGCCTCCTATGATACTCCCTCCGCCGGGCCGTCCAGGAGACGCGCGCCACCGGCACGAAGTCAGTGGTGATGAGCGTCCTGGCCGCCGCCCTCGCCGTAGGCGTCGGCATACATCTCGTCGTTGCGTTCTTCCTCTTCCTGCGGTACCTCGGTGGACGTGAGCGGCTGTTCGCCTGGTGGGCGGCGGCTTATGCCTTCTTCGCGGCCCACGTCCTTGCCGAGGCCGTCCTCTCGGTCACGCCGTCCTCGCTGTGGTTCATCCTGCGGCATCTCTTCTTCGTGACCGCCGCGTGGGCGATGGTGACCAGCTTCCGGCCGCGCTGGTGGGTCACCGCGGCCGCCGCCGCCGTCGCCGTGCTCATCGCCGTCCTCCAGCCCCTACACTGGCTGGGCGCGGCGATCGTCGCGTCGGTGGCCGGCGGCGCCGGCTTCATTTCCAGCGCGTCGCTGCTCTACCGGCGGGAAGGTGGGCTGGAAAGCGGCAGCACGCGGCTGCTGTTCTGGGGATTGCTGCTCACGGGCGTGCACGCGCTGGACTATCCGCTGCTGCGGCTGCACGCCACCTGGCAGGCGGTGGGCGCCGCGGTCTCGGGCGCCTTCACGCTGGCCTTCGGCCTGGGCATCGTGCAGCGGGCTTGGGAGCGCACCCGGGAGCTGGGCACGATGCGCGCGGTGGCGGAGACGCTCAACCGCTCCCTGGACACCCGCAGCGCGCTCAGCCAGGTGCTGACCCAGCTGGTTCAGTTGATGGGATTGTCCAGCGGATGGATCTTCCTGCGCGACGGCGGCGCGTACCACGTGGCCGCGGTGGAACACCTGCCCGCCGAGCTGGCCGCCGACAACATGGCGGCCATGCAGGGCGACTGCCGCTGCCTGCAGATGCTGCGCGAGGGGCAGCTTGTCCAGGCCGTCAACATCGTCCACTGCCAGCGGCTTGAGGCCGCGGGCTGGGCCCATCCGCGCCACGCCACCGTCCCGCTGCGGACGGCGGGCGGGACGCCGGTCGGCGTGATGAACCTCAGCCTGCCGTCCCGCCGCACGCTGACGCCCCGCGAGCTCGCCGCCCTGTCGGCAATCGGCGACCAGGTCGGGTTGGCCACGGAGCGGGCGCGCCTGTACGAGGAGCTGCGGGAAAAGGAGGCGATGCGCGGCAAGCTCCTGGAGAAGCTCATCACGGCGCAGGAAGACGAGCGGCGGCGGATCGCCCGCGAGCTCCATGACGAAGCGGGCCAGGCGCTCACCGCCCTCATCCTCAACCTGGAGATGGCCGAGCAGGCCGCGGAACGGACGGACCCGGCGCAGCTGCGCCGGCTGCGGGGGATCGCGGAGGACACGCTGGCCGAGCTGCGCCGCCTCATCTACGACCTGCGCCCCACCATCCTGGACGATCTCGGGCTGGCCGCGGCGGTGCGCTGGTACGTGAAGGAGTCGGTGGAGCCGCAGGGCCTGGACGTGGCCATGACCATCGACGGAACGGACGAGCGGCTGCCCCATCACCTGGAGACCGCCGTGTTCCGCATCGTGCAGGAGGCGCTGACGAACATCTTGAAGCACGCTCAGGCCCGGCGCGCCGAGATCGCCATTCACCTGGGCCCTTCCGACGTGCGCGTCCGGATCACCGACGACGGCCGGGGATTCGATCTCGCGGCCGTGACGACGCGCCGCGACGGCGGGCTGGGGGTGATCGGGATGCGCGAGCGCGCCGAGCTCCTCGGCGGCCGCCTCCAGGTGACGTCCGGCCCCCAGGGCACGCGCGTGGAAGCCGTCATCCCGACGGGTGCGATGGATGCCTAAGATTCCGATCCTCATCGTCGACGACCACGCCATCGTGCGCGAAGGGGTGCGGATGATCCTGGCCAAGGAGTCCGACCTCGAGGTTGTAGGCGAGGCGGGCGACGGCCAGGAGGCCCTGGAGCTGACGAAGCGGCTGCGCCCGCAGGTCGTCGTCATGGACATCAGCATGCCGGGGATGGGCGGGATCGAGGCCACGCAGACGCTGCGGTCCACGTCTCCCGACGTGCAGGTGGTCGCCCTGACGATGCACGAGGACGAGACCTACGTCTTCCAGCTCCTCCGCGCCGGGGCGGCCGGGTACGTCCTCAAGCGGGCCGCGGCCCAGGACCTCGTCCAGGCCGTCCGCGCCGCGGCGAAGGGCGAAGCCTTCCTCTATCCATCGGTCGCCCGGAAGGTGGTCGAGGATTACCTCAGGCGGGTGGAGAGCGGTGAGGAGCGCGAGCGGTATGACGGGCTCACCGCCCGGGAGAAGGAGATTCTCACCCTGATCGCGTCAGGGTCGAGCAACCAGCAGATCGCGGAGAAGCTATTCATCAGCATCAAGACCGTGCAGACGCACCGCGCGCATATTCTGGAGAAACTCGGCCTGCACGACCGCACCGAGCTCGTCCGCTACGCCATCCGGAAGGGCCTGATCGAGGCATAGCACGCGGAGGGGGTTGCAGGGGGACGCCGCGCGTGCGTCCCCCTGGTATGTGTAGTTTGGTCCTGACCGCGCCCGTGCGTCGCCCTGCGGCTTGGTGATCGGCAGTCCCCTATTGTCCTGTTCTTGATCCTTTTGCTCCGGAGTCGAGCACACTTCGTCCCCTTGACTGTCATCATCTCCGCAGGAAGCCCTTGCGCCCCGGTGAAAAATCCTGTTGAATTGTGGAGGATTTGGAGACAGTTGGTCCGATGATCGAGACCGCCGAACGCACCGCCAACCGCGCCGCCGCGCGCAACCTGAGCCTGGGGATCCTGCTCATGGTCGTCGTGGGCGGCGTGGGGTCGTTCCTCCTCTCCCGCGCCCGCTGGTGGATGCCGCCGGGAGCCAGCGCGCAGGCGGCCGACATCGACCGGCTCTTCACCACGACGCTGGTGGTCACCGGCATCGCCTTCATCCTGGTGCACGTCCTGCTGGCCCTCTTCGTCTGGCAGGGCGGGCGGCGGGAGCAGGCCGCGTACTTCCCCGAGCATAAGACCCTCGAGCTCAGCTACACCCTCGTCCCCGCCGCCATCCTCGTCACGCTGGTCTCCATGGGCGCGGTGGTCTGGGCCCGCGTCCACCAGCCCGCGCCGGCGGGCGCGCTGCTCGTGGAGGTGCGCGCGGAACAGTTCGGCTGGCTCTTCCGCTATCCCGGCGCGGACGGCACGCTCGCCCGCGTGGACCCGACGCTGATCAACGCGCGCACGAACCCGCTGGGGATCGACCCGGCCGACGCGGCCGCGGGGGATGATATCGTCACGCGTGAGCTGCACCTGGTCACCGGCCGCCCGGTGCACATCCGCCTGCGGGCGAAAGACGTGATCCACAGCTTCTACGTCCCCGCCTTCCGCGTCAAGCAGGACGCCGTGCCGGGCATGACCCTCGACGTCGTCTTCACGCCGACCAGAGCCGGCGCGTACGAGATCGCCTGCGCCGAGCTGTGCGGGGTGGGCCACTACATCATGCGGGGGAAGATCACGGTCGAGGCGCAGGAGGCGTTCGACCGCTGGCTGGCCACTCAGGCGCCGGCCGCGCCGTGAGCGTCCGCCCGAAAGGCAGGCCCTGATGGCCGTCACGCACACGACGCACGCCGCGCACGAGGAGCACGCGCTTCCCTGGTGGCGCCGCTACATCTTCAGCATGGACCACAAGGTGATCGGCATCCAGTACCTGTTCACCTCGTTGTTCATGGCGGTGATCGGCGGGTTCCTGGCGATGCTCATCCGGATGCAGCTGGGCTTTCCCACGGCGAAGTTCTACTGGGCGCAGTGGCTGTTCCCCGGCGGGTTCACCAACAACCAGATCAAGCCCGACTTCTACCTGGCCGTGGTGACGATGCACGGCACGATTATGATCTTCTTCGTGCTGACCACCGCGCTGTCCGGAGGGTTCGGCAACTTCCTCATCCCGCTGCAGATCGGGGCGCGGGACATGGCCTTCCCCTTCCTGAACATGCTGTCGTACTGGCTGTATCCGCCGGCCATCGTCGTCCTGCTGGCCAGCTTCTTTGTCACGGGCGGGGCGGCGAGCGCGGGCTGGACCGCCTACCCGCCGCTGTCGGCCCTGCGCAACGCGGTGCCGGGCTCCCAGATGGGCCAGACGCTGTGGCTCGTGGCTCTGGCCATCCTCATCATCGCCTTCCTGTTCGGCTCACTGAACTACATCACCACCATCCTGCAGATGCGCACGCGGGGGATGTCGCTGACCCGCCTGCCGCTGACCATCTGGGGCCTGTTCGTCACCGCGGTGCTCATGCTGTTCTCCTTCCCGGTGCTCTTTGCCGCGGCGATCATGCTGCTCTTCGACCGCACGCTGGGGACGAGCTTCTTCATCCCGTCCGGGCTGGTGGTGGGCAACCAGCTCGTCCAGCACCAGGGCGGCAATCCGCTCCTCTGGCAGCACCTGTTCTGGTTCCTCGGCCACCCCGAGGTGTACGTGCTCATCCTCCCGCCCATGGGCATCGTCTCGGAGGTCATGACCGCCAACGCCCGCAAGCCCATCTTCGGCTACCTCTTCATGGTCGGCTCCATCATCGCCATCGCCTTCCTCAGCTTCCTGGTCTGGGGGCACCACATGTACGTCAGCGGGATGCACCCGCTGGTCGGCGCGGCGTTCATGACCACGACGCTGGCCATCGCCATCCCCTCCGCGGTGAAGACCTTCAACTGGCTGGCCACGCTGTGGCGGGCGAAGATCCGCTTCAACACGGCGATGCTGTTCGCCATCGGCTTCGTCTCGCTGTTCGTCACTGGTGGCCTGACCGGGATCTTCCTGGGGTCGCCGGCCATCGACATGTACTTCCAGGACACGTTCTTCGTCGTCGCGCACTTCCACTTCGTCATGGCCAGCGCGGCGCTGTTCGGCATCTTCGCCGGCACATATCACTGGCTGCCGAAGATGTTCGGCCGGATGATGAACGAGCGGCTGGGCAAGATCCACTTCTGGTTCACGTTCGTGGGGATCTACGCCACGTTCTTCCCCATGCACTTCGCCGGCATCGCCGGGATGATGCGGCGCATCTTCTCGACCACGATCTACGAGCACCTGCAGGGCCTGGCGGGCGTGAACATCTTCATCTCCGTGGCGGCCTTCCTGCTCGGGCTGGCGCAGCTCATCTTCATCTATAACCTGTTCTGGAGCATCTTCCGGGGGGAGCGTGCCGGACGCAACCCCTGGCAGGCCACCACGCTGGAGTGGGAGGCCCCTTCTCCCCCGCCGCACGGGAACTTCGGCCCGCAGCTGCCCGAGGTGCACCGCTGGCCATACGACTACAGCCTGCCCGGTGCGAGCCAGGACTTCGTCCCGCAGACCGTCCCCGTCTCCGCGGTTCCCGCCCCGGTGCACGGTGGCGCGGAGCCCGACGGGGGGCCCGCGTCATGAGCCCGCGCACGCTGGAAGCGTCTCCCCGCCTCCCCGACATCCCCGTCGGGAGCGGCGGATTTCCGGGAGGGGGAGGCGGCGCGCCGTTTCCCGACCGGCCGGCCGCCCCGCCGGCCACGATCGCCGTGTGGCTGCTGGTGGCCTCCGTCACCATCCTCTTCGCGGCGTTCACGAGCACCTATCTGGCCCGCCGGGGCGAAGCGGATTGGATCGTGGGCCCCCTGCCCTCCCTCCTCTACGCCAGCACCGGCGTCTTGCTCCTCAGCAGCGGCGTCCTGGAGGCCACGCGGCGGACCGGAGGGCGGAGCCTCGAGGGAGTCCGCGCGGGACTCGTGGCCGCGGCCGCGCTGGGTGCCGGGTTCCTGGCGATCCAGCTCGCCGCCTGGCGGCAGCTCGCCGCGCTCGGCATCTTTCTGGCCTCAAACCCGCACAGCGCGTTCTTCTACCTGCTGACCGGCGCGCATGCGCTGCACGTCACCGGAGGGCTCGCCTGGCTGGCGTACGCCGCGGCCCGGGCGCGCCGGGCCCCCACCGCGGCAGCCGCCCTGGCCGGCGCGGGGCCGGCGGCCACGTTCTGGCACTTCCTGGGCGGGCTGTGGCTGTACCTGTTCGTGATCCTGTTTGCGCTGTAGCGCGGAGGCCGGATGAGCACGCACGCCGTGGATCAGGAGCGCGTCCTCGCCAGCGAGTGGGGTGGAGGCCGGTCACCCTTCGGCATCAACTGGCCGAAGCTGATGATGTGGTTGTTCCTGGCCCAGGACACCCTCACGTTCGCCGGGCTCCTCAGCGCCTACGGCGTGATGCGGCTGTCGCTGGGGCAATGGCCGCACCAGGCGGAGGTCTTCAGCCTCTACCTGGTCGGCGCGATGACGTTCGTCCTCATCTGCAGCAGCGCCACCATGGCCGTGGCGGTGACCGCCGCCAAGCGGGGGGACCGGGCGAAGGTCGTCCCCTATCTTCTGCTCACCGCTCTGGGGGGACTGCTCTTCCTCGGCGGCCAGTACTACGAGTGGACGCACTTCATCCGCGAGGGGGCGCGCCTCTTTGCCAATCCCTGGGGCGTCCCGCAGTTCAGCGCGACCTTCTTCATCACCACCGGGTTCCACGGCGCCCACGTCGCGGCCGGGGTCCTCTATCTGGCGATCACCGCCTGGCGGTGGACCCGGGGGCGGATCCAGCCGGAGAGCGTCGAGATCGCCGGGCTGTACTGGCATTTCGTGGACCTCGTCTGGGTCTTCATCTTCACGCTGCTCTACCTCATCTAGACAGGAGCGCCGGACCATGGAGCACGGACAGGAGGGGACGGCGCGGACCGGAAGCCCGGCCGGATCACACGCGGGCGGGTACCGGATCTACGCCGTGACCTGGGGCTGGCTGCTGGCCATCACCCTGCTGGAACTCGCTGTGGTGTTCCTGGGGATTCCGAAGGTCCTGCTGGCCATTACGCTCATCGTCATGGCGGTGCTGAAAGCGGGGCTCATCATGGCGTACTTCATGCACCTGCGCTACGAGAAGCTGAGCCTGGTCTACGCCGTCGTCGTCCCGATGTTCTTCCTGGCCATCGTCCTGTTCTCGGGGGTCGGCCCGGACGCGCTGAGCGTGCTTAACTTCCGCCGCTAGGCCGTCCCAGACTCCCCCTCCGCGCGCATTACTTCCCGTACCACCCCTTCAACCAGCTTCGAAGCATCGCGGCCTCGGCCTTCTCTCTCTTCGCCATGCCCGCGGCGAAGGACCGCACCGGCGGACTGCTCGCCTTCGTCGCCGCCAGCTGCGCCAGGGCCGCGCTCTGCTCGAGGTGCGTGGCCATCAGCGGGAGGTAGGCCTTCTCCAGGGCGGCGTCCTTGAGCGCCCGCATCTTCTTCACGGCGGGGGTCTGCACGCCCGCGTTGCGCTTGGCGGGCGAGGCGCCCATCGCCTTCAGCCACCCCAGCATCTGCCGCACTTCGGCATTCTTCCGCTCGACGACGGCCTGGTTCCACTTCAGCACCTGGGTGTGGTCGGCGTTGAGCGTAGCCGCCATGGCGATCTCGACCGCCTCTTCATGCACGGGGATGAGCGCGCGCATGAAGGCCACGTCGAACGAGCTCCCGTTGAGGGTGGAGAGCGCCTTCAACGTCGCCTGCGTCGCCGGCATCAGGGTCGCGGGACGCACCGTGGCCGCCGACGTACTGACCGCGAGGACGACGAGTATGAAGGTCACGAAGAGCACCCGCATCGATACCACCTCGCTGAGAGATGTGCCGGGCGCGGCGGTGGCCGACCCGGTCAGGGACGATATACCCGCCCGCCCCCGGCCGAAGACGTGACCGCGGACGGCGGCGAAGGACTGCCGGATGGCCTACGTCGCCGTCCTTCGCGCCCGGAGCGCGGGACCCGGGCACCACGGCGTGCCAGCCGCGGCAGGGGCCCACCAGGATTTCGCCGGCCACGATCAGCTTGGCGAACCAGATCCCCGGATTCCCGATCTCCGACCGGCCCGAGTCCAACCACGCCCAGCCCACGTACAGTGTCCGGTGGGCGAGTGGTCCGAGCAGGAAGCGGGCAGGGTCGCTTCGCGAGTTCGCCGAACGCCAGGAAGGACGCCACAGTGCGGCGAGGCCTTACGTAAGTGTGGCACAATATCCAGGCCGCACCGAAGCGGTTTTCAAATCGGTCCGTCGCCCGATTGTTCACCTGTTGGGTATGGAACATGATTTTATCGCGTGCGCTTGTGCCTGGCGCGCTCCGCGTTCCGGGCGGGGTCGGGGCGTGCCGAACTCCTCGCGGTCAGAGCTGATCCAGGGCGCCGAGGACAAGTGCCGTGCGGATGGTGAGGGAGAGGGGTAGGACAACTGCCACAACCCAAAGGGGGGCGACCGAATGGCGGAACAGAAGTTAGGTCGAAGGCAGCTGTTGAAGCGTGGAGCGGGAACGCTTGCCGCCACAGTAGCCGCGTCCACGCTGGCCAAGATGGGCACGTCGCTGCGGGCGGTGCAGGCGGCGCCCAAGGCGACGCCCAAGTACAAGTGGCGGATGCAGACCTACGCGGGCAGCACGCTCGGCCAGCACGTGGCCAAGCCCGGCGTGGAGGCGTTCAACATCGCCGCCAACGGCGAGATGGAGATCTCGCTGTACTACGCCGACGAGCTCGTCCCGCAGGGCGAGCTGATCAAGGCCATGCAGCGGGGCGTGCTCGACGCGGTCCAGACCGACGAGGACTCCGCCCAGTCTCCGGTCGACATCTCCGTGTTCGGCGCGTACTTCCCGTTCGCCTCAGAGTACTCGCTGGACGTCCCGGCCCTGTGGCACTGGTACGGCCTCGACAAGATCTGGCGGGAGGCGTACGCCAAAGTCAACAACGTAACGTGGCTCAGCACCGGGTCCTGGGACCCGTGCAACTTCGCCACGACGAAGCCGCTGCGGAGCCTCGCCGACCTGAAGGGACTGCGCGTCTACATGTTCCCCACCGGAGGGCAGTTCATGCGGCGGTTCGGGGTCGTCCCCGTCTCGCTGCCCTACGAGGACGTGCAGATGGCGGTGCAGACGAAGGAGCTGGACGGGGTCTCCTGGTCGGGCATCACCGAAGACTACACCGTGGGGTGGGCCGACGTCACCAAGTACTACCTGACCAACCCCATCTCCGGCGCCTGGGCGGGGTCGTACCTCGTCAACACCCAGCGCTGGAACGCCATCCCCAAGCACCTTCAGGAGATCTTCAAGCTGTCCATGTACTACTCCCACTACTATCGCCTCCACTGGTACTGGTGGGGTGAGGCCCACTACCGGGTGAACGGCAAGAAGCTCCAGCTGACCTCCATCCCGGCCGCCGAGTGGAAGCAGGTCCGCGCGGAGGCGATGAAGTTCTGGGATGAGATCGCGAAGAAGAGCGCGCGGAATGCGCAGGTCGTCAAGATCCTCAAGAGCTACAACCAGCTCATGGAGAAGGCCGGCCCGCCCTACCGGTGTGCCTGATGACCATGGGCCGGCGATGTCGGACCGGGCCGATGCTCGGCCGGGTGCGACCGGGTAGTGGATAGGGGTGTGCATGCCCGGCGGCGATGCAGCCCCGCACGGTAGGTCGGGGAGCATCGCCGCCGGTCGGCTTCACGGCGGTCGGCGGCGCAACCGGCGCACGCCGACCGGAGTGAGGCGACCGACAGGTCGTGGTGAGAACATCGATGCCGGATGAGGAGAAGGTCCTCCAGAAGCAGATGCCGCGGCCGATCCGCGTCTACGTCCGATGGATGGACAAGTTCGGCTACATCATCGGCGTCGTGGCGATGGTACAGGCGTTCACCCTGATGCTCCTCCTGGTGGAGTCATCGTTTTCCCGGCTGATCCTGGGCGTGTCCCACGTCTGGAGCGTGGAGATGGCGCAGTTCGTCATGTCCGCGTACTATCTCCTGGGCGGAGCGCTCTCCGAGCAGGACGACTATCACGTGCGGATGGACCTCTGGTACAGCCGGCTCTCGCTCAGGAAGAAGGCGATCGTCGACTGCTTCACCGGACCCCTGTTGCTCTTCTACCTGCTATTCCTCTTCATCGGCGCGATCGAGAGCAGCATGTGGGCTGTGGCGAACAACCAGGTCAACTACTCGCCATGGGCGCCGCCGATGGCACCGATCAAGATCATCATGGCGGTCGGCATCGGGTTAATGTTCCTGCAAACGCTGGCTGGGTTCTTCAGAGACCTGGCCAGGGCGCTGGGACGGTCGGTGACGGAAGAGGCGGTGGCGGTTCCTGTGGTTCCGGTTGAGGAGATGATTGGGAGCTCCCGGAAGAAGCGCCGGGCCCTGGAAGAGGGGGCTGCCCAGGAAGGGACTGCCCAGGAAGGGACTGCCCAGGAGGGGACCGCCCGATGAGCTACAGTGCGGTCGCCCTCCTCATGTTCCTGGGCATGATGGTCCTCCTGGCCACCGGCCAGCGGATGTACGGGATCATCGGGTTCGTCGGCATCGGCTCCGCCCTGGCCCTCTGGGGCACGCACACTTTCACCCTGCCGTTCGACGCGGCGATCCAGACCCTGAACTGGTACCCGCTGCTCACCCTGCCCATGTTCATCTTCATGGGCTACATGTTCGCCGAGACCGGCATCGCCGACGACCTCTACCGCATGTTCCACGTCTGGTCCGGTCCGGTGCGGGGCGGGCTGGCCATCGGGACGATCGGGATGATGGTCATCCTGGCCGCCATCAACGGCCTCAGCGTCGCCGGCCTGGCCATCGGCGCGACGATCGCGCTGCCCGAGATGCTGCGCCGCGGGTACGACAAGGTGATGGTGACGGGGGTGATCCAAGCCGGCAGCTCGCTGGGGATCATGATCCCTCCCAGCGTCGTGCTGGTCCTCTACGGGATGATCGCCCGCGTGCCGGTGGGGCAGCTGTGGTTCGCTGGCATCTTCCCCGGCCTCCTGCTGGCCGGGCTGTTCATCATCTACATCGCCATCCGGTGCTGGCTGCAGCCCAGCGTCGGGCCCGCGCTCTCGATCGAAGAGCGCCGCTCGATCACCCTGCGGGAAAAGTTCACGCTGCTCAAGGCCGGGATCGTCCCGCTGGTCGTCTTCATCCTAATGACCGGATTGTTCCTGGCGGGGATCACCAGCCTGGTGGAGTCGTCGGGGATCGGCATGGCCGCCACCATGGCCGCCGCCATCATCAGGCGAAAGCTGACCTGGAAAGGATTGTGGAAGGCCACGCGGGAGACGCTGGGGGTCAGCGCGGTGTTCATGTGGATCATCCAGGCGGCGCTCCTCTTCTCCTCCGTCTTCGATGGCCTGGGGGCCGGTAAAGCGCTGGAGGCGTTCTTCATCGGGAGGTGGCACATGCCGCCGATGATGATCATCGGCATGATGCAGGCCTCCTTCCTGTTCATGGGCACGTTCCTGGACGACACGGCAATGCTTGTCATCGTCGCGCCACTGTACGTCCCGCTGGTCAAGGAGCTGGGGTTCGATCTGGTGTGGTACGGCATCCTGTACACGATCACGTGCCAGATCGCGTACATGACGCCGCCGTTCGGCTACAACCTGTTCCTGATGCGGGCCATGGCCCCGCCGGAGATCACGCTCGCTGACATCTATCGCTCGATCGTGCCGTTCGTGCTGGTCATGATCGTGGGGCTGATCATCGTCATGGCATTCCCCCAGATCGCCACATGGCTACCCAGCCTCTACTTCGGCCGCTGAGGAGAGGAGGACCGCATCTGTGGCTGCGCTGCCCGCGCCCGAGGCCTCGCGCATGACCCTGAATGACGTCATCGCCCGGATGGGCTGGAGCGGCCGGTCGGTCACGACCGTCCCCCTCTCCGGCGGGATCACGAACGTCAACTACCGCGTGGACGTGGACGGGCAGCCGTTCTTCGTCCGATTACCGGGACAGGACAGCGAGTACCTCGGGATCGAGCGGAAGCGGGAGGTTGCCTGCAACATCGCGGCGCACGCCACCGGGGTCGCCCCCGGCGTGATCGCCTTCTTCGAGGACGCGGGCGTGGTCGTCACCCAGTTCGTGGAAGGACACCTGGTCCCCGAAGCAGAGATGCATGACCCTCGCATGCTGGCCCGCGTGGCCGCCGCCTTGCGCTCCTACCATGCCGGCGGGGATTTCCCCGGGGTCTTCTCGCCCTTCCAGGCGGTGCGGGAGTACCTGGAGTTCTCCGGCCCACGGGGCGCTCCCCTACCCGCGCGGTTCGACTGGATGCGGGCGCAGGCGGACCGGCTGGAACAGGTCATCGGTACGCCGCCGGTGCTGCGTCCCTGCCACAACGATCTGCTGCTGGCCAACTGGCTCGATGACGGCACGAAGCTATGGATCGTGGACTGGGAGTACGCGGCGATGGGCGACATCTACTTCGACCTCGGGAACTTCGCCGTGCACCTGCAGCTGACCGACGCCGAGGAAGAGCTGCTGCTGAGGGGCTACTTCGGACGCGTGGTCCCGGCATCCGTGGCGCGCTTGAAACTGATGAAGATCATCTCCGACCTGCGCGAAGCCATGTGGGCCATGGTGCAGGTCGTCATCTCGACGCTGGACGTGGACTTCGTGGCCTACGGGGAGAAGCACTTCACTCGCTACACGACGCAGCTCGGCGACCCCCGGCTGGAAGGCTGGCTGCGGGACGCGCGGCACGCCCCGCACCAGCTGGCGGATTAGCCGGGCGGATGGGGCGCGGCGGCGAGAATCACGTTCACGCCGCGGGCTTCGAGCTCTGCGCGGGCGCTGCGGCTGAGCTTGTCGTCGGTGACCAGCGTGTGCACCTCGTCGATCTGGGCCACCTCGAAGTTCGACACCACCCCCCACTTGCTGTGGTCCGCCACGACGATCACGGAGCCGTGCGTGCGCTCGATCATCAGCCGCACCAGCTCGGCTTCCGGGTTGCTGGGCACGGTGTAGCCGAACTTCAGGCTGATGCCGTCCGCCCCGATAAAGGTCTTGTTGGCGGTCATCCGCTTCAGGTTTTCCACGGCGAACAACCCGACGGCGGCGTTCGACCGCCGGTAGAGCGTGCCGCCCAGCAGGATGAGTTCGAACCCCGCCTCCTGCACTTCCAGCGCCGCCCGCAGGTTGCTCGTGACCACGGTGACGTTGGCGCCGGCGGGAATGCTGGTGACGACCTGCGTCGCGGTCGTGCCGCTGCTGACGAAGATGGTGTCACCCTCCTCGACCAGCGCGGCCGCGGCCGCGCCGATGCTGCGCTTCTCTTCCGGATGGGCCAGGGCCCGGGCGGCATACTCAGGCTCCTGCTTCACCCGCTGGCTGAGGATCGCGCCGCCGTGGGTGCGCTCGAGGATGCCCTGCTTCTCCATCCATTGCAGATCGCGCCGGACGGTGGCCTCGGAGACTCCCAGAAGCTCGGCCAGCTCGGCGTTGCTGACCACCTTCTGGGCCTCGAGGCGGTCCCGGATGTGCTCGTGCCGTTGGGCGGGGATCAACACTTTGCTCATTTGTGATAGATTATAGTTCATGGTGAAGGAATTTGCGAAGTTTTGCAATATCTGATAGAGTAGAGGCGCCGGGTCATCTCCGGGGGCCCGCCCGATCCTCTAACAGGAGGCCAGCACCCATGACGCAGAGTGTGCTCGACCGGTTGGTCCAGGTCCATCCGGACCTCGAGATCTGGTGGGACTCATCTCCGCTCGTCTTCGAGGGCTGGGTCAGGAAGATGGTAGAGGCGACGCCGGCCGGCAAGCGCGAAGTGCTCGACGAACAGCTCCGGCGCATCTACGTGGCGAGCGACCCGGCCAAGAGTCTCATCCGCGGGTGCACCACTAACCCGCCGCTCTCCTTGACCGCCGTGAAGAGCGATCTCCCCACCTGGAACGCCTGGGTCGACGACCTCATCCTGGCCAACCCCGGGCTCAGCCGCTTTGAGTACTTCTGGCTGACCTACAAAGAGGTCATCCGGCGCGGCGCCCAGATGATGCTCCCGATCTGGGAGGCCTCCGGCGGACGCTACGGGTATATCTCGGGCCAGCTCGATCCGCGGCTGATCACCGAGCCCGAGAAGATGATCGAGATGGCCAAAGAGATCCGCGCCATCGCGCCAAACCTGATGATCAAGGTCCCGGCCAGCACCCAGGGCGTGGAGGTGGTGAAGGTCCTGACCTCCATGGCCATCCCCACCAACGTGACGACCTGCTTCACCCTGCCGCAGATCTGGGCGGTGGCCAACGCCGCCAAGGCGGGCGTGGCCATCGCCGAGCGGAACAAGGTGGACATGAGCAAGTGGCGCGCCGTCATCACGATGATGATCGGGCGGCTCACCGAGAATCCTGTCCTCGATGAGCAGGCCGCACGGCGCGGGATGACGCTGTCCTGGAGCGACAAGCACTGGCTAGGCATCCACGTCTTCCGCAAAGCCCACCGGCTGCTGCATGAGAACGCCATGCCCAGCAAGATGCTGGCTTGCTCGATGCGCGATGGACCCATGGTGGGCGGCAAATACCGCTTCTGGGACGTGGAGAAGATCGCCGGCGAGATCGTCTACACGATGCCGCCGTACGTGCTGGAGCCCCTGTTCACGCGCTGCGAAGACCTCCGGTTCAGCGAGGAGATCTGGCTGGAGGACACGCCCAAAGAAGTGCTGGCCAAGATGAGCAAGATCCCGTACGTCCTGCAGTCCTGGGACGAGAACGGGATGGAGATCGACCAGTTCAACGCGCACCCCGCCACGATCGCCACGGCCGAGTCGTTCTCCAAGGCGAGCGCAGGGCTGGAGGAGTACGTCGGCGAGCGCATGGCGGCCGTCGGCGCGAAAGCGCCCGCGGCGGCGCGGACCTAGCCGGTCCCGCAGAAAGGTCTCCGATGGCACGGCAGGATGTCCTGTCCAAGGACGGCCCGGCAGCAGGCGCCTCCGGGCACACGGGCGGCGCGGAGGACGAGGCGCGACCCGCCTATGACGACCTCGACCGGTTGATCGCCACAACCCTGCGGACGCTGGCGGCCGATGCGACCCAGCAGGCGCGCTCAGGCCATCCAGGTCTGCCGCTGGGCGCGGCCGACCTGGTCACGGTGCTGTGGACCAGGTTCCTCAGGCACAATCCCGCGGATCCGGCGTGGCCCAATCGCGACCGGTTCGTCCTCTCCGCCGGACATGGCTCGGCGCTGCTCTACAGCCTGCTTCATTTGTTCGGCTATCCTCTCCCCCTGGACGAGCTCAAGCAGTTCCGGCAGTGGGGCAGCCGGACGCCCGGCCACCCCGAGCTCGATCGCGGCGTGGGCATCGAGACCACCACAGGTCCCCTGGGCCAGGGCCTGGGAAATGCGGTCGGCATGGCGCTGGCCGAGCGATGGCTGGCGGCGCGCTTCAACACGCCCGAGGTCGCGCTCATTGACCACTACGTCTACGTCCTGGCCTCCGACGGCGATCTCATGGAGGGCGTGTCGCACGAAGTCGCGTCATTCGCCGGTCACCTCGGGCTGGGCCGGCTCATCGTGCTCTACGACGACAACCACATCAGCATCGACGGTCCCACCGAGCTGACCCTCAGCGACGACGCCCCGGCCCGGTTTGCGGCCTACGGGTGGCACATCCAGCAGGTGGACGGGCACGACATGCCCGCTGTGGATGCCGCCATCCGCGCCGCGCGGGCGGAGACCGGACGGCCGTCGCTCATCGCCTGCCGCACGCACATCGGCTACGGGAGCCCCCGGCAGGACACATCCAAGGTCCACGGCGAGCCGCTGGGTGAAGACGCGCTGCGCGCCACCAAAGAGGCCCTGGGGTGGCCCCCCGAGGCGCGGTTCCGTGTGCCGGACGAGATCCAGTCCCGCCTGGCCCAGGTGCGCAGGCGCGGAGCAGCTCAGGAATCCGCCTGGCAAGCCCTCCTGACAGACTACCGGGACCGCCATCCTGCCCTGGCCGCCCAGTGGGATGCCCTCATCAGCGGCGCGCTGCCCGAGGACTGGGAGGCCGCACTGCCCTCCTTCAGCGCCGACAAGCCGCTGGCCACGCGCGCCGCCTCCGGCCAGGTCCTGGATGCCCTGGCGGGCCGCGTCCCCGGCCTCCTGGGCGGCTCGGCCGATCTGACGCCGAGCAACAACACGCGGCCCAAGGACGCGGTGGACGTGCGGCCGGGGGAGTTCGCCGGCACGTACATCCACTTCGGCGTGCGGGAGCATGGGATGGGCGCCATCCTCAACGGGCTGGCCCTCTACGGCCTGCGCCCGTATGGGGGCACGTTCCTGATCTTCTCGGACTATCTCCGCCCGGCCATCCGCCTGGCCGCGATGATGCGGCTGCCGGTGACCTATGTGTTCACACACGACAGCATCGGACTGGGGGAAGACGGCCCCACCCACCAGCCCGTCGAGCATCTCACCAGCCTGCGCGCCATTCCGAACCTCGTGGTGATCCGCCCGGCCGACGCCAACGAGACGGCGCAGGCCTGGAAGATCGCGATCGAGCGGCGGAGCGGCCCCACCGCGCTGATCCTGAGCCGCCAGGCCCTGCCCGTGGTGACGGCGCCCGGCACCGCGCTCGCCCGCGGCGCCTACGTCCTCGCGGACGCGGAGGGAAGCCGGCTGCGGCTGGTGCTCGTGGCCAGCGGGTCGGAAGTGCCGGTGGCGCTCGCGGCGCGCGCCAGACTCGCCGAGGACGGCATCGGCGTCCGCGTGGTGTCCATGCCGAGCTGGGAGCTGTTCGACGCCCAGCCGGCCGCCTATCGCGAGCAGATCCTGCCCCGCGGAGTCCCCCGGCTGGCCGTCGAGGCGGGCGTGACGCTGGCGTGGCCGCGGTACGTCGGCGCCGAGGGGAAGGTCATCGGGGTGGACCGCTTCGGCGCATCCGCGCCCGCGCAGGTGCTCTTCGAGAAGCTTGGCTTTCGGACGGAAGATGTAGTCAAACAGGCGCGCGATCTCGCCGCGTGACCAGGAGGCCCGGATGCTGATGAAGACGATGACGAAGTCGGTGGAAGATTACCTCGTGCCCTGGATCAAGCCGTTGAAGATGTACGTCTCCTCGCACATCGATCTGGCCTGGCGCGACCCGTCGCTGCACCGGATGATGTCCAACGAGAATCCCCTGCCCCCCTCGCCCAAGGTGATGGAGGCCATCATGAAGTACGGCGCGATGGCCAACCGCTACCCGGACCAGGGCCTGGTGATCCGCGGCAGGATCGCCGAGATCAACGGCCTGGCCGGCCCCGAGCAGGTCGTCCTGGGGAACGGCTCGAGCGAAGTGTTCGACATGATCTTCCGGTCGTTTCTCCAGCCGGGAGAAGAGGTCATCCAGCACACCCCCTGCTTCGGCATCTACAAGCTGCGCTGCGAGGTGCTGGGCGGCGCGCTGGTCTCGGTCCCGATGGTCTACCGGGACCGGCTGCTGCGCTACGACGCCGACGCCATCCTGGCCGCGGTCACGCCGAAGACGAAGATCATCGTCGTGGCCAACCCCAACAACCCGACCGGCAACTTCATGGATCCCGGTGACTTCGTACGCATCGCCCAGACGGGCATCCCCTTCGTCATCGATGAGGCGTACATCGAGTACGCGGGCCTCGGGAAGTCGCAGGTCGGCCTGATCAAGACCTACCGGAACGTGATCATCACCCGGACGCTGTCGAAGGCCTACGGGCTGGCCGGGCTGCGCTTCGGCTACCTGCTGGCGGACCGGGACGTGGCCATGCGCATCGCCGCCACGCTGCTGCCCTGGAACGTGGGCACGATCGTCATGTGGGCGGCGCTGGCGGCCCTGGAAGATCGCGAGGGGCTGGCCGAGCGCGTCAAGTTCACCAACGAGCAGGCCGCGTACATCGAGCGGTCGCTGGCGGATGTGCCGGGGCTGGTCGTCTTCCCCACGAACGCGAACTACATCCTCTTCGACGCGGGGCCGGCCGGCAAGAAGGGCACCGACATCATCGCCTTCGCGCAGACGCGGGGGATCATCCTGAGGGGCGAGTCGCCCAAGTACGGCAGCGAGGGGTGGTTCCGGGTGACCATCGGGACGAAGGACGAGAACGAGGCCTTCGTCAAGGTCATCAAGGAGTTCTTCGGACAGTAGCCGCGGAACAGTCCGCGCAGGCGGAGCGGAGGCAGGCGAGGGGTCGCGGTCTGATGGTCGGCAGCGGCCCTTTCGCGCACCCGTGGGAAGGACTATCCCGCGGCCATCGGCCCGGCGCCCCACCCCCGGGTGAACGCCCGCAGCAGCCCCACCGCGCCGAGCACGACGATCACGATGAGCGTGGACATGGCCGCGGCGCCCGCCAGCTTGCCGTCGTTGACCAGGATGAGCACAGCGGTGGATGCCAGCTGCGTCCCCGGCGGGATCAGGAAGACCACGGCGCTGAGCGTCACCATGCTCATCACGAAGACGTAGACTGCCGTGGAGAGAAAGGCCACGCGCATCAGCGGCCACACGACGCGCCGCATGGTGGGCGCCAGCGGGGCCCCGAGGCTCTGGGCCGCTTCGTCCACCGACTTGTCGATCTGCTTCACGTTGGCCAGCGACGTCAGCATCCCCAGCGTGAAGTAGCGGAAAATCATGCTCAGCACGACGAGCGTTGCCGTCCCCGTCAGAACGAGCGGGGGCTTGTTGAACGCGAAGACGTAGGACAGACCGAGGACGGTGCCGGGGATGGCCGCCGGGGCCACGGCCAGCAGGTAGAGAAAGCGTGAGCCGGCAGGCCGCTTCTTCTCGATGAGGTAGGCGAGGTTGGTGGCCAGCAGCGCGGCCACGGCGGCGGCCGCCGTAGCGAAGATCAGGCTGTTCTTGAATCCGCTGTATCCGCCGACCGCCCCCAGGCGCTCGAACCGGAACCAGTCCAGGGTGAGCGACCAGTCATACCCCCAGACCTTCACCACCGACGCCGCGGCGATCGTGACATAGATGAGCAGGATGCCGGCCCCTACCGCCCACGCGTACGAACCGGCGGCCAACCGCGCGGTGCCCCGGGTCGACGCCAGGTACGGCCGCGCTGCGCCGCTGATGGTGGTCACCGCCCGCCGGCCGAAGTAGGTGTCCAGGAGGAAAGCCCCCGCCGCCGGCACCATGAGGATCACGCTCATCGCGGCGGCGAGATTGAACTGCTGCAGCCCGATGACCCGTGTGTAGATCTCCACGGCGAGCACGGAGTAGTCGCCGCCGATGATCACCGGGTTGCCGAAGTCGGTGACGACGAGGTTGAACACCAGGAACGTGGCCGAGGCCAGCCCGTAGCGCGCGTTGGGCAGCGTGACCTGCGTGAAGATCCGCCAGCGCCACGCGCCCATGCTCTGCGCGGCCTCGTAGAGCCGGGCATCGATGGCCGACAGCGCCGTGAAGAGGATGAGCATGGCGTGGGGGAAGCAGTAGAAGACCTCGGAGACGACGATGCCCGGCCAGCCGTAGATGCTCCAATTCAGGCCAAGCAAGCGCGACGTGATCAGCCCGTTGCGGCCGAACAGGAAGATCAGGGCCAGCGCCTGGACGAACGACGGCGCGACCAGCGGCAGCAGCGCAAGGGTGTACAGCAGCCCGCGACCGCGGATGGTCGTGCGGGTGAGAACGAAGGCGAACCCGAAGGCCAGGCTGACGGTCAGCACGGTGGAGAGCCCGGCGACGAACAGCGAGTTCATCAGGCTGCGGTACGTCCGCGGATCGGCGAAGTAGGCCTGGAAGTACTGCAGCGTGAAGCCGTCCGGTCCGGTGACGCTGCGGCGGATGATCTCGAAGACCGGATAGAGCACGAACGCCGAGAAGATCAGCGCGTAGGCCACGACCGCGGCATTGATCACCCGCCGGTCCGAGATCAGCGGCCGGGGCGGCGGCAGGGCCCCCGCCTGTTCGGCCAGTGAGGCCGCCCGTGCCTCAGCCATGCGCCTCCTGAGGGAAGACCATGATGGCCTCCGCCGGCAGGTCAAGCGCGACCTCCTGGTGCGGCCCGCCCGCGGAGACCTGATCGAACCACTCCGCCCCCACCTCGACGGTCAGCAGGTCTTGCCCCACAGACACCAGCAGCCGCACGACCGATCCCAGGAACGTGTACCCTTCAATGTGCCCGCGGACCAGATTCCCGTCGGTCGAACCGTCCCGGCGAACCCGGATCCGCTCGGGCCGCACGACCAGGAGCGCTGCCCCGGGCCGCGCAGGGCCGTCCAGGCGCAGGTGGTGGCCCTGCCAGAGCGCCCCGCCCTGCGCATCCACGACCGCCCGCAGCAGGTTGGTCGTTCCGACAAAGTCGGCCACGAAGCTCGTCCGCGGGTTCCGGTAGATCTCCAGCGGCGTTCCTATCTGCTGGAGCTCGCCGGCGAGCATGACGGCGATGCGGTCGGCAATGGACAGCGCTTCCTCCTGGTCGTGCGTCACGTAGATCGTCGTCACGCCAAGGTCACGCACCAGACGCGAGATCTGCGTTCGCAGGCGCACCCTGATCTTGGCGTCCAGGGCGGAGAGCGGCTCGTCCAGGAGCAGCAGGCGCGGCGAGATCGCCAGCGCCCTGGCCAGGGCCACTCGCTGCTGCTCACCCCCGGAGAGCTGGGGCGGGTACTTCCGTCCCATCTGGGGCAAGCCGATCAGCTCCAGGAGCTCGGTGACCCTGTCGCGGATCAGCTGCGCCGGCGCATGGCGGGTGCGCAGGGCGAACGCGACGTTCTCCCACACCGTCAGGTGGGGGAACAGCGCGTACGACTGGAACACCACCCCGAGGTTCCGCTGCTGGGGCGGCAGATGATGGATGGGCTGGTCCTGGTAGAAGATCGCGCCCTGGTCGGGCGTCTCGAAACCGGCGATCAGACGCAGCAGGGTCGTCTTGCCGCAGCCCGAGGGGCCGAGGAAGCAGATCAGCTCGCCGGGCTGGACGGCCAGACTGACCCCGTTAACGGCGACGATCTGGCCGAAGTGCTTGACCAGCCCCTCCAGCCGGAGGAGGGACCGGTCAGGTCTCAACGTCCGAACTGCCGCTGCCACTGCTCGAGGATGCGCTGGCGGTTCTCGCCCGCCCATCCGAGATCGATCTTCAGCAACGGGACGGAATGCAGCGCGGGCACGTCAGGGCCCGCGGTCACCCCTGGATAGGTCACGCCCATCTTCCACTGGGCGTACTCCTGCATCGCCTCGACGCTGAGTGCCCAGTCGAGGAACCGCTTGGCAGCCTCCGGGCGCTTGGCGCCCTTGACCAGCGCGTTGGCCTCGAGTTCGTAGCCCGTGCCTTCCGCCGGCCAGATCAACTCGACCGGAAACCCCTGCCGCTTGAAGCTAATGATCGCGAAGTCGAAGGACAGGGCGATCGGGATCTCTCCGGCGGCCACCATCCGGCCGGGGGCCCCGCCGCTGCGGGTGTACTGAGCGATGTTCTTGTCCAGCGCCGCGAGGTACTCCCAGCCCTTGTCCCATCCGAATTTCGTGAGCACCGCCACGACGTGTAGGAAGCCCGTCCCCGAGGTCGTGGGGTTGGGCATGATGATCAGGCCCTTGTACTGCGGCTTGGCCAGGTCCCCCCACGACCGCGGCGCCTCGAGGTTGCGCTTGCGCAGCTCGACCGGGTTGACCGCGATCGCGCCCACGTAGAGGTCGATGCCGGCCCACATGCCGGTCATGTCGCGGAAGCGGTTGGGGATCTTGTAGGCACCCTTCGGGGTGTAGCGCTCGATGATCCCCTGCTTGGCCAGCGGGATCAGCGAGGTGGCCGCCTGCCCCCAGATGACGTCTGCCTGCGGGCTGTCCTTCTCCGCCAGCACGCGCGCGGCGAGCTCGCCGGTGGAGAGACGCAACAGCCGGATATCCATGCCCGGAAGGTCGCGCCTGGCTCGCTCCAGGTACTTGGCGACTTCGTCGGTCTCGAGCGCCGTGTAGACCACCACGGATTGCGTTTGCGACTGCGCCGGCACCGCCACCGTGAGCGCCAGCATGCCCACCAGCAGCGCGCCGAGCAGCCCCGAGCCCACGCGGATCCAGCGATGGTGCTCACTCATCCGAGTCTCCTCCTGTCCTGGATCACCGTGTCCTCTCACCTACGCGCATCGGTCGCTGCACCGTCACCCTGTCTTTGCCGGGGCGTGTGTGACGCTGAACTCCTCCTCGAGCTTCTCCAGCTTGGCGACGATGCCTCCGTACTCCAGCTCCGACATGGGCAGCATCGCGGGGCCGAAGAAGCCCTGCTTGCGCATCTCCATGGCCTTGTCCACGACGCGGTCCCGCACACGGTTCCAGAACGGGTCGGCGAACAGATCGACGATCGCCGACAGCCGGCCCTCGTGCATCGAGATCCCCAGCGCCGACACCATGGGGCAGCAGAAGTAGGTAGAGGCCGGCGTGTTGATCGGCACGGGCATGAGCGGCAGGTTGTGGCTGCCCCGGGTGTCCCCCGCAACGAACGCGCCGAGCGCAAACGGCGGTCCGAACTCCTCCGTGGCCGGAAAGATCTTCTGCACCCGCACCACGGCCACGGGATCATCCTTGCCCACGTACTTGCCGGCGATGTTGTGCAGCCGGCTGGTGGACACCGCCACCGCCTGCTCCTGCGGGTATTTGCGCGACCAGATGGACTCGATGACGTAGCGGTGCGTGTCGCGGAGCAGCGCGGCGAGGTCATAGAGGCGCTCCGGGGCGTCCAGGGTGATCGTCCGGTCGCCCTCCGTGTAATCCACGTCCATGATGCGGAAGCGGAAGCCCGTGTGCAGCTGCTCGGAGAGCAGCAGCCCCGGTGAGAACATCGGGTCGGCGAACGCCAGGTAGAACGGCAGGTTGAACGCCCCCGGCTCGGTCTTATCGGCCGCGAAGACGATCACCGCTTCGTTCGGGCGCTCCTCGAACTCGACCTCGGCCGAGGCCGGCCCGAGCCCCCGGACGTTGCCGGAGAACGCATCCTTGAGCAGGTCCTGCCCGGCGCCGTAGAGGCCCTGTCGCTTGGCGACCTCGGTGGCCGCGCGAAACGCCTCCCAGGCCAGCTCGTGAACCGGGGCGTGGCCTACGCCGTGCGTGTGGGTCATGATGAGGCAGATGTCGTCCCCCGTGTGGGCGACGTGGCCGTCGATCAACAGGCGGCCCGTGGCTGCCGCCACGCGCTCCCGGGCGAGTTGGATCATCTCAGAGCTCGGCAGCGTGTGCCCGCCGACGCTGCCGACATCGGCCTTGATGATACTGACCGTCACCCGCATGTCATTCACCCCCGGATAGTGTGGCTGAGCCCAACGACAGCGAGCCCGTGGACCCGTGGTAGGGCCGGGCTGGAGCGCAGAGTACAACTCCTGTGGTCAACCCAGTTCAACAATAGCCCTGGGGAACGACTGTTCTCATCGGGCTTTCGCCCGATTTTTGCCTGCGGGTCAGTGGCTGCCGTCCGGCAGGGCGAAGAAGGCCCGGCCAAGCGCCACATAGACGCTCGCGCAGTGCGCCAGCTGGCCGGCGGGGACGGCCTCGTCGATCCCGTGGATCCCCTGCCCCCACGGGCCGTATTGGACCGCAGGAATCCCGGCGGCGCGGAAGTGGCGGGCATCGCTGGTCGCCCATTGCAGAATGTACTCCAGCCTGCGTCCGTCCACAGCCTCCACGGCGCTGCCGAGGGCCTGGGCGATCCGGGCAGCCGGCAAGGTGTAGTTCGGCTCACTCATGTCGGCTACGTCGAACGCGACCCCCCGGGCGGCCAGAGCGGTTTCGATCTCCGCCCGGATCGCCGCGGTTGAGCATCCCAGCGGAACCCTGATGTCCACCTCCGCCACGGCCTCTTCAGGGACGACGTTCACCTTGGTCCCGCCGAGGATCGTCCCCACGTTGACGGTGACGTGATCGAGCGCCTGCGTGGCGTCCGGCCCTGCCAGTGTGCGCATGTGTGCTTTGGACCGCCGGAGCATCTCGCGGAGAGCGGCGGGGAAGTCTCCCGTGCGACCCGCCAGCGAGGTGAAGACCGGCAGAACGTCCACCAGCGTCAGGATGGCGTTGGTCCCGGCGTAGGGACTCAGGCTGCCGTGCGCCGGTGAGCCGCTGCTCCTCACTCTCACCCACAGCGCTCCCCGCTGTCCGATCGTGGCGACGCCGCGCCCCGACGGTTCGGCGATCAGCGCGCCGTCGCCGTGGAGCTTGCCGTGCTCCAGGAGCCAGCGCGTCCCCCACGCGCCGCCGGTCTCCTCGTCGGGGACCAGCGCCAGGACGACTCGCCCCGGCAGCGCCGCGTCGGCCAGCGCGCGGAACGCCGCCATCAAGGACGCCACGCCGCCCTTCATGTCCACGGCGCCCCGGCCCCAGATGAGGCCGTCGGAGAGGTCGCCCGCAAACGGCCCGTGCGCCCACCGTCCGGCGTCGCCGGCCGGCACCACGTCCAGATGGCCGTTGAACACCAGCGTCGGACCCTGGTCGGGCCCGGCCGAGGCCAGCAGGCTCACGCGGCCCGGCACCGGCTCAATCCACACCGGGGTCAGGCCCCAGGAGCCGAGCGTCTCCGCCACGAACTCCGCCGCCGGCCTGACGTCCCCGGGGGGATTCTCGCTGGGGATCCGGATGAGCCGGCGGCACAGGTCTGCCACATCGCCTTCCGGAACTGCGCTCTCCCCCAACCGGTCATCCATGCGTCGCCCCTTTCAGAGGATCCGCGCCGTCCGGGGATCGAGCAGATCGCGCAGCCCGTCCCCCAGGAAGTTGAAGCCGAGCACGGTGGTCATGATCGCGAGACCGGGAAACGTGGAAACCCACCACGCCTGGCCGATGAACCCGCGGCCTTCGGCCACCATGGCCCCCCACTCCGGCGTGGGCGGCTGCGCCCCAAGTCCGAGGAAGCTCAGCGACGCAGCCCACAACAGCGCCGCGGGCATCTCCAGCGTCGCGAACACGATCACCGTCCCCAAGGCATTCGGCAGGACGTGCCGGGCCAGCACGCGGAGATCACCCGCTCCGAGCGCCCTGGCGGCCTCGACATAGGGTGATGTCCGGATGATGAGAACCTGTCCGCGGATCAGCCGGGCAAACTCCCGCCATCCGGTCACGCCGATGGCCAGGATCATGTTCCCCAGACCGCCCCCCAGCACCCCGGCGATGGCCAGAGCCAGGACCAGTGTCGGCACGGCCAGCATGACATCGACGACGCGCATGAGCACGGCGTCGGGCCATCCGCCGAAGTAGGCCGCGGCGGCTCCCAGGACGACGCCGATCACCGCCTCGATGAGGACCACCGCGACACCGATCAGCAGCGCGTACCGCGTGCCGAAGATCACGCGGCTGAAGATGTCGCGGCCGAGCTCGTCCGTGCCGAAGAGATGCCGGCCCCCGGGCGGCGCCAGCAGCGCGTCCATGTCCAGCGCCGTCGGATCCCGCGGGGCGATCACGCCGGCGAACAGCGCGGCGAGTCCCACCACCAGCGCGAAGATCAGGCCGACCAGCATCAGACGATACCGCCAGAGCCGGCGGAGCCACCACCGGAGGGGAAGGCGGGCGGCCTGAGCCCGCAGCTCAGTCGTAGCGGATGCGCGGGTCGACATAGGAGTAGAGGAGATCGATCAGCAGGCTGCTCGCCACGACCAGGGCGGCCATGACCAGCACGATTCCCTGGACGACAGGGTAGTCCCGCTTGAGGACCGCATCCACTAGCAGCCGCCCCATCCCCGGCCAGGCAAAGACGGTCTCGGTGATCACGGCGCCGCCGAAGAGCCACGGGAGCCGCAGCCCGATGAGCGTCAGCACCGGGATCAACGCGTTGCGCAGGGCGTGGCGGATGATGACCGCAGGCTCGGCCAGGCCCTTGCTCCGTGCGGTCCGGACATACTCCTCGCCGATGACCTCGAGCATGCTGGAGCGGGTCAGCCGCGTGAACAGCGCCGCCGGAGGCAGCCCCAGCGTGAGCACCGGCAGGGTGTGGGACCGGAGGCCCTCCAGCGACCAGAACGTTTCCGCGCGGCCCGAGATGGGCAGGACGTGGAGCCAGACCCCGAAGGCGAGGATGAACAGCAGGCCCAGCCAGAAGATGGGCATGGAGACCCAGAACAGGGCGGCGACGCGGGAGAGGCTGTCCAGCCAGGTGTTCCGCCGCGTCGCCGAGATGACGCCGGCCGGCAGGCTGACGGCCAGCGTCACGACCAGCGCCAGGCCGGCCAGCTCCACGGTCGGGCCGACCCGGGCCGCAATCATCGCGGTGACGCGGCCGCCGGCGGTGATCGACTCGCCCAGATCGCCCCGGACCGCCCGGCCCACCCACAGGACATACTGCACGGGCACCGGGCGGTTGAGGCCGAGCTCGTCCCGCCGCTGCTGGACGATCTCCTCCGGGACGTTGGGCCCGTAGAGCAAACGGATGGGGTCACCCGTCAGGTGGAGCAGGCTGAACACCAGCAGGGTGACCCCGATCGCCACGGGGATGAGGGCGAGCAGGCGTTGAACGATGTAGCGGCTCAGGCCGCCCCCCTCCCTACTTTCTCGTCAGGGCCAGCGCCCGCAGGTGGACGGGCCACCAGGGGTGCTGGGCCAGGATCTCGAGCCCTCCTACGGATTTCTTCGCCGCCAGCAGGCTGGTGTTGGAGACCAGCGGCACCCAGACGGCCGACTCCACGATGATCCGCTGCACCCGCTGCAGCGCCCGCTCGCGGTCGCCGTCGTCGAGGGCGTTGCTTGCCGCATCCAGCGACTTGTCGAGCTCCGGGTTCGGCCAGCGAGAGTAGTTGCTGGACGGGATGTTTACCGAATGCGTGAGGAACGTCAGGTAGGGCTGCGCCAGCCACCAGGTGTTCCGAAAGATCCCGATATCGAAGGTGCCGGCCTGGGCCCGGGCATAGATCGCGCCCACCTCGGCGGTCTCAACCTTGACGTCGATGCCCACCTGCTTGAGCTGGCTCTGCACGATGACGCCGGCCCGGCGCCACTGATCGATGTTGGAGAACGTGATCAGCGTGACCTCGAAGCGGTCGTTGTCCTTGCGCAGGATGCCGTCGGGACCCGGGCGCCAGCCGGCTTCGGCGAAGAGTGTCTTGGCTCTGGCCACATCATAGGCGTACGAGTACTGCCGGACCCCGGGCCAGAATCCGATCGTGGCCTGGTTGATCAGCCCTTCCACCGGGCGCCCCACGCCCAGCCAGGCCGCCCGGGCGATCGCCTCCTTGTCGATACTGTGCGCGATCGCCTGCCGGACCTTCGCGTTCTGGAACATCCAGCGCTCCATGTTCATGACCAGGTACTGGACGCTGTAGGTGGGCGCCTGCATCACGGTCACGTTGGGATTCCCGCGGAGCTGCTGCAACCCCGACGGCGTGACGTCGAAGGTGATGTCGACGTTCCCCGAGGTGACCTCGGCCGTCATCGTGGCGTCCTCGGGGATGATCCGGAAGATCATGCGCTGGAAGTGCGCGGGCCCCTTGTTCGGGGAAAACGCCGGCCCGTGCCGGTAGCGCTCGTTGCGCTCGAGCACGATCCGGTCACCGGGGACCCATTCCTTGAACATGTACGGGCCGGTACCGATGAGCGCCCGGATGCCGATGTCCGACGACGCGGTCGCCGCGATGAACGACGCCGGCAGGATCCCCGCGTGCGCATCGGAGAGGTCGGAGATCATGGCCAGGGGCTTGGCCTGGGCGAACCGGAAGACGATGGTCCGCGGATCGGGCGTGTCCATGCCGACGATCCCCCCGTTGCGGGGACGGACGTACGATGAGAGCGGAGAGACGGTGATGTAGCGCTCGAAGGTCGCCTTCACGTCCGCCGAGGTGAGGCGGGCGCCGTTGTGGAAGGTAATGCCGTCCTTGAGGACGACGCGCAGCGTCTTCTTGTCGGCCGACCAGGTGTGCGACTGGGCGAGCAGGGGGACGACCTTGTAGTCTTTATCCAGCGTGAACAGCGGTTCCACGATGTAGCTGAGCACGACGAGCGAGTGGAACCGGTTGGTCCGCTGCGGATCGATGTTCTCGGGTTCCTCCCCCAACCCCTGAACCAGGGTGGGGCCCGCCTGCGCGGAGACGGGCGAGGTCGAGCCGGGGAGCACTAGTGCAGCCAGGCCAATCAAAACGAGAGGAGTAAGCCAACGACGCATGGGAGCCTCCTTCCGACAATTAACGCCGCCATTCTAGGAGTGGCTCCAAAACGCGTCAATCAGGCGGAGACCCGACCGCTCGCGCCCCGTGGCTGTGCGAGGGAGGGAGGAAAGGCATGTTGGGAATCATCCGTGTGCTGACGACGAGCGATCCTGACATCCTCAACCGGCACGGGAAGATCCTGCGGGAGCACTACGGATACGAGTGCGCGTCGGCGTGCATTCCGGACCAGCCCGACGGCGTCCATGACGACGCGAGCGAGGCGGTGGCCGCACCCAAGGTGGCGGCCCTCGCGCGCGAACTGGAAGCGCGGGGCGCAGCCGCCCTGTTCATCAGCTGCGCCTCCGATCCTGGACTCGCCGAGGCCCGGCGGGCGGTGCGCGTCCCCGTCGTGGGCGCCGGGGCGGCGGCCGCCGCCGTGGCGTTGAACCTCGGCGACCGCGTGGGCGTGTTGGGGATTCGGGACGAGGCTCCGCGCGCGGTCGCCCGCGTCCTGGGTGCTCGCCTCATCGCCGCCATCCGGCCGGCGGGGGTCACGACGACCCGCCACCTGATGGAGCCCGGCGGTCAGGAGCGCGCCCTGGCGGCGGCACGGGAGCTCGCCTCCGCCGGGGCGGACACCATCGTGCTGGCCTGCACCGGACTGGTCACCATCGGCATGGCGCCCATCCTCCAGCGCGCGCTCGGCCTGCCGGTCGTCGATCCGGTGCTGGCCGGCGGGCTGATGATCCGCTACCTCATCGATGAGCAGTCCAGAGAGACGGGAGGACCGGGATGACCCTCAAGTATGTCATGGAGATGATCGACGCGCTCGATGACCCCCGCGCCGGCGGTGAAGCGGTCAGGGAGATGTTCATCCGCTACGGCTGGACTGAGGTTTCCGTCGAGCGCGTGGAAGGGCCGAAGGGGAGGACCGACTTCGTCAAGGTCGTCTTCCCCGGCAGGCGCGGGAAACGCTCCGGCCAGGCCGCGCCGACGACCGGGATCATCGGCCGGCTCGGGGGAGTAGGCGCCAGACCGATTCAGATCGGTCTGGTCTCCGACGCCGACGGCGCCGTCGCCGCGCTGTCAGCAGGGTTGAAGCTCGCGGACATGCGCCGCCGGGGCGACGTGCTGCCCGGGGATGTGATCGTGGCGACGCATGTCTGCCCGGATGCCCCGGTGCAGCCGCATGAGCCGGTGCCGTTCATGGGCTCTCCGGTGGACATGGCCACCATGAACCGCATGGAAGTCGACCGGGAGATGGACGCCATCCTCTCCCTCGATACGACCAAGGGGAACCGCATCATCAACCATCGCGGCATCGCGATCTCCCCCACGGTGAAGGAAGGCTACATCCTCAGGGTGAGCGAGGACCTGCTCCGGATCTATGAAGCGGTCGCCGGGACGCCGCCGGTGGTCTTCGCCGTCACCACGCAGGACATCACGCCCTACGGGAACGGGCTGTTCCATCTCAATAGCATCATGCAGCCCGCCACCGCCACCAGCGCCCCTGTGGTGGGCGTGGCCATCACCACCGTCGCCGCGGTACCGGGATCGGCCACGGGCGCGAGCCACGAGACGGACATTGCTCTGGCGGCCCGGTACGCGGTGGAAGTGGCCAAGGCCGTAGGCGCAGAGTCGTGCCGCTTCTACGACGCAGATGAGTGGCGGCGTCTCCAGGAGTTGTACGGCGCGCTGACGCACCTGCAGGCGCCCGGGAGGCAGGCGCACGCGGCCGAGGCCTGAGGACGCGGGGACGATGGACCTGTCCGAACCCGCCCGGCGTGTCCTGGATGCCTGCCTGGCGCTGCAGGCGGGGGAGCGCTGCCTGATCGTCACGGACCGCGAGAAGGCGGAGATCGGCCGCGCCCTCTATCTGGCGGCGGCGGAACTGGGGGCGGAGGCGATGCTCATGGAGATCCTCCCCCGGAGCCGCGACGGGGAGGAGCCGCCGGCGGCCGTGGCGGCGGCGATGCTGGCCGCCGACGTCGTGGTGTGCCCGACGGCGCGCTCACTGACACACACACAGGCACGCAAGGCGGCTCAGGCCGCCGGCGCGCGCGTGGCGACCATGCCTGGGATCACCGTGGACATGTTCGCCGCGGGAGCCATCACCGCCGACTACACCCGGGTGGCGGAAGTGACCCAGCGAGTGGCGGCGTGGCTCACCGCCGGACAGACCATCCGGCTGGTGAAGGAGGGGAAGGCACTGACGCTCAGCATCGCCGGGCGGACGGCGATCGCCTCGACCGGCGTCTACCGCGAACGCGGTCAGGGCGGGAATCTGCCCTCGGGTGAAGCCTACATCGCCCCTGTCGAAGGGACGGCCGAGGGCGAGCTGGTGGTGGACGGGTCGATGGCCGGATTGGGCAGGCTGACCGCTCCCCTGCTCCTCCGCATCGCCGCCGGCCGGCTGGCCGGCGCGGAGGGTCCGGGGGCAGAGCGGCTCACCGCGCTGCTGGACACGTCCTCGCAGGGTCGCAACGTCGCGGAGCTGGGCATCGGGACCAACGAGCGCGCGCGGCTGACCGGCGTCGTCCTGGAAGATGAGAAGATCGCCGGGACGGTGCACGTCGCCTTCGGCGACAACTCCACCTTCGGGGGAACCGTGCAGGCGGGCGTGCATCTCGATGGCGTGGTCCTGGCTCCCGACCTCTACATCGATGGACGACAAGTCATGGCGGACGGACGGCTGCTCGGAGGATGACCGGGCAGGCCGCCACACGTCGATCGGCTGGGCGGCACAGGGTGTCGAGCAGAGGCGGTACGCGAGGAACAGTGGGCGCGCCCCCCCCCGCCGCGGCTGTCGTGCCGAACAGGATTCTTAGCTGACTACGAGCGGGAGCAGGTTCCTGCCGGTGAAAAGGCGACGGGAACGTCGGCCAACCCCGCGTCCTCTGTTGGGCTTTCGTGGAGCCGCCGAGCGGACTTGAACCGCTAACCCCCGCATTACAAGTGCGGTGCTCTGCCGTTGAGCTACGGCGGCCTGTGCAGCATTATACTACGCGGCCGGGAAGCCGCGCGGGGACCGGACGAAAGCCCGGTCCCCGCCACACGTCTCAAGCAGCCCCTGCGGCTTAGTACACGCTCCTCCGCATGAGGCGGGCATCCAGGAGATCCTCGTCCGCCTTGAGTGCGGCATATAGCCAGACGAAGGGTAAGAGGATCCCCCCGCTGAGGAAAGCGACCGACAGCAGGATCACACCGTGAACCCACAGCCCCGCGAAGAAGTACCAGATGGGGCCCAGCACCAGCGCCAGCCAGTTGATCCGCAGGCGGGCGGGCATGGGCCGGTGGTACAGTGCGCGCATCGGATCCTCCTTGCGCTCCCAGCCCACCGGACGGTTGAGCACCCAGCCGATCGCCCCGCTGATGGCCCCCCACAACCGGCGCATCAGGGCGACTCCTCCTCCTCGCTCTCGTCTTCCTCACTGTCGCGGCGGCCCACCCGCTCGTCGGGAGACAGCCGCCCGCTGTGGAGATCGCCGATCTCCTCCATCTGCAGACAGATGGCGCAGGTCCCCCTCAGCAGGCCGTGCTCGCACCGGTCCAGCTTGCTCCGGGTCCGGCTCGTGGACGTCTTGGAGGTCCGTCGAGATGTCGCGCGAGCGGTTGCACTCCGTGCCAATCGATTCACCGCCTTCATGTGCCCGGGTCCCCACGTTCACGGTCCGCCGGTAGTGGAGGACGGCCGGGTAGGATACGTTGCCGCGTCTATTCTACCCATCCGCGTCGGGGACGCAACCCTGTCCCTTAACGCACGACTCATTCACTGTAAGTTAACTTATCCCTCCCCGGTGGCCTGGGCCAGGTCGTCGACGAGCAGCACGGACTCGCCGTCCACGACCGCCTCCCCGTGCTGGTTGCTGCAGATGGTCCGCAGGTGGAGCACACGCTTGGCCGGGTTCCAGGCTGTGACTTCGGCCAGGGCCGTAATCGTGTCGCCGATCCGCACGGGGCGGAGGAACTTCAGCGTCTGGCTGAGGAAGATGCCGCCGGGCCCCGGCAGATGCATCCCCAGGACGGTCGAGATGAGGCCCGCGGTGAGCAGGCCGTGAGCGATCCGCTCCCCGAAGCGGGACCGGCGGGCGAACTCGGCGTCCACGTGCAGCGGGTTGAAGTCTCCCGTGATCCCCGCAAAGGCGTAGATGTCCGCTTCGCTGATCGTCTTGGCGACGCTCGCCTTCTCTCCGACCGCGAACTCTCTCACCGGCGCGCCTCTGCGGGAAAACGATCCTGGAAGGACACGGATTCCTGCGCAGGCGCGACGCCTCGTGCGGCGAACCAGATGAATGCTGGGGCGGACCCGATCCCGTCGATCTCGCCCGACCCGGTTCGTGCCGCTCCGCCCGGCTTCCTGCCCGTTCACGCGCGCGGAGGGGGCCCTGCCGGCCGCGGGCGGCGAATCCGGAGCGCCGAGGTCCCGTATGCTATAATCTGGGCACTGCGCCAGGAGGCATGATGCGGGATCAGTACGGCCGGGAACTCACCGATCTGCGCATCTCGCTCACCGATCGTTGCAACCTGCGCTGCGTGTACTGCATGCCGGCGGAGGGCATCGATTTCCGTCCTCCGGACGCGCTGCTGCAGGACGGCGAGCTGCGCCTCCTGGTGCGGGTGGCCGCCGACCTGGGCGTGCGCCGGGTGCGCCTGACCGGCGGCGAGCCCACCGTGCGCGCGGGCCTCGTTGATCTTGTGCGGGACGTCGCCGCGACCCCGGGGATCGAAGATGTCGCGCTCACCACGAACGGCCTCCTCCTCGACCGTCTGGCCGCGCCGCTGGCCGCGGCCGGGCTGGACCGCGTCAACGTGAGCCTGGACACGCTCGATCCGGGCAAGTTTGCCCGCATCACCCGCGGCGGGCGTGTCGAACAGGTCACCGGCGGCATCGCCGCCGCGGAAGCCGCCGGGCTCCGGCCGATCAAGATCAACGCCGTCATCGTCCGCGGCTTCAACGACGAGGACGTCGTGCCGCTGGCGGCGCTCACGCTCGACCGGCCGTGGGACGTCCGCTTCATCGAGATGATGCCGTTCGGCAGCGTGGGGGACTTCGCGGAAGCGGGCGTGGTGAAGTCGGATGAGACGATGGCGGCGATCGAGCGCACCCTCGGGCCGCTGGCGTCGCTTGATCTGTCCGGAGACGATCCCGCCAGAATCTACCGGCTGCCCGATGCGCAGGGCCGGCTCGGGTTCATCAGCCCGGTGAGCCAGCCGTTTTGCGCGAAGTGCGGCCGGCTGCGCCTCACCGCCGACGGCAAGCTGCGCCTGTGCCTCCTCCGGGACGATGAGGCCGACCTCCTCACCCCCCTGCGCGCGGGGGCGGGCTACGAGGAGATTAAAGCGCGGTTCCGCGCCGCGGCGTTCCGCCGGCCGTTCGGCCACGCCCTCGCCGAGGCGATGTACCCGCAGGCGCGCGTGATGATTCAGATCGGCGGTTAACCCCGCCGCCCCGCCGGACGCTTCGTTGGCCTTCCAGATCTCGTCCGCATCTCTGCCATTCCGTCGAACGGCGGCCAGTGGAGATCGACCGGGTATTCAGGCGGCTGGACGGACGAGATAGAGGACCGCCGGGGCGGTCCGTCCCGGGGCGATCTGATCCTCCACCTCCACGACCTCCACGGCGGCGGATGCCGGCACCCGGCGGACAAACGATGGAGACGGCGACGCCGACCAGTACGCGGCGACGCCGCCGGGCCGGAGCACCTCCAGCATCCGGGCGATCCCTGCCCCATCGTAGAGCCGGGCGTTCTCGCCCAGGGCGACCCAGTCGGGACCGTTGTCGGTATCCAGCAGGACAGCGTCGTAGGCACCCCGCTCGAGGGGGAGGAGCCCGAGATCCCCCACGATGAGATGCACCCGAGGGTCGTCCAAAGGACGACCCGAGTGGGGAGACGTATGCCTCTCGTACCAGGCGACGACCAGAGGCTCGATCTCCACCACATCGCACCGGGTCACGCGGGGATCGTGGAGCACGGCGCGCACCGTGTAGCCGATCCCGAGCCCTCCGACCAGCACGCGCAGGCGGTCCCCCCGCACCCGGGCCAGGGCCAGCGCCGCCAGAGCCTCATCGGAGGTGCGGTTGTAGGTCGCCATGAGGAACGTGCCGTTGGCGATGATCTCGTAGTGCCCGCCCCGGCGCTGCAACTGCCAGTCGCCGGTGGCCGTACGGACCCGCTCGATGACCTCACGCCCGGATGGGACGGGGTCAGTCATCCTCGGGATCGACGAGCTCCTCTTCGCGGGGCTGGAAGACGGTCGCGCAGCGAGGACAAATCACGCCCGCGTCGCCGGCGGGCGTGAGCTGGAGGAACACGAGCTTGCAGTTCGGACAGATGACCCGGAGCAGGAGGCCCTAGTCTTCCTCTCCTTCAAGATTGCGCTCGAGCTTGCGCTTCACACGCTGCAGCGCGTTGTCGATGGACTTTACGTGCCGGTTCAGCTCGTTGGCCATCTCCTGATAGGACTTGCCCTCGAGATACGCCGTCAGCACCCGGCACTCGAGCTCGCTGAGGTTCTTGCGGATGCGTTCGCGCATCGTGGCGGACGCTTCCTGATTGATGACGAGCTCCTCGGGGTCGGACACCTTGATGCTGCTGATCACGTCCAGCAGCGTCCGGTCGGAGTCCTCATCGTAGATCGGCTTGTTCAGCGAGATGTACGAGTTCAGGGGGATGTGCTTCTGCCGGGTCGCGGTCTTGATCGCCGTGATGATCTGCCGGGTGATGCACAGCTCCGCGAACGCGCGGAAACTGCTCAGTTTGTCCGCCCGGAAGTCGCGGATGGCCTTGTAGAGGCCGATCATCCCTTCCTGGATGATGTCCTCGCGATCGGCGCCGATCAGGAAGTAGGCTTTGGCCTTGACCCGGACGAAGTTGCGGTACTTGTTGATGAGGAACTCGCTTGCGTGATCATCGCCGCCTTTCGCGCTGGCGACGAGCTCTTCGTCGAGCATTTCGGAGTAGGTCGGAGCTTCACGCCGTGCTAGGGCCATCGATGCCTCCGCGACGAAGATTCGCCGTCATTATACGGACAGCCCCGGAAGGCGTCAAGCAGAATGTCCGCGAAACCCCGCTACGGACGCGGCTCTGAGGCTCCGGCGAGCTTCGTGCCGACCTTGATCGTCCGCCGGACCGGACGATAGTAGCTCGTCCCGATCAATTCCCGGCGGACCACCTCCCCGCCGGTCCGGACGACACGGTACGTCTTCACGCGCAGCCCCGGCTGCGCCTCGCGGACGACGGTCGTGCCGGCCTCGAGCGTGGGATCCTTCTTGGTCACCGTCGCGTGCGGAGCCGGAATCTCCTCGCGGTTTGCCACTTCGACGGCCACCTCGGCGTCCTCTGCCGGGGTGCCGTAGGCCGAGATCGTCAGCCGGCGCCCCTCGATCTCCGTCCACAGCAACACGTGGGAGCCCGTCGTGTTGCGGAAGAGCAGATCGAGCTGGCCGTACACCACGGTGGCATCCCGCCCCGCGGGAAGGTAGGCGACGGGACGGCTGTGGTTCACGCGGGTGAGGATCTTGAAGTCGGCCAGCAGCGCCACGTTGAAGAGGGTGCTGCTCACCTGGCAGATCCCGCCGCCGTCCCCCGGCACCAGCTCGTCATCCACGAGGACGGGCGCCTCCCGGAACCCGCGCTCGATGGTGCGGGGGCCCACCACCTTGTTGTAGCTGAACACCCCGCCCGGCGGGAGGATGGTCCCGTGGATGAAACTCGAGGCCAGGCTGATGTTGTGCGTGCGGTTGGCGTTGGCGGCCATCCGCGTCGTGTAGGAGGCCAGGAGCACCCGGAGATCGCCTGCCTCTTCGGTGGTGAACTCGGGATGTGTGACGGCCACCACCGCCTCGATCTGCGCCACGCCGCCGTTCAGCGCGGCCACGATGCGGCCTGCCGTGGCGTCTACGTCGAGCGTCTGTCCCGGGCGGCCGGGGCGAACGAGCACCACCCGCCCGGCGCGGACGGTGACCTCGGCGTCTTTCGGGACGGCGTTCAGCTCGGCCGCCAGGTCTTCGAGCAGCCTGCGCAGCCGTCCGGCGTCGTGGACGAAGGGCAGGTCAAGCGCCAACCCCTGGCGGGAGAGGGTCAGGCGCGTACGGATCCGGTCCCACCACGGCCCCGTGCGCCCGGCGGCAAACGCCTCCTGAACGGCAACCTCGGCGCGCCCGACGAGCCCCACCTCGGCCTGCGTGAACGTCGCGGTGCGATCGGCCAGGACCACGGTGAACGGCGCGCGGAGGCGCCGGTCCACCGCCGGCTGCAGCGCGGCCAGGGCCTCGTCCACGGGGAGGCCGCCCACGGCGAGGCCGCCGATGCTCACGCCGGGATAGATGCGGCCGGCATACACGGCGGCATCCCGCGCCACCGCGGCGCCGATGCCCAGCGCGGTCCCCAGGAGGAGCAGCAGGGCCGCGAGCGCAATCCTCCGTCCGCTGTGCCTGGTCATGACACCTTACTTACCCTCTACCCGTTTCGAGGGCTCCGGAGCGGCTCGTCCACCCGCGCCCGTGCCCGCAATCTGCCTGACCACCTCATACAGGAGGACGCCGGCGGCGACTGAGACGTTCAGGGACTCGGTCCGGCCTCGCATCGGGAGGCTGACGACGAGATCGCAGTGCTCGCGGACGAGCCGGCCGAGCCCCCGTCCCTCGCCGCCCACCACCATGGCCAGCGGAGGCATGAGCGAGGCCTCGTAATAGGGCTGCCGGGCCTGCATGTCGCTGCCGACGATCCACAGCCCCGCGCGCTTGAGGTCTTCGAGAGTCTGCACCAGGTTGGCGACGACGGCCACCGGCACGTGCTCGACCGCCCCCGCGGAGGCGCGGGCCACCGCGGGCGTCAGCCCGACCGCCCGGTGCCGGGGGATGATGACCCCGTGGACGCCCGCGCCGTCCGCCGTCCTGATCAGCGCCCCGAGATTCGCCGGATCCTCCACCCCGTCCAGGACGAGCACGAAGGGCGGCTCGCCGCGGGCAGCGGCGGCGGCGAGGATGCCATCGACCTGCACGGTCGGACGGGCCGACGCCAGGGCGACCACGCCCTGGGACTCGGCCCCGCCGCGCAGATGCCGCGGATCGACGAACTGCACGGCGACACCCAGGCGGCGCGCCTCGTGGATGATCTCCCGCACCGTCGGGCCGTGCGCCGTCCTCGCGACCATCACCTTCCGCAGGGGGCGCCCCGCGCGGAGGGCCTCGATGACGGCGCGCCGTCCCGCAAGCACGTCGTCATCGGTCATAGGATCCGTGCCGGTCCGGGGCGCGCCGGAGCGGTCAGGTCGGCCGGCCGGCCGGCGCCGCGATGCGCCACCGCGGCCCGGTGGGGAGGTCTTCAACGAGGATCCCTGCTTCCGTCAAGCGGCTGCGGATGGCGTCCGCCATCCGGAAGTCCTTCGCGCGCCGGGCCTGCTCCCGCCCGTGGAGGATGAACGCCACGGCGCCGTCGAGCGTCGCCGGCGGGTCGGCCGGGAAGAGCTGCGCGGCTTCGGTGCGCAGCGCCCGGGCCAGCTCCAGGACCCGCTGCGCCACCACCGCGTCGCCGGCAACCGGAATGATCTCCAGGCCCAGGAGGCCGAGCAACTCCTTGAGCACGTCCCGGGCGCCGGCCAGGCCGCGGGCCTCTACCTGAGGTACGGCCGTGCCCTTGAGCACGGCGTCGGCGCGCCGGTTGACCTCCACCACCAGGTCGAAGATCGCCGCCAGGGCCGCGGAGGTGTTGAGATCGTCGTCCATCGCCTCCAGGAACGCCTCGCGGGCCCGCGCCGCGGCGGCGGCCACCCCATCCCCTCCGGCCGGCATCTCGGAGGCCGTGCCTGCCAGGCGCAGGACCGCGTCCACCGACGCCATCGCCGACCGGATCCGCTCCACGGCCCTGCGGGCGTCCTCGAACCGGTCCGGATCGTACTCGATCGGCTTGCGGTAGTGCGCCGAGACAAGGACGTAGCGGATGACTTCCGGCGGAAAGCGGCGCAGCGCATCGGTGACGGAGACGAAGTTCTGTTCCGACTTCGACATCTTCTCGCCGCTCAACTGGAACATCGCGTTGTGCACCCAGTAGCGGGCGAACGGCCGGCTGCCGGCGTAGGCTTCGGACTGGGCGATCTCGTTCTCGTGGTGCGGGAAGATCAGGTCGTCGCCGCCGCCGTGGATGTCAAACCCCATGCCCAGGTATTTCAGCGACATCGCCGAGCACTCGATGTGCCATCCGGGCCGCCCTTTGCCCCACGGGCTGTCCCAGGACGGCTCTCCCGGCTTGGCCCGCTTCCACAGCGCGAAGTCGGCGGGATGGCGCTTGAATTCGCCCGGCTCCACGCGGGCCCCCGCTCTGAGCTCGTCCAGCACGCGCCCCGAGAGCTTCCCGTAGTCCGGGAGCGTCGTGACGTCGAAGTACACGTCCCCCTCCGCGTAGTAGGCGTGGCCGCGCTCGATGAGGCGGCGTATCATCTCGATCATCTCGGGGACGTGCTGCGTGGCCCGGGGCTCCACGTGGGGCGGGAGGATGTTCAGCGCCCGGGCCGAGCGCTCATACTCCTGGCTGTACTGATCGGTGATCTGCTCGGGTGAGACTCCTTCGGCCTGCGCCCGGGCGATGATCTTGTCCTCGACGTCGGTGATGTTCTGGACGTGGGTGACCCGGTAGCCGCGGTACTCGAGGTAGCGCCGCAGCACGTCGAAGACCACGGCGGCCCGCATGTGCCCCAGATGGGACGTGTCGTATACCGTCGGCCCGCAGACGTACATGGCCGCCTTCCCGGGTTCCCGGGGGACGAAGGTATCCTGGCGTTTGGTCAGGGTGTTATACAGGCGCAGCGCCATCGGTCCGTCCACAGTGTAGCGTACTTTGCCCTTGCGAATTCATCCGGTGGACGCGTGGAGACCTCCTCGGTCAGCGCGGCCGCGGGATCGGCACGGCCTCGACGTCGGCGATCAGCTCCCAGACGATCCGCGTGCGCATCGTCCGGGGGTCGCCGGAGCGGTACCGGCGGAGATCCACGCACCCGCGCTCGGTGACCACGCGGAAGAACATCTCTCCGTACTCGTACCGCGTCTCCACGATCTTCTGGACCCGGTGGTATTCCCCGTTCCGCCAGAATCCCGTGACCTGCGGGTGGATGGCGCGCGGGCGGTCCACTTCCACAGATACGGGTTCGGCCAGGGCGGCCGTCTCGATGAAGAGCAGCGGCGGGAGCTCGGTGCCCCGGGCCTCGCTCACCGCGCTGCCACCGTGGCCACGGCGTAGGCCGCAATCCCTTCGCCCCGGCCCAGCGCGCCCAGCCCCTCGGCCGTCGTCGCCTTGATGCTGACGGCCGCCTCGCGCACCCGCAGCGCCGCGGCGATGCGCCGCCGCATCTCAGGAATGTGGGGAGCCAGCTGCGGCGCCTCGGCAATGACCGTGGCGTCGAGGTGCGCGGGGCGCCATCCCGCCGCGGCCAGCAGGTCGGCGACGCGGCCCAGGAGGCCCAGGCTGTCCGCGCCGCGATAGGCGGGATCGGTCGGAGGAAAGTGCGTGCCGATGTCGCCCAGCCCACAAGCGCCCAGCAGCGCGTCCATCATGGCGTGGAGGAGCACGTCGGCATCCGAGTGCCCTGCCAGGCCGCGCGGGGATGGGATGTCCACCCCGCCGAGCCTCAAGCGCCGGCCCATTTCCAGGCGGTGCGTATCGAAGCCGAACCCGGCCTGCGTCACCGGCCCGCCCAGGAGTGCTTCGGCCAGGCGCAGGTCGTCCGGCACCGTGATCTTCAGGTTCGACGGGGCGTCTTCCACCATGCGCACGGGCCGGCCCAGGCGTTCCACCAGCACGGCATCGTCGGGACCCGTGAACCCATCGGCGGCCGCCTGCGCGTGCGCCTGGCGCAGCAGCGCGGTGTGAAAGGCCTGAGGGGTCCGGGCGATCCACAGGGTGTCGCGGTCCAGGGTCTCCGCAACGCGCCCGTCCGCCACGCGCTTGACGGTCTCGCGCACCGGGACGCCGGCCGACGCCGCGCCCATCTCGGCGGCGGCGCGGATGACGGCGGAGACGACGGCGGGCTCGACGAGCGGACGGGCGGCGTCGTGAACCACGGCGATCTCGGGGTCCCCCAGCGCGGCCAGCCCGGCCGCCACCGACGCCTGCCGGGTCTCCCCCCCGGGGACGACGGCGCGCACGCGTTCGCAGCCGGCCTTATCCAGCGACTCGGCGGCAACCGCCTCGCTGCCCGGGGCAACAACGCAGACGATGACGTCGACAAGCGGGACGGCTTCGAGCGCCCGGACCGCTCGGGCCAGCATGGGCACACCGCCCAGCGGCACGAGGCCCTTGGGCATCCGGGCCCCCAGGCGCTCGCCCCGGCCGGCTCCGACCAGGACGGCGCCGGCGTGCGGATCGCTCATCGACGTTCGGGCTCGGGGGCTTCCTTGGGGCGTCCGAAGATCATGCGGCCCGCCACCGTCTGCAGCACGCTCGTCACGACGATGTCGAACCGCTCACCGATGTGCTTCCTGCCGCCCTCGACGACGACCATCGTGCCGTCGTCGAGATACCCGATCCCCTGCCCCGCTTCCTTGCCGTCCTTGACGACCTGGACGGACAGCTCTTCCCCCGGCAGCACAACCGGGCGCAGCGCCTGCGAGAGCTCGTTGACGTTGAGCACACGCACGCCCTGGAGCTCGGCCACCTTGTTCAGGTTGAAGTCGTTGGTGACGATCCACCCGCGGAGGGTCTTCGCCATGGCCACCAGGCGCCCGTCCACGTCCACCCCGGCCTCTCGCGGGTCTTCCACCACCTGGACGGCCTGGAGCTCCTGCTGGAGCCGCTGCAGGATGTCCAGCCCTCTGCGGCCGCGGTTGCGGCGCAGCGCGTCCGAGCTGTCCGCGATCCGCTGCAGCTCGGCGAGCACGGAGCGGGGCACGACCAGCGGTCCCTCCAGGAATCCCGCCTTGACCACGTCGGCCACCCGCCCGTCGATGATGACGCTGGTATCGAGCACCTTCGGGACGCCGCGGGACCTGGACCGCTCTCCCCGCGCGGCGCCGCGGTCCAGCCGCTGCAGCGATCCGGTCACCTCCTCACGCCGGCGCATGACGAGGTGAAAGCCCAGGTAGCCGAAGACCAGGGCCGCGGCGAGGGCGAGATAGGTCCCGATGCCCGGGATGCGCGAGAGCGGAAAGCCGACCAGAAAGGCCAGGACCAATCCTCCGGCGAGCCCGGCGGCGCCCAGCGCGACGTCGCGCAGCGACGCGCCCTCCAGGTCGGCCAGCGCCCATCCCATGAGGCGCTCGAACCACCGCCACACCCAGCCCGCCAGCAGCGACCCGAACGCCAGGCCGAGCAGGAGTCCGGCGATCACCAGCGGGCCCCGGGCCCGCTCCAGCTGGGGCAGATACCTGAGCAGCGCTCCCGTCAGTTGTGAGCCAAGCACGGCGCCGAGCAGGGCGCCGGCGATGCGGATGATGGCCTGCCTCATGAGTCCTCCCGCGCTCTCCCCTCACTATACCGTATTTGTCCACTGCCTGTTTCCTTGACGCATTTCCGGACGCGTCCCTATAATGATGGCGGCCTCGAGCTGGTTCCTCGAAGGAGGACCGCATGAAGGACACCGGCGAGATCCGCTTCCAGGAAGGCGTCACCCAGTACCTCTCCCGCCACCGCAGCATCCTCGACGTCCAGAGCAAGCTCTCGGAAGCCACGGCGCGCGTGAACCGGGCGGTGGCCAAGGCCGTCACGGCCTGCGGGTGCATCACCATCACCGCGGGCCGGCAGACGTTCCCGACGACCGCGGAGTTCCGCGACCTCAGCCGGTTCATGTCCACGCACCTCCACGGCGCAATGTGCCCGCGGTGCCGGGAGGTGGTCGAGACGGAGATGGGCTCGGCGCTATTCTACCTGGCGGCGCTGTGCAGCCTGCTGAACCTGAACATGCAGGACGTCCTCGAGAAGGAGTACAGGCGGGTCAACGCGCTCGGGGTGTTCAACCTCACCTAGGGCCCTGCCGGACGGCGCGGGGGGCGGGTTCGAGCCTCAGCCCACCAGCACGGCCAGCGCTTCCGGCACGGAGTCGGCCTCGATCATCTCCAGCCCCCCCGGGCCGCGCTCGGGCGCGGCATGGCGCGGCACGACGGCCTTGCGGAACCCCAGCCGGGCGGCCTCCTGCAGCCGTTTGTCCACCTGCGCGACCGCGCGCAGCTCGCCGGCCAGCCCGACCTCGCCGATGGCCACGGCGGCCTCATCCACCGGACGGTTCCGCAGGCTGCTCACCACGGCCGCGGCCAGGCCCAGGTCCACGGCGGGCTCATCGACGGTGACGCCGCCGGCGACGCTGACGTACACGTCCTGGCTTGACAGATGTGCGCCGGCCCGCTTCTCCAGCACCGCGAGGAGGACGACCATGCGATTGTAGTCCACCCCGGCGGCGGTGCGGCGCGGCATGCCGAAGACCGTCGGGGTGACCAGCGCCTGCACCTCGACCAGCAAGGGCCGCGAGCCCTCCAGGGCGCAGACCACCGCCGATCCGGGCGCCTCGCGGGCGCGCTGCGAGAGGAACGCGGCCGACGGGTTGGGGATCTCGCGCAGCCCTTCCGGACGCATCTCGAAGACCCCGATCTCGTTGGTCGAGCCGAAGCGGTTCTTCGTGGCCCGGAGGATCCGGTACGTATGCTGGCGGTCGCCCTCGAAGTAGAGCACCGTGTCCACGATGTGCTCGAGCACCCGCGGGCCGGCGATCTGTCCTTCCTTGGTCACGTGCCCGACGAGCAGCACCGCCGTACCCGTGCCCTTGGCGAAGCGCAGCAACTCGGCCGCGCTCTCCCGCACCTGCGCCACGCTGCCGGGCGCCGACGGCAGCGAGGGCGTGTAGACCGTCTGGATGGAATCGATCACGACCGCCTGCGGCCGGATCCGCTCGGCCGCGGCGAGGATCGCCTCGAGGTCGGTCTCGGCCAGCACGAGCATGTGGGGCGAGGCCACGCCCAGGCGCTGCGCCCGTAGCTTGATCTGGGCCGCGGACTCCTCGCCGCTGACATACAGGACCGCGCGACCGTCCCGGGCCAGGACGTTGCAGACCTGGGCCAGCAGCGTCGACTTGCCGATCCCCGGCTCCCCGCCGACGAGCACCATCGACCCGGGGACGAGCCCGCCGCCGAGGACGCGGTCCAGCTCGCCGTGCCCGGTGGGGATGCGGGGTTCTTCGGTGTCGGGGATGTCGGTAACCGGGATGGGAACTGCCGGGGGGCCTGGGTGCCGGACGGCCGCGCTGCGCGCGGGCGCCTGCGCTTCCTCCACAAACGTATTCCACTCCCCGCACGAGGGACACTTGCCCAGCCACTTGGGGGAGCCGTACCCGCAGTTCTGGCAGACGTACTGGATCTTGGATTTGCTCATGCCGGGACTCGTGTGGTCTCGAGACCGCCGCCGGCAGGGGCCGGCTCCGCCCGTCGCGCGCCCATGACTTCCCCTTTCAATGCGGAAGGCCCGGCCTCATGCCGGGCCCCCCAGCGCTGCACACCGCCCTCAAGGTCTGCGGGGGGACGGACGCGCACCGTCCCCCCTCAGACTCCCCCCTCTGCGTGCTTCAATCGCCCTTCAGCGCGGGTTCCGGTACGCGCTTGCGCTCGAAGACCAGCTTGTCGTCCCGCGCATCGACGATCACGGTGTCACCCGAGCTGAAGTTCCCGCGCAGCAGCTCGTCGCTGAGCTGATCCTCCACGTGGCGCTGGATGGCCCGCCGCAGCGGCCGCGCGCCGAAGGTGGGGTCGAACCCTTCCCTGGCCAGGAGGTTCTTCGCCGCGTCGGTGAGCTGCAGCTCCATCCCCTGCCCGCGCAGCTCGCGGGCCACCCGGGCGATGAGGATGTCCACGATCGATTTGATCTGCTCGCTGGTCAGCGGGCGGAAGATGATGATCTCGTCGATCCGGTTGAGGAACTCCGGCCGGAACGTCCGGCGCAGCTCCTCGGTAATGTGCTCCTTCATCCGCTCATACGCGCTCTCCATCCGCGCCGGCTCGCCGGACGTCGGGCGGAAGCCGATGCTGACTTCCTTCTCCAGGATGGGCGCGCCGACGTTGCTGGTCATGATGAGCACCGCGTTCTTGAAGTCCACGGTGCGGCCCTGGGCGTCGGTGAGGCGGCCGTCGTCGAGGATCTGCAGCAGCACGTTGAAGATCTCGGGGTGCGCCTTCTCGATCTCGTCGAACAGGACCACGGAGTACGGCCGCCGTCGGACCTGCTCGCTGAGCTGCCCGCCCTCCTCATAGCCCACGTAGCCGGGCGGGGATCCTACCAGGCGGCTGATGGTGTGCCGCTCGCTGTACTCCGACATGTCGATGCGGATGAGCGCGTTCTCGTCGCCGAAGAGGAACTCGGCCAGCGCCCGGGCCAGCTCGGTCTTGCCCACGCCCGTGGGGCCGAGGAAGATGAACGAGCCCACGGGCCGGCGGGGATCTTTCAGGCCCGCCCGCGCCCGGCGCACGGCTTTGCTCACCGCCCGCACGGCCTCTTCCTGCCCGACGATGCGCTCGTGGATGGAGTCCTCCATCCGCAGGAGCTTCTGGGTTTCTTCCTCAACCAGCCGGGTGACGGGGATACCCGTCCACGACGAGACGATGTCGGCGATGTCCTCGTCGGTCACCGTGCTCACGTCCCGGCCCTTCTCGCGCTTCCAGGACGACTCCAGCTCGTCCAGCTTCTGGCGGAGCGCCTTCTCCTTGTCGCGCAGCTGCGCGGCGCGCTCAAAGTCCTGGCTCTTGATGGACTCCTCCTTCTCCCGCTTGGCGCGCTCGACGCGCTCGACGGCGGAGCGCACCTCCTGGGGGAGGAAGGACGCCTGCAGGCGGATCTTGCTGGAGGCCTCGTCCATCAGGTCGATGGCCTTGTCCGGCAGGAAGCGATCCGTGATGTACTTCTCGGCCAGCGTGGCCGCGGCGACCAGGGCCTCGTCGCTGATGGTCACGCTGTGGTGCGCCTCGTAGCGCTCCCGCAGCCCCTTGAGGATCTCGATGGTCTGCTCGACCGTGGGCTCACTGACGAGGATGGGCTGGAAGCGCCGCTCCAGGGCGGCGTCCCGCTCGACGTACTTCCGGTACTCGTCCAGCGTGGTCGCGCCGATGCACTGCAGCTCGCCGCGGGCCAGGGCGGGCTTGAGAATGTTGCTGGCGTCGATGGCCCCTTCCGCGGCGCCCGCGCCGACCAGCGTGTGCAGCTCGTCCACGAAGAGGATGACCTCGCCCTGCGCCTTGCGGATCTCGTCCATCACCTTCTTCATGCGCTCTTCGAACTCGCCGCGGTACTTCGTGCCGGCGACCAGGGCGGCGAGGTCGAGCTGGACGACCCGCTTATTGCGCAGGACCTCGGGGACGTCGCCGCGCACGATGCGCTGGGCCAGGCCCTCGGTGATGGCCGTCTTGCCCACGCCGGGCTCGCCGATCAGCGCCGGGTTGTTCTTCGTCCGGCGGGACAGCACCTGGATAACCCGCTCGATCTCACGCTCGCGGCCGATAACGGGATCGAGCTTGCCGTCGCGGGCCAGCTTGGTCAGATCACGGCCGAACTCGTCCAGCGTGGGGGTCTTGCTGGTCTGCTTGGTGTAGGACGCGGTGCCTTCTTCGCCCAGCAGGTAGACGACCTGGGCCCGCACGCGCTCGAGATCGGCGCCCATGGCCTCGAGCACCCGGGCGGCCACACCTTCGCCCTCGCGGATGAGGCCGAGCAGCAGGTGCTCGGTCCCGATATAGTTGTGCCCGAGCCGGCGCGCCTCGTCCAGCGCGAGCTCCAGGACCTTCTTGGCCCGGGGTGTGAAGGCCACTTCCTCGTACGGCGTGCGCTCGCCCCGGCCGATGGCGCTCTCGATCTCGGCCCGCACCCGGTCCGGCGAGATGTTCAGGCTCTCCAGCACCTTGCTGGCCACACCCTCGCCCTCGCGGATGATCCCGAGCAGAATGTGCTCGGTGCCGACGGCGCTGTGGTTGAGCCGCTTGGCTTCCTCTTGAGCGAGGATGATGACTCGCCGTGCGCGCTCTGTGAATCGCTCAAACATTGCCTGTGCCGTCCTCCTCTCCGCTGGGACGAAGGTGCAACCGGAGGCCGTGTGTTGGCCTACGACTTCTGCCCTGGCGGAGTCCCCTCCTGCTCTCCCCTACGCGGGAATACGGGGCCCGCATTCCCGGAGTTCACGCGTCTGGGCTGCACTGGTTGATTTTCCCCGGCGGCGGGACAAACAGACTGCCGGGCCCGGCGGGACTAGTGCGTGATCTTGAGGATGCTGTACCGGATCTTCCCCGCCGGGACTACCACGTCGACGGTCTCTCCCGGCCGGCGGCCCAGGAGCGCGCGGCCGACCGGGGACTCGTTGCTGATGCGGTCGCGATCGGGGTCGGCTTCCAGCGAGCCCACGATGGTGTAGGTGATCTGCTCTCCGGAGGAGAGATCCTTGACCCGGACGGTGGACCCCACGGTGATCTCGTCCACGGGGCCGTCGTGGTTGTCGATGACCTTGGCCGTGCGCAGCATCGCATCCAGCTGCTGGATGCGTCCTTCGACGAACGCCTGCTCGTTCTTGGCGTCCTCATATTCGGCGTTCTCGGAGATGTCCCCGAACTCTTTGCTGGCCCGGATCCGCTCGGCGATCTCCTTCCGCTTCACGGTCTTCAGCAGCTCGAGCTCTTCCTCGAGCTTGCGCAGGCCTTCGGGGGTGAGAATCGTTTGTTTGTCGTCGGCCATGTCCGTGGGCGCCTAACAACAAGGAACCGTAGGCCGGGGATCCGACCTACAGCGCCCTCCGCCTCTACTATACCCCGCGGGACGCCGCCCGCAGGCAATCCACCGAGGGGATGTACCTCTCAGGTGTCTGCGAGTATACCGAACTGCAACCCCTCGGTCAACATCTGGTTGGATCGACCGACTGCACACGCGCGACGCCATAGCGATCCAGGCTTTCGGCCAGCCGGGTCTCATCGTGCAGTAGGCGGCGCAGCCGGCGCGGCTTCGCTACGAAACGGAGCGGGCGCCGGAGGAGGCCCGGCGCCTGGCGGCCTTCTGGATGGCTTCCACTTCGTCGTCCCCGATCGCGCGCTCGAACCGCCGGAAACCGCTCAGCCGGAAGCCGTGCTTGCGGGCCAGCGAGGCGATCTCCTCGACCTGAGCCAGCGTGATCGTAGAGCCGAGGGTGAAATTCTCGTACCGGCCCTCCAGCGCCAGGATGATCGTCTCGGCCATGCACGCCTCGCTCATCCGCGGGGGGAATCCAAAATCGAAACCGAAGTCGACCGCGCCCGGCACCTCGATGACGCCGCCGTCGATGACGAGCACGTCGTCGCGGCGCTCGGAGACCACCTTCGAGACGTTGCGGGGACGGGCCACGTCGCACACCACGCTCCCCGGCCGCAGGTCCTCCGGCTCGATGAGCACGTCGGTGGCCGATGAGACGGTGAGGATGATGTCGGCGTCGCGCACCGCCCGGCGCACGTCGGGCTCCACCACGACCTCGCCCCGCGCGCTTCCCCGCAGCCGCGCGGCCAGCCGCTCCAGCGCCTCGCGGGTCCGGGCCACCAGCAGCACCCGCCCGGCGTCGCGGGCGAGGATCTCGCTCACCACGGCGCCGATCGATCCCGTCGCGCCGATCACGGCGGCGGTCGCGTTCGCCGGCGTGATGGCCATCCGCTCCGCGGCGCGCAGGGCGCCTTCAACCGCCGTCGCCGCGGTGTAGCTGTTCCCGGTGGTCACGGAGATCCCGAGGTGGTCCGCCACGGTCCGCCCCCGGTCGCCCACGATCTTCGTGAACGCGCCCAGGCCGAAGATCCGCGCGCCCAGCCGCTCGGCCATCCGGCCGGACTGGATGAGGCGGCGGTAGACAAACGGCAGCGGGGAGGACAGCAGCGTCCGCGGCGTCAGCGCGAGGCCGATGAACCATCCCTCGGCCGTGGCCCCGGTGGCCGAGCGGACGCCGGTGACGTGGGAGACCAGGCGCGGCGGCACGTACTTGAATGCCGCCTCCACCCACGCCGGCGGCAGCCTCCGGGTGAACCCGTACTTGCGGGCGAAGTCCTCGATCCGCAGCGGGTGCAGGAGAAACGCGAACGTGCCGTGATGCGGGGCGATCACGCGGGCACGGGCTGGCGGGTCCACCACGCCGGCGCATGCTGGGGATTGAGCTCGACCATCCGGGGCTCGAATCCGGCCCGCAGGGCCGTCTGGAGGTATTCGTCCGGCGCGATCTCGTCTGGCCGGCGGCCCAGGACGGCGACGATCGCGCCTTGGAGGACGTTCGTGGCGAACGAGCGCCCGCCCATGTCCGGCCCGTCGGTGATGAGCAGCCACACGCCGCGGCGGCGGAGCTCCTCCACGTCGGATGCGGTGATGGTCTGCGTGAGGATGATCTTCCCGCGCAGGTCGTCGGGCATGAAGCGCCGGATCAGGTGGAAGTCGCCGGCCAGCACCTCCGCCCACGCGTAGTGCCGGCCGTGCTTGGGCGTGATCTCTTCTTGCTTCTTCCCGGTCGGGTAGAGGAACCGGATCGGCAGGCGGCTCAGTACGGGCAGCAGGATCGCGGCGAGGACGTTGACGGCTCTGAGCGAACGCAGCGGGACCGGCACGCCCAGGGCGAAGATGAGGTCGCCGAAGATGACGTCGGCGCCGGCCTGGGTGAATGCCTCGGCCATTCCGTAGCGATCCACGGACGAGACCAGGAGCACCCGCCGGCCGCGGAAGTCGATGCCTTTCCTGGTGGGGAGGTAGTCGGTGATGAGCCACCGTTCCCACGTGGCCTTCAGCCCGCCCCCGTCGACGAAGGGCGTGGTGCGCACGTTGCGGACGAGGCGCGCGGTCTCCCGGATCAGGTACCTGCGCGGGCCGGCATGGAGGTACAGATCCGTCCCGCCGAGACCGAGCGCGTCCACCTTGCCGTCCAGCTCTTCGAGCAGCCGCCTGGCGCGCGCCGTGTCCCCATCGGTGCCCAGGCGCTCGATGACGATGGGCTGGCCGAGGATCTGGGTTTCGAAGCGGTGATCGCGCGAGGAACTCCCCAGGCTGACCGAGACGACCCGCTTGGGTGTCACGTGCGTGTACTACGCGCCGCCGCGGGGGAGTCCTGCCGCGTGCGCCCGCGTTAGGCGGGCTCCTGCCCGGCGGGGGCCGGCTTGACGCGCAGCGCATCCCCCAGACTCTCGGCCTGCTGCCGGTTGCGCTCGTGGATGATCCGCAGTCCCTCCAGGGTGAGCAGCGGGTCGTGGTGGTCGAAGCACCGACACTCGCCGAGCACGAGCTCGGCCCAGCCTCCGGTGGCCACGACCGTGGCGGTGCCGCCGAGCTCCCCCCGGATGCGCCGGACCATCTCCTCCACCTGCCCCACGACACCGAAAATGATGCCCGACTGCATCGCCGTGACCGTCGAGCGGGCGATGGCGCTCTTCGGCTTCACCAGCTCCACGAAGGGCAGCTGCGCGGCGTGCTCGGCCAGCGCCTGCACCGAGATCCCCACGCCGGGCGCGATCGCACCGCCCAGGAATTCTCCGGACGCGGAGACCGCCGTGAACGTCGTGGCGGTGCCGAAGTCGACCACGATGGCCGGCCCGCCGTACTTCTCGTACACGGCGACGGCGCCGGCGATCCGGTCGGCGCCGACTTCCTTGGGGTTCTCGTAGTGGATGCGCATGCCGGTGCGCACGCCCGGCCCGACGATGAGCGGCGAGACGCCGAAGTAGCGCCGGCACAACCGCTCGAAGGTGTCGGTGAGTGGCGGGACCACGCAGGAGATCGCCACGGACTCGACCTGCGCGAACTGCAGCTCGATGTGGCGGAACAGCTCGCGCAGGATCATCGCGTACTCGTCGTCGGTCCGGTCGCGGTCGGTGGCGATCCGCCAGTGGAACAGCAGCTCGCTGCCGCGGTAGCCGCCGATCTTGATCTGGGTGTTGTTGATGTTGATGGCCAGGAGCACGCTCAGGCCCCCAGGCGCGCCAGCCGGACCGCGCGGTACACCGGCACCGTGATGAGGACGGCGAGGACGACCTCCGGGAGCCCGTGGGTGGCCCCGATGACGAAGGCGGCGCCGGCCGGGATGAAGCCGAAGAGCACCATGAGCGTCAGCACGCCCACGGTGTTCGTGAGCGTGCCGGCCACGGCCGCGGCCGCCGGTGCGGCGTTGTCACCCGCCAGCAGCCACCAGGCCAGGCCCGCCGCCGCCGCACCGCCGAGGAGCGAGAGGGCCACGTTCGGGGCGGTCACGGCCGCGAGCGAGTGGTAGCCGGAGATTAGCCAGGTCGCCTCCACCTTGCCCGCGGCAAACGCCGCCTCGAAGCGCGCGGCGCCCGGCCCGAGGATCGTGAACACGGCGGCCCCGAGCGCCACCGAGGCCACGCTCCGCGCGTACCGGCGCTGCAGGACGGCGAAGACCACGAAGGCGACCACGCCGATGAGAATGCGTGGGCCGAAGGCGATGATCGGGTTCTTGAACACGGGGACGGTGGCGCGGGTGAAGCTGAAGAACCCGAAGATCCCGCCGACCAGCCCGCCCACCACCGGGCCCTCCAGCATGGCGGCGAGGATCACGGGGATGTGCATGGTGGTGGCGCTCCCCGCCGGCGTCGGCGCCGGAATGAACCCGATCCCGGGGACCATGCCGAGCACGATGGCCACCGCGCCGAGGATGCCGGTGATGGTGATGTCCCGGGTGGAGAAACGAAAACCCCGACGCTCGTCGCGCGGGGCGTAGTCAGACTGAGCCATCTGCGATCCCTCCGTTCCAGTCTCGGATTCGAGTACCGGACGGAGCCCACCTCATGGGCTCTGCGCCGGGTCCGGCCCTTGCGGTGCCGGCCTCACGTCACATCATACCATGGACCCTATGCTTTCACCCGTGCAGCGAAGTCAAGGATCTTCTTCAAGTGGGCGTCCCGGTGATAGAGCTCGAGGTCGTTGGCGCGGGCGCAGGCCGCGATCAGAAGGTCGGGGGCGTGAAAGGTCGTTCCCTGAGCCCGGGCCGTGCCCGCAAGCTTCCGGGCAAGCTCCCAGACGGGGGTGTCGGTGGGCGCCGTCTCGACCAGGGATTCCATCTGGCGCAGCCACCGCCGCTCCGCCTCTCCGATGCCGGCCCACAGCTCGAGGCGGACCAGGTCGCAGAAGCGGGCCCGGCCTTCCGTGACCAGGGCCTCGACGCGGCTGCGGACCGCCTCGTCGCCTCCCCGGCGCATCGACTCGATCCAGACCGAGGTATCGATCAGGACCCCGGCCATCAGCTGCGCTCGCGGATGCGCCGTAGCTCGTCGTGCGTCATCACGTCCTCGAAGGTTCCGAGCTTCTGGACCAGCTTCTCCAGCCGCTTGCGGCGGTTGAAGTCGAGGACGGCCGTCACAATCGCCTCGCGCTTCGTCCGGGCCCTCGTGTGCAGCATGGCTTCCTGGAGAGCCTCATCAGGAATATCGATAGTCGTCTTCATGCTTCCAACATAGCAGAGATCGTAATCCTGCTCAATCCCATCCATCATCTCGGCTTCGCCATGCCGCAGGTCCGGGCGCTGGGCCAGCAGGACTTCGACGCACCCCCCTCAGGCGGCGAGGCCGGGGACGCCGCCGGCGGACTTCGCTCGAAGGACGCCGCGCTTGACGGCCTCCGCCACGACGTCCACCGCGGCCGAGCCCAGCGAGACCGGATCGACCTCCGCGTCGCCCGGCGAGAGGACGAAGACGGTATCGCCGTCGAAGAGCGTGTGCGCCGGAGCGATGACGCGGGCCAGCCCGTCGTGCGCGATCCGGGCCAGGCCGTTGGCGGCTTCCTTGGTCAGCCGGGCGCTCGTGGCCACGACGGCAAGCGTGGTGTTCTCGCCGATCCCGCTCTCGGGAGGGACCTCACCGGTCCGGAGGGCCCGCGCCATGTCGAGGAAGCCCTTCCCTCCCGGACGGCGGACCCCGGCCAGGATCGTCCCCGTCCGATCATCCATCACGTCCCCGTAGGCGTTCACCACGGCCAGCGCGCCGACGACCACGCCGCCCCCAAGTGTGACGCTCCAGGTGCCCACCCCGCCCTTCATGGCTGAGGCCACGCCGAGCAGCTTTCCCACCGTCGCCCCGGTACCCGCGCCCACGCTGCCCTCCTGGACCGTCGTTCCCGCGACGCGGCAGGCGTCGTAGGCCATCTGGAGCGTGGGACGCGCGCGCGGGTTTCCGACGCGGAGATCGAAGATGACGGCGGCCGGAACGATCGGAATGCGCGGCGCGCCCTGGACGCCGGTCTCGAACCCCATCCCCCGCTCCTCGAGGTACCGCATCACCCCGTCGGCGGCGCCGAGCCCGAACGCGCTCCCGCCCGTGAGGAGAACGGCGTGCACATGTTGGATCAGGTTCATCGGACGCAGCAGGTCGGTCTCCCGCGTTCCCGGAGCCGCTCCCCGGACGTCCACGCCCCCCACGGCGCCGCCCTCACAGAGGATGACGGTGCAGCCCGTCAGGCCCTCCGGATCGGTGGCGTGCCCGACTCGGATCCCTGTCACGTCCGTGATGGACGGCATCAGCCTCACCTCGCGTGCGGGACGGTCTTCTGGGTGTCACCCACGGGCTCTCCCCGGGCCGCACCCGGATCGTACGTAACGACGTCTCCGGCCAGAACGCGCCGCGTCCCGGAAGCGGTTCGGACGAGCAGCGCCCCGTCCGCGTCAATGTCCTCAGCGACTCCCTGAATGGGGTTGGGCGCGGTGATGCGGACCCGCTGCCCCAGCGTCACCGTCCGGGTGCGCCACTCGTCCAGGACGGCGCCTGGATCTTCTGTGAGTGTCAGATACCGGCGCTCGCACTCCAGCAGCAGGTCGGAGGCCACGACCGCGATCGACACGGTGGGGTCCCATTCGGCCAGCCAGGCTGCTTCGCTGGCCCCCGGCTCACCCGGATGCCTCCCTGTGGGGGCTGGTGGCGCGGGCGCATCCTGCTTCGGGCTGTCAACTGCCCTCCGTGAGCTAATCTCACTCGGTCTGGACCGGGTGGGCGGGACGACGTTGACACCGATGCCGCAGAGGGCCGCGTCCCCTGCCGCCTCAGTGAGGATACCGCCCACCTTCCGGCCGTCCAGCAGCAGATCGTTCGGCCACTTCAGGCGCACACGGCGCTCGGGGGCCCGGCCGTCCCGCCCGAGATGCGCGTCCGCGGCCGCCGCGGCGCCCAGCGCGCAGGCGAGGCCGATGAGCGGCCACCGCTCGACAGGGAATGAGGGACGGAGCACGAGGCTGAGATACAGCCCTCCCGGCGGCGAGACCCACCGCCGGCCCAGCCGCCCCCGCCCTGCCGACTGCTCGAGGGCCAGCACCGCGGTCCCCTCGGCCGCGCCGGCGGCGGCGAGGTCCCTGGCAAGATCGTTGGTCGAGGTGGCGACCGCGTGGACATGGAGCGGCCGGCCGAACCGCTTCGTGCGCAGGTGAGGCGCGATCCGGGCCGCCAGATTCCCCGGGGCCCCCGCCCGCGGCTCAGGCTCCACGGTGAAGCTCCCGCTCGCGTTCAGTCTCGCGCGTCAGCACGGCCGCATCACCGCTCGGTGAGCGGAAACAGCGACGGCATCGCCGCGCGCATCTCGGCGATGAGATCGTCCAGCCGGGTCAGGTCCAGCGCGTCGGCATCCACCGTGAGGATGGGGCACAGCCAGAACCGCTCCGTCCACTCCGCGTAGCGCTCGTTCAGCTGCGCCAGATACTCCTCCGGGATGTTCTGCTCGTATCCTCGGGCGCGGCGCCGGATGCGGTCGAGCAGCGTCGGGACCGAGGCCTTGAGGTAGATGATGAGGCTGGGGGGCTGGAGGAACTGCGTCATCGTCGTGAACAGCTCGTGATAGTTCCGAAAGTCGCGTTCGTCCATTAACCCCTGCAGGTACAGGTTGCGGGCGAAGATCTCGGCGTCTTCATAGATGGTGCGGTCCTGGATCACCGACCCGGGCGCGGCGGTGATCGCCTGGTGGTGCTGGAAGCGCTTGCTCAGGAAGAAGACCTGCAGGTGAAAGCTCCACCGGGGCATGTCCGCGTAGAAATCGGGCAGGTACGGATTCTCGTCCACGATCTCATAGTAGGGCTGCCATCCCAGCCGCTCGCTGAGCAGGGTGGTGATCGTGGACTTTCCCGAGCCGATGTTGCCGCTGACGGCCACGAACCATTTCATCGCACGGCCACCTCGCCGGCATACCGCAGGATCTCTTCCAGATCGGCATCGCGACAGATGTCCACCGCCTCGGTGTCCACCGTCAGCAGCGCGGTCTCCTCGTACTCCGCGAAGAAACGCTCGTACTCCGCGCGCAGCCGGTCGAGGTAGGCCGGCTCGATCGCGCGCTCGAAGGGACGGTCGCGGTGGGCGATCCGGCGGAGCAGCGTGGAGAGCTCCGCCGTAAGATAGATCACCAGATCCGGCCGCGCCGTCATGGGGGCGATGAGCGCGTAGAGCCGTTCATAGAGGTCCCACTCGTGCTCATCGAGGTTCATGCGCGCGAACAGCCGGTCCTTGGCGAAGATGTAGTCGCTGACCACGGCCCGTCCCCCTTCCACCTGCTCGCGCAGGGCCGCCTGCTGCCGGTAGCGGCTGAGGAAGAAGAAGATCTGTGTCTGGAAGGCGTAGGCGCGGATGTCCTGATAGAAGTGGTGGAGGAACGGATTCTCTTCGACCACCTCGAGCATCTCCGCGGCCCCCAGCCTGCCGGCCAGGAGGCGGGTCAGCGTCGTCTTGCCCACGCCGATCGGCCCTTCGATCGCCACACACAGCCCAGGCGGCCTCCCCGCGTCCAGCAGGACGGCCTGGGCGGTCCGCGGCCGGCGGAAGCGCATCCGGCTCATGGAGGGCCGAGGCGGCGGACGGACTGATCGGCCACGCGCGCGCGGTGCGGCGCGACCGGCGTGCCGTCCGGCAGGACCGCCTCCGGGGCGATCTCCAGCAGCGGCTCGAGCACGAACCGGCGCCGGAGGAGCTCCGGATGCGGCACGATGAGCCGCTCCGTGCTCACGGTCTGCCGGTCGTAGAGCAGGATGTCCACGTCCACCGTGCGCGGCCCCCACCGCTCGGCGCGCACGCGGCCCAGCCGGCGCTCCACATCCTGGCAGCGGTCGAGCAGCGTCTCCGGGGCCAGAGAGGTCTCCACTTCGACCGCCAGGTTGTAGAACTGGGGCTGGTCGGTCCGATCTACCGGCGCGGTGGCATAGAGCGAGGAGCGCCTGAGGATCCGCACCTCGCCGCACGCCTCGAGCTCCCGCAGCGCCCTCTCCAGCGTCGCGGCTCGATCCCCCAGGTTGCTCCCCAACGATAGAAACACCCTGGCCATCAGCGGGTCCGGCGGATCTCGACGGCCGAATGATCCAGCGGCCCCGCAAGCTGCACCCGCGGCTTGCGGAGCCGCACCACGACCGCGTTCACCCGCGGCAGCGCGAGCACGCGGCCGGCGATCTCCTCGGCCACCGCCTCGAGGAGCTGCCGCGGCTCGCCGGTCGTCACCGCCCGGGCCGCCTCGTACACGTCGCGATAGTCCACAGTATCGCCGAGCGCGTCCGACCGCCCCGCGGCGGCGAGATCGGTCTCCACCTCGACATCCACGACGAACTCCTGGCCGCGCACCCGCTCCTCCGGCAGGGCGCCGTGGTAGCCGAAGAACCGCATCCCGGCGAGCATGATGCGGTCGCTCACGACCCAACCCGCCCGCGCACGATGGCCAGGCTCTCCTCGCGCAATCCGCCCCCGCGCCGGAGCGCCTCGTCCGCGCGGGCGGCCATGGCATCCCGGTACGCCTCGTCCTTCATCGCCGCCAGGTTGATGCGCACGTTCGCCACCGCGCCCTGCAGCGCGGCGTCGGCGAGCAGCACGGCCACGCCGCCGTCGCTGGCCGCGTTGGGGTTCGCCGTGGGCAGGATCTCCTGGGCGGCCGCCAGGACGGTCAGGGCCAGATCGGCGACGTCCATGGGCACCTCGGCCGCCTGGCGCATGGCGGCCTGGATCGCCTGCGCCCGGGCCGCTTTCTCGGCCTCGCTTCCTCTGGACATCCGCCGCGCGCCCATCACCGCGTCATACGCCCGGGCGTCCTCGGCGACGCTGTCGAGCAGCCGCGACCGCGCCGCATCCATTGCCTCGGCCGTCCGCGCAAAGAGCGCGTCGCCACCGCCGCGTCCGATGGACAGCCGCGCCAGCATGGCCACGAGGGCCGCCGCGAACGCTCCCACGGCCGCCGCCGCGCTCCCGCCTCCGGGGGTGGGATCGGCGGAGGCCAGCCGGGCCGTGAACTCGTCGAGACTGAGGTGCCTCACGTTGCCGCCTCCATCCGGCCGGTCTGCCAGACGAGCCGGCCCCGCTTGACGACCGCGGCGACCGGATTGGTGCCGAACGCCACGGCGAGCTCGCGGAAGTCGGCCACGTCGAGGATGAGCAGGTCGGCCGCCTTGCCGGGTTCCAGGCTCCCGACCTCCTCGGCCATGCCGATGGCATGGGCGGCGTTGATCGTGGCCGCCGCGATCGCCTCGCCCGGCCGCAGCCGCATCGCCACGCAGGCGAGCGCGACCGCCGCCGGCATCGCGTACGTGGGGCTCGTCCCGGGATTGAAGTCGGTGGCCAGGGCGACCGCCACTCCCAGGTCCACCATCCGCCGCGCCCGCGCGTAGGGCAGCCCCAGGAACAGCGCGGTGGTGGGCAACAGGACCGCTATCGTTCCGGCCTCCGCCATGGCCCGCAGGCCCGGCTCAGCCGCGTACTCCAGGTGATCGGCTGAGGTCGCTCCGACTTCCGCCGCCAGCAGCGCCCCGCCGAGATCGGAGAGCTCGTCGGCGTGGATCTTGGGGCTCAACCCGAGCTCGGACCCGGCCTCCAGCACCGCGCGCGACTGCTCGAGCGTGAACGCTCCCGCCTCGCAGAAGACGTCGCAGAACTCGGCCAGGTCCTCCTCGGCGACCGCGGGCAGCATCTCCTCGACCACGCGCGCCACGTAGCCGTCCGGATCGCCGGCAAATTCGGGCGGCACGACGTGCGCCCCGAGAAAGGTGGGCACGACGTCGACGTCGTGCGCCGCACCCAGCCGGTGGGCGGCCCGCAGACACTTCAGCTCATCCTCGGTGGTCAACCCGTACCCGCTCTTCGCCTCGATCGTGGTCGTGCCCAGCCGCAGCATGCGGTCCAGGCGGGCCCGGCCCAGGGCGATCAACGCCTCCTCCGGCGCCGCCCTCGTCGCCCGCATCGTCGAGAGGATCCCCCCTCCCCGGGCGGCGATCTCCTGGTAAGTTGCGCCGGCGAGCCGCTGCTCGAACTCGTCGAGCCGGGTGCCGGCGTGAATCAGGTGCGTGTGGGCATCGACGAATCCGGGCAACACGACCCGTCCGCGGGCATCCATCCGCACGCCGCCGGGGGCGAGCGTCGTCTCGTCCAGCACCTGCTCGGTTGAGCCGACGGACACGACGACGCCGTCGGAGGCGGCCACGGCCCCGCCGGGGATGAGGCCGATCTCCCCCAGCGTACCGCCGGTGCGGGGCGCCTCGTTCGGGCCCTGCAAGGTGATCAGCTGGGCTGCGTGCACGACCAGGAGCTCAGATGGAACCTTCATTCCTCCATCAGCCTGGCTTCCAGGATCTGCTCCCGGTCGAAGGCGCGCAGCTTGAGGTAGGCGCGCGCGGCGTCGGCCACGGCGTCCAGCGGGACCAGCCCCACGACCTCGCTCTCCAGGACCTCCACGCCGAGCCGGGCCGCCTCGGACTGCACGAGCTCGTACGCGCGGTGCACCGGCGTGGTCGTGTAGTCGAGCAGGTTCATGCTCACCTGCGCCTGGCCGGATGCGCTGCGCACGCCCATGGCCTGCACCGCCGGCAGTCCCCCGCTGCTCTCGCGGACGGTCTTGGCGATGCGCCTGGCGATCTCCACGTCGTCCGTGCGCAGGTTGATATTGTAGGCGATCAGCGGCCGCCGTGCCCCGACCACGGTGACGCCCGCGGTGGGGTGCGGCACGGGATCGCCGACGTCGGGCGCCCACTGCGGATCCGCCAGCTTCGCGCGCAGCCCTTCGTACTCGCCCTTGCGGATATCCGGGAGCCGCCGGCGCTCGACGCGCGCCGCGGCCTCGGCGTAGAAGTAGACCGGGACCCGCAGCTCTTCCCACAGCCGCGTCCCCAGCGCCCGCGCCGCGGTCACGCACTCGGGCATGCTCACGCCGGCGATGGGCACCAGCGGGATGACGTCCACCGCCCCCAGGCGGGGATGCTCGCCGCGGTGGGTGTTCATGTCGATGAGCTCGACCGCCCGCCGGGACGCCGCCAGCGCCGCGGCTGTCACGGCCTCCAGGCCCCCGATGAACGAGATGACGCAGCGGTTGTGGCTCGCGTCGGCCTGGACGTCGAGCAGGCGGACTCCCGGGGTCTGCCCCACCGCGTCGGCCAGCGCGTCGATGACCGCACCGCGCCGGCCTTCGCTGAAATTCGGCACGCATTCCACCAGTTGGGCCACGCCCGGTCTCTTCTTCGCTGCGGAAAGGTACTCCTGGACCTGCCTCCTGCACGGCGCGTGGAATGGCTGTACGGCGGCGGGCCGTTGCAGTAGGATAATCACGCCATTCTGCCGAGCTGTCCACGCGAGGAGGATCGCATGCTTCCCGAACCCTTGGCGGGCGACGTCATCACCCGCGCCATGCGCGGCGGCGCGACCTTTGCCGAGATCTACGTCGAGCGGTGGCGGCGCCGGGCGCTGCGGGTGCTGGACGGCAGCGTGAAGGAGGCCACCAGCGGGCTGGAGTTCGGCGCCGGCATCCGGCTGTTCTTCGGCGAGGACGTGGCCTACGCGTACACCAACGACCTGACCGCGCGCAGCCTGTTCGAGGCCACGGACACGCTGCTCCGTGCGCGCGGGGGCGCGGGCCGGGTGGACGACCGGGGGCGCGGCGGGCTGGACTTCCGCCGGCAGGCGGCCGCGGGGCGTCACACGCCGGCGGTGGCCTTCGAGGCGCATCCCAAGCGTTACCGCCTGGACCGGCTGCGGGAGGCCGACGCCGGCGCGCGTGTCGGCGTGGAGATCGTGCAGGTGGAATCCACCTTGCTCGAGTGGGAGCAGGATGTCCTGGTGGCCACCTCCGACGCGGTGTGGACCGAGGACCGGCGGGTGCGGACCCGGCTCTCGGTGAGCGCGATCGCTCAGGACGGCGGCGAGGTCCAAACGGGGGTCGCCTGGCAGGGCCTCAGCGTCGGGCTGGAGCTGCTCGACCGCTTCCCGCCGCGGGAGATGGGCAGGCAGGCGGGGACGCAGGCGCTCACCAACCTGCGCGCGCGCCCCGCTCCGGCCGGCACGATGCCTGTAGTCATCGGCAACGCCTTCGGCGGCGTCATCTTCCACGAGGCCGTGGGGCACCTGCTCGAGACGACCTCGGTCGCCAAGAAGGCGTCGGTGCTCTCGGACAAGATCGGGGAGCAGGTCGCCAGCTCGGTGGTCACCTACATCGATGACGGCACGACGCCCGGCGCGTGGGGAAGCAGCGAGTTCGATGACGAGGGGGCTCCGACGCGGCGGACCGTGCTCATCGAAGGCGGCGTGCTGCGCAGCTACATGGTGGACCGCTGGGGCGCGCTGCGCACCGGCTACGCGCCGACGGGATCGGGGCGGCGGGAGAATTACACCTTCGCGCCCACGTCTCGGATGCGGAACACCTTCGTCGCTCCGGGGCAGGCGACGATCGACGCGGTCTTCGGCGGCGTGGACGAGGGCCTCTACGCGAAGGTCATGCGCGGCGGCCAGGTCAAACCCGGGTCGGGAGAGTACAACTTCGGCGTCCAGGAAGCGTACATGGTCCGATCCGGGAAGCTCGCCGAGCCGGTGCGCGGAGCGATGCTGGTAGGCAAGGGGCCCGAGACGCTGCAGCGGGTCGTCGCGGTGAGCGGCGATCTGGCCACGGCGGCGGGGATGTGCGGAAGCCTCTCGGGCTCCATCCCGACGGAGGTCGGCCAGCCCCACGTCCTCATCTCGGCCATCGTCGTCGGAGGTGAAGCGGCATGACGGTAGACGACGCACGCGCCCACGTGCTCGAGCAGGCCCGGGCTCGCGGGATCGCAGCCGAGCTGGTGGCGGAAACCGGCCGCGAGCTCACCGCGCGGGCGCACGCCCGGCGGATCGAGCACCTGACCCAGGCCGTCCGCGGCGGCGTGGGGGTGCGCGTGATCGTGGACGGCCGGGTGGGCTACGGCTACACGGAAGAGCTCACCGCGGATGCGCTGGACTGGATGCTCCGGGAGGCGGTCGAGAACGCGGGCCTGCAGCAGGAGGCAGGAGGATTCCTGCCCGCGGGCACGGCCACCCCGAGAGCCGAGATGGTCGGGGACAGTCTCACGGCTTCGCTGGAGACGAAGCTGCAGACGGCGCTCGGCTTCGAGGGCACGCTGCGGGAGGACAAGCGGGTCAAGCAGGTGCTCATCGCGGCGTACGGAGAGCGAGAATGGGACGTGGCCGTCGCCTCCACGGAAGGCGCCGAGGGTTCGTACCGCCGGGGTGTGGCGGGGCTCATGGCCTCGATCGTGATGCAGGACGGCACCAGCCTCAAACAGGGGTGGGATGATACCTGGGCAACCGACGTGAGGCAGCTCGACCCGGGGCGGACCGCCCTGGAGTTCACCGAGCGCACCGGCCGCCTGCTGGGCGCGCGGCGGCTGGCCACGGGGCGCTACCGCGCCTACTTCGAGCCGAAGGCGTTCGCCGCGCTGCTCGGGGCGTTCACGCCCATGTGGAGCGGCAAGGCCGTGGCCGAGAAGAAGAGTCCTCTGGCCGGACGACTGGGCGAGGCCATCGCCTCAGGGCTGGTGACCATCGTGGATGATCCCACGCTGCCCGACGGCCTGGCCTCACGGCCGGTGGACTCCGAAGGGACCCCGGCGAATCGGACGGTCCTGGTGGACGGAGGCGTGCTGCGATCGTACCTCACGAACTCCGAGACCGCCGCCCAGCTCGGGCTGCCCAACACAGGACACGCGTGGCGCGGCTATCGCGGCACCCTGGGCGTCGCCCCATCCAACTTGTTCCTGGCACCGGGCCAGGGAATCGCGCTTCAGGAGGGCGTCATCATCACCGACCTGTCGGGGCTGCACGCCGGCACGAACGCCATCACCGGCGAGTTCTCGATCCAGGCTCTCGGCCTGTGGGTGGAGGGCGGCGCGGTCGCCTATCCCGTGGAGGACTTCGCGGTGGCGGGCACGTTCCTGACGCTGCTCCAGCAGATCACCGCCGTGGGCGACCGCCTGCAGTGGGAGTACGGGATGCGCGTCGCCTACGGGATGCCCATGGTGGAGGTGCGGGAGCTGTCCTTCGCCGGCGCCTAGGCCGCGATCGCCAGCCGCCCCGCCTCGTACCCGCGGTAGAGCGCGGCGCGATTCAGTTCTTCGGTCCCGGCGGGAACCCTCGCCAGGACGGCCCGCTCGAGGGCGTCCAGCGGGACGGCATCTGCCGCCGCCGCCAGCACCCCGAGCGCCACGATGTTCGCCACGATCGGGCGGCCGAGGTCTTCCGAGGCGATCCGTGTGATGGGCGCCCGGATGACGCGGTAGGGGCCGGGCGGGACCGGCTCGACCTGGTCATCGACGATGAGGAGCCCGCCGGACTTCATCCGGCGCGCGTACCGTCCGCACGCGCTGGCGGTCAAGGCCAGCAGGACGTCGGGGGCCATGGTCTTCGGATAGTCGATCTCTCCTTCGGAGAGCACCACTTCGGCGCGGCTTGCGCCCCCGCGCGACTCAGGCCCGTAGGACTGCGTCTGGACGGCGTTCAACCCCGCGAGCACCGCCGCCTCGGCCAGGATGATCCCGGCGCTGATGATCCCCTGCCCTCCTGAGCCCGCCAGGGTCGCTTCCCAGCGCTCAGTCCGCACGGGCGGCCTCCACGTCGGGATGCTGCTCGGGCAGCGGGGTCCCCTCCACGGCTCCGGGCGCGTCCGGCCCGCCATCCGCCCCCCGCAGACGGTCGATGAGACGGCGGTACGAGCGCGAGTACTCCGGCACGTCGGTAGCCCGGTGGAGCTCGCCGATGATCCAGCGCCCGCGCAGCTCCTCCGGGGTCATACGCGCCGCCTGGCCGGCGGGGACGGTGCTGTCGCGCAGCCACTCCAGCATCGCCACGGGATCCCCCATGCGGTTGCGCCGTCCGAAGTACGTCGGGCACTGCGAGAACACCTCGACGAAGGCGAAGCCGTCGTGGGCCAGCGCGCGGGAGAGGAGCAGGATGGTCTGTTGCACGTGATACGAAGTGCTCCGGGCGACGTAGGTCGCGCCGGCGGCCTGCACCAGCCGGCAGAGGTCGAAGTCCCGCTCGAGGTGCCCGTGCGGCGAGGTGGTCGTGCGGTACCCCCCGGGGGTCAGCGGCGAGAGCTGGCCGCTCGTCATGCCGTAGATGCCGTTGTTGAGGCAGATGGTGGTGATGCCGAGGTTGCGCCGCGCGGCGTGGATGAGGTGGTTGCCGCCGATGGCGGCCAGGTCGCCGTCGCCGGCCAGCACGATGACCTTGAGGTCCGGACGGGCCAGCTTGATCCCGGTGGCAAACGCGAGCGCCCGGCCGTGGGTCGTGTGCAGTGTGTCCATGTCGAGGTAGCCGACGGCGCGCGACGAGCAGCCGATCCCGGAGACCGCTACCGTGCGGTCGCGGTCCACGCCGGCTTTCTCCATCGCGCGGATCAGCGCCCCCAGCACGGTCCCGTGTCCGCAGCCGGTACACCAGATGTGCGGAAGGTGATCGGTACGCAGCCAGTCGGTGACCTGCACTACGCGCCCTCCAAGACGGGAAGCAGCTCGTCGGGCCGGATGAGCTCCGAGTCCACGCGATTGTACCGGATCACGCGGCAGCGGCCGGCCGCGGCGCGCTCCACCTCGCCGGCGATCTGGCCGAGGTTCATCTCGGGAACCACGATGGCCTCCACGGTCCCGGCGATGGCCTCGATCTCATGGTCGGGGAACGGCCACAGGCACGCCGGGCGCAGCAGCCCCACCCGGTGGCCGCGGGAGCGGGCCTGCCGCACCGCGCGCAGGGCCGAGCGGGACACGCAGCCATAGGCGACCACGGCTACGCGCGCGTCATCCAGGTACCAGCGATCCACCAGGGTGAGCTCGGCCTTCCGCCGCTCGACCTTGTTGACCAGGCGGCGGATCATGCGGTCCGCTGCCTCCGGGCTCTCCGTCCAGAAGCCGGATTCGTCATGGTAGAGGCCGGTGACCAGCAGCCGGCGCCCTTCCCCGAAGTGCCGCATCGGCGGGACGTCGTATGTCTGCCCGTTGCCTCGACCGCCGTCACGTGAACGGCCGGGGCGAGGCAGCGGTTCGGGCTCGGGGAGGACGACGCGCTCCCGCATATGCCCGGTGATCTCATCGGTGAGCAGGATCACGGGCACCCGCAGCGCGTCGGCGATGGCGAACGCCTTCATCGTCAGCACGTAGGTCTCGAGCACGGAGGCCGGGGTCAGCGCGACGATCGGATGGTCGCCGTGCGTGCCCCAGCGCGCCTGCATCACGTCGCCCTGCGCCGGGGAGGTCGGCAGCCCGGTGGAGGGACCGACCCGCTGCACGTTGACCACGACGCACGGCGTCTCGGTGATGGCGGCGTAGCCGATGTTCTCCTGCTTGAGCGAGAAGCCCGGCCCTGACGTGGCCGTCATGGCCCGCGCGCCGGCCAGCGAGGCGCCGATGACGGCGGCCATGCTGGCGATCTCATCCTCCATCTGGATGAAGACGCCTCCGGCGCGCGGCAGCCGCTCCGCCAGCAGCTCGGCGATCTCCGTGGACGGGGTGATCGGATACCCGGCGTAGAAGCCCAGCCCGGCCGCCAGCGCCGCCTCCACGCAGGCCTCGTTACCCTGCATCAGCCGCGGCTCCGACACGGGCGGCGGGCACCTCCTCGCTCCGGGCATCGACCACGATGGCGAAGTCGGGGCACCGGAGCTCGCACAGCATGCACAACGTGCAGGCGTCCAGATCGACGACCTGCGGGACGCCGTCGGGGCCGGACCGCAGTGTCTTCGGCGCGCAAAAGGCCACGCAGATCCCGCAGGCCTTGCACCAGCGGGTATTGACGCGGATCTCTCGTGCGCGCTTCTTGGCCATCGCCGTCCGGCCCGTGCCGGAGATAGCGGCACGGTCGCTTTCACTGTAGGACGCTTCCGCCGGAGCGCTTATAGGGCGCGCAGTGTATTCTGTCTCAGGCGAACGGACGAGGCTCAGACCTCGCGCCAGGACGACCTGTGCTCGACGACCGCGTCCATCACGCGCTGAACGGCCAGGCCGTCCTCGAAGGTCGCCGCCGGCGCGATGGGACCGCGGTCGAGGATCGCCGTGACCAGGTGGTCCGCCATCCGGACAAACGACAGCCCCCACAGAGGCGCGTAGTCCATCCCGGGCGGGGCCTCCACGGTCTCCGGCTGCGTGAGCTCGCGCCACTCCTCGCCGCGGCGGGCGCCCCAGAGGCGCTCCCGGCCGTCCAGGCGCAGCGTGCCGTCGTCGCCCCACACCTCGATGCGGGGCCCTTCGGCGGTGGCGGCGACGACGCTGAGGACCACGGCGGCCACGGCGCCGGACCGGAAGCGCAGCAGCAGTGCCGTGAAGTCGTCGCTGGTGACACGGCGCATTGCCCCCTCGAAGGGACGCTCCGCGATGTACGACTCCACCGTCCCTCCGACCGCCTCGATCTCTCCCAACCAGTACCGGAGGAGATCGATCTGGTGCGACCCCTGCGCGCCGAGCACGCCCCCGCCCTGCGCGGCGTCGGCCCACCAGGTCCACGGGCGCGCGGGATCGCTCCGCCCGGTGCCGATGACGGTGATCAGCGCGTGGCGGGGCCGGCCGATGAAGCCGCCGTCGATGAGGGTCTTGATCGTGCGGCGGTTGGGATTGAATCGCAGTTCGTGGTCGATCACGTGCGTCACGCCGGCGCGCCGGGCGGCGAGCAACATCTCGTGCGCCTCTCCGGCGTTGAGCGCCATCGGTTTTTCGCACACGATGTGGCGTCCGGCGGCCGCCGCGGCGAGCGCCATCTCGCGATGGGTGGCCGGTGGGGGGGTGATGCTGACCAGATCGAGATCGGCCCGGATCAGATCACGCCAGTCGTCGAACGCGTGCGGGATGGCGAACTCGGCGGCGACCTTCGCGGCCCTGCCGGGGGTCGCGCTGGCCACGGCCGCCACACGCGCGCGCGGGTGGGCCGCGAACACCGGGATCTGCACCTGGCGGCCGAAGCCCGTACCGATGACGCCGACGCGAAGGACCGTCATCGAGCCGCCCCCTCCCCGTCCATCACGGGACGGTGGGGAACTCGTCCACCCGCGAGAAGTGGATGACGGTCACGGTATCGTCGGCCGAGATCTTGCGCCCGTAGATCTTCGCCAGGAAGTCCACGAGCTCGTCGTGGCTGCGCAGCGACGGGTTGTCGCGCTGGATCTCCCGCGGGGAGACCGAGTGCAGCGCCTTGACCTCGATGCGGTCGATGACGGCCGCGGAGATCTTCTTCCGCGTGCCGAACCGCTGGCCTACCGTCAGCCAGACGATCTGCCCTTCCTGATACTTGTCCCGCTTGTCGCCCAGGCGGATCGTCGCCGACTTCCGCCCGTCGCGGAGCTGCTCGGCGAACACCGACGAGTAGAAGTTGAGCGCGAACATGAACCGTCCTCCTTCGTCAGGTAGCATCGATCAAGCAGCATCAATCAGGCAGCATCGGGAGCCGCAGGCCGTGGCGCCGGGCCGCCGCCAGCGCCTCCGTGTACCCCGCGTCGGCGTGGCGCATGATCCCCGTGCCGGGATCCGTCGTGAGGACCCGTTCCAGCTTCTGCGCGGAGAGCGCCGTTCCATCCGCCACCACCACCTGCCCGGCGTGGATGGAATAGCCGATCCCCACGCCCCCGCCGTGGTGCACCGAGACCCAGGTCGCGCCCGCGCTGGTGTTGAGCAGCGCGTTGAGGATGGGCCAGTCGGCCACCGCGTCGGAGCCGTCGCGCATGCCCTCGGTCTCCCGGTACGGCGAGGCGACCGAGCCGGCGTCGAGATGGTCGCGGCCGATGACGACCGGCGCCTGGAGCTCGCCCCCCTTCACGAGCTCGTTGAACGCCACCCCGGCCCTCGCCCGCTCGCCGTAGCCGAGCCAGCAGATCCGCGCCGGCAGGCCCTGGAACGGGACGCGGTCTCCCGCCAGGCGGATCCACCGCGCCAGCGGTTCGTCGTCGGGGAAGAGCTCGAGCACGAGCCGGTCGGTCCGGCGGATATCCCGGGGATCTCCCGACAGCGCCGCCCACCGGAACGGCCCCCTCCCTTCGCAGAACAGCGGCCGGATGTACGCGGGCACGAATCCCGGATAGGCGAAGGCGTCCGCGTATCCCGCCTCCTTCGCCTGTCCGCGCAGGTTGTTGCCGTAATCGAAGACGACGCTGCCCTCGCGCAGCATCCCCACCATCGCCTCGCAGTGGCGGGCGATGCTGCCCCGGGCCCGGGCCACGTACTCCTCGGGCCGGCGGGCCCGCAGCTGCGGCGCCTCCTCCGCGGTCACCCCTTCGGGGATGTACCCGCCCAGCGGGTCGTGCGCCGACGTCTGGTCGGTGACGACGTCGAACCGCACTCCGCGGCGCAGGAGTTCCGGATACACCGCGGCGGCGTTACCGAGCAGCGCCACCGAGCGGGGCCGACCGCCGGCGGCGGCGGCGGCCACGTCCCGCAGCGCCTCGTCCAGGTCGTCGGTGGCGTGATCCAGCCACCCCGCGCTGAGCCGCCGCTGCGCGCGGGCGGGATCGACCTCGACGACCAGCGCCACGCCCTCGTTCATGGTCACGGCCATCGGCTGCGCGCCGCCCATCCCGCCCAGCCCGGCGGTGAGCACGGTGCGGCCGCGCAGTGTCCCGCCGAAGTGCGCCCGGGCGACGGCGGCGAACGTCTCATACGTTCCCTGCAGGATGCCCTGCGTGCCGATGTAGATCCAGGAGCCCGCCGTCATCTGCCCGTACATCATGAGGCCCAGCGCCTCGAGCTCCCAGAACCGCTCCCACGTGGCCCAGGCCGGGACCAGCATGGCGTTGCTGATCAGCACGCGGGGCGCCCACTCATGCGTGCGAAAGACGCCGACCGGCTTGCCCGACTGCACCAGGAGCGTCTCGTCGTCGTCGAGCTCGCGGAGCACCCGGACGATGGCCTCGAACGCCTCCCAGTTCCGTGCCGCCTTGCCGGTGCCGCCGTAAACGATGAGCTCGTCCGGCTTCTCGGCGACCTCGGGGTCGAGGTTGTTCATCAGCATGCGCAGAGCGGCTTCCTGGGGCCAGCCGCGGCAGCTGAGCGCGGTGCCGCGCGGGGCGCGAACGCGGCGCGGCGCGCTCATCTCACTCCAGCGCTCCGAGGACCGCCTCGACGGCGCGCACGACCGCCCCGCTCTGCACCAGGCCGAGGGCCGCGGCCAGGTCGGGCGCCAGCACGCGGTCCGTGTCCAGCGCGGGGACGGCCGCGCGGACGGCCTCATGCGCGGGCCGGGTCCCGGCCGCCAGGCCCAGCGGACGGCGGAACTCGATCGCCTGCGCGGCGCACAGCAGCTCGATCCCCACCACCTGCTGCGCGTGGCGAAGCACGCGGAGGGCTTTGCGGGCCGCGAGCGCCCCCATACTCACATGGTCCTCCTGGTTGGCGGAGGTCGGGATGCTGTCCACGCTGGCCGGGTGGCTGAGCACCTTGTTCTCCGAAACCAGCGCGGCCGCGGTGTACTGGGCGAGCATGAGCCCCGAGTGCAGGCCCCCGTCCGGCGTGAGGAACGCCGGCAGCCCGCTGAGATGCGGGTTCACCAGCCGCTCGATGCGGCGCTCGGAGATGGACGCCACCGCGCTCAGCGCGACGGCGAGCACGTCCAGCGCCAGCGCAACCGGCTGCCCGTGGAAGTTTCCTCCGGAGATCACCCGGCCGGCGTCGGCGAAGACGAGCGGGTTGTCGGTGGCCGCGTTCATCTCCACGTCGAGCACCCGGCCGGCATAGGCCAGGGCGTCCCGCGCGGCGCCGTGCACCTGCGGCATGCAGCGCAGCGCGTACGCGTCATGGATCTTCGGATGCTCGTGGCGCGCGCCGAGCACCTCGCTATTATCCAGCAGGCGGCGGAGGTTGGCCGCGCTCGCGCGCTGCCCGGGATGCGGGCGGACGTCGTGGAGCAGCGGGTCGAACGCGTCCAGATGCCCGCGCAGCGCCTCGAAGGTCATCGCCCCCGCCACGTCCGCGCAGGCCAGCAGCGCGCGGGCGTCGCCGGCGGCGAGCGCCCCGCAGGCGCTCATCAGCTGCGTGCCGTTGATCAACGCCACGCCCTCCTTGGCCGCGAGCGCGACCGGCCGCAGCCCGGCCCGCGCCAGCGCGTCCGCAGCCGGCGCCTCCCGGCCGTCCAGGCGCGCCTGCCCCTCGCCGATCATGGCCAGGGCGAGGTGGGCCAGCGGGGCGAGGTCGCCGCTCGCGCCCACCGACCCCTGGGCGGGGATCAGCGGGTGGATGCCGTGGTTGAGCATCTCGATGAGCAGCAGGACGAGCTCCTCGCGCACGCCCGAGTAGCCCAGCGCGAGGGCATGGGCCCGCAGGAGCATCATCGCCCGGACCGTTTCGTCGGGGAGCGGGTCGCCCACGCCGGCGCTGTGGCTGCGGACGATGTTCACCTGCAGCTGCGCCGACTGGTCGGGCGAGATGGAGACGCCGGCGAGCTCGCCGACGCCGGTGGTGATGCCGTACACGGTGCGGCCCTCCCGCACCAGCCGGTCGACCAGGGCACGCGAGGCCCGCATGCGCGGCCGCGCACGAGGAGAGAGGGCGACGGGCGCCCTCTCTCGTGCCACCGCGATGACGTCGGCGACGGTCAGATGCTCGCCGACCTCGATCACTTCAGGCTCTCATGATAGGTAGTCTCCACCGCCTTCTCGCCCCGCACGCCCACCACCGTAGCGATCGGCTTGTCCTTGTAGACGATGTGGGAGGTCACGGTCTTGATCTGATTCAGCTGGGAGATGATGGCCTGCCAGGCCAGCAAACCTTCGGTCTCCAGGTTCTGCCGCGCCTCGGTCTTATCCTCGGGCTCGATGAGCACCGCGGCCCGGTTCTCCTCCACCTTGTCGCCCGGCTTGACCAGCAGCTGGACCACCGTCCCGGTGTGGTCGGCGCTGGCGCCGACGACTTCCGCGCCGTCCGGCCCCTTGACGTAGACGAGCGGCTGCCCCTTGGTCACGCGCGCGCCGGGGCTGAGCCGGTCCAGCGCCCGCGGGAGCACCTCCCCCGCCGTCGTGAGGCGCGCGGCCGGCGGATAGGTGGCCGACTCGAAGGTGATGTCCACGGTGCCCTTGGCCTCGTCCACCTTCACGTCCTTGACCGTGTTCCGCCCGATGATGTTCTCCACGAGGTTCTTGGCCAGGACGTCGGCCGGCGGCGGGCGGCGCGCGGCTTCCTCGCGCCGCTTCCAGGCCGCGTCCCAGGCCAGCAGCCCGGCCACCGCAATCGCGACGACGGCGACATAGATGAGGATCGGCCCCGGGCGAAGGCCGGTCCTGCGGGCCAGACGATCTCGCGCCACTCATGCACCTCCATGCAGCATGCGCACAACAGGCAGGCAGGTGGCTATTCGGCGCATGGCGCCGACTCCCCCGCTGCCCCGCCGCCCTGGCCCGAAACGCGGCCGGGGGAGTAGAATCCATCTCGGGTGATGCCGATGCCGCCGATCCCCGACTTCTTCGATCCGGCCCGGGTGGGCGAGGTGTGGCGGGTACCTTACGAGGAGCGCGCCGCGCAGGCCGCGGCCTGGGCGCACACCCACGGGCTGGCTCCCGCCGCCGCCGACCGCACGCGCATCTGCCTGATCGCGGTCGACGTGCAGAACACCTTCTGCATCCCCGGCTTCGAGCTCTTTGTCGCCGGGCGCTCGGGCCAGGCGGCGGTGGACGACAACGTCCGGCTCTGCCGCTTCATCTACGGGCACCTGGACGCCATCACGCAGATCTACCCCACCCTGGACACCCACACGCCCGTCCAGATCTTCCATCCCGTGTTCTGGGTCAACGACGCGGGAGAGCACCCGGCGCCCTACACGCTGCTGTCGGCGGACGACGTGCGGCGCGGGCGCTGGCGGGTCAACCCCGCCGTGGCGGGCCGCCTCACCGCCCCGCTGCGCCCGGGGACGGATGCCGCGCGCGCGCCGCGGGACGCGCGGTGGCTGCAGCGATACGCGCAGTACTATGTGGACCGCCTGGAGCGCTCCGGCAAGTACCAGCTCACCATCTGGCCGTACCACGCCCTGCTCGGCGGGATCGGCCATGCGCTGGTCTCCGCCGTCGAAGAGGCCGTGTTCTTCCACGCCCTGGCCCGAGCCACCCGGCCCGGCGTGCAGGCCAAGGGCGACCACCCGCTGACAGAGCACTACTCGGTGCTGCGGCCGGAAGTGATGGACGACCAGGACGGCCGGCCGATCGCCGCCAAGAACACCGGCTTCGTCGAGGCGCTGCTGGAGTTCGACGTCGTCGTCATCGCGGGCCAGGCCAAGAGCCACTGCGTGGCCTGGACGATCGACGACCTGCTCACAGAGATCGCATCCGTCGATCCCGGGCTGGCACGGAAGGTCTACCTGCTGGAAGACTGCACGTCTCCCGTCGTCGTCCCCGGCGTGATCGACTACACCGAGCAGGCGGACGCCGCGTTCCGCCGCTTTCAAGACGCGGGGATGCACGTCGTCCGCTCGACCGATCCCCTCGAGGCCTGGCCGGACCTCCCCCAGAAGGTTCGCCGCTGACCCGAGGCGGGCGGCGGAGCCGGCCCCGTCCCCGCGGAAGACAGAGCCCCAGGCGGTCAGGCGGCGCGCACGAGCGGCCGGAGCAGCGGCACGCTGATGCTGATGACGATAACGTCGATGATCACCTCGAGCCCCAGCCCGGCGGAGAAGATCGTCGCCGTGACCTGATTGCCCGGGAGCAACCCGGCGATGATGAAGGCCAGGATGTTGAGCGCGTGGCCGACGATGATGGTCAGGGCGCCCAGCACCACCGGCGCGCGGCGGGCGAGTCCCGCGGTGATACCCATGACCGTATGGGGGATGACGGCCGCCCACTCAAACGGGTTGCCCGCGGGGCTGGCGGCGTTGACGAGCGTCCCCACCAGCCCGACCAGCGCTCCCGCGGCGGGCCCCAGCACGAGGCCGGCGATGACGACGACGACCATGTTCAAGGCGATGATGGCCCCGGGCACCATCGGGTTGGGGATGAAGCGGACGACCTGGCCGAGGACGACGTAGAGCGCGGCCAGCACCGCGACGTAGGCGATCTGCCGTGTGGACATCCGCACCTCCGCCGAACGAGCTGAGAAGCCATACGGCTGTTTCGCGCCGCCGCAACACCGCCCCTCCCCGCGGAGGAGGTGCGGCGGACGCACCGGGGCCGCAGGGCCAAGGCTGCGGGAGTCCAGGATCCGCGAGATCGGTTCGCGCAGCGCCGGGGAAAGGCCGCGCGCGGGGGGAGGAGCCCGGGGCCTGAGGGGTCCCCGTGAGAAGTGCCGGGGAGCGGCCCCGCGCTCCTCCCCCCGTCGTTACGACGCTTCAGGCTTGGGCTTGAGCGTGGGGAGGGACTTCTCGGGCTTCTCCGGCTTGGCCGGCTCCGGCCGCGCCTCGGCAACCGGGGCCTCCGCGACGGGCTCGGGCGCCAGCGCTTCGCCGGACAGCACCCGCTCGAGCTCCTCGCCCTCCAGGCTCTCGCGCTCCAGCAGCGTTTTGGCGATCCGGTCCAGCTTGTCGCGGTGGTCGGTGATGATCGTCCGGGCGCGTTCGTAGCACTCGTCGATGATGCGGCGGACTTCCTTGTCGATCTCGTAGGCGATCTCTTCGCTGTAGTTGCGCGTCTCCACCAGGTCTCTTCCCAGGAAGACCGGGCCGTGCCGCTTGCCGAGCGACAGCGGCCCGAGCTTGTCGCTCATCCCGAACTCGGTGACCATCCGGCGGGCGAGATCCGTCGCCTGCTCGAAGTCGTTCTGCGCCCCGGTGGTCACCTCGTTGAACACCAGCTCCTCGGACACGCGGCCGCCCAGCGCCGCCGTGATACGGTCCAGCAGCTCGGTCCTCGTGTACGTGTACTTGTCCTCCGGCGGCGCCGAGATCACGTACCCCAGCGCCATGCCGCGGGGCAGGATGGTCACCTTGTGCGGCGGATCGGCGTTGGGCAGGAGCTTCCCCAGCAGCGCATGCCCGCCCTCGTGGAACGCGGCGATCTCCCGCTCCCGTGGGCTGAGGATGCGGCTGCGCCGCTGCGGGCCGGCGATGACACGCTCGATGGCCTCGTCCATCTCGGACATCGTGATCTTCTTCTTGTTGCGTCGCGCGGCCAGCAGCGCGGCCTCGTTCACCAGGTTGGCCAGGTCCGCGCCCGAGAACCCGGGCGTGTGCTTGGCCAGCACCTCCGCGTTGACGTCCTCGGAGAGCGGCTTCCCGCGCACGTGCACGTCGAGGATGGCCCGCCGTCCCTTGCTGTCGGGATTGTCCACCACGACCCGGCGGTCGAAGCGCCCGGGCCGCAGCAGCGCGGGGTCGAGGATGTCCGGGCGGTTCGTCGCCGCGATGACGATGATCCCGGCGTTGGGATCGAACCCGTCCATCTCGACGAGCAGCTGGTTGAGCGTCTGCTCGCGCTCGTCGTGCCCGCCGCCCAGCCCCGCGCCGCGCTGGCGGCCGACGGCGTCGATCTCGTCGATGAAGACCAGACACGGCGCCGACTTCTTGGCCTGTTCGAACAGGTCGCGGACGCGCGAGGCGCCCACGCCCACGAACATCTCCACAAACTCGGAGCCGGAGATCGAGAAGAACGGGACGCCGGCTTCCCCGGCGACGGCCTTGGCCAGCAGGGTCTTCCCGCTGCCGGGCGGGCCGACGAGCAGCACGCCGCGCGGGATCTTCGCGCCGAGCGCCTGGAACTTCTTGGGGTGCTTGAGGAACTCGATGACCTCCTGCAGCTCCTCCTTGGCTTCGTCCACGCCGGCGACGTCGTCGAACGTCACTTTGGGACGGTTCTCGGTGTGCAGGCGGGCCCGGGACTTCCCGAACGACATCGCCTGGTTGCTGCCGGACTGCGCCTGGCGCAGCATCAGCAGCCACAAGCCGATGAGGAGGAAGAACGGCAGCATGGTGCTGAGCAGGCTGGGCCACAGGGCATTCCGGCTCTTGGGCTCGACCTTGATCTGTACGCCCTTGGCCTGCAGCGTTTGCAGGTATGAGGTGTCGTTGGGCGGCACGAACGTGCGGAAAGATTGCCCGTCGCGGAGCTTGCCGGTGATCGTCTCGTCGCCGATGGTCACCTCGACGACGCGGCCGGCGTCGGCGTGCGCCAGGAACTGGCTGTAGCTGATCTCTTCGCGGGGGGTCCGGGTCTTGTACAGCGGCAGGAAGAAGTACACGACCACCGCCAGGATGATCGCCCAGACCACCAGGTTCCGCAGATGCCGATTGATCACCAGAGGTCCTCCAGACCGCGCATCGCACTAACCATACGCTGAACCCGCACTCAAATCAAGCCGGACGCGCGCGCAGGCGCAGGATGCGCTGCGTCTCGGGCCGCACCCGGCACGGCTCCGCGATGCGCTCCCCGACGACCCATACGACCTCACCGCGCGCATCCGCCACCAGCGGGATCCGCCCCCGGCGCCAGCGCGGGATCTTGGCGTCGACGAAGTAGTCCTGCACCTTCTTTTTCCCCGCCAGTCCGAGCGGCCGGAAGACATCGCCGGGCCGCCAGGAGCGGATGGTCAACGGCGGCCGTACGCACGACGCGTCGAGCACCGCCTCCGCGGGATCGTCCGACGGCTCCCGGCGCGGCTCGAGCGCCGCCGTGAAGACGGCGCCGAACGACGCGGCGCGCACCTCGCCCGGCACGTCCAGCCGGTACTCCTCGCGGACGGGCGCGGGCGCCGCGGCCCCGACCTCGACGACCCCGTATCCGACCCGCAGCGCGGCGCCGCCGCCCGTGATCTCCGTCCCCGGCCGGCCGGCGGCCACGGCCTGGAGCATCCTGTCCTCTAGAACGCGCGGCACGGGCCGCGATGTTCCGGTGACGTCCGCCGCGGCCCGCCTGAGGACCCGGCGGCCGAGGGGCGGAGGAAGCGCGCGCAGCGCGTCAAGCGCGAGCACAACCCCTCCATCCCCCGCACCTCTGAGGTGCCCGTACAGATGCTCCGACAGACGGTCGAGTGTCTCTGCGCACCGGCGCGCCGCTTCGCCGGCGCGCCACAACACCTCCGGCCACGATGGGTGGCCGGCCTGCAACGCGGGGAGCACGGTGTGCCGGAGGTAGTTGCGGGGGACGGACAGATCGATGTTCGTGGGATCTTCCCGCCAGGACACGCCGCGATGGCGAAGGTACGCGCGCAGAGAGACCCGCGAGGCTTCCAGCAGGGGCCGGATCACCACGGGAGGAGGTCCGGCCCGCCGGGGACGCATCCCGGCCAGCAGTTCCCACGGCGCGCCCTGGAGGAGGCGCCACAGGATGGTTTCGATCTGATCGTCCCGGGTGTGCCCCACCGCGATACGCGCGGCTCCCACGGCGCGGGCCGTGCGGATGAAGAGGTCGTACCGCGCCAGGCGTCCGGCCTCCTCGGGCGACCGCTTCTCGGCGCGGGCGCGCGCCGCCACGTCTACGCGCTCGAGCGTGCAGGGGACGGCCAGGTCCTGCGCCAGACCCGCGACGAACCGGGCGTCCTCATCGGCCTCCGGACGCAGTCCGTGGTGGAGATGGGCGACGTGGAGGCGCAGCCGCAGCTCGGGCGCGAGGGCGGCGAGGAGATGGACGAGGGCCGTCGAGTCGGCCCCGCCGCTGACCCCGACGACCACGGTCTCGCCGCCGGCGAGCAGCCCGTGTCGCTCGATCATGTCCCGCGTGTGCTCGATCAGCTCAACCATCGCCCGACCGCCGGAGATGAGGAGGGGGATGCGGCCGTCCGCCGAGCCGCCTCCCGCAGATCTCACTTCTCGCTGCCGGGGAACGCTTACTGCCCGCGGGGCCGTCGGGGATGGTGGCGGCGGGGAGACTCGAACTCCCGACGCCGCGGGTATGAGCCGCGTGCTCTGACCATCTGAGCTACGCCGCCACGGCCCTTATTATATAGGAAACGCTCCGCGGAGCAAACGCCGCCGCGGGCCGGCTTACCGGGCGGCGATGGTGAAGGCCAGGGGAGGCAGCGAGGCCAGCCCGCGGCTCCCACCCTCAACCCGGCCCATGAACACGACGATGGCCTCATAGGGCCCGGGGTCAACCCGCCGGCCCTGCAGATCGCGCTGGTCCCAGGCCACCCGCAGCATCGAGGTTTCCTGCGGGCGGAGCACGAGGGTCTGGATGGCCTGCGTGAAAGCTTTGTCGTGCGACCAGCGCCAGACCTCGTCTCCGCGCGGGCGGCGGATGATGAGATCGACGCGCTGGCCGCTGCTGAACACGAGGCCCAGCGGCGTGGAGGCCACGTTCCGCGCGACCACGGTGACCTCGACGGGCTCTCCCGGGGCGAAGACGCGCTGGGAGAGCGATGCCTCCAGGCGGAGCGCGCCGTCAGACCGCTCGACGCCCAGCGGCTGCCCGCCGGAGGCGGCGGTCAGCAGGCCGATGACCAGCGCCACCCACACCCCCCACACGGATACCACCTCGTACACCGTCTGTACTGCGCAGTCTAGTTGGAGATACGCGCGGCCGGGGCCGGAAGTTCAGCCGCGCGGAGGGGACGGTTACTTGATGCCGAGCTTCGGCATCTCGTAGCGGATCTTCCCGGCCGCGATCTCTTCCAGCGCAGCCGTCACGGGATTGCCGGTGTCCACATCGACCATGGACAGCGCGCCTTCCTTGATCTGCCGCGCCCGCTTGGCCGCCACGATGACGAGCGCGTACTTGTTGCCGACCCGGTCGAGCAGGGCCTCCAACAGCGGCTTGATCACTCTGCACTCACCTCAGATGGGAACGAAGACGACTCGTTCGTGGACAACACCCTATTGTGGGATGGGCCGGCAGGCCTTGTCAAGAGATTCCTCCGCCGGCGCGTCCCGCTCGGCCGGTCGCATGCTATCGTGAGAAGGTCTGGCCATGCTGCGCGTTCACGCCCTCGGGCTCATCGCAATGGGATCGGTCATGTCGGTCACCGTGACCTCCCCCGTCATCCCGCTCTACCTGGACGCCCGGGGCCTGCCGCCGGGCCACGTGGGCGCGATCATCGGCGCCACCTCGCTGGCCATCATCGTCACGGAGCTCCTGGCCATGACCATGAGCCACCTGCTCGGCCGGCGCCGCACGGTCATCCTCGCCCTGCTGGCCAGCGCGGTGATGTTCGGCACGTTTCCGCTGGCGGGAACGGTGGCCGGCCTGTACGCGTCGCGGCTGATCCTCGGGGCGGTCCGCGGCTTCCTCTGGCCGGTCCTCTTTGCGGAGGTCGCCGAGGCGGGGCCGCCCGAGCGACGGGCGGCGCAGTTCGCCGTGTTCTGGCTGTACTTCGGATTCGGCCAGCTCTTCTCTCCGGCCCTGGGGGGGTGGCTGGGGGGCGCGGTCTCGCTCGCCGCGCCCTTCTATGTCGCCGCCGGCATCTGCCTGCTCACCATCCCCGCCGGGCTCGTCGTGGGCCGGCAGCGCGATCACAGCCCGCGGAATCCGCTCGCGCCGTACGGTGAGCTTCTCCGCCACGCCCCCCAGATCTCGCGGGCGTGGATGCTCACGATCTGCAACACCACCATCATCGCCGTGTTCGCCACCTTCCTCCCCCTTCACGCGGCGGCACGGGGCGTGAGTCCGTCGCAGATCGGCCTCATCTTCACGGGGGGCGCGATGAGCTTCATCGTCGCGCAGTGGATCCTTGGGCGCCTGGGCGGCCGGGCGAGCGTGGAGCGCCTGCTGGTGCCGGGGGTTCTCGTCCGCGGCCTGGGCGTTGCCGCGGTGCCCTATCTGGGCACCTTCGGCGCCCTGCTGTCGCTGAACGCCCTGGGCAACTTCGTGGGCGCGGGAGTACCCAACGCGGTCTCGCTGCGCATCACGGTGCGCACCCCGCGGGCCTATATCGTCCCGGCGATGGGAGGGTTCAACGCGGCGGCGGACGTGGGCTTCTTTGCCGGGCCGGCCCTGGGCGGGGTGCTCGCCGGAGCGGGACTCCGCTGGCCGTTCCTGATGGTGCTCCCCGTCCTGGGCGTGGCGCTGCTGGCGGTGTTCCTGCCCGAGCCCTCCGCGCCGGCACCCGCCGTGGAAGCGTCCGACGGCGACGCCGGGGTGGCCGCGGACCGCCCCTAGCCGGCGAACCGGTCCGCGACCATCGCCGCAAACAGCAGCGCGAGGTAGATCATCGAGTAGCCGAAGAGCCGCACGGCCGCCTTCGGCGTGCGCTCACGGCGGACCCGCAGCGCCAGAGCGATGAACACCGCGCCCATCGCGGCCGCGGTTCCCCCGTACACCCAGCCCATCTGCCCGAACCAGAGCAGCAGCAGCGACGAGGCGACGAGCAGCACGGAGTAGATGACGATCTGCCTCCGCGTCTCGTCCTCGCCGGCGACGACCGGGAGCATGGGGACGTGCGCCCGCGCGTAGTCGTCGCGCCGGTACAGGGCCAGCGCCCAGAAGTGAGGCGGCGTCCAGAGGAAGATGATGAGAAAGAGGATCAGCGCGGGCAGCTCGACGCGCCCCGTGGCCGCGGCCCAGCCCACCAGGGGCGGCATGGCCCCGGCGGCCCCACCGATGACGATGTTCTGCGGGGTGGAGCGCTTCAGCCACACGGTGTAGATAAACACGTAGAATGCCAGCGCGGCCAGCGCGAGGACGGCGCTGGTCAGGTTGACCAGCACGGCCAGCTCGACGAACGCCGCGGCGCCGAGCAGCACGGCAAAGGCCAGCGCGAACGGCGGCGCGACCCGGCCGGAGGGGATGGGCCGCCGGCGGGTGCGCGTCATCACGGCGTCGATGTCGCGATCGAGCACCTGGTTGATGGCATTCGCGGCGCCGGCGGACGCCGCCCCGCCGGCGAGGGTGAAGACGATGACCCAGGGTGAGACGACCCCCGGCGCGGCCACCAGCATGGCCGCGAACGCGGTGATGAGCAGGAGCACGATGATGCGCGGCTTGGTCAGCGCCACGTAGGACAGGACGCGCTGCCAGCGATCCCCGCCCGCGCCGGGCGCGGGGTCGGCGCGCACGCCGCGGCCGCGCCCGGAGAGCACCGCCAGCATGACCAGCGCGGCGAACAGCGCCGCGGCGGTGGCCAGATGCGACGTGGTCACGCCGGGCGCCAGCCTGTACTCCACGTTGAGCGCGCCGAGCAAGACCTGCAGCACCAGCAGCCCGACGGCCACGGCCGAGAGCGCCTGGAGATCTTCCCGCCGCCGGTCGCTGCGGTAGGTCGTGATCGCCGTCCCCAGGATGAGCACGCCCACGAGGGCCGCCGCGAACCGGTGGGTCATCTGCACCGCGACTCCTCCGGTGGCGGCGGGCAGGACCTGCCCGTAGCACAAGGGCCAGTCCGGACACGCGATCCCCGCCGCCGTCGCGCTGACGTACCCGCCGATGAGCACCAGGCCGAACGTCGCCGCCAGCGTGATCCAGGCCAGCGGGCGGACCCGGCTCCGTCCCGCGGGCAGCTCCGCGGTCCAGGCCCGCAGCGTGAGCCCGATGAGCGTGGCGAAGAACAGCATCGCCGTGCCCAGGTGGGCCACCACCAGCCACTCGCTGAGCTCGGTGCGGACCGTGAGCCCGCCCAGCACCACCTGTACACCGACGAGGACGAGGGCGGTGAGCGCATGGATGACAAGCCGGCGGGCGCGCCAGGCGGTCACCACGAGCGCCAGCGTTAGCAGGCCGACGGCGGAGGCCACGAGCCGGTGCGAGTACTCGACGAGGATGAGTCCTTCCAGCGGCGGGATGAGCCGGCCGTGACAGAGCGGCCAGTCGGGGCAGGCCAATCCGGCCCCGGTGGCCCGCACCAGGCCGCCGAGCACGATGAGCAGATACGTCGAGACGCTTGTGACGAGCGCGAGCGTGGCCAGTCGTTTCATGCGCGCAGGCTGCAGAGGTCTGAACGCCCCATCGCGGGATGCGCCCCATCGAAGGATACGCCCCGCGGGAAGCGTACGCAAGGCGCCCGGCTACTGCCGCCGCCTCGGCGCCGGGAGCGGGACGAACAGGCTCACCTGCGTCCCGCGTCCCGCCGCGGAACTGAGGTCGAGACGGCCGCCCAGGGCGGCGGCCTGGGCCCGCATGATCTCGATCCCGCAGCGGCGGCCCGTCTGCGCGCTCATCAGCCGCGCCGCATCGCATCCTGCGCCGTCATCCCGCACCCGCAGGAGCAGCGCGCCGTCTCGAGCCGCGACGTCCACCTCGACGGACGTGGCCCGCGCATGACGTCCGGCGTTGGCCAGCGCCTCCGCTAGCACCACGGCCATCCCCCGCGCGACCCTCCGCGGCACCTCCCCCAGCGGGCCCCGGTACGCGAGGCGGACGGGCACGCCCTGCCGCCGCGCGTCTTCCACTACGCGGTCGAGTGCGGCGCGCAGCGTGCCGCCCCGGGTGGGGATGGCGGCGGCGGCCAGCGCCCGGGTCTCGTCTTCCAGGAGCACGAGCATCCGGCGCAGGCGGGCGACCTCTTCCACCGACGAGGGCAGGGCGCCGCGCACCGCCTGCTCACACACCTGCGACTGCAGGATGGCCGCCCCGATCGAGTTCAGGACCGTCGCGTGCAACCGGTGGGCCCAGTACACGCGCGCCTCACGCTTCGTCACCATCAGTTGCGTCACTGCGGGGTGGGCCCGGATCCCCCACCGCTGCTCTTGGACAGGAGGGCTTGCCCTAAGAGCCCGGACCGGCAGGTCGGGTATCTCGGGAGGGATCCGGGACCGTTCGCGCAGTGTGCACGCTAACACCGGTTCCTCTCACCCTCGTCACACCTGCGGCCGCGGGCCGCGGCAGCGATCAGTAGGCCATCTCGAACAACGCGGTGATGTCGGCGGCGGTCGTGCGCCGCGGGTTCACCAGAACGTTGCCGCTCTTCATCGCATCGTCGGTCATGGCGGGGATGCCGTCGCGGCTCACCCCGACGTCGCGCAGCCGCGCGGGGATCTGCACGTCGCGGGCCAGCGCGCGCACGGCGTCCACGGCCGCCTCCGCCGCGGCGCGGCGCGACAGCCCGTCCACCCGTTCCCCCAGCGCGGCGGCGACCGCGGGATAGGTCTCGTGGCAGGCTACGAGGTTCCACTCCATCACGTACGGCAGGAGCACGGCGTTGGCCACGCCGTGCGGCACATCGTAGTGCGCGCCGATCGGATGCGACATGGCGTGCACATTCCCCAGCCGCGTGCGGCTGAAGGCCATGGCCGCCATCGTGCTCGCCAGGAGCATCTCGGCGCGGGCCCGGCGGTCCGCCCCGTTCGCGTAGGCGACGCGTAGCGACCGGCCGATGAGGCGCATCGCCTCCAGGGCGAGCGACTTGGCGATTGGGTTGTGCGTGGTGTTCACGAACGACTCGATGGCGTGCGTCAGGGCGTCCATCCCCGTCGCCGCCGTCAGCGCGGGCGGCATCGACGCGGTGAGCTCCGGATCGCACAGCGCGACCTGCGGTACGACGTGCGGGCTCCCGATGGTCATCTTGAACCGCCGCTCCCGATCAGTGATGACGGAGAACACCGTGACCTCGCTGCCGGTCCCGGCGGTCGTGGGGATCGCCGCGACGGGAACGCCCGCGCCCGGCACCTTGCCGATGCCTTCGTAGTCGTGCACGCTGCCGCCGTGGCCGCCGAGCACGCCGACCACCTTGGCCACGTCCATCGCGCTGCCGCCGCCCGCCCCGATGACGAACGCGGCGCGCGTGCGGCGGAAGCGGTCCAGCGCCGCGTTCACGGTCTCCACGCTGGGATTCGGCTCCACATCCGTGAACGGCTCGGCCCCGATCCCGGCCTCGGCGAGCAGCGCCAGGATGCGCGGGAGGATGCCGGCTTTCGCCACGCCCGGGTCGGACACGACGAGGGCCCGGGCGCCGAACCCGGCCACAAGATCGGCCAGCTTGGCCAGCGCGCCGGGTCCAAAGGTGAGATTGGCGGAAGATTGGAAGGTGAACGTCTCCTGCCAGTTCACGACGTCTCCTCCTTGTCGGTCGCCTCCGGCTCCCGGAATGCCGCCCCCGGTGGGGGCCCGCCGCGGTCGCCGGACTGGGCGGCTTTCAGCCGCGCGATGTAGAGTCTCGCCGCGGCCTCCATCGATTCGGCGCCTTCGGACGGAGGACTCTCGACGAGCTTCCACCGGTCCGCTTCCTCGTAGAACCGGTCGGCTTCCAGGTCCTCCGGCGCGGGCTGCTGCCGGAGCCGCGCCATCACCGCACCCGCCAGCAGACCCGCGTGCTCGGCGATGGCGGGCACCCGCCGCCACGTGATCTCGGCGAGGAAGAAGGCCACGGCGAACCCGGTCAGGTACGGCCACCCGGCGGAGGGCATCGCTCCTGACGGCGTGGGGGCCAGGGCCTGCCGCGGCGTGGTGAGGATGGCGCCCCCCGTGGCCTCCACGATGCGGGCGAGCAGGGCGCGGTTGGGGCGCAGGTCGCGCAGCTCCGGTGAGTACGGCACGACGAATCCCGCGGTCTTCACCCGGGTCGCGGACCCGGACCGGGCCGCGACGGTCACCGCGTAACTCCCCGGCCGGGCGGCCGGCGTCTGCCCCTCATAGCGCCCCGGCGCGGATTGCACCAGCGGCACGGAGGTAATACCGCCGGGACCGGCGGCCGCCGCCTCCACCTGCAAACCGTTGATGGGATCTCCGGCCGGCGTGAACGCATCGAGGATGATGACGGCGGAGCCGCCGCCGGGCGCGCGCCGCCCGGCGGCGTCGATCTCCTCGATGCCGACGATCAGGCCGTCGGCGTCCTCGCGCGCCGCCCAGCGCACGAGGCGGCTCCAGAAGCGGGCGAAGTCCGCCCACGGCATCCACTCCGCGGCCCACCGGGGGCGGGCATCGGAGGTGAACGCGGCGGCCCGCCCCAGGCCGTACTGCCAGACCGCCAGCAGCGGGTCGTCGTCGGGCGAAGCCAGGTGCACGGTGCCCGCGGGCTTCGGGGCCGTCGCCACGTGTCCCCGCACAGGCGGCACCGTGAAGTCGTCGACAAGCCCGCGCTGCCGGAGCTGCGGCGTCAACCGCTCCTCGATAATGTAGGCGCGCGAGGCGAGCAGCGCTTCCGCGGTCAGGATCTGCGGCACCGAGTACAGGTCGCGCGTGAGATAGTACCGTCCGCCGCCCCAGCGCGACAGCGCCCGCATGATCTGCTCGTCGGCGTCGCCGCCGACGGCCACGGCCGAGGTGGTGATGCGGTCACGGGCCGCGCGCGTGATCAACCCCTCGAAGTCCCCGGGATCGGTCTGCCCGTCCGAGATGGTGATGACGTGCCGGATCTTCGCGGGAGTGCGACGGAGGTAGTCGTAGGCCAGCTGCAGCGCCGGATAGAGGTTCGTGCCGCCCCCGGCGCGCACGCGTGCCACCTGCTCCATCACCTGCTCCCGGCGGCGCGCCTCCGTGGGAGCCACCAGCCAGCGCGATTCCTGATCGAAGGAGACCACGCCGATGACGTCCCGCTCCCCCAGCAGGTCGATCACCGACTGCGCCGTCTCCTTGGCGAGCTCCACCTTGGCGATCTGCTGCCCGAAGGCGCCCATGCTCCCTGAGGTATCGATGACGAGGATGATGGCCATGGACGGCAGCGCAAGGCGGTGGCGTACGTCCATGGAGACCGGGAGCACCTCTTCCAGCGGCGTGCGCGCATACCCGCCGACCCCGAAGCTGCGCGGGCCCCCGACGACCACGAGCCCGCCGCCGAGCGCGCCGACGAAGTCGCGCAGCGCCTCTTGCTGCGGGCCGGACAGGCTCGGGGCCGGCACGTCGTCCAGCACGACCGCCGCCGCGGCGCGGTAGCCGGCCGGCGAGGCCGGCAGCGAGGCCGGAGGCAGCGAGGCCACGCGGAGCCCCTGCGCGCGGAGAATGTCGGGCAGCGGCCCGGGCAGCTCGGCCACGTACCACACCTCCGGGGCCCCCCGCACCGCGACGAGCGCGGAGGCCGTGTTGTTGGCCGGCGTGCCGTCCAGCGCGGCCGTCGCCGTCGCCGTGTACCGGAGCAATCCCTCGCGCTGCGCCACCCGGGAGACATTGATCACGGTCCGCCCCGGCCGGACCGCGACGCGCCGGCGGGCGATCTCCTGATCGTTCTCGGTGAGGCGGAGGTCGACGCGCGCCTCGGTTGTCGCCGCAAGCGCGACGCGCACGGAGAACCGCTCGCCGGCGCGCACCTCGCCGGGGGCGGAGACCTCCTCGACGAGCACGTCCTCGCCCATCCCGGGAAGGAGCGGCACGACCGAGATCTCGACGCCCTGGCTGCGGGAGAGGGCCAGCGCCTGATCGAGGTCTCCGCGGTTGGCGTTTCCGTCGGTGGCCAGGATGATGCGCCGGGCCCCGCCCGACGGCAGCGTGGCCAGGGCGGTGCGAATGGCCTGTGCGATGTCCGTGGCCCCGGGGGCGGGCCGAGTGGTAAACCGCAGCGCCGGCGCGTCGGTGGGCGCCTCCTCGACGACCGCGTCGGCGGCGAACGTCAGCGCGCCGAGGCGGTCCGCCGGACGGCGGTGCGCGGCGGCCGCGCGCACGAACTCAACCGCGTCCGCGCGGGCCGCGGGCGAGATGCTCTCCGAGACGTCCACGGCGAAGACGACGGCCTGCCCCACGCTTGACCGGGTGAGCTGCGGCGCGGCCAGGCTGAGCACGAGGAGCGTGAAGACGAGGATGCGCAGCACGAGCGCGCCGCCCGGCGCCGCCCGGGCGCGGGCCAGGGCGACGGCGACCGGGAGGATGAGAAACAGCAGCAGCGCTTCCGGATGGGAGAAGCCGAACCCGCTCATGCCGGACGCTCGGGCCGGAGGAGGTAGGCGTCTCCGCGCCGCGGACGCTTCCGGGGGAGGCCTCGCGCCCACAGCCACCACTCGACGGCGAGGATGGCCAGAGCGGCGAAGATCAGGGCGCGCCACACGTCGCTGGTTCCCCGGGCGGTCAGCGGGCCGGCGGCCGCGGCCCCGGCGGGCGCCGCCACGGGAGCGACCACGATCTCCTCTGCGGAGGGGTTCACCACCAGCACGTCTTCGCGCGACCCGCTCCGCAGGACGTAGAGACCGGCGCGGTCGGCGGCGGGGATGACGAATCGTCCCCCGCTGCTCGCGAGCCGGCCCAGCGAGCCGTCCGGCCACTGCACCTCGGCCTCCGCCGCCTCGCGCGCGGGCAGGATGATCGGGCCGCCGGCGGGATACACGCGCTCGGCGCCGGCGAGCCAGGCCAGGGCATTCTGCAGCAGGATGGGGAAGGCCGGGTGGAGCGCGAGGTCGGATTGGTCGAGGGCGAAGGCGCTGACAACGGCACGGACGCCCTCTCCCTCGTACGCCCACAGCAGCGGCGTCTCACCTTCCACGAGCACTTCGCCCCCCCGCAGGACGAGGCGCAGCGCTTCGCCGATCGTGATATCGTCCAGGCGCACGTAGCGCATGACCGGATGGCGGGCGGCCCAGCGCAGCACCTGCGGGCCGCGGACACGGTCCGGGGCCTGAACAGGCAGGTTGAGCGCGGTCGTGCCCAAGAGCAGGTAGTTGCCGGGCGGCAACTCCGCCGGCGCGGTGCGGTTGAGGATCACGACATCCGCCGCGGCCAGCGTCTCCGGCGTGACGCGCTGCGCCGGCGTGACATGCACCGGGATGGCGGCCAGCGCCTCGGCCAGCACGCGGTCCGCCGCGCCGGCCAGCACGACCCTCGGCGCCTGCGCGCCCGCGACGGCATAGGCGGTGTTGTCCACGGCCAGCATGTCGGCGTGCTCGAGGGCGACGTGGACCACGCCGGATACGGACACGGGCAGCGTGACAGAGGTCACCGCTCCGGCTCCGGCCACGACCGTCCGGGCCACGAGCCGGCGGCCGTTCCGGCTCACGACAACGGGGATCCGCTCCGCCCGGGGGCCCGCGTTGTGCACCTGCACGACCAGGAGGCTGCCGCGCGCCACCGGCTCGACCGCGACGGAGGCGATGCCGACGTTGGCGCCCGATCGACCTACGACGTGATAGCTCACGCCCGGCACCGAGGCGCCCGCGCGATCCGTGAAGACCTCGACGCGGACGCCGCCCGGCCGCCGCTGGCCCAATGCCAGGGTGACCGCCTGATCGATCCGCGCCGGCCCATCCGTCGGATGTAGCGCGTCGAGTGTGCGGTGGGCGGAAGCGGCATCATCGAACGGCGCCATGACGCGCGGCGCCGCCGCCGCCGCGACGATCATCACCGGCCCCGGCGCGGCATCCACCGCCGCGTGCGCCTGCCGGATGGCCGTCTCGAAGCGCGACGGAGCGACATCGGTGGCCTGCATACTGGCGGACACGTCCACCACGACGACGGTGCCGGCCTCAGGCCCGCCCGGCAGACGGATCTGCGGCCGGGCCAGGGCGAGCACGAGCAGCGCCGCCGCCAGGAGCTGCAGCAGCAGGAGCAGGCTGCGCTCGAACCGTCTCACGGGCCGATGCGCGGCGAGCTCCCGGCGCGCGCGCTGCCAGAGGAGCAGCGTGCTCACGGGAAGATCCTGCCGCCGCGCGCGCAGCATGTAGAGCAGCACGATGACCGGCAGGACCAGCAGGCCCCAGAGCGCGGCGGGGGCGGCGACGCTCATGCCAGCAGTCCGCCCATCCGCAGATACCGGAGGACCAGGTCCTCGAACGGGATGCTCGTCGCGGTCCGCAGGTAGTCGATCTGATGCTGCAGGCAGAACCGCTCGATCCCCGCGAAGTACGCGTCGCGCGCCCGCGCGTACGCCTCCAGCGCGTAGCCGTCCACCGTCATCTCGGTCGCCTCGCCGGTCTCCACGTCCACCAGCCTGGCATCCCCGGCCAGCGGCGGCGTGACCTCATCTTCGCTCACGATGTGGAGGACGAAGGGCTCGAACCGGTGGTACTGCGCCAGGGTGAGGCCGTCTTCGTACCCGCCGGGCATCCACAGATCGCTGATGAGGATGAGCAGGCCGCGCCGGCGCGTCCGGAATACATACTCCCGCATCGCGGCCCGGAGGTCGCTGGGGCCGCCGGCGCGGATGCCGGCGAGGAACTCGAACAGTCGCAGCGTCTGCCCGCGGCCGCGGTGCGGCGCCAGCGTGGCGCGCACGCGGTCGCCGAACGCCACGGCTCCCACGCGGTCGAGGGCATGGAGACCCACGTAGCCGATCGCGGCGGCCAGGCGCAGCGCATAGGCGAGCTTGGAGGGCTCCCCCCAGTCCATGGAGTGGCTTGCGTCCACGAAGAGGTGGACGTTGATGTCCTCCTCCTCGCTGAACAGCTTGATGAACAGCCGGTCGAGCCGCGAGTAGATGTTCCAGTCGACGTAGCGGAAGTCGTCCCCCACCTGGTACGGCCGGTAGTCCGCGAACTCCACGCCCCGCCCCATCGTCCGGCTCCGCCGCTCGCCGCGCAGCATCCCGCGGTAGACCCGGCGGCTGCGCAGCGTGAGGGTGTCCAGCCGGCGCAGGAAGGCCGGATCCAGCAGCGTGGAGGCCGTCACACTCACGCCTGCGCCGCCTCCAGGTCCGCGGTCTCCTCCAGGGCGTTGCGCAGCACCGTGTCGGCGTCCACGCCCTCCGCCTCTCCCTCGAAGTTCAGAATGATGCGGTGCCGCAGCGCGGGCAGCGCCAGGGCTTTGAGATCGGCGAGGCTGACGTTGACCCGGCCCTCCATCAGCGCGCGCACCTTGCCGGCCAGGATGAGCGCCTGGACCCCACGCGGGCTCGCCCCGTACCGGACGTAGCGCGCGGCCAGAGGCGCGGGGTGCGGTCCGGTGGGATGGGTGGCCTGGATGAGCCGGACCGCGTAGGCCTTCACATGCGAGGCGGCCTCGACCGCACGCGCCAGGCGGATCATCTCGCGGATCTGATCGCCCCCGGCCACGACCGCGGCGGAGGGCTGCGCCACGGCCGTGGTCCGGTCGATGATCTCCACGAGATCCCGGGCGGTGGGGAATTCCACCTTCAGCTTGAACAGGAACCGGTCGAGCTGCGCCTCCGGCAGGGGATACGTCCCCTCCATCTCGATCGGATTCTGCGTGGCCAGGACGAAGAACGGCTCCTCGAGCCGGTAGGTCGTCCCCGCGGCCGTGACCGCGTGCTCCTGCATCGCCTCCAGCAGCGCGGACTGCGTCTTGGGCGTGGCGCGGTTGACCTCGTCGGCAAGCAGCACCTGCGTGAAGACCGGCCCCCGCTGGAACTCGAAGTATCGCCGCCCGTCGGGATCCTGCATGACAACGTTCGTGCCGATGATGTCGGCCGGCATGAGGTCGGGGGTAAACTGGATCCGCGCAAACGTGAGGTCCAGCGTCTGCGCCAGCGTCTTCACCAGCAGCGTCTTCCCCAGCCCCGGGACCCCTTCGAGCAGCACGTGGCCGCCGGCGAGGAAGGCGATGAGCACCTGGTCGATCAGCCCTTCCTGGCCGACCATGACGCGCCGGACCTCTCCGCGGATGCGCTCCACCACCGCCCGGAACTCCTCGGGGGTCATCAGGCTGCGCTCCAGCTCGTCCATGTGTGTCGCTCCCGTCCCGGCGCGTCTGCTCTAGCGGAGCCGGGCAAGCCGTTCGAAATATCGCCTGACCAGTCCCCGGTACCGGGCAGGGGTACGCGACGCCTCCATGGCGCGGTCGGCCTGGGTGACGATGGATGGCGCGATCGCTGCCGACGGCGTGCGCGGCGCGCCGCTCTTGCCTGCCCCCAGCACCTCCGCGGCGCCCACCGGTCCCTCTCCCTGCGTCCCCCGGAGCCGCTCCGGCGTCCGCCGGGCTTCCAGGCGGGGCGTGGGAGCACCGAGCTTGGCGCCTCCCCGTCCCTGCCCCGGCGTGGTCCCCTCGTAGGGGCCCTCCGGAGCCCGCCCTTCCGCGCCGGGCTCGTAGGCCGGCCGGTTCTCTCCGGGGCCTTCACCTGGCGTCCCCCGCGGCGCGCCTGAATCTTCGGCCGTCTCGCCGCCCGGCCGTCCTCCGCCCTCACCGATGGCCCGCTGAGACTGCTCCAGCTGCTGCTGTGCTCCGCGGAGGCCCTCGGCATCGGCCAGCAGTTGATCCAATCCCTCCAGTTCGCGCAGCGCGTCGCCGAGCGCTTCACCGGCTCCACGCGTATCGCCGCGCTGGAGCTGTTCGCGGGCCTGCTGCAGCTGCTCCCGCACTCGCGCGGGTTGGTCTCCGTCCCCGTCGCGCCCGACCTCACCCAGCCGCTGCAGGACGTCCTCCGACGCGCGCTCCGGCTGCTGCTGGAGACGCGTGGTGAGCTCCCGGAGCTGGCGGATCTGCTGCTGCAGCGCCTGCCGGCGGAACAGGTCCTGCGGCAGGGAGCCGTCCTGCACACGCGGCCGGCTCTCCGCACGCAGCCGGGCATCAACCTCGCGGCGGGAGCGCTCCACCTGCCGGCCCATCTCGGCGATGCGGGCGAGGGCTTCGGTGCGGTCCAGCCGGTCGCGCTGCAGCCCCTGCCCCAACTCACGGAGCTGCGGGGCGAGCCGGCGCGTCTGCGGCGCACGGTCGGACCGCGCGCGCGACTGCAGCGACTGCGCGAACCGCTCGATGCGCGAGCCTTCCTGACGGATGGCCTCGCGCGTCCGGTGCGCGGGCGTGCCCGGAAGCGCCAGGCCGCGAACGAACGCCGACCAGAGGACGAGGAACGCGATGGCCGAGACGAGGACCGGCCACGACCGCGGCACCCGATACGGCACGGCGGCGGTGAGATCCACGGAGGCGGTGTGGGCGGCCGCGTCGGCGAGGAGCCGCGGCGCCAGCGGGGAGGCGGCCGCCCGCGGCTGGACCTCGAGCGCGGTGGCGAGGCGGTCCAACAGCCCCGCCCGGACGTCGACGACGCGGGCGGCGGCCAGGATCGGCGTCGGCCGGAGGACGGCCGAGGCGAGCGTGATGAGGACCCAGGCCGTGGCGGACGCGAGGAGTGCGACCCACGGCGCGACCGGCGTCAGCGGGACACCGAGCGTGGCCACGGTGGCCACCGCGAGCGCCACGGCGACGCCGTTGGCCGCCAGCATGCCGTGTGCCAGCGCGTGACGGAGGGTGAGACGCCGTGCCGCGCGGCGGGCCAGCCGGTGGATCGCCTCCTCTGCGGGACGCATCGTAGGGCTATCATACTCCCGGCGCGAGGTCGCAGGGAGGGGCGGAGTTCAGACCTGTGGGGCGCGCCGGATGGCGGCGACGCGGCCGGCGATCCCCACGCCGGCGACCCCTGCCAGCGCGAGGTAGAGCGCGGCGCCCGCCAGGACCTGCGCGCCCACGCCGCCGCGGACGGCGAGCATGACCAGCCGCACAGGACTGAGCGTGTTCCACGGCGGCGGAAGCGCGGTCGCTCCCAGCACGAACGCCAGGAGGGTCAGCCAGTGCACGAAGCTGCGGGTAAAGTCCGACTCGAAGACACCTGCGTACAGGGCGCCGAGCGCTCCGGAGGCGACGATGAAGGGCAGCGCGGGGACGGCCGCGCGCGCGACGGCGCCCAGCGGCTCGCCGCGGATGCCGGCGACGATCGCCAGAAACGGCGCGGCGATCCCGGCCAGCAGCACGGCGTAGGCGGTCGACGTGAGGACCTTGCCGCGCGCGATCACGCCGGGTGGGAATGGCGAGGCGGCAAGATCCCACACCGACTTCTCCCCATCGACGAGAATCTCGCCGGAGGCGGCCGCGGACGTGAGGTAGGCGGCGAGCACGGTCTCCACGATGAGGAAGGCCATCAGCAGGCCTTCCTGCCGGAGGTCGTCGAGCCGTCCCAGATCGGGCGGCAGGGAGAGGAACGCCAGCGCCCCGAGGACGGCCAGGTACAGCGTCACCATCGCGCCGGCCTTCCGGCCGATGAGCCGGTAGCGCAGGTCGCTGCGAAAGACGGCGTTGAGTCGCATCACCGGACCGCCGCCACCACCAGGCGGACGGCATCCCCGGCGGCGCCGCTCGCCGTGCGGAGGCCGAGACGATCATCGGCGGTCTGCGCCACGAGCCAGCTGCCATCACCGGCCCGGTCGAGCTGCCTGAACAGCGCGTCCATCGCGCGTCCCGCGACGTCGAGCCCGAGCGTTCCCGGCCGGTCCACCGGTTCCCAGCGCGCTGGATCGATGAGAATCGTCCCTCCGAGGTCCGGCGGCAATCGGTAGAGCTGACGCCGGCGGTAGAGCACCGCGTGCTGCAGGTCACCTCCGGCCCGATCGACGGTGAGCGCGCCGGAGGGACTCCAGCGAACCTGCAGCCGCACCGGCACGATCTGGCGGGCCACGATGACAACCTGGCCGGCGGAGGCGGCTCCGCTGATCTCGCGCCGGGCGGCGTCGTACGTCACGCCCGCGCCGCCCAGCGGACGCGCCTCGGCGCCGCCGGGCGCACGCACCGCGAAGCGGCCGCCGTACGGGGCGATCACGGAGGCGTACGTCACCGCGCGGGCGGCCGGCAGCGTTCCGAGGACTTCCACAACGGAGAGTTGGGCCAGCGAGCTGGCCGAGGTCCGCGCATCCGCGGCGACGCCGTACAGGCCGGCGGTCCCCACGGCGACCACGACCGCGAGGCCGACCCATCCGCTGCGACGCGCGGGAACACGCGGGAGCACGCCCCGGAGCACAAGGATGTAGAGCACGGACAGCGCGGCAAGGCCGAACTGCGTGGCACCGGGCAGCGGCCGCGTCGCCGGGAGAACGTCGGCCAGCACCGGCGGGGCGAGAGAGGGCGCGCCGGGGCGGGTGAGCAGCGCCGTCACGCGCGCCCGCAGCGCGCCGCGGCCACGCAGGACGGGGGCAAAGAGATCCTCGGCGGTCGCGGCGACCAGCCCGTGCCCGTAGGCTCGCTCGCCGGCGGAGGGGATCAGCTCCTGCAGCCAGCGCGCCTCGGCAAGGTGCAGACGGTGCGGCGCGACGACAAGCAGGCGTCCTCCCTGCGCGATCCACTCGACGAGCGCCTGTTGCTGGGCCGGGGCGACGGCCCGCGGGTCGAGGTCGCGGATGATGAGGAGATCCACAGGCTCGTACGATTGCCAGCGTACGGGCAGCCCGTCCTCGGAGAGGTAGGCGGGACGCCGCTTCTCGTCCGGCCCGGAGAGGAACTCGAGGCCGGCGGCCTCGCGGGTCAGCGCGGCCACGACGCCGTCCACCACACGCCGCGCGCCCAGCGGTACCTCCACCCGCAGCCGCTCGCCGCGCGCACCGCGCAGGGTGATGAGGATGGGGCGCCGCGGATCGCGCACGACGATGTCGAGGTAGACCTGGTGCCGCCCGCCGGCGGGCACCGCCAGGGGAAGGATGTGCGTCACCGGCGCGGCGTCGCGGATCTCCGCGGGCACCTCGATCCGCAGTGTGCCGGCCAGCGGGGCGGCGGCCCGCACCTCCACGCGCAGCGGGGCGATCTTGCCCGGGGCGAACCAGCCGTCGATCCCCACGTCCGCCCGCACGTCGGCGATGCGCCCGGCCCCGGAGGTGGTGCCGGCCGCGGCCAGCCAAAGACACACGAAGAGCACGGCCCGCCGGCCGTGCTCCCGCATGCGTGCGCTCACGCCGTGCGGCGCCTCACGAATCCGACTTCGTCACCGCCTCCGCGCCCTTCTCGCTCTTCGTGGAGGACTCCTTGCCGGACTCCTTGCCGGACTCGCCGTTGACGTTCCCGCGCTTCCGGTAGTCGGTCGTGTGGAATCCCGACCCCTTGAAGATCAATCCCACCGACGTGAAGATGCGCCGCGGCGTGCCGCCGCAGTTGGGACACGGCCCGGGATTCCCGCCGACTTCATGGAACTTCTCGAAGACGTGGCTGCAGTTTGTGCACCGATACTCGTAGAGAGGCATCACTCCCCTATTGTGGGAGCGTTCGGCCGAATGTCAAGGGTGCGGCGCCCAGGAGGTCGCGCACGGGCTCAGCGCCGGGCCAGACTGGCGACCCAGACCGGACCGCTGAACGTGCCGGTATTCGTGCCGAAGAGCAGACGCCGACCGCCCGGCGCCCATGCGGCGGAGAGCGCGATGCTCGGATCGGTGAACTCCAGCGCGTAGTCATGCACGAACAGCCGGCCCGCCCCGTCCGCGTCGGCGATCCACAGCCGCGCATGCGCTTCGTCGTCGAGGACCGCGAAAGCGAGCTTGTCGCTCTGCGGAGCCCAGGCCAGTCCGGCATACCGCGCCTCCTCCGCGGTGAGGGTCACGCGCCCGGTGCCGTCGAGGCGGGAGATGACGATCCGCCCCACGCCGTCTTCCACGTCGGGCCCCGTGAGGTACGCGATCCGGCTGCCGGACGGCGCCACGGCGAACTCCGCCGCCGGACCCGCGAGCGGCACCGGCCGGCGGTCGGGATACGCGATGCGCACCCGCCACGCTTCGGTGATGACCGGGGCGGAGGGTACGGCGAGGCCGTAGACCAGATACAGGCTGTTGGGGAGCCACTGCGGGCCGCGGATCGCGCGTCCCGGCGGGGCGGCGGCGACGAAGCGGCGGAACCCGCCGTCGCGGCTGACCAGCCATAGCTCGAAGCGCGCCGTCCCGCCGACCGCGCGCCTGATGACGACGGCCAGCCGATCGCCGCCGGGGGCCCACACCGCGGCCGAAACGAACCCCGCCACGGTGATCTGCCGGCGGTCGCGCCCGTCGGGGCGCATCGTCCACAGCGTCCCGCGATCCACCACCGCCAGGAGGTCGAGTGGACCGGACCACGAGACGGCCGTGGCCACGTCCGCCGGGGCGATCCGCCGCGCGGCGGTCGCGCCGCCGGCGACGTAGACGCCGTCCGCCGCGCCGTAGGCGAACCGCTGCCCGTCCGGCGACCACGCGGCCGGGCTGAGGGCCGGCCGGTCAATGAGACGGCGCACGTCCTCGACGCGCAGCTGGCGTGTGCTCTCCGGCGCGGCTTCGCGGCCGATCGTGCAGCCGCCGAGCGCCAGCGCCAGCGCCGCGACGAGCAGTCCCCGGGCGCGCAGCGGAGTCAGACGACCGGGTACTTCCCCTCGGCGAGCTCGCGGGTGAGCGTGCTGATGCTTGCCAGCTCGCGCTCCAGGATTTCCGCCGCCTTGCGCTTGGCCACGGCTTCGCGGGCGCGCTTCTCGAGGATGAGCTGGGCCGCCGCCACCTTCGGGTGGTCGATCGGCGAGCCGATCTGACTGAGCAGCCAGACGTAGACCTCTTTCACGCCGCGCACTTCCTCATAGATCTTCGCGGCGATCTGGTGGGTCATGATGGTGTAGATCTTCCCGACGTGCGAGACGGGATTCTTGCCGGCGGCCGCCTCCGTGCCCATGGGGCGGTTGAGCGCGATGACGCCGTTGACCTTGTTCCCCCGGCCGATCTGGCCGCTGTCGCCGGACTCGGCGGAGGTGCCGGTGACCGACAGGTACATCCCGCCCATCCCCCGGCCCCGCTCGTCCAGCGTGTTCAGGTTGAGCGTGACGCGGTCGAGCGTCTTCACCTCGCCGCGGATGTACTCCTCGACGGCGTCCTGCATCCGTTGTTTGCGCGCGAAGTACGTTTCTTCCGAGTCGATGAACCGGTCCACGAACGCCACGGCCGCGGTGAGGTCGAGCGTCTTCCCGCGCCGGAAGCCCATGACCTTGATGTCCTCCCCGGCTTCGGGATAGAGGGTCTTGAAGTCCCGCGAGTTCATGTAGCGCTCGGAGGCCAGGACCAGGCGTTCCGTCTCGGTGAGCGGAGCGTAGCCCACCGCCCCCGAGGTGTCGTTCGCGCCCGGCACCTCGCGGCTGAAGATGTCCACGAGCTCCGGCGACCCCGGCTTGATCTGCACGTCGTAGCGGACGTGCTCCTCGGGATCGACGAAGCGCAGGTTGTCGGCGATCCAGCGCCGCGCCGTGCGCTCGGCGATCTCGCTGATGGGGAGCGTCTTGCCGTCCAGCCCGGGGGTCGCGCGGTCGCCGAAGATCAGCCGCATCGGCTCGGTCACGCGGCCGCCCCCGAATCGGATTTCGGCGTTGCCGGCGACGAGAAAGGCCTTGTCGATGTTGTGGTGCAGGATCACGCCGAACTGGGCCAGGTACGCGCGGCTCAGCTCGATGCTCACCCGCTCCATGATGGCATCGCAGATGGAGTCCGGATGACCGACACCCTTGCGCTCCACGATCTCGACTTCGTGCTCGGAGACGGGCGTGCCGCCCAGTACCTCGACGGTAACGTGCCGCACCGTGCGTCCTCCTTGGCCTGCCGCTGCCCGGCGCTCCGAGGCATGCCGCGCACACATCGGGGAATCGGGCGCAGGAGATTAGTTTTCGTGCCGCCGCAACGGTCTCCTACTCCGCGGGTTCCGAGCCGCCGCGCCGGCTCCCGCGGCGCCGGCCCCGGCGGATGCCTCTCGCTACCAGAGGGCCGCGCGCCGCCGGCGGGCGAAGACGCGGACCAGCACGACCCCGGCGACGAACCCGCCCACGTGGGCCCAGAACGCCACCCCGGCCGCATCCCCTCCCAGCGAGCCCAGGCCGCTGAACAGCTGGAGGACGAACCAGAACGGCAGGAACAGCAGCGCGGGAACGGCGACGAGACGCGAGAAGATGCCCAGCGGCACCAGCGAGATGATCCGGGCCCGCGGAAAGAGCACCAGGTATCCCCCGAGCACGCCGGCGATGGCGCCGCTCGCCCCGACCAGGGGCACGCGGCTGGCCGGGTTGAGGAGGATGTGCGTCCAGGTGGCGGCCAGCCCCGACACGAGGTAGAAGACGAGGAAGCCGCCGTGGCCCATGCGATCCTCGACGTTGTCGCCGAAGATCCACAGGTAGAGCATGTTGCCGATCAGGTGCAGCCAGCCCCCGTGCATGAACATCGAGCTGAACAGCGTGGGGTACTCCGCGGCGGGGGTCACCCCGCCGCGCCCCGTGATGTCCGCGGGCACCGCGCCGAAGGACAGGTAGAACCGCTCGAGCGCCGCCTCCGATCCCAGCGAGAGCATATAGAGGAAGACCAGCACGTTGGCGGCGATGAGCAGCCACGTCATGACGGGGGTGGACGAGGACGGGTTGTCGTCGCGCAGCGGGATCATGCGCTCGCCGGGCCGTCCTCCCAGCGCACGTCTTCCACCCCTTCCACGTCGCCCAGGCCGACCAGGATCTCGTCGCGGCTGGCGCGCGCGGGGATGCGCACGGCGAGGTCGAGGGTCACCTTGTTGTCCATGCGGGCGGACATCTCGACCCGCTCGATGTTCACCCCAAACGCGCCGAGCACGGTGCCGATCCGGCCGAGCTGCCCGGGCCGGTCCACCATGACCATGACGACGTTCCCCACGCCGTGGCGGGGGATGCGCGCCTCGAACCACTTCAGCGCGGTGAGGGTCACGATGACGATCAACGTTGCCGCCGCCGCCCCGAAGTAGTAGCCCAGCCCCGTGGCCGTGCCGATCGCCGCCACCGTCCACAGGCTGGCCGCGGTGGTCAGGCCCTGGACGCTGCCGCCCGTGCGCCAGATGGTCCCCGCCCCGAGGAAGCCGATGCCCACGACGATGTTGCTGGCCACGCGGGCGGGGTCGGCACCGGAGCCGAAGAAGCCCACCGCGGAGATCAGGGTGAACAGCGCCGCTCCCAGGCAGACGATGATGTGCGTGCGGAACCCCGCGGGTTTGTCTGCGCTCTCCCGCTGCCAGCCGACGACACCGCCCAGCAGGCTTGCCAGCAGGAGGCGCAATCCGGCCTCCCACCAGGGCGTCATGTCGCCGCGGCCTTCCCGGTCGCCGCGGCCTTCCCGGTTGCCGCGGCCTTCCCGGTTGCCGCCGCCTCGACCTGTTCCATCAGCGCGTCGACGAGGCGCTCTTCGGGCAGGCTGGCGATGATCTTCCCCTGCTTGAAGAGCAGTCCCATCCCGCGCCCGCAGGCGATCCCGAAGTCGGCCATGCGCGCCTCTCCCGGACCGTTCACGGCGCAGCCCATCACCGCCACCTTGACGGGCGCGCTGATCCGTGCCAGGCGCCGCTCCACCTCCTGCGCGATCTGGATGATGTCCACCTCGGCGCGCCCGCAGGACGGACAGGCCACCAGCTGCACGCCCTTCGTGCGCAGCCCGAGGCTCTTGAGGATCTCAAACCCGGCCTTGACCTCCTCCACGGGATCCGCGGCCAGAGAGACGCGGATCGTGTCGCCGACCCCGCGGGCGAGGATCGCCCCGATCCCCGCGGCCGACTTGATCGCCCCCGCCCAGGCCGTCCCCGCCTCCGTCACGCCGACGTGCAGCGGATACCGGGTCTGCCCGGCGATCATGGTGTAGGCGTCGACGACCATCGGCACCTCGCTGGCCTTCACCGAGATGACAATGTCGTGGAAGTCCAGATCCTCCAGCACCGCCACGTCCTCCAGGGCGCTGGCCACGAGCGCCTCGGCCGTAGGTCCGCCGAAGCGGCGGAGCATGGCCTTGCTCAGCGAGCCGATGTTCGCGCCGATGCGGATCGGGACGCCGCGCTCCCGGGCCGCCCGGGCCACGATGCGCGTCCGCTCGCGGCTGCCGATGTTCCCCGGGTTGATGCGCAGCTTGTCCACGCCGGCCTCCAGCGCCAGCAGCGCCAGGCGGTGGTCGAAGTGGATGTCGGCGACGATGGGCAGCGGGCTGCGCGGCTTGATTCCGGCCAGCGCCTCCGCGGCCTCGCGGTCCGGCACCGCGAGGCGGACGATCTCGCACCCTTCCGCGGCGAGCTGGTAGATCTGGACCAGCGTCCCCTCCACGTCCCGGGTGTCGGTGATCGTCATCGACTGCACCGAGACAGGCGCGCCGCCGCCGATCTGGACCTTCCCCACCTGGACGGCCCGGGTCTGCGCGCGGTGGAGGGCGGGCTGCGTGAGCATCCCTAGAGGCGCCCCAGGTCGCGCACGGTCAGGATGAGGAGGAGCGCGATGAGCAGCACGAACCCCACAAGGTGCACGTAGCCCTCGCGCCGGGCGTCCATGGCCCGCCGGCGGAACGCCTCGATCGCCAGGAAGAGCAGCCGCCCCCCGTCGAGGGCCGGCAGGGGCAGCAGGTTGAAGACCCCGATCATGATGGACAATCCGGACGCAGTATAGATGAAGATCTCCGCGCCGGCGGCCCCGGCCTCGCCCAGGAACTTCACCGCCCCGACCGGCCCGGCCAGCTGATCCAGCACGGCCCCGCCGCTGCTGGCCAGGGCATAGAGAGTGGAGAAGATCAGGCCGATCGTGGCGCCGATCGTCCCCGCCGCCCAGGTCACGGCGCGGACCGGCCCCATGCGCTCGCGGATGGCCTCGGGTCGGAACCCGATCAGCCCGATGCGCTGCCGGGGATCCAGCCGGGAGCGGACGTTCACCTCGAACTGCTCCGTGCCCCGCTCGACCGTCAGCCGGAGCACCTCGTTCGGCCGGCTGTGGATGGTGTCGATGACCTGCTGGCCCGAGGTCATCTGCACGCCGTCGATGGCCACGATGGTATCGCCCGGCCGCAGCCCCGCCTGTTCGGCCGGCCAGCCCGGCATGAGCTCGCCGATGCGGGCGCTGGCGCCGACCGGCACACCGACGGCCAGGGCCATGACGATGTAGAGCATAAACGCCAGGGCCAGGTTCATGGCCGGGCCGGCGGCGACGACGGCCATCCGCTGCCACACGGTCTTGGCGCGGAAGCTGCCCTCGCCGCCGGAGTCGTCCATGTCCTCCCCCGCCATCCGGACGTACCCGCCGAACGGCAGGACGTTGAAGGCGTAGGTCGTGCCTCCGCGCGTGAAGCCGGCCAGCCGCGGGCCGAAGCCGACGGCGAAGGCGTACACGGTAACGCCCACCCGCTTGGCCATCAGGAAGTGCCCGAGCTCGTGCACCACGACCATCACGCTGAAGGCGATGATCGCGGCGATGATGTTCGACACGGTGCGGTCCCTCGTTCCCTGTGCTACCTTATCCCGCGGTCCGGGCCCGGGCCCAGGCGTCCGCGGCCAGAACGTCGTCAATCGAGTGTATCGTGGATGGATGGTGCGCGTCCATTGCCCGCGCGACCGATGGCGCGATGCCGGTGAACGCGAGCTCGCCGGCCAGGAACCGCTCCACGGCGAGCTCGTTGGCCGCGTTCATCACCGCGGGCATCGTCCCTCCCGCCTCCAGCGCGCGGTAGGCAAGGGCCAGGCACGGGTAGCGCGCCGGCTCCGGCCGTTCAAACGTGAGCTGCAGATGATCCCATTCCAGCGGCCGCGCGGGCGGCGGGCTGGGCGCGCGGCCCCGCAGGGCGTAGGAGATCACCAGCCGCATGTCCGGCGGCGCCAGCTGAGCCTTGACGCTGCCGTCCACGAACTCGACGAAGGAGTGGACGACGCTCTGGGGGTGGATGACCACCTCGATGCGCTCGGGCGGGAGATCGAACAGCCAGTGCGCCTCGATCACCTCCAGCCCCTTGTTCATCATGGTGGCCGAGTCCACGGTGATCTTCTCCCCCATGGACCATGTCGGATGGGCCAGCGCCTCCTCGCGGGTCACCGCGGCGAGATCGCCCAGCGGCCGCCGCAAGAACGGGCCGCCGGACCCGGTGAGCAGCACGCGGGCCACCGCGTGGAGATCTTCGCCCCGCAGGCACTGCGCCACCGCCGCGTGCTCGCTGTCCACCGGGATCAGCCGCCGCCCGCTCCCGCGCAGCGCGTCCATGACGAGCGCCCCCCCGGCGACGAGGGTCTCCTTGTTCGCGAGGGCGACGTC
>Ga0073934_10000509_pt1 | contig 110078 bp, 100 predicted proteins | sample LarsenN4metaG_FD_76834 | JGI IMG/M metagenome (GOLD analysis project Ga0073934, IMG submission 76834) | Hot spring sediment bacterial and archeal communities from British Columbia, Canada, to study Microbial Dark Matter (Phase II) - Larsen... ...
ACAGAGGGGAGATGGGTCGGTTTTGACAGAAATGGCGATTCACTTTCCGGTGACGAAGAATTTAAGCCAATCATTCTCTGTGTTCACTGCGTCCTCTGTGGTTAACCAACTGCATCATTCCGGTTAAGAGCCTATCCGGAAAAATGCAGTTCACGCCAAGGGCGCGATGAACGCAAAGCAAAAGCGGTTAGCCATCAGGATGTTCGAAGGCAATCCCACCCCGGTATCATCGGGGTGGAAAAAGACCCACCGATCCGTGAATCTATTTTGTCAGCCCCACACCCCCATGGCTTCGCGCTCTTCGCGGTGAACCAACTGCATGGTTGCGGCTAAAGAGCCCTCCTCAGCGCCCGGAGGTTTCGGGCTCTTCGAGAAGCGCTTCTTCCAGTTGCCAGTCCCCGCTCCCCTCCACCTGGAATTCCAGCCACTGGACCGGCTGGTCCACTGCGGCCGTGGCCACCCAGCCGCGGACGTGCGGGCGCAGGACCAGGGGCTTCGGGCCGGATGCGCCGCGTGACAGGCGCACGACGGGCACGCCCCCGCCCGCTCCGGTGAAGAGAAATGCCAGACGGGCGGCCACTCCGGGCGGATGGTTCAGCCTCACCACACGCACGGAGATGCGCCCATCGGCCGGCTTCCAAGGCAGGCTGCCCTGGGCGGGTTCGGCTCCATGTCCCGGCCAGGAAATCAGAACCGCGGGGCATTCGGGGTCCAATTCGAGGCGTGACGTGAACTGAAAAACCCGCCAATCGCGCACCGCCGCGGCAGGCAGCACACGGTGGGCTTCGGGGCGGTGCTGGAAACGGCTGTTGTAAAGGTTTTGGAACGCCACCACCTCCACCCGGGCCTCATCCTCCAGGGGGCGGATTCTGGGATAGGCCGAAAGCCCGGAATGTTCCGGATGCACCGGGCGCCATCCACCCTCACGCCGGTGCAGCATCTGCACAAAACCCAAATCCCTCACTTTTCCTTTCTCCTCCGTGCCGCAAAAGAGCCTGCCACCGCTCCGGCTTTCCCGTGCCAGCCGGGACCAGGCCAGCGTGTCATTTCCTCGCCGGTCCGCTTCCCACAAATCAAGGTTGGGGCCGGAGTAATCGGCCAGGCCGCTGGGGCGGAGGCCGGATTTCAGCATCACCGCGGGCAGCGAAAGCAAGGCCACCACGCCCCCGGCCACCCAGCGCCACCGCCCCGCCGCCGGCAGCTGGCGCATCGACTCCAGCACGCCCCACACGGCCAAGGGCCAGAATCCGGTGCCGATTTTGTATGCCACATAGGGCCGGCCCCCCAGCAGCACTGCCGCCCCCACTGCCCACAGCAATACCAGGCTCCCCGCGTGCCCGGCCCGGGTCGTGCGCCACTCCCGGCGCATCCCCCAGGCCAGCCCCGCGGCCAGAAGCAGGGAGGGCGCCAGCGCCGCCCAGGCCGCCCACCCCCCGGGCGGCCATAACATCTTCCAGCCCGCCAAATAATCCAGCACGGCCCCTGTCTCGGCAAACGCCGGCGGGAAAGGCATCACCGCATTGGCCTGGCCCGGCTGCCACTGCCGCATCAGGCCCACCACCTGCGGCAGCAGGAGCGGCCCCATCACCGCCAGCGCCACTCCCCAGTCCCGCGCCGCCCCGGCCAAGCCACTGCGCCAGCTTCCCGCCGCATCGCGCCAAAGCCCGATCCACAGCACCAAGCCCACCGGAAACAATTCCGGGTAGCCGGCCAGCAATGCCAGCAGTGCCGCCACCCGCCAGGACCGCGGCGCATTTCCCATCTTGAGCAGCGCCGCCCCCAAAAAGAGCGCCACCGCCGCTCCCGCCTGGTCCCGGTTGTCCACCAGCAGCGGGATCGATGTGTAAGGCCAGAACGCCGCCAGCAGCACCGCCGCCGCCGCACCCGGCACCCCCAGGCCCAGCTGCGCTGCCGCCCACAACCCCGCATGCACCAGCAGCACATGCAGCATCCAGCGGCTCAGCGTGTAGGCCTGCTGCGGGTCCAGCCCCAGCACCCCGGCCAGCGCCGCATCCAGTGAGGAAAAACCCCGCCGCGGAAACAGCGCGAAGTTCCGCGATTCCGCCGCTGCGATCCCCAGTTTTTGCTGCAACTCTTCAAACTTCCAGTCCACCGGCTCTTCCGGCCACGCCGCCATTTGCCTCAGCGAGTCCGCCGCCACCGCCCCAAATGGCCACGCCGGGCGCTCCCCACCCGGCTCCGGTGTTCCCAGCAGGCCCTCGTCCAACAGGCCGGAAGCGGTCAGCACATAATTGCGCTGGTCATAGCCCCAATTCCCCACGTCCCGCAGCTCCGGCACGGCCAGCGAGGGCAGGCCGTAAGGAAGAAAACCCGCCAGCACGGCCAGCAGCCCCACACCCAGCGCCCGTCCCCCCGTCCCCGTCCAGCGCCACGGCCCGCCGCGTTTCCACGCCAGCAGCCCGGCCACCGCCACCGCCAGCACCACCGGGGCACTCACCGCATACGCGCCCGGCAGCAGCCTCAGCGCATAACTCCCAGCCACCGCCACACACCACCCCAGCAGCACATAAAGATGCAGGCGCTTTCCGGCTTCGATCCCCTCCATCCTCCCTGCAAAACACAGCACACCCAGCCCGCCACACAGCGACCATGCCGCGGCCAAAACAAGCAAGTTCTGCAGCACATCAAAGCCCATTCCGGCACATCCTCCCCTCCCCCTGCTCCTCATGCAACACCGGCTTGGGTCTATTCGGCAAGGCAGCACAAGCCACGGGCAAGGCGCCTGCGGAGTGCGATGGCGTTGGCGGCAAGCCGGACTTTCGCACAGAAACCGCCCTGCCCGGGCGTGCCTCTGACTCGACAACCCAGGGCGCTCTGAAATACTCCGGGAACCTTGCGCTCTTCCGCTTGCGCAGGACCAACCCCACAGGGACGGCCCCCATGCCTGAAACGCCCCCCGTCCTGATCCTCCTCCACCGCCGCGCCGATCTGGCCGTGCGGGTCCTTCATGCAGTCCGCCGTGCCCGCCCCTCCCGCCTTTTTCTCGCAGCGGACGGACCGCGGGAAAACCAAGCGGGTGAAGCTGCAGACTGCCAGGCCTGCCGGTCTGCCATCGAGGCCCGGATCGACTGGCCCTGCCGGGTCGAGCGCCTTTACCGTGATGACAACCACGGAGTCCGCCGGGGCATTCCCGAATCCATCAGCTGGTTCTTCAGCCAGGTGGAGGAAGGCATCATCCTGGAAGAGGATGTGCTGCCCGGAGATGATTTCTTCCGCCTCTGCGCCGAACTGCTCCCCCACTACCGCACCGACACCCGGGTCTGGAACATCACCGGCTCCAACCAATACGGGCCTTCCGGCTTCGGCCAGGCCTCGTATGCCTTCACCCTCCATTCCCCCATCTGGGGCTGGGCCACCTGGCGGCGCGCCTGGGAACGGCACGACCCCGCACCCACGGATGTGGAAGATGCGGCCGATCCGGAACGGCTCAAGCGCCTCTTCGGCTCGGACACCTATGCCCGCCATTGGAGCGACTTGCTGCGCCTGGCCGCCACGGGCCAGATACAAACTTGGGATTACCTCTGGCGGCTGACTTTGTGGAAGCACGGCGGCCTGGCTGTCATTCCCCGGGCCAATTTGGTGTCCAACATCGGCTTCGATGCCCGGGCTCTGCATGGCACCGACCCCCTCGACCCCAACTCAAACCGCCGGATCAACACCCTGGATTTCCCCCTCCGCCACCCCGCCTGGGTAGCCGACAACCCGGAAGTCACACGACACCGTCTGGAGCAAGGCTACCGCAAGCACCGGACCCAGCCCTGGATGCGCGCCCGCCGCAGGCAGCGCTGGCTGGAACCATTCGGGCGACTGGCCCGGCGCTTCCTTTCCGCCGCCAACCGGCAAAAACCGCTCGACAAACCCCGGACGTGACCATACGAAACCGCATGGCCTGGTCATGGATTGATCGTCTGACATCGCCCTGGGGCCGCTACGCGGCCACCGATGCGGCCATGCGGCGCTGGGGCCTGGACCACCTCTGCCGGGTGGGCCGCGCTTACAACAGCCTCCCCCGCTTCATGATGATGCATGCCCTGCAATCGCCGGCATGCCGGGATCTCGCCCAGACTTTCACCGCATGGATATCCTATCCGGCCTCTCCCGATGCGCCGCGGCTGCGCCGCATGGTCCTCTCATGAACCGCCCGCCCGCAGCTCCTGCCGCCACCCGCCTGGACATCGGCATCATCCCCGGGGAGGGCATTGGCCCTGAACTCACCGGCCACTGCCGCCATCTGCTGGAACTCCTTGCCGCCCGCCACCAATGGGATCTGTCTTTTGCCGAATGCGGGCCGGTCGGCCTCGAAGCCCGCAAAAACCTCGGCGCCGACCTGCCCGACACCGCCGCCGGATTCGTGGCGGATGTCCTCGGCCGCGGCGGCGCGGTCCTGGCCGGTGCTGGCGGCGGGCGCTTTGTCTTCGACCTCCGCCGCCGCTTCCGCCTGGATTGGAAGCTCAACCCCATCCGCCGCCTCCGTGGCGCCGGCACCCACCCCTGTCCCTTCGACATCCTCATCTTGCGTGACAACAGGGAAGGCCTTTACCAAGGAATGGAAGAAGCGTTCGAAGACACGGAGGGGCCGGGCGTGCGCCACGCCTTCACCACCCGCCTGGCCACCACGCGCGCCCTGGCCCACCGGGCCGCCCGCCTGGCCGCTTCCCGCCGCGGGCACCTCACCATTGTGGCCAAGGAATCCGGCATCCCCGGCCCGTCCCGCCTCTGGCGCCAAGCCGGGGAAGAGGCCGCCGCCGCCCACGGTGTCACCCTGGAGGTGTTGGAAGTCGATTTCGCCGCCTACCAGCTTGTGCGCTGCCCGGAAGCCTTCGATGTCATCACCGTGCCCAACGCCTTCGGCGACATCCTGGCCGATCTGGGAGGCCTCCTCATGGGCTCCCGGGGCAACACCTTCGGCGCCAGCTTCAATCCCGACGGGCTGGGTGTCTTCCAAACCAACCATGGCGCCGCTTACGATCTGGCCGGACGCGGCACCGCCAATCCTGCGGGCCAGATCCTCGCCACCGCCCTGATGCTGCGGAGCGCCTTCGGCCAGCACCGGGCTGCCGATGCCTTGGAACATGCTGTCCAAGAGGCCTGGTGCGCCGGCTGCCGCACCGCGGACATGCTGCCGGCCGCCCCCCGTCCCTGCAGCACGGGGGACTTTGTCCGGAAGGTTGCGGAATTCTTGGAAGATTCCCGCGCATGACCCCGCCCGCCCTGCTCCTTGTGGACCTCCAGCAGGACTTCCTCCAGCGCTCCGGCATGGAACCCCATCCCGGCGCCCTGGTGGAGGCGGCGGCCCGCTGGCTGGAGTCCCACCGCCGCCGCGGCCTGCCAATCGCCCACCTCCACACCCGGGTGTTCCGGGAACCCGACCAGCGCATGCCCCATTGGAAAGACCGTGCACTCTGGGCCGCCGAAGCCGGCACACCCGGCGCCCTGCCTCCCCCGGAACTCTCACCATTGCCTCACGAACCGGTTTTTGAAAAATCCGGCTTCCTCCCCCGCGATCCTTCACCCCTGGCCGCCTGGGCCGGCGCACAGCCGGGCGGCGTGGTGCTGGCCGGCGCCATGACCCATGCCTGCGTGCAATTCACCGCCGCCGTTCTCGCCTCCCACGGCGTGCGCGTGCACCTGGCGGAAGGCGCCTGCGGCAGCGACCGCCCCCACCTGGCCGCCGCCGCCCTCGCCTGGATGGAAAGCCGCGGCATCTTGCGCTTGTCCCCCGATGCCCCCACCGCTCCCGCCCGCTTCACCGCCCCCGCTCCGACGGCTCCGCGGGCGGCCACGGCCCCGGACATCCACCGCGCCCTGCAACAGTGGGCGGACCTTCTGGACGCCCGCCAGGAAGACATCGCCCTCACCCTCACCGCGGAAATCCGCAAGCCCGCGTCGCTGGCCCGCCAGGAAGCCGGCTGGGCCGCCCGCCTCATCCGCCAGGTGCTCACGCATCATGCTTCCGCGCTCTTGCAGCGGACTTCGCCCGCAGGCACGGTGCGGCGCACCCCCCTGGGCCGCATCGCCATCCTCACACCCTGGAACAACCCCTGCGGCATTCCCGCGGGCCGCATCGCCGCCGCCCTGGCCTATGGCAACACCGCCGTCTGGAAGCCCTCACCCCGCACACCCCGCACCGCACGCCTTCTCCTGGACCTCGCCCGCCAGGCCGGCATCCCGGAAGGCTGCCTCGACCCGGCGGAGGGCGGCCCCCGCGAAGCCCTCCGCCTGATTGAAGACCCCGCCACCCGCGCCGTGGTATTTACCGGTTCGTTGGAGAACGGGCGCGAAGTCCTCGCCGCCGCCGCCGCCCGTATGCTCCCCTGCCAGCTCGAACTCGGCGGCAACAACCCCGCCGTTGTCCTGGACGATGCCGATGTCCGCCTGGCCGCCCGGGAGATCGCTGCGGGCGCCTTCACCTTTGCCGGACAACGCTGCACCGCCACCCGCCGGGCCATCGCCACTTCCGGCATCCTGCCCCGATTCCGGGATGCCCTGCAGGCCGAGATGGCCCGCTGGCGCCCGCGGCCACCCGAGGATCCGGAATGCCTGCTGGGCCCGGTCATCGACACCGCCGCCGCCGCCCGCATCGATTCCTTGCTCAAGCGGGCCGTCCTGGGCGGTGCACACGTCACCCGCTGCCACACCGCCGATGCCCGCGCGCTCGGCCCCGGAGGCACAGCCCCCGCCCTCGTCGAGAACGCACTTCCGGACAGTGAAATCATCCAGGAAGAATCCTTCGGCCCCGTCCTCGTCATCCAGGAAGCCAAAGACAAGGAGGAGGCGTTTGTCCTGGCCAACGGCACGCGCCAGGGACTCGCCGCCAGCCTCTTCTCCTCCAGCTCTGGGCATTGGGAGCAGTTCCAAGCCGCTGTCGAAGCAGCCATCCTCAAATGGAACCAGTCCACCGCCGGGCCGCTGGACGGCGCCCCCTTCGGCGGCTGGAAGCACTCCGGCTGGGGCGGCGCGGAACAGGCCGAAGCCGATGTCCTTTTCTTTACCCGCCTGCAAACCCTCACCCATCCCCCATTATGATCCTCGGAACCTGGTCGGACGCCGTGCTGCGCCTCTTTACCCCCTCACTCATCAAAGACCCGGCCATCCGGCGCTGGGGGGGCTCCCGGCTGATGCGCACTGCCAAAGCCCACAACCGGCTCCGCTACCGCGCACGGGACCGGGAGCACCGAACGGCCTATGCCCATCACTGGGAGGAACTGATCCTGGACCACAACGGCGGGCGCCCCCTGGGCCGGCGATTGGAGATGAAAGACGGATGGCTGCGCGATGACTCCCATTCCCTTCCCCATCTGGACGCCCTCTTGGAGCAAACCGATGCCATCATCCGCGAACGCGGCGGCCAGAAGCACAGTGACATCCAGCAGCCTTTTCTCCGCAGCCTTCTTTTCCCCGGCGATCTGGAAAAGTATCCGGCGTTTCTCGATTTCATCCTCAGCGCCGAGGTGCTCGATGCCGCCGCCCGCCACCTCGGCACCGTGCCCGTTCTTTCCCGCACCCGCCCTCCCGGCGTCCGCTTCATGGAATCCAACGCCGCCCTCGACCCCGGCACCGGCGGCCCTTTCCGGGAAAGCCAGCTCTATCACCTCGACCTGCACGATTCCCCCCTGGTTTACGTCCTCGTCCTGGCCCGGGACACGCCCATCGAGGCCGGTCCTTGGCATTTCCTGCCCGCGGGCGCTTCCGCCCGTGCCGTCCAGGCCCTGGACTACCGCAAGCCCGGCAGCGCCTACCGGGTCACCAACGAGCGCATGCACACCGCCGTGCCGGAAGATGAAACCGTGGTCTTCAGCGGGCGCCGCGGAGATGTGCTCTTCATCGACTCCAGCACCTGCTTCCACTACGGCAGCCGCAATGCCACCATCCCGCGCTTCCAGGTCATGTATGCCCTCACCAGCCCCTGCCGGACCGACTTTTCCCTCACTTGGATGCCGCAAATCCCCTTCTCCTGCCCGCCCGGCGCGTCCAAATTGAGCCGCATGGTTTTGGAACCCTGGCGCTGACCCATGCTCCCGGGACCTCCCTGGCGCCTTCCGAACCGCCTGCCCGCCCTGCCTTCCCGTCCCCCCCGGCGCACCGAACCCGGCTGCCGCTACGCCGCCCACCACCCTGGGCTTGACTGGCTGCTTTTCTGCACTGGCCGGATCAGCCACCTTGTGGATAACATCCATTCCGCCGTGCGCGGCCCTCTGCCGCCACCCGTGCTGGAACAGCTCCAGGACTGGTTCGGCACCTTCGACGACCTCACCGGAAGCTGACCCATGCCCAAACCCCTGATTGCCGTGTGGCTCGATGCCGGAGACGCCGGCCTCATCCGCCAATGGATGGCTGAAGGCCATCTGCCCCACCTCGACGCCATCCGCCGCGAGGGCCTCGACGCCCCCCTGCGCAGCTTCGACCACTCCCTGGCCGAGACCGTCCAGCAATTCGTCCTCACCGGCCAGCCTCCCGACCGCACCGGTTTCTGGTCCCAAATGGGATTCAATCCCGCCCACTACCGCATCGAGTTCTCCCCGCTTTACGATTTTTCCGAATACCCGCCTTTCTACGCCCTCGGCCCGGGGCGCCGGGTCTGCGCCCTCGACTGCCCGCAAATGCAATTCCACGGCGCGGTGGACGGCATCCAGCTCCGCGGCTGGGGCTCCCATGGCCCCATGTGTGATTTCGCCTCGGTCCCGCCCCAAACCGCCGCCGATATCCTGGCCAACGAGGGCATGCACCCCAACAACGGCAACGACTACGCCGTGCTGCAAAAAAGTGAAACTCTGGAGTCCATCCTCCAGGCCGGCCTCCGCGGCGTCGATCTCCGCCGCTCCGTCCTCCGCCGCCTCTGGCACCAGGGCCCCTGGGACCTGTTCTTTGCCGTCTTCTCGGAAATCCATGTCGTCGGCCACTACCTCATCGAACACCCCTCCAACCAACCCTACTTCCAACAACCCGGAAGCTCCCACAGCCTGCGCGAGGTTTATGCCCGCACCGATGCCGCCCTCGGGGAACTCCGTTCCCTTCTGCCTCCCGATGGACACATCGCCGTCTTTTCGGTCGAGGGCATGAAACAAAACAGCGATGAACTCGCCAGCATTGCCCTCTTGCCCGAACTGCTTTTCCGTTTCTCCTTCCCTGGCTCCCACGCCATGGACTTCGAGAATGCCCCACCCTCCCCGGAATCCCTTCAAGGCCAATTCGACTGGGTCATGGAGACCTGGAACCTCCGCCGCCGCCCCCCTGCCTGGACGCGCCTGCTCGACCGCTGGCTTCCTCCGGACTGGGCCGCCCGCGCCGCCCTCCGGCTCGGCGCCGGAGGCACCCTGCGCCATCCCGCCCAATTCGATGTCATGAACTACCAGCCCACCCTCTGGTATTCCTCCTACTGGCGCTGGATGAAGGCCTTTGTCCTCCCCTCGTTCTCCGACGGATTCATCCGCATCAATCTGCGCGGACGCGAGGCCCACGGCATCGTGGACCCGGACGACTACGACCGCACCTGCGGAGAAATCGAGGAACTCCTCCATGCGCTGCAGGACCCTGCCTCCGGACGCCCCGTGGTCCAGCGCGTCATCCGCGCCCGCGGCACCGCCGCCTCCGGTGCCAAGCCCCACCCCGCCGACCTCGTCGTCCTCTGGGACCGCCCCGACCCTTGCGGCCATGTCCACAGCCCCTGCGGCACCCTCGGCCCCTTCCCCGGCATCCGCGCCGGCATGCACGTGCCCGATGGCTTCCTCTTCGCCGCCGGCCCCCGCATTCCGGCCGGACTCCGCCTGCCCGAACGGCCGGTCACCCAGCTCCATGCCACCCTCTTCGACCTGATGGAAACCACCCCGCCGTCCCCCCTGCCTGGGCCTTCCCTGCTCCCCGCCCCCGCCCAAGCCGCCGCCGCATGATCGCCCGACTGCTGCGCCGCCGCCCGCGCGTCGCCATCGCCATGCTGGTGAAAAACGAGGCCCGCTTCCTCGCCCACCATCTGCGCCACCACCACGCCCTGGGGGCCGAGGCTTGCTGGATCTTTTTCGACGGCTCCACCGATGGCAGCACCGCGATTGCCGCTGCCCACCCCTGGGTCGAATCCTTCCTCGTCGATCCCGGCCAGTCCGCCCGCTTCCCCTACATTGCCGACCTCCAGCGGGCCTGCATGGACTTCAGCGTCCGCCGCGCCCGGGAACGGGGCATCGACTGGCTCCTGGCCATCGACCCCGATGAATTCATCGACCCCGGACCGGGCGCCGGGGCAGGTCCCTGGCTGCGCGACCGCCTGGCCCGCATCCCCAGTAACACCTGGATGGTCCGCTTCGATGTCCGGGAAGCCGTCCCACTGCACGCCCCGGACCGGCCCTGGTTTGAAAGCCACCGCTGGTTCCAAACCCGGCCCGGCTGGCCCCGCAGCCTCCACCATCCCCTGAAAAACCTCAGCACCCTTTGGACGGAATACCTGGGCCACAACCAGGGCAAGGCCGCCATCCGCACCAACGCCCCGGCCCAGGCCTACGATGCCCACCGCTGGACCGCCGCCCAATGGGCCGCCCTCCCCCTCCGCCCGGAATACGCCGTCCTGCCCACGGAGTCCGGAGGCATCCTCCGCCACTTTCCCATCACCGGTCCTGAACACTGGCTGGAGAAATACCGCTCCTTCAACCGCGAACCCGCCGTCTGGATCTGCCAAAAGCCGGTCGAACCCCCCAAGCAGTGGTGGAAAGAACTCGCCGCCGCCCTGCCTGCGGAAGAGGCGTCCGCCTACTACCGGCAGCATGTGGCGGCCGCCCCCGATGCCTTGGCTCAAGCCTGCCGTGAGGGCTGGGTGGAAGAAGTCCCGGACTTTGCCCGCCGCCTGGCCGGCCTCCCGCCGGCTCCGCTGGCACCGGCCTCACCCCCGCCCCCGCCGCAGCGGGTCGATTTTTCCACCCACCTCACCGGCGTCCCCGTCTGGGAGAACCTCCCGCCCGGCGATTGGAGTCCGGCCCTCCTGCCCCCCGCCCGCCTGCGCGGATTTCACCCGGTCGAACTGCTCCGCCGGCGCGCCTGCCGCTGGGCCGGCCCCGGCGCCGCCATCCTCCTGGCTGTGCCTCCGGGCAGCCATCAAGGCTGCCTCGATACCGGCGGCCTGGCTCCCAAGAACCAGCTACGCCACACCCGCCTCCGCCTGGAGGCCCCGGGCTGGCAGCTCCGCACCGCCCCGGGACAAAGCCGCCGGGGCAGCCGATTGGAGTTCCACCTCACCCGCAACGCCGATTCACCCTCCGAGGCCTGGCTGGAAATCGAAGCCCCACCCTTCCCGCTTCCCGCCGGCGAAACCCGCGACCTGCGCCTGCCCGTCACCCGCTTCACACTGAAATCTGACTAGCAATTGATTCGAATGCAATTGCCTTTCCGGAATCGCTTTTTCGCAGTTCAAGCGTAATTTAAATTAGTTCTTTTCGGGTCAGGGCCGCCCTTTTTCCGAGGCTAACACCGAATCCATTTGAATGAGCACGTTGAGTGCTGCGGAGTCTATCGGACTGAACAGGGACAGTTTACTTTGCTGCAAAGTAAACTGTCCCTGCCACGGCGCATGGGCAGTTCGTGCTTACTCAGCAAGTTTTGGTATAAGGCCGCCTTCGCCGCCTCCTACGCCAGGGCTGCGGCGGGACAAGCAAGCACGCTCCTACGGGACGCGGCGCGCGTCCCCTACAAGAGGAATGACCAACGGGCGGGCAGGGCTGTGCGGTTTGTTTGCAGCGCGGGAGCCTCGGGTCCCCTCCCCCACCGTGCTCCGCACGCGCCCAGAGCGGCGAAGAATCGCCGCACTCCAGACGGCGCACACCGCCACATGCCACGGCGGGTGTTCCTTATCACTCAATCCCTTAATCGCCCAGTCCCTCAATCACTCCCCGCCCCCGGTGTTCAGAGCCGGCTCTTGGCGTGGCGGACGTCGTGGGCGGTGTAGAGATAGACCACGTCTTGGGCGATGTGTTTGGCGTAGTCCCCGACGCGCTCCAGGCTGCGGGAGATGAACATGAGGTGCAGGCAGGCCGGGATGTGCCCGGCGTGGGCCGCCATGGCTTCGTGCAGCGCCTGCTCGTTTTCCTTGTTCAATTGGTCGATCTCTTTGTCCCGGGCCACGATGCGGATCGCCCCTTCGGGGTCGGCCTCGACGAAGTCGTGGATGCTGTCGCGCATCATGGCCACGGCCAGGTTGGCCATGCGGGGGATGGTGACCTGGACGGGAGGCTCGGGCAGGGCGTTGAGCTGGCGCGCCCGGCGGGCAATGGTCACGGCCTGGTCGGCGATGCTTTCGAGGTTTTCTGACATCTTGGAGGCCAGCAGGGCCAGGCGGCAGGCGGTGGCCATGGGGCCGTGGGTGGAGACGTAGGTGACGACCATGTCATCGGTCTCGATCTCCAGGCGGTCAATGACCGCGTCCTCGGACTCGACGAGCTGGGCCTTGGCGTCATCCCGGCTCATGAAGGCCTGCAAGGCCATGTTGAGATTGCGGTCGGTCAGACTCGCCATCATCAAGAGGTTGTCTTTGAGCTTTTGCAGGGGGCCGCGGAAGATGCCGCGCATGTGGTCCAGGCGTTCGGCATCCATGACTGGAAATGTCCCGGGCTGAGCGATCATCCAAACCGGCCGGTGATGTAGTCTTCGGTCTGCTGCTTGGAGGGATTGGTGAAAATCTTCTCCGTGGCATCGAACTCGATCAGCTTGCCCAGGTAGAAGAAGGCGGTGAAGTCGGAGCAGCGGCCCGCCTGCTGCATGTTGTGGGTGACGATGACGATGGTGTATTTCTTCTTCAGCTCGGCGATGAGGTCCTCGACTTTGGCCGTGGCGATGGGATCGAGGGCGGAGCAGGGCTCGTCCATGAGGATGATCTCGGGCTCGACGGCGATGGCGCGGGCGATGCAGAGGCGCTGCATCTGGCCGCCGGAGAGGCCGAGGGCGCTGTCGTCCAGGCGGTCTTTGACTTCGTCCCAGAGGGCGGCGCCGCGGAGGGATTTTTCCACGACTTCATCGAGGAGCTTGCGGTCGTTGATGCCCTGGAGGCGGAGGCCATAGACGATGTTCTCGTAGATGGACTTGGGGAAGGGGTTGGATTTCTGGAAGACCATGCCCACGCGCTTGCGCAGCTCGATGACATCGACTTCCGGGGAGTAGATATCGACGCCGGAGATTTTGATCGAGCCTTTGGCGATGCGGGTGCCCTCGATGAGGTCATTCATGCGGTTGAAGCAGCGCAAGAGGGTGGACTTGCCGCAGCCGGAGGGTCCGATGAAGGCGGTGACGACGCCCTTGGGAATTTTCAGATTGATGTCGAAGAGGGCGGATTTGGCGCCGTAGGCGAATTCAACGCCATCGACCTCGATGCTGGTTTCGAGGCGGGAGTTGTCCTCGGGGGAGTGGGCGGCACCGGACGGTGCGGGGGCCGCGGTGCTCTGGGTTTTGTCCTGGGGTTCGCTCATCGTGTTCATCGGGGGTTTGTCGTTGGGGGTCGGTGATTTACCACTTGTATTTCCCGCGGACCTTGATGCGCAGGAGGATGGAGGCCAAGGCTATGACCATGACGATAAAAAGGAAGACGAAGGCGGCGGCATACTGGACCTTGGCGGTGTATTCGTTCTGGGGGACGCGGGCGGCGACGACGAAGATGTGGTAGGGCAGGGCCATGACGCCGTTGAAGAAAAAGTCGGTGGCTTTCTGCACCTGCCAGGGCAGCTCATCGCGGACGACGAAGGCGGCGGTGAACATGATGGGCGCGGTCTCGCCGGCCACGCGGGCGATGCCGAGGACGGAGGAGGTGAGGATGCCGGGGAGGGCGTAGGGAAGGACGTTCTGGCGGATGGTCTGCCATTTGGTGGCGCCCAGGGCCAGGGAGCCTTCGCGGAAGCCCTTGGGCACGGCGCGGAGGGATTCTTCCGAGGCGGTGATGATGATGGGCAGGACCATGAAAGCGAGGGTGAACCAGCCGGCCATGAGGGAGACGTTCCAGCCGAAGAGGATGACGAAGAAGGCGTAGCCGAACATGCCGAAGACGATGGAGGGCACACCGGCCAGGTTCATGATGGAGAGGCGGATGAGCTGGATGGCGCGCCCGTCGCTGCTGTATTCGCTCAGGTAGATGGCGCTGAGGATGCCCAGAATCATGGCGATGGTCATGGAACCGATGACCAGGAGGACGGTGCCGACGATGCAGGGGAAGATGCCGCCGGCGGCATAGACGAAGGTGTTGTGATTGGTCACGCCTTCCGCGGCTGCGCTGGTGGTGAATTCACGGTAGGCGCGGTCACCCAGTTCCTTGACCGAGCCATCGGCCAAGGTGACGATGTGGAGGGTCTCCGGCCATTCGGTCAGGAAGGGCACATTGACAAACGGAGGCGCCAGCTGCAGGACTTCACGCCCGCCCTTCCAGGCAATATCCACGAAGATGTAAGTGGCGGAAGCCAGGACGATGTAAGTGGCGATGCGCAGCACCCAAGCCATGGCGGTCTCACGCACTTTGGCAGGAGTCAGCCGGGACTGGAAGGGATGGGAAGCAGTGGCGGAGGAAGCGGTGGTCATGATGGATTACCCGATGCTGATGCGGTATTTCTTCACGATGAGCTGGGCCAGGTAGTTGATCACCAGGGAGATGAAGAAGAGCATGATGGCGAGCATGAAGAGGGCGCGGTATTGGAGGCTTCCCTTGACGACTTCCGGGATTTCCTGGGCGATCAAGCCGGTCATGGTGTGGACGGGGGCAAACATGGCCCCCAAACCCAGGGTAAAGTCAGGAATCTCAATGCGGTTGCCCGCGCACATCAGCACAACCATGGTTTCGCCGATGACGCGTCCGAAGCCCAGGAGCACGGCGGAGATGATGCCGGAGAGGGCGGCGGGGACGATGATGCGGACGATGGTTTGCAGGCGGTTGGCGCCGAGGGCGAAGGAAGCTTCCTTGAAGGCGCGGGGGACGTTGTTGATGGCGTCTTCCGAGAGGGTGAAGATGGTGGGCACGGCCATCAGGCCGAGGAGCAGGCCCGCTGTCATGATGTTGAGGCGCTCGGAGATGGGGAAGAAGGGCACCCAGGCCAGCCATTCCTGCTGGGTGACCCAGCGGATGGTCTCACCGAGCACGGCGATGCCGAAGAAGCCCAGCACCACGGAGGGAATGGCGGAGATGAATTCGATGTAAGGCTTGATGAAGTTGGCTTCCGCAGGACTGGCGAGCTGGTTGATGTAGATGGCCGCACCGACACCGAAGGGAACTGCCACCAGCAAGGCTGTGAAGCTGATGCAGAGGGAGCCCATGAACAAGGGAACGAAGCCATACCAATCCTGCCAGAAGCTCTGCGTGACCCATTTGGAGCCGAAAACAAAGCGGGTGAAGGACTCGATCGGTGAATAGGGTTTGCTCTGGTCCCAGGCCTGGAGGCGGGCATCGACTTGGGGGAAGCTGGCGACGTATTTTTCCAATGTGGTTTTGAACTTGGCCAGGTTGGCGTTGACTTCCGCATCCTGGGTGGTGGGGACGGTGGCCAGGACGTTCTGCAGAACCGTGGTGAACTCCCGGTTGACTTCTTGGTAACGGGGGTAGAACGCTTTGACCGTGGTGATTTCTTTGGAGAAATCCACGGGCTCAATGACCACAGCCTCGGCCTCTTCTTTCATGCCGCCATCGAGGTAAATCTGGCGTTCGAGAACCGCGTCGCGGGCCAGGGTGTCGCGCTCCTTGATTTCGGCGGCGGTGCGGGTCATCTCCGAGAGAAGGTCATCGAGGGGAATGACCGCTTCGTCAAACTTCCGGGTCAGATCGTCCAAGGGGGCGAGGCGGGCGGCGGCGGCTTCCTCGGTGAGGCCCTGGGTGGTGAGGAAAACGGTTTGCTTTTGGCGCACGCTTTGCAGATAACGCAGCAAGGACCCATGGGCGGCATGCTGGTCGCGGACGATATCGACGTATTCAAGCCCGGCCAGGCGGTAAACCCGGAGGCTGTCCAGGTGCTGGGGGAAAAAGCCGATGCCTTCTTTGAACAGGGAGAACGTGATCAGGCCGAGGACGACGATGGCGATCCAGGCATTTCCGGTGAAAATCGTCCGCATGACCCCGTCCAGGTCCATGCCGAGGAAGCGCCGCTTGTTTTTGCTCAAAAGCGCGTCCTTCAACGGACGCTGGTCAATGCGCTTGATATCGGTGGCGGGATTCATGAGCGGAAGGTGGGGTGGGTTTTGGACGATGTGCCCTGAGCGCTGCGCGGAGCCTGGCTGCGGGGATCGGCTTGGTTCTATCCTTAAGCTTGAAGCTCGAAACGTTTTAAACCGGGGTGGCTGAGAGGGGTGGGAGAAGAGGCGTGATCTGATGGGAAGGCCCGCTGCCGCCAGTGGGGACAGCGGGCCCTCAATATCAAACCACTGCTGTGCAGCAGGGAAAGGAATTACTTGGCAGGAATGAATCCGACCGTCTCAACAATCTTCGTGCCTTCCGGGCTGAAGAGGAAGTCCACGAAGGCCTTCGCGGCACCGCTGGGGGCGCCATTGGTGTAGAAGAAGTTCGGACGGGCGTAGGGGTAGGATTTGTTCTGCACGGTGGCCTTGGTCGGCATGACCAGCTTGCCTCCGCCCATGTCAATGGGAACGGTCTTCACGCCCGGAGCCTTGAGGTAGGCGATCCCGACGTAGCCGATGCCATTCTTGTTTTTGCCAACTTCCGCGGCGATCTGCTCATTGCCCGCCATTTTTTGGGAGGATTTCCCGTAATCGCGCTTGCTCATGGCCAGATCTTTGAAGTCCTGGTAGGTGCCGGAGGCGGTGTTGCGGGTATAGACCGAGATCGTGCCGGCAGGGGCACCGACTGCGGACCAGTCGGTGATATCGCCGGTGAAGATCTGCTCGACCTGGCGCTTGGTCAGGGACTTGATCGGGTTTCCGCCGTTGACGATGATACCCATGCCATCGAAGGTGACGACGGTGGGAGTCATTTTGACGCCCTTGGTGGCGGCAGCGGAGACTTCGGTAGATTTGGCACGGCGGCTGGACATGCCGATGTGAGCGGTATTGTCGATGATGGCCGCAACGCCGGTGGTGGAACCTTCGGCAGCGATTTCAAAGCTGGTGCCGGGGTTTTTGGCTTTGTAGGCCTCGGCCAGCATGGGAACGAGCTTGGCGCCGAGGGTATCGGAGCCTTTGATGACCAGCTTTTCCGCCTGGGCGGAGACGCCGAGGCCGAGAACGAGGAGGGAAGCGAGGATGCGCTTGTTCATGAGTGATTTCCTTTAAGTGAGGTTGTGGGTGGTTCTCCAGGAGCCCGGCCCATCAGCGGGCCGGGCTGCCAGGAGAGAGGTGAATTAGAATTTCCACATGAGGTCAACCTGGACGAGGTCAACCGTGTGGTTGTCAGAAGCACCGGAGTCGAAGCCTTCATCGATGTCCCAGGACTTCATATAGGTCAGGCCACCGGAGATGTTGTCCGTGAAGCCGTAGCTGGCGGTGGCGACGACACCTTGCTGGTTCAATTCGTTTTTACCGAAGTCAGAATCTGAGAGATTGGCATCCCACGAACCGGCTTCGATGTAGCGGTATTCGCCACCGATTTTCCAGGCACCTTTGCCTTTGCCTTTGCTCAACTCATATCCCACATTGAAGAGTTGGTTTTGGCCGCTCTGGTCTGCGGCAACGTCATAGGCATTAAGAGCAGCAGCATTGTCGTTGATGCGCTGGGCGCCTTCAAAGTTGATGCCGTAGGTACCGTAGATTTTGTGGCCGAAGTCACCGGTTTTAAATTTCAGTTCGGCAGGCAGCATCAGAGCAAAGAAGTTATGGAAGTAAGGTTGACCATTTTCATTGCTAGGAGCACCAGCACCCTCGGCGTTCTGGCTCACGCCACCCGTGGTGGCGAGGAGCATCGGAGCGACTTTCAACACGGTCTTGCTGCCGAAGTCGTAAGCGAATTCAGCCTGTCCCATGAAGAGGAAGTCGTCTTCGTTGTTTTCATCGGCTTTGCCGCCGCCGCCATTGTTGTTCTCCTCATCGATCACGTAGGCACCGCCACGCAGGGTGACGCCCAGGTTCTCAGTGAAGACCCCTTTCCAGCCAACCTGCTGGGTCAAACCTTCCGGATTGATGTCGCCATCCCAGAATGCTCCGCTGATGAGGTAAGGGTGAATGTGCTTGCCGAAGCGGGCATCATAGTAATCTGCGAATTCCCAACCGAAGAGGGTGGGAGTGGTCGTTTCATACTGGAGATAAACCAGGCCGACGTAGATTTCATCGCCGGTTTTATCAAAGAAGCCGCCGAGGTCCGTGTTGGTGGAGTCGGAGGCGTCTGCGGTTTCAAAGCGGACGCCCGCTTTCCAGTTTTCCGCGAAGATGTAGTCGGCACCAACGCGCAGACGGTAACGGTAGCGGCTGCGGTCTTCGTTGCGTCCGCCGCCCGTATTGGTCTGGTCCTGGGCGTTCTCGTATTGATAACGCAGGCGTGCATCGCCGTAGAGCTTCAGGCCTTTGACAGCGCTGGAGCCGTAGGTGAGCATGCCACCGGCGGTGGCGCTGTAATCCGCGAGCATATCGGTGCGGAGTTCTTCGCCTTCCTGGCTGGACAGGACGCCTTTCTTGACAAGGGCTTCAATCAGCGGCCCGCTGTCACCCTGGGCCTGCAGCGACAGGGCGCCGAGTCCGGTGACCGCGAGAGCCAGAGCCCAACAAACGATCTGACGATTCATGGTAGTTTTTCCTCCTTGGGGTTGGTGCCTCCGGACGCCCCAACGGATGGGGAATTTCGCCTGAAGACGGCAAGAGAGTGGTTTTGCTGTGTGACAAATCGATGACAACCGAGTCACTTTGCTGCTACCGGCGCATTTCTTGTAGAACTCGATGGCAGCAAACGGCTTGCGTGACGGGCAAGGATGTTGGAAAGTGGGGGATGCCCCGCGCCATCCAGGCCCCATTGCCGCCCTGGGCAGGGGCATTGGCGGAAAAGCTCCGCAGGCAACGGACGGAGGATGGGGGATACGCTCCATCCGCCGGTTTTCCGGCACGCAGCGACACCACAGCCTGGGCCGGCCTGGCGCTGCAGACGGCGGGATTCCCCCAGCCGGAGGCTTCCGCCTGGCTGGAGCGGCATCAAGGCGCCGATGGCTCGGTTTGGTTGCAAGAGGCGGGGCCGCGTCCCGAGCAGCGTCCGGGCCAGCGCTACCAGCTGGGCTGGGTGACTCCGATCGCGGTGATGCTTTGGAGCTTGAATGGGGATTTTGCCGCGGCCTGCCGCCGCGGCAGCGCTTTTCTCACGGAGAGCCATGGCCGCCAAATCCCCACAGCGCCGGAGATCATCGGCCATGACGGGATGCTGCGGGGCTGGAGCTGGATTTCCGCCACCCACTCCTGGGTGGAGCCGACCAGCCAGGCCATGCTGGCCCTGAGCGGCTCCGCGCCCGCCCCCGAGGTGAAAAAACGGCTGGATGAGGGCCGGGCGCTGCTGCTGAACCGCCAATTGCCAGAGGGCGGCTGGAATTACGGCAACACCCGGACGCTGGGCACCGTGCTCCGGCCCACTCCGGAAAGCACCGCCCTGGCCCTGGCCGCCTTGGAAGCCACCGGAGGCGCCGAAGGGCTGGAAGCCAGCCGCCGCTACCTTATCCGGGAAACCGGCCGCGACCCGGCCCCCCTATCCATCGGCTGGGCGGCCATCGCGCTCCGCCGCCAGCTCCCCCCCCAGGCCCTGCTAGAAAGCCTGCGCGCGGCGGCGGCGCGCGAGCCGGAATTCGCCCCCTATCCTCTGGAATGGCTCGCCGTCCTGCTGCTGGGAACCGCATCCGCCCTGGGGCAGCCACTGCCCTGGGACCCACCCGGGAGCGTCCGATGAATCCCGTCCCTCCCGTCCGCTTCTGGAACCGGCGGCGGTTCCTGCTGGCATCGACCACGGCCGGAGCCGGCCTTCTGACCGGAGGCCTGGCCTGGCGGCAGCGGGATGAGCACGGCCTGCGGGCCGAAGTTTTCATTGCGCGGGCGAATGGTTATGAAACCGGCCTGGCCGGAATCATCCGCAGCGGCCTGGCCGAGCTGGGCGTGCGGGAAGGGGAAATCCGCGGCAAGCGCATCCTGCTCAAGCCCAACCTGGTCGAACCCGACGCGTCCGCCCGGCACATCAACACCCACCCTCTGGTGGTGCGGGGAGCGGCCGAGGCCTTCCTGAGCCTGGGCGCAGCCCATGTGCTGGTGGCAGAGGCCTCCGGCCACCGCCGGGACTCCCTGCTGGTGCTCGAAGCCTCCGGCCTGGCCGAGGTGCTCCGGGAGGACCGGCTCCGTTTTTATGACCTGAACTATGAAACCGGGGAAGCCATGCCCAACCGCGGCGGCCACACCTCCCTGCGCTCCTGGATGCTGCCGCGGGTGCTGCTCGGCGCGGACTGGGTTGTTTCCATGCCCAAGCTCAAGACCCACCATTGGGCCGGGCTGACCCTATCCATGAAAAACCTCTTCGGCACCGTGCCGGGCATCTACTACGGCTGGCCGAAAAACGTCCTGCACCACGAGGGCATTCCCGAATCGATCCTGGACCTCACCGCCACCATCCGCCCCCACTTCTGCATTGTCGATGGCATCGTCGGCATGGAAGGCGACGGTCCGATCATGGGTGCGGCCCGGACCTCCGGCTTGCTGCTGATGGGCCGCAACCCCGTGGCGGTGGACGCCACCGGGGCCCGGCTGATGGGCCTGGACCCGGCACGCGTGCCCCACATCGCCCGCGCCTCTGGAAAACTGGGCCCCCTGCGGGAATCCCACATCCAACAGCGCGGCGAAGCGTGGCAGGCCCTGCGGCAGGACTACGACCTGCCCGCGCACATCGACGCATTCCGCAATCTCCGCCCTCGGTCAAACTGACCCTACCTGCGGCTCACCGCAAGGACGCGGGGAAACATGCCAGGGTGTCATTGCAAAACGGTGCAAACTCCCCGCTGCTCGCACCCCCAACGCAATAACCCCCGAGGCAACGGGCGGTCATGGAGTGGCCCAGCAGAGAAGAAAAAGAATGGCCCGCGGCGCCGGAACCGGGAGACGAAATCTGGAGTGCTCCGATCTTTTCGGAGCTTTGGGAACGCGCGGAGCGCGGGGGATGGAGGCTGAGGTGCCCAGGCTGGCTTTCTCCCCGTTGCTCCGCTCCATCCCAAAGCTCCGAAAAGATCGGAGCACTCCAGAAAAGGGCCGCACTCGTGTGATCCGCGCGCCCGGTGCTCTGGACGCTTGCCGATGTCCAGCGCGCCCTGCCTCGGATTCCAAACGCCACCGATTGCCCTGACACCCAACACGAAAGCGAACTGCCCGATTTAGCTCCGCTACAGGATTCCGCTTCGCCGGGCTTTCGACAAAAAAAGCGGCCCAAAAGGGCCGCTTTTTGCAGGCACGCCGAGAGAGCGTGCGGCTCGGAATTGCCGGTCCAGATCAGGAGCTGGCCGCGCCGAGGGTGTTGGTGATCGTGCTGAAGATGTTCTTCAGCTGGTTGCCCAGGAGGGTCAGCACGGCGATCACGACGATCGAGACGAGCGCCAGGATCAGGCCGTATTCCACGAGGGTCTGGCCTTTTTTGGACTTGAGGTGGGTGAGGCGGCTCACCACAGCGGCGTAGATTTTGGTCATCATGTTGGTTTCCTTTGTTGGTTGGTTTGGTTTGGTTTTACTGGATCAGGTTGGAACTTTCACAGTAAATTTTTTGAGCCGGATTTTTGGTGGTTTTCGGTTCCGTGAAATCTTTCAAGACCCCGCTGCCGGGCTGAGAGTGTTGGTGACTGTCGAAAAGAATCCTATAATGTCTTGCCCTAAAAAAGTCAGGAAAGCGATCACAATCAGAGAAGCAAAGGCCACGATCAATGCATATTCGACGAGCGTCTGGCCCCGCTCACTGTGTGAAGACTTTCGGCGCATACTGGGATAGGAGCCATGCCTGTGCCAACCCAAAGCCCGCTCATCACAATCCATTTATATCCAGAAGCTTGTGAAAACAGAGAGCGGGATTGAACAAGTGGAAAGGGGTCGGGAATGGGAATTTTTTGCCGCCTTCAGGGAATTTTTTGCCGCGCTTCATCGGAAGTTGGGGCCGGATCGCTGCGGACGGGGGGCCTGCGGGAAGGATCATAGAAGAGCACAGTGCCGCCGGTGAGGCTCTGGAAGAGCGCTGCATCCTCGGCACGCAGGACCCCGTAAACATTGGCCATCGCAGGCTGGCGGGTAAAGAGGCGGTGCGGGAGGGTGGCGGAATAGCCGGTCCAGGAACGGCCCGAGTAAAGCGCCGGGAAATTGTGAGAGCCGAGCAGAATCCAGGGGACCTGGGGGTAGCGGGCCAGGTCCTCGAGATGCGCGGCGTGCATGGCAGGAGCGGTGACCGCGGATTCCCGGTCCAGCAGAGCGCGCCAATGCCGGGCCGCATCTCCGGAAAAATACAACTCCCGGCTGACCCGGTGCTCATTTAAACTCGGCATGCCCGCCAAAGCCAGGGGCAGCAGCCAGACGGCCAGCCCGAAAGCCGCCGCCGCAGCCTGCAGGCGAAGGGTGGCCCAGGAACCCCGCAGGGCCAGCAGATGCAGCCAGAACACGGCCAGGAACATTTCTTTGTGCGGCCAGCGCAGTGAACCCAGGAGAGGCACGTGCTGAATCCACTGCCCCAGCCAGTCAGGCCGGCTGACCAGCAATGCCGCCAGGACCCAGCCGGACGCAACGACCGCATCCCATGAGTTCCAGCGCCCGGGCGGACGCAAAAGCCCCAGCAGGGCCAGCCCTGCAGCAGCCGAAACCCCCAGCGCATACGCATGGGCCTGGCGCCCGAAAAGCGTGATTTCCCCAAGCTGGGCCGACAGGCTGCCTGCGAAAAGTGAGCCCAGCAAAACCGGCAGCGGGAAGCGGCACTCCGAGGCGATGTCCACCGGGATGCGCCCCCCCCGCACCGAATCGTCCAGGGCGAGCAAGGCCGGGAGAAGAAACGGCAGCGCCCCAATTCCGCCGAAGACCACGCCCCGCACCGGCCCCCCAAGCCATCCGGCGGGATGCTTCCACGCCCTCCACGCCAGCGGCAGCGCCAGCGAGATCATGCTGTAAGCGAAACAACTGGGATAGCCACCCACTGCACTGTGAGCCACCGCCAGGGCCATGACCCAGGCAGACCTTCCGGACCGCAGATCCAGGGCCGCCCCCACCATCCAGGGCAAAGCCGCCACGTGGGCGAGATACCAGATGCCCGAACTGCCCAGCAAAAGGGCATACATCGAGAACGTCCAGCTCAGCGCCAGCCCGGCCCGCACCCAGACAGGGACCCCCACCAGCCCCTGCTCTTCGAGGCGCCCGGTCAAATACCAGAAGCCTCCCGCGGCCAGCAGGAGATTCATCAACGCCACCATCTCCACCAGCCAGGACTGCAGGACCGTATCCCCCAGCAGGGACAAGCCCAGCATCACCGGATGCCAGAGGGGGATCATCTGCGCATCAGCCGCCAGATTGTAGCCCCCGCCGAACAATTCCTCACAAATCCAGAATGGCCGGCCCTCCCTCAGCGCGCGGCCCACCGACACCCAGACCGGAAAGAAAAGGGAAAACGTGTCATCGGTCAAAAAGAAGCGCGGGCGGCAGAGCTGCAGCAGGCCCCAGCCTGCCGCCACCGCCGCCAGCAGCCATCCCCATCCCGGCAGCCTTCCGGCCCAGGCCCTCACCGCCCGCCCTCCGGCATCTCCCGGCGGAAGAGCACATGGCGGTCATCCGCCCAAATACAGCTCCAGCCCGGCGCCTCCCCCAGCGCCTGCGCCAGCCCGGAACCGGCGGGCAGGAGCGCGCCCCGCACCTCCCAGGCGTTCAACATCTCCCGCCAGCCCGGCTCCGCGCGCATCAGCGGCAGGTAGCGCCCGATGAAAAAATCATCTCCGTAGTAGTCCAGCCGGTCATCGGCAAAAAGCCGGTAGCGCGGAGCCAGTTCATACGCGATCACCCCGCCCAGATTTTCCGGATGAACCAAGGGCTGCAAGCCTTCCGGGTCCGCCTGCAAAGCCTCCAAGGCCCCCGGCGCCACCTGCATTCCCCGCAAATCCCCCCTCAGCGGAGAACTGCCCCCCAGCGCGAACACCATCCAGGCCACTGCCACACCCCCCACCCAAAGGGCCGGTAGCAGCAGTGCAGATTCCGAGCGGTTCCACGCCACCCAGCGCGTGGACGAAAAACGGGTCCAGCGCCCGAACAAGGCCTGGGCCGACAAGGCCGCCGCCGGCAACGCCGCAATGACGAAGAGGTTCACATGCCGCACCGCCGAGAAGGCAAAAAACAAAAGCACCAGGGCGGAGGCCCATTCTCCGGGGCGGATTCCCTTCACCCGGGCCGCGGCTCCACCCAGCAGCAGCACCGCCAGCCCGGCAAACACCCCCACATTCAGCCCACCCACCGCCAGGGGGGGCTGGTATTCATGCCAGAATTCTTGCGAGGCCGAACCGAGCAGCCGGAGAATATGCCGATGCAGCTCCCAGCCCCAGGGATTGGCCAAGGTAAGCGCCGCGGCCAAACTCCCCCACCCGGCATGGCGCAACAGCAAGCGCCACCCCGCAATCCGATCCCGCCAGCCCAAAGCCGCCACTTCCCCCAGCCCATACGCCCCCCACACCACCAGCCCGGCCACGAACCCCGCGTGCAGATTCGCCCAGGGCAAAAAGAGCAGCGCTGCCACTAAACCATCCTGCCAGCGCTCCCGCAGGTGCATCCGGTGCAGGCAGCCCATCAACACCGCCAGCAAAAGGTAAGTCCACAGATGCGGGCGCAGCTGGAAATGCATCGAGAGCACCACCCAGGCGGCGAAGGCCGCCAGCCAGGCCAGCGGCAGCGCCACCCCCCGTTCAAGCAGGCGCCGGTAAAGCCCCAGCACGAGAAGGCCATAACCCAGCACCCAGACCGCCGCCACCAGCCGCAGCCCGCCCCCATGAAGCACCCCCATGACCGCATGCGTCCCCCATTGGTAATCGATCCAGCGCGCTCCCGGCAGCGTCCAGGAAAGCGGGTCCTGCGCCGGAATCCGCCCATCCCTCACCATCCACTCGCCTAACTTAACATGCCAGCCCGTGCCCGGGTCGGCCACGATGCCATCGGGCCTCGACAGGGTGAAAACCAGGTGCAGCCCCAGCAGAAAGAGGCCCACCGGCGGCAGCAGGCGTGGCAGGGAGGACACCTTTCCAACTTGTCGGCCCCCTCCCCCCGTGGCAAGACCAATGCAGGCCGCCTCCCCGCCCCTCCCACCCTTCCGCCATGCCCGCCGCCATCATCGTGCCCTGCCTCAACGAGCGCTCCCGCTTCCCCGCCTACGCCGCTGCCCTGGCCCGGGAGTGCCCCGGAACGCTCATCGTCAGCGTGGACGACGGCAGCACGGAACCGCTCCGCGCGGAAGACGCCCCGGCAGCCATCCGGCTGGCCTATCCCGGGAACCGAGGCAAAGGCCACGCCGTCCGCCATGGCTGGGACTGGGTGGCCGCAAACCACCCGGAAGTCGAACTGCTGGCCTTTGCCGATGCCGATGGCGCAGTGCCGGCCCGGGAGATCGCCCGCCTCCTCCAGATCATGCATCAAAGCCCGGAAACCAGCCTGCTGGCCGCCGCCCGGGTCGCCCTGCTGGGACGCCGGGTCGAACGCCACCCCCTGCGCCACTACATGGGCCGCCTCTTCGCCACCTTTTCCTCCATCCTGCTGGACCTGCCCGCCTATGACACCCAATGCGGCTGCAAATGGGTCCGGCGAGCCGCTTACACGTCCGTCAGAAAGCTGCTTTCCATCGACGGCTTTGCTTTCGACGTTGAACTCATCGCCCAAATTCTCCGGTGCGGCGGCCAAGTCCGGGAGGAGCCGGTGGACTGGCTGGAACAAGGGGGCAGCAAAGTGGGACTGCTGCGCGACGGGATGCGCATGGCGGGAGATTTGATCCGCTTGAGAAAGAGCCTCCATGGATCTTAAAGAAAACCTGCCACCCCACGCCTGCCTGGGCCATTGGTATTACCAAAGCAAGTTTTCCTGCCTGCTCCGCTCACTGGACTGGCAGCAGACGAGCAGCTGCCTGGACTATGGCTGCGGGCATGGAGTTTTCAGCCGGCTGCTTCACGCCGCCTTTCCCCATCTCCAGATTCAGGCCTATGATCCCCAGGGAGCCCGCACCCCGGATGGGCCTATCCGCTTTGCCAATTCCGTGGAGGACCTGCGGCCTTGTGAAACCGTGCTGCTGATGGATGTGATCGAGCATTGTCCGGACCCGGTGGCCGTGCTTCGGCAGGCATCGGAATTCGTCCTGCCGGGAGGGCGGCTATTCGTCACCGTGCCGGCCTTCGAAGCACTTTGGTCGGGCCATGATGAATTTCTGGGCCATTACCGGCGCTACACACTGGCCTCGCTGGAAGCGGAAGCCCGCGCCGCGGGCTGTGAGGTGCTGCGCAGCCACTATCTTTTCGCCCATCTGCTGGCGCCGGCGTGGGTGATGCGCAAGCTCCGGCGCAAGGCTGCGCGTTCGGATTTGCAGCCTGCGGGCGCGGCCTTGAATGCCCTGCTTTGCTGGATGGGGCGCCTGGACGCAGCCTGGGCGCCAAAGAATCGGTTAGGCGGCTTGACCGTCACCGCAGTCTTGCTGAGCAGGCAGCCTCCCGAGAATCCGCACCTGGCCACCCATCCATGCCCATGACCCAGAGCATCTCCCCGGCCCGGAATACCCGGCCTGAATACGCCCTGCTTCTGGCCCTGCTGGGGCTGGGGCTTCACCTGCTGGCGGCTGCGGCCGGCTTGGGCACGCCCCGCGGTGAGCTTTCCGATCCCGATGGCTACATGCGGCTGGTCCGGACAGCCCAGCTGGTGGAAACGGGCGGCTGGTTCGATGACACGATCCAGCGCAGCAATGCCCCGGATGGCGAAAGCCTGCATTGGACCCGCCCGCTGGATGTCCTGTTGATTGCGGGGGCTGCGCCCCTGGCTGTCTTCACAGGCTGGGAGCGGGCGTTGTGGCTGTGGGGGGTGGCCCTCAGCCCGGTGCTGCTGGCAGCGGCGGCCGTGGTCTTGGCCCTGGGGCTGGGGCTGCGGCGTGAAGAGCACGGATTGCTGGCCGTGCTGCTGGTGATGTGCCAGCCGGCGCTGATGCAAATGTGCGCGGCCGCGCGCCCGGACCACCACAGCCTGCTGGTTTTCTGCGCCGTGCTCACAGCGGTGCTGGCCCGGCGGGCCATGCTGCCGCGCTTCCCGGCGGGCCAGGCATTCTTTGCCGGGCTGGCAGGGGCCTGCGGCGTCTGGGTAAGTGTGGAATTTTTGCCAGTGGCCGCCTGGGCAGGGGCGGGGGTGGCGGCCTGCGGCATCCTCCGCGGCACCGCCGCCATGGACCGCACCCGGCACATGGCCTGGGGCGCAGCCGCCGGGCTGGCCGCCGCCGTGCTGATCGAACACCCGCCCTCCCGCTGGAACCACGGCCTGCCCGACCAAATCGGCCTGCATCATGCCGCCGCCGCCCTGGCCGCAGGCGCGGCACTGGAAGCCGCATTCCGTGTGCAGCAGCGGCTGGGGCTGGAGCGGGCGGGACGCCTTCTGCTCCACGCATCCGCCGCACTGCCCGCCCTGGCGGTGACCGCCTGGGCCTGGCCCTCACTGGTGGAGGAACCATTTGGCTACCTGCCCGCGGAACTGCGCCGCAACTGGCTGGATCATGTGGGCGACCTCCAGCCCCTGGGCTCCCTGGCCGATCCGCCGGTCATGGCGCTGTTCATCTGGCTCTTTCCCCTGCCGCTGCTGGGCGGCTGGGCGCTGGCCTGTGCCCTCCGCTCCCACCAAGCCGGCGCCGCCCTTCCACGGAGCCTGGTTTCCTGGTGGTGGATCACCGGGGGCCTGGCCTTCACCATCCTGGCCTGGACCTGCTTCCGCTGGACCGCCTACGCCCAGGTCTTTTTGCTCGCTCCCCTGCTGCTGGCCGCCCTGCGCTTCCGCCGGGCCTGCCGGCCCGGTCCATCCCTTCCGGTCCTGCCCGCAGTCTTGCTGCGGACGTCCGGCACCCTGCTCTTTGCCTGCGGATTCCTGGCCTTCACGCCCTGGTCCACGATGCTGAAAAAACCACCGGAGTCTGCCGCCGTGCCCGCCCAGCCCGCGGCTGAGCCCGGCGCTTTCCGCCCGCCTGCCCGCCTGGCGGAAGCCGCCACCTGGGTCAACACGCGTCCGGAATGGGATAACGCCATTGTTCTGGCACCCCTCGATGACGGCCCGGAGTGGCTTTACCGCACCCGGGTCCGGGTGATTGCCAGCCCCTATCACCGCAACATCCGCGGCATCCTCGATTCCCACCAAGCCATGGCCCGGCAGACGCCGGAGGAAGCCAAGGCCTGGCTGGACGAAAGGGGCGTGGACTTCATTGCCTGGCAGGCCCGGCCCGGGGCCGATCAATTCTGGACCGTGGGGGCCTCACCCGATGCCTTTTTCCCGCGGCTGCTCCGGGGAGAAATCCCCCCCTGGCTGGAACCGGTCCCCCTGCCCCCGCAGCTCGAAGGCCGCTTCCACGCCTGGCGCGTCCAGCGCCCCTCCCCTCCCACATCGGGGACAGTTTACTTAAGGCCTTAAGTAAACTGTCCCCGATTCAGAGTTCGGCCCGCAGGCCGTCATAGCCCAGTTCCACGCCCGGCGGCAGCTCCGCGGAAACGCGGGCGTGGTCCACGTGGTGGGTGAGGTGGGTTAGGAATGTCCGGCGGGCGCCCAGGTCGCGGGCCACGGCCACCGCCTCGGCAATGCACAGGTGGGTGGGGTGGGGTTCCGGACGCAGTCCATCAATGACCAGAACATCCACCCCGCGGGCCAGTTCCCGGGCCTGCGGGCCCACTTCTTTGCAGTCCGTGTAGTAGGCCAGCCGTTTGCCGGTGGCGGCTTCCTCAAAGACCAGGCCCAGCACCTCGATCCGCCCATGGGGCAGCCGGCAGGAAGAGACCCGGCCACCGGGAAGTTCCAGCACCTCCGGCATCTGCACAGTGAGAAAGGCGGCATACCCTTTTGCCGAGGGGCGCTCGCCGATGGCATACGGGAAAACCGTTTTCACGCGCTCGATGCCCTCTTCCGATGAATACACCGTCATGGCCGCTCCTCCACGCAGGTCACAAAACCGGCGCAGGTCGTCCATGCCCATGACGTGGTCGGAGTGTCCATGGGTGAGGATGAAGGTGTCGATCTGGCGGATGCCCTGGGCCAGGCACTGGACGCGGAATTCCGGCCCGGCATCGATCTGGATGTGGTGGCCGCCCATGATGACATGGGCGCTGGTGCGGGTGCGGTGGTTGCGGGGATCGGCCAGGTCGCAATGGTGCCCATCGAAGGCGATCATGGGGACTCCCTGGGAGGTGCCCGTGCCGAGCAGGATCAATTCCATCCAGTCTTTATGGCACGGCAGAGCCTCCGGGCAACTCCGGCGGCGCAAAGGGATCAGGCCGCCGGGCGGAGGATGGCCAGGCACTCGATATGGGCGGTGCGGGGGAAGAGGTCGATGGGCTCGACCCGCTCCAGGTGCCAGCGCGGGGAAAGCAGGGCCAGGTCGCGGGCCAGGGTGGCGGGGTTGCAGGAAAGATAGACCAGCTGGCGGAAGGGAAGTTCCATCAGCTCGGCGGTGAGCGTGGCACCCAGGCCCTCGCGGGGCGGGTCCACCAGGGCCACAGCGCCTTCTTCGCCGCGGGCGGTGTTCCAGGCGTGGCGCCAGCCGTCTTCACAACGGCCTTGCCAGATGGTGGTGCCGGGGAGGCTCTTGGCCCCGGCGATGGCGGCGGCGCGGGGGTTGAGTTCGATGGCCACGGTGCGCTGGAAACGCGGTGCGAGGACCTCGGTGAAGAAGCCGACGCCGCAGTGGCCCTCGATCAGGACCGGCACGGGAGCGTCCACTGCGGCGGCCACGCGCTGGCGGAGGGCATCGAGCAGGAAGCGGTTGGCTTGATAGAAAGCATGGCCTTCCACGGCGCCGGCGCGGAGGGTCCAGCGTTCGCGGGCCGGCGGACGGCGGCGCAGCTGCCAAAGCGCGTCGTTGACCTCGTCTTCCGCCAGCAGGCAGGTCTCGACATCGACCAGGCTTTTCCCATCGGCGCCCAGGTAGCCCACGGCGCCGTCCCGGAGGTGGACGGTGATGCGGTTGCGGTAGCGGTAGGGCTCGGGCGAGCGGAGGAGGGGCACTACGGGCGGGTCCGGGATTTTGCCGATGCGGACGAGGGTTTCACGCACGTGGCGCTCTTTCCATTCGGCCTCGGAGTTGTAAGTGAGGTGCTGGTATTGGCAGCCGCCGCAGCGCCCGTAGTAGGGGCAGGGCGGCGTTTCCCGGGAGGGAGAGGGCCGGAGGACCTCCACCACGGCGGCGCGGAGGAGGTTTTTTTCCTTTCGGACCACGCGCACGCGCACGCGGTCGCCCGGGGCGGTGAACGGCACAAAGACCACGCGGCCCTCATGCCGGGCGACGCCATCGCCGCCGAAGGCCAGCGCGGTGATCTCCAGGTCCAGTGTTTCAGAATGGGTCATGGCCAGTGGGCAAGGGGCAAAAAAAACCCGCCCGGTGAGGGGCGGGTTTGAAAGAGGATGGGCAAAGGCCGGGGCTCAATACCAGTTGTCGATCAGGTCAGCAGGGGGGTAGGGATTCTGCTGGGCGGTATCGTAGGCCGGCAATTTGAGGGATTCGTAAGGCGGGAAGGGGGCGAGCAGAACCTCGTAGATGCCGTGGCCCATGTCCATGAACATGCGGCTGGTGCCCTGGACCAGGCCTTTGCTGGCGGCGACGGTGGGGCCTTCCTCTTGGAGGAGGCTGTAGCTGGAATCCAGCAGGTGGACCGGGGAAAGGACGATGTTGGCCAGTCCACGTCCGGCTTTGTCGTAGAAATTGGGCTTCTTGGGCATGCTGAGGTCGGCCTGGGCAACGCCGGCCAGGACCAGCACGGTGGCGAGAGCGAGAAGCTTCTTCATGAAATTCTTTTTACGTGTTTTGCTGTAATTGGCAAGCAGGAATCCGGGGGAATGTAATCGGCGGGTGTCATTGGGGAGCAGATGCGGCCGCCCAGCCCGATCTCCGCCGGTCCGGAGGAGGCGGAGTAAAGTGGGTTGCCTGGTGAGGAGCTTCAAGGTTAGTCTTCCGGCGTGTCCGAACCCCGGCCTTCTTCCGCCCGCAAAGCCTGGCAGCGCATCACCCAGCGGGTGCAGGATGCGCTGGGCATGGGAGGCGGCGGGCCGGAGGCACTGGTGGTGGATGACCATGAGCTGGTGCGGCGCTCACTGGCCGAACTGTTGCGGCGGGACCGGCGGATGGGCAAGGTGGAGGAGGCCTCCGGCTTTTTAGCGGCACAGCAGCGGCTGGCGGGTCCGGCCTGCCAGCTGGTGGTGCTGGACATCAGCCTGCCGGACGGAGATGGCATGCTGTTGCTGCAGCGCGTGTGCCGGGCCTGGCCGGAGGCGGTGGTGCTGGTCTATTCCGGGAGCATCGATGCCGAAACGGGAGCCCGCCTGATCCAGGCTGGGGCCGCCGGCCACGTCCACAAAGGCGAGCCGCTGGAGCGGCTGATGCACGCGGTGGATGTGCTGCTTTTTTCCGGCAAGCGGTATGCCGGCGGACGGGAGCTGCTGGCCGCGGAGACCCTGCGCGACCAGCTGGTCACGGAACGCGAGCAGGAGGTGGCGGTGCGCATCGCACTGAGCCGCTCGACCAAGCAGATTGCGGAGGAAATGGGCCTGAGCCCCAGCACCGTGGACAACCACCGCACCAGCCTGATGAAAAAACTGGGCGTGCATGACGCCGCCGGAGTGACCCGTGCGGCCATCCAGCGGGGCTGGGTGCACCTGCCGCAGTGAGGCCGTGTCAGCGCTTCCGCTGGTCCGCCTGGCGGAGGGCCACCAGGGCCAGCACGCCGAGGCCGAGGAGGGTCCAGGTGCCGGGCTCGGGGATGGCGGTGGTCTCGAAGCCGATGAGTCCGATGTTGCTGGAACCCTGGAGGGAATCGTAAGGATCGCCGCCGCGGCCGGAGTTGGAATTGACCATGAACATGTTGGCGTATTGGGGATTGGCGGCGTAGATCGCGCTGGCGTTGAAGAAGTAGATGCGGAACTCGATGGTGCCGCTGACCGGGGAAAGCGCGGAAAGGTCGGCCACGTTGTTGGTGTAACTGCTGGAGTTGCTCAAGGTGTCCAGGTCGGCGGTGAAACCGTCCTGGCTGCTGCGGAGGATGGCGGTGGTCTGGGCATCGAGCTGGGCATAGCCCCCGACGAAGAATTTCTGGAGTTCGACGGTTTTGCCGGACTGGAATTGGACGGTGTAGGAAAGATAGGGTGCGGTGCCGGCATCCAGGGTGGAGGAGCCGTTGGCGTGGCCCCAGACGTTGCGCCCGTCGGAATTGGCGGTCAAAAGCACCGGGGTCTGGCTGGCCGAGCTGACGAGGGCTGTGTAAACCGCATCCGCCGCATCGGGGAAGCTCATGCTGGAGGTGGTGCCCGGATTCCAGCCGGCCAGCAGGACGGAGGCTTGGGAAGGGGAGGGAGCAAGGGCCAGGGCGGCAGCGGCCAGGCAGCCGGCAGCCCCCATTCGAAGAGTGCGCGTGGTCATGGGGGCACGCTGCCTGGGTCTGGTTTTTTGCGGTATAGGGTCTTTACCCCTCCCCCCTCAAAACGCTATTCGACCAGGCGTTCGAACCACGTTTTCCGCGTTTCTTCGGAGGACCAAAAAGCGGTGAGGGCGGGGATATGGGCGGGCCAATCGCGGCCCGGTGCGCTGCTGTGGAGGCGTTGGAGGCGGGCGCGGAGGCCCTCTTCGGTGCCGGGAGAAGCAGGGTCGATCAGGCTGACCGCGCCGACTGCGCGGCCCTTTTTGCTCCGGGCCAGCTGCAGGGCGGCGGCCTCGCTGGCGCCGAAGGCAATGAGGGCCACACGGTCCATGCGGAAGCGGGGGCTTTTTTCGTAGAACAGGAGGCCGGCCTCCAGCGCTTTGGCGGCCACCGCGGGATCGATGGCGGCCTGGAGGGCGGCGGCTTCTTCCGGAGTGGACGCAATGCGCCCGTTGGTGAGGTCCACGGCCAGGGCAAGATAGCCGGCGGCGGCCAGGGCGTCGCTGAAGCGCTTGACCCCCGGGCCCAGGCCCTGGCCGTCCGGGGCGATGACCACGCCAATCGACGGGGCTGTCTGGGGGATGGCCAGGTAGGCGACCTCATCCCCCCCGAAGTCGCGGAGGAAGATTTTTTCGCCCTGGAAGGTTTCCTTGGGCGTGTCGGCCGCGGCAGGATCGGCCTGGTCCTGGGCGTGCAGGGGCAGGACAGCGGCCAGCAGGAGAAGAAAATTCAGCAAAGGCTGCAGGGCGGGACGCCCCAGCCAAGGGAGGAGCAGGCTCACAATTCGAGAAAGTTTTTCAGGAGGGACTTGCCCTCGCGGGTGAGGATGGACTCAGGGTGGAATTGCACCCCGTGGACCGGATGGCTGCGGTGGCGCAGGCCCATGATCTCGCCCTCGGCGGTGCGGGCCGTCACCACCAATTCGTCCGGGACGGTCGGGGGATCGACCAAGAGGGAGTGGTAGCGGGTGGCCTCAAAAGGCTGGGGCAGGCCGGCAAAGACGCCGCGGTTGTCATGCTCAATGGGCGAAGTTTTGCCATGCATGAGGCGGGCGGCACGGACAATGGAGGCTCCGTGGACGTGGCCGATGCACTGGTGGCCCAGGCAGACGCCGAGGAGCGGGGTGCTGGGCCCGAACTGGCGGATGACTTCGTTGGAAATGCCGCTCTGCTCCGGGGTGCCGGGGCCGGGCGAGATGACGATGCGGGTGGGCTTCATCCGCCGGATGTCTTCGAGGGTGACCTGGTCGTTGCGGTAAACGACGGGATCGGCCTTCAACTCGCCAAAATACTGGACGAGGTTGTAAGTGAAGGAGTCGTAGTTGTCGATGACCAGGAGCATGATTTAAGGATAGCCGGGAATGGCAAATGCGGAATGTGGAAATGCCGCCGCGGTGGATCAGAGGGTTTTGGCGAGGGCGACGGCTTTCATGGCGGCCTGGGCTTTGCTGACGCTCTCATTGTATTCGCCGAGTGCGGTGGAGTCCGCCACGAGGCCACCGCCGGCCTGGATGTGGGCTCTGCCCTCCTTGAGAAGCATGGTGCGGATGGCAATGCAGGAATCCAGATTGCCGGAAAACCCGAAGTAGCCGACGACACCGGAGTAGATGCCGCGGCAGGTGGGCTCTTGCTCGGCGATGATCTGCATGGCGCGGACTTTGGGGGAGCCGCTGACGGTGCCGGCAGGGAAAGTGGCGCGGATCACATCATAGACGCTGGTGCCCGGCTTCAACTGGCCGATGACGTGGGAAACGATGTGCATGACGTGGGAGTAGCGTTCCACGGTCATGAAATCGGTGACTTTGACCGAGTCGAACTCGCAGACCCGTCCAAGGTCGTTGCGGGCCAGGTCCACCAGCATGACATGCTCAGCGCGTTCCTTGGGATCGGCCAGCAGCTCGCGCTCCATGGCCTCATCATCCTCCGGACGGGTTTTGCGCGGGCGGGTGCCGGCGATGGGGTGGATTTCCGCCAGGCCGTTCTCACAGCGCACATGGGTCTCCGGGGAGGAGCCGACGAGGGCGATGTCCCCGAATTTGATGCAGAACATGTAAGGGGAGGGATTGACGAAGCGCAGGGCGCGGTAAAGCGAAAGGGCACTGCCCGAGAAAGGAACACTGAAACGCTGGGAGGGGACGACCTGGAAGATGTCGCCGGCGCGGATGTATTCCTGCATGGCTTCGGTCATCCGCACGTAGGCGTCCCGGGTCATGTTCACTTCCGGCTCGGCCTTGACAGGGTCGGCCACGGGTTCGAAAGGCGGCAGGCTGGCGGGCTGCTGCAGGGCGGCTTCGATTTGGGCGATGCGGGCCACCGCGGCATCGTAAGCGGCCCCGGCATCCCCCTCGACAAAAGCGTTGACCAGCACTTTCATCTTGCGCTGGAGGTGGTCGAAAATCAGCAGGCTGTCGGCGACGATGAAATAAGCATCCGGCAGGCCCAGGTCATCGATGCGGGCCTTCGGCACTTTGGGCTCAAAGAAACGCACCATCTCATAAGCCAGGAAGCCGACCGCGCCGCCGTAGAAGATGGGCAGCTCGCTGAAGGCGATCGGCCGGTAGCGCGCCATCGTTTGTTCCAGGATGGCGAGCGGGTCGCCTTCGGCCTCGAACTCGCGGACTTTGCCGTGGTCCTCGATCCGGACCGAGCGCCCGCGCGCGGTGAAGATGACACGGGGATCGGCGCCGACGAAACTGTAGCGCCCGAAGCGCTCGCCTTTTTCAGCGGACTCCAGCAGGAACGTGTGCGGGCCGGTGTCCAGCTTGGCGTAGGCGGAGACGGGGGTCTCCACATCCGCGACCAGTTCTTTATAGACGGGGATGAGGTTGCCCTGGTGGGACAGCTCGATGAAAATTTCGCGCGTTGGGAAGATCATGCGCACCTTGGAAGGCTGAAAGGTCGATATTCCTCTCCGGGGCGCTGCCTGTCCAACCCGTTTTTGACCCCAATCCCAAACCGCGCCTCAAGCCCGGCGCACCGGCACGCCGCGGGCGGCGCAAGCGTCCTTGACCTGGGCGATGGTCAATTCCCCAAAGTGGAAAAGGCTGGCCGCCAGCGCGGCATCGGCCCGCCCGCTGGTCAGCACTTCCGCAAAATCCTCGGCCCTCCCGGCCCCGCCGCTGGCAATGACGGGCACGCTCAGCGCATCGGCCACGGTCCGGGTCAATTCCAAGTCATAGCCTGCCTTGGTGCCATCGGCATCCATGCTGGTGAGCAAAATTTCCCCTGCTCCCAGTTCCTGGCCGCGGCGGGCCCATTCCACCGCATCCATCCCGGCCGGACGCCGCCCCCCGTGGGTGACCACCTCCCAGCGCCCCGGACCGGTGCGCCGGGCATCGATCGCCAGCACGATGCACTGGGCACCGAACGCCGCCGCCCCCTCGGCGATCAATTCCGGGCGGGCCACCGCGGCGGAATTGACCGAGACCTTGTCCGCCCCGGACTCCAACATCGCACGGATGTCCGCCACCTCGCGGATGCCGCCTCCCACGGTCAGCGGCATAAAGACCTGCTCCGCCGTCCGCCGGACTACGTCCCGCATCGTCGCCCGGCCCTCATGCGAGGCCGTGATATCCAGAAAGACGAGTTCATCCGCCCCCTGGGCATCGTAGGCCAGGGCGCATTGCACTGGGTCACCCGCGTCGATCAAATCCACAAATTGCACCCCTTTGACCACGCGGCCTTGGTGGACATCGAGGCAAGGAATGATGCGTTTGGCCAACATGAGACCCGGAATCATCCCGGATTCCCCGGCGCCGTCCAGCCAAAGGGCTTGAAGGCCTGCACCGCCGGTTGATTTTTTTTGCACCACTCCCCTGAAAATCTTATTTCTTTTTCCCCTGGCCATCAGCCCAGGTCATGGTTAGCCTTCAGTTCAGCAGGCCTTCTGTTTTTTTCGCATTCTTCATGCAAATGTTGGTTTGAGTCTTGCTATCATCACTGCGCAATGGACCGGCCCCCGCCAAACCAGGGGCCACAACCAGGGGAAGTCATGGCCACACTCAGCAAAAAGAAAAAAGAAAAATCGGGCGCCAAAAAAGCCGCCGAAACCAAGGCATTGAAAAAGGCCAAAGCCGTGGCCAAGAAAAAAACCGCCGAGAAAGCCGCTCCTTCCTCAAAGAAGGCCACCTCGCCCGCCCGCGAACGCGCCGCCGCCAAAGCGGTCAAAGCCGCCAAGCTCGCCAAGGCCAAGCCCCGCGCCGCCGCCAAGCCCCGCACCATCACCCCCTCCCGCACCCGCAGTGCGCGCAAGGCCAACGACCCCCGCATCGTCCTGGCCGACGACACCGCGGAGCTTTCCGCCCACAAGTTCGACATCGAACTCAACGACCTCGCCCCCGATCCCGAGGCCTCCCCCCGCTTCGAGCTTCCGGAATACGAAGACCTGGGGGACCTGCCCACCATCTACGGCACCCGCAAATTCTTCCTCGCCGCCCGCGATCCCCACTGGCTCTACGCCTACTGGGACCTGAGCCACGCCCAGCTCAGCGAGGGCGAGCGCGCCGCCCACGATGGCAAGCTCTTCCTCCAGCTCTACAACGGCGGCGGCGCCCGCGTGCAGCAAATCCAGATTTCCCCCTGGTCCCATGACTGGTATCTCCACGCCAACCCGGCTTCCCCCTACTACGCCGAAATCGGCTACTACCGGCAGGACGGCGGTTTCGAAGTCCTGGCCAAATCCCCCGCCATCGAGACCCCTCCCGATTCCATCTCCTGGAAGACCGACGCCCGCTTCGTCACCATCCCCTTCCACTTCTCCTTCCGCCAGTTGTTGGAATTGGTCGAAGGCCACCGCCTGCCCGGTGAAGACCTGGCCGAGACCCTGGCCCGCCTCCAGGACGAGGGCTTCCCCTTCCCCTTCGATGTCCGCCGCCCCGCCGGCATCAACGACGAAAAATACGCCGAGCTGCTCAGCGCCCTCGGCGCCGTCACCATCCGCCGCATCCAGCAGGGCTCCGGCGAGATCATCGAAATGCTGCGCAAAAACCTCCTCTCCCAGCTCAGCTCCGGCCAGTGGGTCAGCAGCATCTCCTCCCCCTTCGGCGCTTCCTTTGGTGCCGCCGGGGAGCGCGGCTTCCACATGGACGTCAACGCGGAACTCATCATCTACGGCGGCACCCACCCCCAGGCCAAAGTCCGCGTTGATGGCGAGCCCATCCAGCTCACCCCGGACGGGCGCTTTGCCTACCACTTCAACTTCAAGGACGGCAAATTCCATATCCCCATTGAGGCCGAGTCCCCCGATGGGGTGGAACTCCGCTCCGCTCTGCTCTCCTTCCTGCGCATGACCGCCCTGGACCCCGGCGTCGAGCCCACCCCCCAGGCCGCCCGTCCCACACCGCTGGGTGAGGTCGAGTAGCCGCCTCCCCCCACTCATTCTCCCACCCCCGCCCTGCGGGCCTTCCCGGCGCGGCGGAAAACATCCGCCGCGCTCCGGACCTCCTCCGCCATTCCGGCCTCCGCCGGGCAATTTCTGTTTACCCCACCTCCGCGACCCCGTAAGTTCCTTCCATGCCCCAGGGTTACGTCTCGCTGGTCCTGCACGCCCACCTCCCCTTCGTCCGCCATCCCGAATACGAGACCTTCCTGGAAGAAGACTGGCTCTACGAGGCCATCACCGAGACTTACATCCCGCTCATCTCCATGATGGACGGCCTGCTGCACGACGGCATCGACTTCCGCCTCACCATGTCGATGACCCCCCCGCTCTGCGCCATGCTCCGCGATCCCCTGCTCCAGGAACGCTACATCCGCGAGCTGCACAAGCTCATCGAACTGACGGAAAAGGAAATCGACCGCACCCGCCACGGCGAGGCCCATATCTACCACGAGGTGGCCTGGTTCTACCACCACCGCCTCAAACACTGCCGCCACGTCTTCTGCGACCAATACCACCGCGACCTGGTCTCCGCCTTCCGCAAATTCCAGGATGCCGGCAAGCTGGAGATCATCACCTGCGGCGCCACCCACGGCTTCCTTCCCCTGATGATGGAATACCCCCAGGCCGTCCGCGCCCAGGTCATGGTGGCGCGCGACAGCTACCGCGAGTGCTTCGGGCGCGATCCCCGCGGCATCTGGCTGCCGGAGTGCGCCTACGTTCCCGGCGTGGAGAAATTCCTCCAGGAAGCCGAAATCCGCTGGTTCCTCCTCGACAGCCACGGCGTCATGTTCGCCGAGCCCCGCCCCCGCTACGGCATCTTCGCCCCCCTCTTCACCAAAGCCGGGCCCGCCGCCTTCGGGCGTGATGTCGAGTCCTCCAAGCAGGTCTGGTCCTCCCAGGAAGGCTATCCCGGAGACGCCCACTACCGCGACTTTTACCGCGATGTCGGCTATGACCTCGACTTCGACTACATCAAAAACTACATCCAGCCCAACGGCCTGCGGAAATTCACCGGCCTGAAATACCACCGGATCACCGGCAAGACCTCCTTCAAAGAAGTTTACCACCCCCAGATCGCCCGGGAGCGTGCCGCCGATCACGCCGGCAACTTCATGTTCAACCGGGAAAAACAGGTCGAGCACCTCCACGGCCTCATGGGCACCGAGCCCATCATCATCGCCCCCTACGATGCGGAACTCTACGGCCACTGGTGGTTCGAAGGGCCCGACTTCCTCAATTTCTTCTTCCGCAAGGCCGCCTGCGACCAGAAGACCTTCGCCACCATCACCCCGTCCGAATACCTCCAGGCCTATCCCACCCAGCAGCTGGCCCAGCCCGCCGCCTCCAGCTGGGGCAACAAAGGCTACTGGGAAGTCTGGCTGGAAGAATCCAACGCCTGGATTTACCCCCACCTCCACGTCGCCGCCCAGCGCATGATCGACCTGGCCCGCGATTACAAGGACTGCTACGGCCTGGCAGACCGCGCCATGAAGCAGGCGGCGCGTGAATTGCTCCTGGCCCAGAGCAGTGACTGGGCCTTCATCATGAAAACCGGCACCATGGTCCCTTACGCCGTCAAGCGCACCAAAGACCACATCCTGCGCTTCACCCGCCTGCACGACCAAATCCGCGCCGGACAGATCGATGAGCGCTTCCTGGCCAACTGCGAGTGGCGGGACAATATTTTCCCCAACATCCACTGGCGCCACTACTGCTGAGCGGGCCGCATGGACTCCCGCGCTCCCTCCGGGTCCCCGGCGGACGGGGCGTGGAGGGTGTGGGTGCCATCGATTCCGGCCAGGGCCATGCCGGCGTATTCCTCCCAGGCAAAGGCCGCGGCGCACGCCTCCCTGACCTCCGCGGAAGCCAGCACGGTGGTGCCGGCCTGCTTGGTCGCCGCCTCGATCCGGGCGGCGGTGTTGACCGCCTCGCCGATCAGGGTTTGCCGGCGGCTGGCCGGATGGCCGATCTGGCCCGCCACCACGCGCCCGCGGTGGATGCCCAGGCCCACGCGGAACTCCACCCCGTAGCCCTCAAGAAAATAGGCCCGCCCCCGCGCCTCCACGCCCGCGGCGATGTCGAGCGCCGCCCGGACCGCGCGGGCTTCCTTTTCCTCACCAGTGAATACCGCCAGGAAGCCGTCCCCCATGTAATTGTCGATCCGGCCGCCATGGGCGGCGATGGCCTCGCCCGCTTTAAGGTAGTAGCGGTTGAGGGCGTGGATGGTGTCGTAAGCGGTCAGGCGGCGGGCGATGCGGGTGAAGCCGCGGATGTCGGAGAAGACGATGGCGGCGTCGATTTCCTCACCCACCGCATCGCCCACGCCATCAAGCAGCGGGCGGGTGGCCAGTTCCGCATCTTCTTCATCCAGGACGAGGCGGCGCACGACGGTGCCGGGCAGGGCGGCGGTCTGGCAGGCCAGGCGGACCATGGGATCGAAGCCCAGACGCTGGGCGATGGCGCGCTCCGCTTCTCCGCGCTGCGGGCAGCCGGAGCCCGCTTCCAGGACCACGATGCGGCAGGTGGAGCACTGGGCCTGGCCGCCGCAGGCGTGGGCCAGGGGAATGCCCGCCTTCAGCGCCGCCTCCAAGATGGAGGCCGAGCCATCGGCGGGAAGGTCCACTCCCTCGGGAAGCATGTGCAGGCTGGACATCGGGCCACCCTACCAGCCCTGCTGCGCCTGGCAATGCGGGGCGGGGCTCATGCAGCAGGGGAGGCTGTAATCGCAAAACGCAGCACAGGCATTCCTGCCCAATGCCGTTAACTTTGCACCCGGTGTGATTGGGCAGGCCGTCAACCTCAAGGCCCTTCTCCTGTAGGGGACGCGCTCCGCGTTCCGGGGAAGCGGTGCGCTTCCCCTACAACCCTGGTTAAGTTAACAGTTTTGGGCATTCTTGCCTGCTGCGCTGCAAAGCTCCCTCTTTTCGCTATCAAACGCAATGACACCCTGCCGAGGCGATTCCCCAGCAGAAGACTCCAAGGGGGGGATGCTCTCCACAGCGGCTTCTCAGCGGGCGGTGAGTTCGACGGCGGCGCTGCGGGTGGCGAGGAAGTTCTGGTTGCGGATGAGCAGGGAGAGGGTGATCTTGATTTTTTCGCCCGCTTTGAGGCGCTGGACGTTCCGGGGGATGTCATCCTCGGTCCGCACGCGGTAGGCGCCGATGCCGGTGACGAGCATGCCGCGCTGGATGCCCGCTTTTTCCGCGGGCCCGTCTTTGTCCACGCGGACCACGATGAGGCCGGAACCGGGGCGGAAATTGAACGTGGCGGCCAGGTCCGCATCCAATTCCTGGAGGCTGAGGCCGAGGCGCTCCTGGATGATTTTGGTGAGGGAAACCGGAGGCGGCGCGGGCTTTTTGCCCTCGGCAATGGCCACGGCATCGGTGACAAAGGCCCGCACGCGCTCACCGGGGATGGCAAAGCCGATGTTGTCCACACCGGCGCGCCCGAGCTTGGCGGAATTGATGCCGACGAGCCTGCCGGCGATGTCCACCAGCGGCCCGCCGGAGTTGCCGGGGTTGATCGCGGCATCGGTCTGGAGCAGGGAGTCGTAGGTGATGTCCTCGATGGTCAGGCTGCGGTCTTTGGCGCTGAGAATGCCCTGGCTGACGCTGCTCTCGTAGCCCACGGGGTTGCCGATGGCGACAACGGTCTGTCCAAGCAGGTTCGGGGAAAGCTGGTTGACGTCGAGCGCCGGGAACGGCTCCTTGCGCTCAATGCGGATGAGTGCGAGGTCGAGGTCCTCGTCCTCCCGCAGCAGCTTGGCCTCGAAATCGGTGCCATCGGCCAGGGTGACCTTGATTTTGGCGTCCTTGGCCCGGGCCAGGACGTGCTGGTTGGTGACGATGTAGCCTTGGGGGCCGATGATCAGGCCGGAGCCGAGGGAACGGAGCGGGACCTGGACGATGCGCCCGCCGCGGGAGAAGCCGTAGAATTGCTCGAAGAAGGCATCCATGGGATCGACCACGCGGCGGTTTTCCACGGCCTCGGTATAGATGTTGACCACGGCGGGGCGGACGGCTTTGACCACCTGGACGATGGGCTCGTCTTCCGGGCGCGGGCCGGAGGGGGCCTGGGCGGCGAGCGGGAGGATGGAAACGGCCAGCAGCACGGATGCGGCAATCGGGGATTGGCGGATGGGGCACATGGGGTTAGAACGTCGGCAGGACCGATTGCATTCACGCTATGGAGGAAACCCCCGGCAGGCAATACCGCGCATGGAGCCGAGTGGCGGAAGCTGCGGATGGCCCGTGGTCGGAGGCGGAGGTGCAGCGGCTGTGGTTCGAGCAGGCCTATGCGCCGCGCTTGGTGACCACGGAGGGGGAGACGGTGGAAATCTTGCAGCCGGGCTATTGGAACCACGGGAGCGGACCGGATTTTTCCCATGCCAGCCTGCGCAACGGACGGGGAGAGCAGGAGCACGGGGCGGTGGAGGTGCATCTGCGCGCGGGGGATTGGCACCAGCACCGGCATGAAGATGATCCGCACTACGATCCGGTCATCCTGCACGTGGTCTGGCAGTGCGGACCCCGCCCGTTTTTCCCCCGGACCAGCCGCCATGGCAAAGTGCGCCAGGCCGAGCTGTGCTCCCAGTTGCGCCTGCCGCTGGAGGAAGCGCGGCGCTTGTCCGCAACCACTGCCCAGGAGCGGGCGGTGGGCGCCCGGCTGGGCAAATGCGCGGCGGCTTTGGCGGGGATGGAGGACGGCGCCGTGCTGGACTTGCAGCAGGAGGCCGGCTGGCATCGTTTCCATGACCGGGTGGCCAGGCAGCGCGCGCGTGCGGCCTTGGTGGGCTGGGACCAGGCCCTTTGGCAGGGACTGGCGGACGCCCTCGGCTATGCGTCCAACCGGGGCGCCTTCGGCTGGCTGGCCCGCCGCCTGCCCGTGGCGGCGGCTTTGGCCATCCAGGACGATCCCACGCGGGAGGCGCTGATCTACGGAGCCAGCGGCCTGCTGCCCGCCCGGAGGATCGATTCCGCGGAAGGCTGGGCGCGCCAGGTCTGGGATTGCTGGTGGAAGCTCCGGGCCGAGGAGGGGGCCGCCGCGCTCCCCAAGTCCCGCTGGAACCTGCGCGGGCAGCGTCCGGCCAACCGCCCGGAACGCAGGGCCGCGGTGCTTGCTTTGCTGGGAGCGCCGGCCCGGTGGAAAGCGTTTGCCGCCGCCGTGCGCTCCGGGAAAGGCAAGGCCGTGGAGGCTTTGTTTGCCGATCTGGAACATCCCTACTGGAGCCGCCATTTCAGCTGGCAGGGAACGGCCCAGCGCCGCCCGGTGGCGCTGGTTGGCGCTTCCCGCGTGGCCGGCTTCCTCTTCAATACCGCCTGGCCCCTGGCCTGGTCGGAGCAGCCCGAATCCGTCCGGCAGGAGATCGAACGCGCCCGCGCACCGCTGGAAACCCATCCGGAGCGGGTCGCCGCCTTCCGGCTGCTCGGGGGACGGCGCTTGCGCGGCCAGGCCTCCCTGCTTCTGGTCCGGGAAGGCCTCATTCAAATTTACCAGGACTTCTGCCTGCGCGAGGGGACCCTCTGCACCGGTTGTGAGTTCCCGGAACTGCTGGACCAGTGGAGGGGAAACCGTTTGTAGTGCGGCAGGAGCAGTGAAGCGGGCGCTCTCGCGCCATTAAACTGTCAAATAGGGCTACATTTGCGGACTTGCGTTGCCTTCTGCCGGGAGTTAGTACAAAAACGTGACTCTACGCCCGGTAAACCCTCCCCGATTTGCTGTTTTGGCAGCCGGTGCAGTGCTTTTTTTTGCCCTGATTCCGGCACGGGATGCCGGAGCCCAGCAAACCGACGCTGCCCAAGCGGCGATCGAGCAGAACCGCCTGTTCCAAACCACCCCCGGCCTGCGGGATGAGCCGCAATATGAGGGATATGATGCCGAGGCCGCACCGGCCACCCCTGGAGACCCCGACCTGGGCGTCCAGCAGATTCTCAAGCGCAAGGACAGCTACCAGCCGTTCCGTGTCATGGGTTCCCTGGAGGCGTTCTACACCAACAACGTCGCCCTGGTCAAAAACGGCACCGAAGACGATGCCTACATGGTCGGCACGGTGGGCGCCGCCTGGGTTCCCAAAATCAATGACCGTTTCTATGGCGAGCTGTCCGCCACCCAGCAGTTTTTCCGCTACGACACATTCGACAGCCTGGATTTCGACAGCCTCAATCTCGGCGGCGGCCTGACCCATTACTGGCCGCAGATCGGCAACATCGCCACCACCGCACGCTACAACTACAACCGGCTGACCGATGCGGACCGCGGCAAAGAATTCTTCCGCAACCACCAGGCCAGCCTGAACGCCGCCAAGACCTTCGCCCACACGCGCAACCTCTTCACCTTTGTCGATGCCACCGCCCTCTTTTCCTTTTCCGATCCCTACGCCTCCCAGCGCTGGGAATACTCCGCCAGCGGCGGCGTCTTCGGGCGCATCACCCGCGCCTGGGACGCCCAAGCTTCCTACCGCCTCGCCCTTTATGATTACTTTGCCGAGGGCCGGGACGACCTCAACCAGAGCCTCAACCTGCAGACCTCCTATCATTTCACCAAGTGGGCCCGCATCGGCGCCACCACCACCTTCAGCTTCAACAACTCCACCCAGCCCGTCTTCGACTACGATGCCATCAACACCGGCGGCGGCGTTTATCTCAACCTGAAATTCTAGGAGGCCCCATGCGTTCCGCACTCCTCACCCTCACTTTTGCCCTAGCCGCCGCAGGGCCCGCACCGCTCTCCGCCGCCCCCCTGAAAGAGGCCAGCCTCACCCGCATCATCAACGATGTGCGTGTCCTGGACCCGGCCGGCGCCCAGCGCCCCGCTTCCCTCTCCGAGACCGTGCGCGACCGCCAGGCCGTCGTCACCGGTGTGCAAAGCCGGGCCGAACTCCTCTTCCCGGATAAAACCCTCACCCGCCTGGGCGCCAGCACCGTATTCACCTTCAAGGAAGGCACCCGGGCCATGGACCTCCAGCGCGGCACCATGCTGCTCCAGGTTCCCAAAGGTGCCGGCGGCGCCCAAATCAAGACCGCCGCCGTCACTGCCGCCATCACCGGAACCACCCTGCTGGTCGAATACAGCCCCGGCAGCGGCAGCACCGAAGCTGTCACCTTCCCCGGCCTGGCCTCCACGCCCTCTTCCGCTCCGGTCCCCGCGCCCGTCCCCGTTTCCCTGGGCGAGCGCGCCGTGGCCTCCTCCATCTCCGGCAGCGTCAAAGTCCTCACCCCCGGCGAAAGCACTTTCCGCCCGCTCCAGCCCGGTGAGAGCATTCCTCCGGGCAGCTCCCTCATGACCGGGGAATCCGGCACCGCCACCCTCTCCCCCGTCCCTGGCACCGCCCTGCGCGTCCTGCCCAACACCACCCTCCGCGTGGATGAATCCACCGCCGCCGGCGCCGCCCCCCGCGTCCGGCTCGATCTGAAGGAAGGCGGCGTCATCAACATGATCAGCCACCAGAACTACCAGCAGGTGGACTATCAAGTCGCCACACCCCAAGGCGTCTGCGCCGCCCGCGGCACCGTCTTCGGCCTCTTCGTCATCGGCGGACGCGTCTTCGCCATCGGGGCCCACGGCGCGGCCGCCTTCAACGGCCAGCCCATCGGACCCGGCAAGGCCTTCGGATTCGGGAGCAGCGGCGGCCCGCTTCAGCCCGGTTCCGCCCAGTTCCAAAACCTCCTCAACCAGGTGCTCATTTCCCTCAGCCAGGCCGCCGGGCAGGGGATGATCCCCGGCACGCTCCTGGGCCAGGTGCAGCAGCAGCTCCTCGCCGCCGGCATCCCGCTCTCCCCCGGCCAGCAGCAGCTCCTCACTCCGCCCCCCGCCCCCCAGACCGCCGGCAACCCCGCCAACCAGGGCAAGGGCTTTGCCAAAGTCGTCGTCATCGAAGGCGAAGTCCGCGTCTTCATCACCGGCAAGCCCGGTGAGTCCATGCTCCTCGGCCCCGGCCAGATGATCCTCTTCGCCCCCAACACCTCCCGCCTCCCCAACCCCGTGGATTTCGACCTCGAGACCCTCCTCAAAACCTCCAAGCTCATCCAGGACATGGAAGAAGGCGGCCAGTTCGCGGACAACGCCGGCAGCCTCGACAACGAGCAAATCCTCCTCGCCCTCCAAAAACAACAGCAGGAACTCTTCCAGCAAATCCTCGGCGGCACCAACCTCTTCATCTTTGACGGCAACGAAGTTGTCCAGCTCGACGACGACAACATCCTCATCCTCCAGCAGCTCATCGACAGCCTGGGCGGCACCCTCCCCGGGCAAGAAGGCACTGGCGGCGGCACCACCGTCTTCCCCCCCGGCACCACCGGCCCCCTCACCACCATCACCGGCTTCCCCGGACTCGGCGCCGGCACCACCGTCGCCACCAACCCCACCATCACCGATGCCGGCGGCACCGTCTTGGCCGAAGGCAAAATCATGACCGGCGATCCCGCCACCGACGGCACGGCCTCCCCCGCAGAATACCTCTTCGGCCGCCCCGCCAATGCCTTCGACACCTACATCGATTTCGATGGCAGCATCACCGCCCCCTTCGCCGCCTTCCGCTTTGATGCCCTCACCATTGCCGATGCCTTCCCCATCGACACCAGCGCCCCGGGCGCCCAGCAGGCCCTCGCGCTTGTGGCCGAAGGAAACATCCTCGTCAGCCTCCCCAACCCTCTGGACCTCTCCCCCCTGGCCGGCGGCCTGCTCCTGGCCTCCGCCAACGGGGACATCAGCCACAACACCGGCACAGTCAGCCTGGCCGGCGCCGACCTCGTCTATTATGCCTCCAACGGCAGCGTCACCGTCGGCACCGGCGGCACGTTCAACGGCCCCGGCAGCCTGATCCTTGGAGCCGGCAGCAACGCCTCCTTTTCCGGCACCGCCAACGCCCTGGCCACCTTCGAACTCTTTGCCGGCAACCAGATCGACTTCAACGGCACCGTCCTTGCCGATTACGCCGATCTTTCCACCGAGGACGGCTTTGGCACCGGCATCATGAATCTCACCGGCGGCTCCATCAGCGCCCAGACCGTTAACCTCTCCGCCACCACCCTCAACCTCGGCGCCACTGCCTTCGCCCCCAACGGCCCGCAAGTCAGCGCCTACATCTCCGCGGACAATCTCAACCTCCTTCAGGACCAGTCCTACGGCACCAACATCAACGTCTTCTTCGACATCCGGGACGGCGCCATCAACGGCGGCGGCCACAGCATCTCCTCCGCGCGCGGCTTCACCGCCATCAGCACCACCTTCTCCGGCATCCAGAACCTCAGCGTCCTCGGCGGCGACATCCAAGTGGCCAACACCGACCTCCTCGTCTCGGGCGATCTCAGCGCCAGCGCCGCCTTCAACCCCGGCTCCGGACGCATCAGCGTCCTCAACGGCTCCATTGGCAACACCGCCAACGCCGTCAATTCCATCACCGCAGATGGCGACATCACCGCCGACAACATCTACGCCGGCTACCTCGTCCAGGCACTGGGCGCCACCAGCTCCATCAACGCCGGCACCGGCCTCATCTCCTTCAGCAGCGAGTCCTCATCCCTCTTCGCCAGTGGCTCCATCACGGCCGGACGCATCACCGGCGACCTCTACCAAATCCGCACCTCCAGCTTGAACCTCTCCGACACCGATGAAGCCAGCCTCTACGCCCAGTTCATCCAGGCGGATTTCATCGACGCTGCCGGCACCTCGATCAACTCCTTTTCCCTCAGTCCCTTCAGCATGGCTCCCGCCAACGCCTCCATCCGCGCCCGCAGCCTCAACGTCAACGGCCCCATCAACTACGCCAACACCAGCTACGGCGGCAACGGCACCAGCCTTTCCATTGAACTCAGCAGCGGCTTCTACTTCGGCGGGGAGTCCGGCATCACCAGCGTCAACACCAGCGGAGGCCCGGGCGTGGGCGCCAGTGGCGGCAAAGGCGGCGATCTCTCCATCCTCGCCACTGAATTCTACATCCAATACACCCCCTCCGGGGACATCCGCGCCAGCGGCGGCTTCACGGAAACCGACGGCGCCCGCGGCGGCGATGGCGGGCGCATCCGCTTCCAGGCCGGCGCCGGCGGCATCTCCCTGGTGGGCAATGACAACTCCTTGAGCGAGATGCCCAACGACTACGTCAACATCGAGGCCGTGGGCGGATTTGCCACCGAGGGCAGCGGCGCATCTTCCGGCAATGGCGGCACCATCGAACTCTTCGCCCCGCAAAACGACATCCTCATCGAGACCTCCACCCTCCTCACCGAAACCCGCTACTCGGACATCGCCGGGGCGGAAAAAGTCGGCGGCACCATCGACCTCCGCGCCGGAGGCCCGGACCACGAGACCTCGGAGGCCGGCCCATCCATCCACATCAGCAACTCCCTGCTCTACGCCACCGGTCCGCAGGGCGGCCCGGAAGTCTCCACCCGCGGCGGGCGCATCACCCTGCAAAGCCTGCGCAGCTTCATCACCCCCACCGCCGCCATCCTCATCAACAACAGCTCCGAACTCCGCGCCATCACCGATGCCGCCGCTCCCCCGGACCGGGCCATCATGGAAATCCAAACCGGGGACAATTCCTACGCCAAGAGCGCCAACGGCTTCATTCAAATCGGAGATGATTCCGGCAGCGGCGCCACCCTCCTTGCCGATATCCTCCGCATTCAGGCCCTCAACCCCAGCGGCGGCATCAAAATCTACGCCGGCACCAGCATCACCGCCCGCGACCAGGCCCTGCTCTACGCCGGCAGCCTCACCAATGGCGGCAGCGTCCAATTCCTGGGCGACGGCACCGTGAACATCACTACCCCCTCCTTCCTCGCCCGCGCCGGCACCATCGAGGTCTCCAACACCACCACCGTCAACCTCAACGCCGCCAACATCGGCCTCTACGCCGACAACCGGAACTGGAATTCCTCCCAGACCAGCGGGGCCTATGGCGACTTCCTCATCGGCGGCACCGCCCCCGTTCCCAACACCGTCCAAGTCAACGAGGTCATCAACGGAGCCACCGTCAACGTCAATACCCGCAACGCCCCCGGGGCCCCTGCCTCCATCCCCGCCCCCATCCCCCCCGGCCTCTGAGCCCGCCTGATTTTGCCCGAACGCCTTGGCCTGGCAGTCCGGTGGACCCCAGAGCGGCCAGCGCGCTCATTCGAATGGTTTGAGCAGCACACTCAGGACGCAGGCGCCCCGCCCCCCTGCAGCCGCTGCGCCAGTTCATTGCAGCCGCGCAGGTCCAGCTTTCCGGAGGCCAGCACCGGCACCGCTTCCACCTGGAAATAGGCCTTGGGAATCCACAAATTCGGCAGCCCCTTGGCCGCCAGCTCCTTGCGCACCATGTCCGCATCCAGCAGCCGCGTGCACAACACCACCAGCGCCTCCCCCTTGGCCGCATCCCGCGCTCCCACCACCGCCAGGGCGAATTCTCCCTCCAGCTTCCCGCGCAGAATCTCCAGCAACGCCGCTTCCACCGTGCCGTGCGGCACCATCTCCCCGCCGATCTTGCTGAACCGGCTCAGGCGGCCCTCAATCACCAGGAAACCGCGCGCGTCCAAACGGCCCACATCCCCCGAGACATACCACCCGTCCTTCAGCACTTCTGCCGAGCGGGCCGGGTCATTCAAATACCCCCGGAAAACATTCGCCCCCTTGAACCACAGCATTCCCGCCTGGTCCAGGGACTGGTCCTCTCCGCTCTCCGGATGCTTCACCCGCACGGAAATCCCCGGCAGCGGACGCCCCACCGTGCCGATCACCCGCCCCGGCAGCCTCCCGCGCCCCGAACGCACCAGCGCATCGGTCAGGTTGGTCGAGATCACCGGGGAGGCTTCCGTCATCCCATAACCCTCACACACAGGAACACCGAATTTTTCCTCGAACTCCTGCAGGAGCGGCGTGGGCAGCTTCTCCGCCCCCGTGATCACCAGCTCCAGCGTGCGGAGCTGCTCCGGCGCGGCCTTGCGCAGGAAGGAGCGCAGGAACGTCGGCGTCGTCACCATCAGCGAGACCCCATGCCGCTGCACCGCCTCCGCCAGCTTGGCCGTCTCCAGCGGCGAGACATAAGTCACCACCTTCGGCCCGCCCGCCAGCGGCCACCACAGCGTCACCGTAAATCCAAAGCTGTGGAACACCGGCAGGCACCCCAGGATCGAGGTGATGCGGTCGCCCGGCAGAATCGCCTCCACCTGCGCGATGTTGGCCAGCAGGTTGCGGTGGGAAAGAACCACGCCTTTGGGGTCCCCGGAACTGCCGCTGGTGAACAGCAGCCCCGCCTCCTGGTCCCCGCCCGTCCGCGGCACCTGCAGCGCCCGCAGCAGCGCGCCCGTGGGCGTGAAGAGCACACGCAGCGAGCGCCGCAGCACGGCCTTCTTGCCGATGCCTGCCAGCAGTGCGGACAAGTCATGCCGCCGTTCCGGCCAGGGGAAGTCCCCCACCTTGGCCACAAACGCCTCCGCAGTGATCACCTGCTTCAGCCCCGCTGCCCGGATCGCCTTCTCGTTCGCATCCCGTCCGATCGTGAAGTTCAAATTCACCGGGACCTTGTCCGCCAGCAGGCAGGCCAGATTGGCCAGAATCGCCCCCAGCCCCGGCGGCAACACGATGCCCACCCGCCGCTCGGGTATTTCCCGCCGGATCCAGTCCGCCAGCAGCCAGCCTGCTCCCAGGACCATCGCCCCTTTCAAACTCCGTCCGTTCTGGAATGCATCCACCGCCACCACCGCCAGTGCTTTGCGCTTCAGCGCGCGCACCACCGCCTCGCCCAAATGGCGCCCCAGTGCGGGATGGGCGGCGAGCGCCGCCGCCCCGGTGTCCAGCACCGCCTTGGCCAGTGCATCCGCGTCAATCGATTCCGAAGGCAAAGCCGGCCCCGCATGCACCTGGAACTGGGCCCGGCCTTCCCAGGCTCCCGGACGCTCGCTGCCCCGCTGCAGTGGCGGGCGCAGCGCATCGGCCACTTCCACCGGCATCACCGGCATCCCGGCCTGGCGCGCCCACTCCACCACATCCGCATCCGCCAGCGGCCCGCGCACCAGGCAGGGCACGGCCTTCGCGGCCCGCGCCGCCTCCAGTGCCGCCATCACCTCCGCACGGTTCTTTACCTCACGGGCGCCCAGTCCCCGCATCCAGGGCTTCGGGCGCACCCCACTGCCCGCCGCCACCCACAACAAAGGCACCACCCGGCAGCCTGCCGCCCGCTCCAGCGCCCACCAAGCTCCCACCGTAATCCGTCCCAGCACCAGCACCGCATTCCCCTGCCCCAAAGCCTCCCCACCCTCCACCTGCCAAAACACACGCGCCCAAAGTGCCAAAATTGTTTTCATCATGCCCTCTTCTTTAGCCGCTCCAAACCATCCGGGCAAAAACCATTTTGAACAGAAGTTCGCAAAGGCAGCGAAGAATCTGCTGGGGTGTGATTGCAAAACGCAGCACAGGCATTGCACTGGCAAAACTTGGAGATCCGGACAGGATGGACAAGTTGTGATGCCCCGCTGGTTCCAAGCGATGCTCCTGATCGCCTCGTCCGCCTGCATGGACGCAGGCGGCGCAGACCTGGCAAGCGCAGCCGAAGCTGCGGCCCGTGAAGCAGCCAACGACCACAAGAAATGGCACGCCTGCGTCAAATCCATGGACCCGGCAGCCCTGGAGCGGCTTTGGGCAGCCGACTGGCTGCCGCCTGATTCCCAGGGCATCCGCCGCCGCTGGCAAGTGATCCGCTGGCTGGCGCGGAACGATCCGCCCGCCGCCCTGCGCGTATTGCAGTCTTCTTCCGGGACAACTCCGGACTCTTGGAATGCCTTGGTTTGGGGCTGGTCCGAACGCGATCTCGATGGCGCCTTCCGCTTCGTGCTCGATTGGGGGCGCCATCCGCTGGCGGATGCTCCCACCCATGCGGAACTGGCCCAGGTGGTCTTTGATGTGGCCCTCAAAGCCAAGAACAGCGCCTGGGTTGGACAAAACATCCACCAACTCGAATCCCCGGTGCAATACGATGCGCTGGCCCAATTCACCTGGAATTGGGCCGCACTGGATGGCGCACAGGCCTGCCAATGGCTCCTGCAGTTTCAGGAAGGCAAAAGCTGGCCCATCTATGTCTCCTCCGGTTTCGCCCAATGGAGCCGCCAGGATCCCGAGAAGTCCTGGGCCGTGCTGGAAACCTTGCAAGGGGAGGGCTACGAGGCGGCCGCGCGGGGATATGCCCGCGGCATCATGATGCGGGATGTCCGGGACGGCATAAAATTCTTGAAAGACCTCCAAGCCTCCGGACGCAATTTGTCCGTCTTGGATACCATCGGCCTGGAATGCGGCGAACTCCACCCCGAAAAGGGCTTTGCCATCTGGGAGGCCATCGAAGCGGATGCTGACGCGGACGTCTTTGCTGAGGCATTTTTGCAGCGTCTTGCCCAAAAGCGCCCCAAGGAAGCCGCCGAACTCCTCACCAGCGTCCATTCCCGAGAGGTGCGCATCCGCCTGGCCGACGATATCGCGCAGGCCTGGCACGGAAAAAAAGCCCAAGACGCGGAATCCTGGGTCGCCTCGCTCACGGACCCTGAACTCCAGGCCGCCGCCCGCAAAGGGCTTCCCGGTCCCGCCCCCAGTCCCTAGTTGCAAAGCCGCTTCTGCGGGGGCATTGTCTAACTCCATGAACAGCCCCCTCAGCATCGTCCAGGCCCTCCTCAGCCTGATCACCGCTGCTTGCGTCCTTCTGTTGCTGGCAATGGTCCACCGGCTGGAAACCCGGCTGGACGAAGCGAATCCGAAACCCAAGAAAGCACACTTTGCCGGACACAGTTATCTGCTGGTCCCCACCCCCATGACCTGGGAAGACGCCCAGGCCCACGCGCTCCAAAAGGGGGGCCATCTTGCCGTCCCAAATTCCGAAGAGGAGAACGCCTTCATTGCCCGCATGGTTCGTGATGCCGGTGTCTTTGAAGCCGTCTGGCTCGGCATCACGGACAAAGAGGAAGAAGGCGTTTGGAAAGCCGTCACCAGCGAGAACTTGGCTTTCCGCAACTGGTTCATGGGCGAGCCCAATGGCCGGCACTTCGAAAACTACGCCAACCTCGGCTGGAGCAGTCCGGAAACCTGGAACGACGCCAGCGCCCACGCCCGCCACGCCTTTGTCATCGAGTTTGCGAAGTAATCCCCGGATGCGGGGGCCGGGCTGACAATCCCCGGTTAGGAGCTTAATCGAAAAAAATGCAGTTCACGCAAAGGGCGCGAAGAACACAAAGCGAGAGCGATCGGCCATCAAGATGTTCAAAGGCAATCCCACCCCGGCATCATCGGGGTGGAAAAAGGCTCACCGATCCGTGAACCTATTTTGCCAGTCCCACACCCCCATGGCTTCGCGGCCTTCGCGCTCTTCGCGGTCAACCAACTGCATCATTCCGGCTCAGAGCAAATGGGCAGCCAGGCCGACTGGCGGCTCCGCCGCGCTCTGGGCCGGCTCGTCCTCCCGCGCTTGCAGCGCCACCCGCGTGCCCGGTTCCCAGGCCAGGCCCCAGTCCCGCAAGGCCATCACCACCGGACGCAGCGCTTCGCCTTTCACCGTCAGCCGGTAAGCCTGGTGCCTTGCCCCAGGCCCCGCCGGAACTTGCTCCACCACACCCCATGCCAGCAACCGCGCCAGCCGGTCAGCCAGCAGGTTCGTGGGTATTCCTTCCGGCGATGCCTCAAAGTCCTTGAACCGGCTCCGCCCCAGCAACAAATCCCGCACCACCAAGAGTGTCCAACGGTCCCCCAAGAGGTCCAAACCACAAGCCACCGGACAGGGTGAGCGCCGCTCTTCCTTCGGATAATCCCTCTTTGCTTTCATTTTCGAAGTATTGTAAATATTATACTTGCTTTCAACAAGTATTTTGCTTTTGTTTTGCAAGTATGAATTCAGCTCCCGATGTTCTCCCCACGCTTGCCCCTCCCGGCGCAGGCATTCCCTGGTTGGAACGCCAGATCATTCGCCTGATGATCGCCTGGCGTGATGCCTCGTATTCCCCTGAGTCGGCGGCCTCCCTGCTGCGCCAGGAGCAGGAACGGCTGACTGCCCTGGCCGAACGCCATGCGGCGCAGCTGACCCACCGGGTGTTGATCCCCCGGCTGCGCGGCCTGGAAGACAGCAGCCGCTATTGGTCGATTGCCATGACCCTGGACCACCTGCGCATCGTCAACACGGGAGTGGCCGGCATCCTCGGCGAGTTGGGCCAGGGGCGGATTCCGGCCCGGAAAGTCAGCACGGCCGACGTCAAGCCCTCTCCGGACGCGGATGCATCGGTATTGGAGCCGTTTGCCCGGTCATGCGATGCGGTGGCCGCGGCAGCGGCAGCGGTCAAAGACCCGCGGGCGACACCGCGGCATCCCCACCCCTGGTTCGGCCCCTTTGATGCCGCCCGCTGGCACGGCCTGGCCGGCTTCCACATGCGCCTGCACCGCGGGCAGGTGGAATCGATTGTGCGGGGCCTGGCCACGGGTGCTTCGGCGGACTCCTAGCTCACTCTCCCTGCCGCTGAGGGCGCGTCAGCGTGAAGAAGGAAACGCCCCCCTGCCCGCTCAGCCGTAACGATGCAGTTGGTTGACCGCGAAGAGCGCGGAGTTCGCGAAGTCATGCGGCTTTTGGCAGATCAAAACTCGATTCACCGATCCGCAAGCCTCCATCCCATTGCACTGCTGTTGGATGGATTTGCAATCGATTCGAGATCATGAGTCTCCGCCCCGCGTTCTTTGCGTCCTTCGCGGCAAACTGCATCATTCCGGCTCAGGGCTTGTCCGCCTCAGCCCGGGGGCGCATGAGGGGGAAAAGAATGACATCGCGGATCGATTCCGCGCCGGTCAAGAGCATGGCCAGGCGGTCCACGCCCAGGCCCAGCCCGCCCGCCGGGGGCATGCCATGCTCCAGGGCTGTAAGGAAATCCTCGTCGATTTTCTGGGTCTCGGCCCCGGCCTGTTCCATCAGGCGGCTGCGCTGGACGATGGGATCGTTCAACTCGCTGTAGCCGGGGGAAATTTCCTGTCCGCCGATGATCAGTTCATAGACATCGACCACGGAGGGGTCCTGGACATTTTGACGGGCCAGCGGGACCAATTCCTTGGGCAGATGGGTGACGAAGAGCGGGTCCATCGCCCGGGCCTCGACGAGTTTTTCAAAGACCTGGTTGGTGACCTCGAAGTCCTCCAGTTCCGGAATGATCTCCACGCCGAGGGACTGGGCCCGCCCGCGCCGGGCGGCGGGGGCAAGATCGAACCAATCCGCCCCGGCGGCCTCACAGACCAGTTCACGGTAAGGGCGGCGCTTCCAAGGGCCGGCCAGGTTGATGGTTGCGGGCTCGGCGGCGCCCTCCATCTTCTTCTGCACGGTGAGGGAGCCGTTGAGGGTGAGGGCCAGATGGGTGATCAGGCCCTCCACCAGCTCGGCCATGGTTTCATAGCTGCCGTAGGCTTGATAGAGTTCCAGCATGGTGAACTCGGGATTGTGGCGGCGGGAGATGCCCTCGTTGCGGAAATTGCGGTTCAGCTCGAAGACTTTTTCGCAGCCGCCGACCAGCAGGCGCTTGAGGTAGAGTTCCGGTGCGATGCGCAGGTAGAGGTCCAGGTCCAGCGCGTTGTGGTGGGTTTTGAAAGGCTGGGCGGCGGCGCCGCCGGCGATGGCCTGCATCATCGGCGTTTCCACTTCCAGATAGCCCAGGCCGGCCAGGTAGGCGCGGATTTCCCGCACCATGCGCGCGCGGTAAGTCAGGACGTGCTTGACCTCGGGATTGGCGGCCAGGTCCAGGTAGCGCTGGCGGTAGCGCTGCTCGACATCGGTCAGGCCATGCCACTTGTCGGGCAGCGGCTTGAGGGACTTGCCCAGGAAATGGAACGCGGTGGTGTGGATGCTTTGCTCCCCGGTCTTGGTGGTGAAGAGGGTGCCGTCCACGCCCACGAAATCGCCGATGTCCACCAGCTTGAACGCTTCCAGCGCGGCAGGCTCCAGGGCCTTGGCTTGGACGTAAATCTGCAGCCGGCCCGTGTCGTCCTGCAGGTGCATGAAGTGGCTTTTGCCCATGTCCCGGTGGGACATGACCCGCCCGGCAAAGCGGACCACCCGGCCTTCGGTGAAGTCCGCCCGGATGGAGGCGGAGGATTCAGTGCCGGGAAACGGGCCGCCGAAGGGATCGATGCCCAGAGCGCGGAGTTTGTCCACTTTGGCGCGGCGGATGGCGAGCAGTTCACTGAGTTCTTCCATGGCAGCCGAGAATCATAGGCTGCCGGTCCTGTGGCGCAATGCTTTCCGCGGGAGGCCGGCAGAGCAGAAAAAGAACGGCCCACGGCGCTGGGACTGGGAGACGAAATCTGGAGTGCTCCGATCTTTTCGGAGCTTTGGGATGGAGCGGAGCGACGGGGAGGAGGCCAGCCAGCGCAGCTCGGTCCCCCATCCCCCGCGCTCCGCGCGTTCCCAAAGCTCCGAAAAGATCGGAGCACTCCAGAAAAGGGCAGCACCCGCGTGGTCCGCGCACCCAGTGCTCCGGGCGCTTGCCGATCTCCGGCACGCCCTGCCTCAGGTTCCCGCCCGCTGCCGGTTGCCATGACACCCGCAGCGCCCACATCCCCCTGGCTGGTCCTGTCCGGAGATCGATGGCCGGGATCAGGCGGACGGGGTCTCTTCGGACTGGAGGTATTGGCGGTAGAGGCGGGCATAGGCTCCGCCGGCTTCCAGCAATTCATCATGCGTGCCCTGCTCGCGGATGCGCCCCCGCTCCAGCAGCAGGATGCGGGAGGCCTCCCGGATGGTGCTCAGGCGGTGGGCCACCACGATGCTGGTGCGTCCGTGCAGCAGCACGCGCAGCGCATGCTGCAGCCGCTCCTCGGTGAACGCATCAATCGAACTGGTGGCTTCATCCAGGATGAGCAGCCGGGGATCGGCCAAAAGCGCCCGGGCGAAGCAAACCAGCTGGCGCTGGCCCAGGGAAAGCCCGCTGCCGCGCTCGCCCACCGCCGTGGCCAGGCCTTGCGGCAGGCGGTCCAGCAGGTCCAGGCACCCCAGGCGCTCCAGCACTCCGCGGATTTCTTCATCCGCCGCCTCCGGACGCGAGCGCCGGATGTTGTCGTAGATGGAGCCAGTGAAGAGGTAATTGTGCTGCAGCACCACACCCATCTGACGGTGGAGGGAGCCGCTGCGGATGCGGGCCAGATCAATCCCGTCCACCCGGATGCAGCCGCTGTCGGGCAGGTAGAACTTGGTGGCCAGGTTGATGATCGAACTCTTCCCGCTGCCGGTGTGGCCCACCAGCGCGGTCATCGAGCCGGGCGGCAGTTCAAAGGATATCCCATGCAGGACGGGCGCATCCGCACGGTAGCCGAAAGTGACCCGCTCGAACTCGATCCGCATCCCCCCCGCCCCGGCGTCTTCCGCAAGGGAGCCGCGGGGATCGGGCAGATCCACGGCCTCGGGTGAATCGGACCACTCCGGCTGGCGGTCGATGAGCTGGAAGACCCGCTCGGCACTGGCCATGGCGATGAGTGCGTTGTTGTAGAGGCTGCCCAAAGTCTGCAGCGGGGAAAAGAAGAGGCTGGCCAGGAAGAAAAAGGTGATCATGTCCCCCAGCTCCATGGAGCCATGCAGCGTGCGCCAGCCGCCCAGCATCAGGAGGATGGCGATGAAAAACTGGCTGTTAAGCTCCAACAGCGGCAGCAGCCGCGCGGAGGTGCGGGCCAGGGCGACGTTGTAGCGCGCGTGGTCGTGGATCAGCTCGCGGAACAGCCCCGCGTTCATTTCCTCGCGGACGAAGCCCTGGGTGACGCGGATGCCGTTGACCGACTCGGCGATGTTGGCGGTGACGCGGCTGAAGCTTTCCTGGGAAGCGCGCGAGTAGTGGCTCAGGCGTCCGCGGAAATGGCGGTTGATCATCCAGAGCACCGGAGCCATCGCCGCCACCACCAAGAACATCACCCCGTCGGTAAAGGCCATGACCATGGCGGCAAAAATCATCTGGCCGCCCTGGACGATGCCGACGAAGAACACTTCCTGGATGCCCGCACGCAGGGCCTGGATGTCGGACGTCATCCGGCTGATCAGCCGGCCCAGCTTGACCCGGTGGAAAAAAACCATGGGCTGCGCCTGGATGCGCGCGAAGAGTTCCGAACGGAGCGCGTTGACCACGATTTCCCCGATTTCCTGGCCGAAGCGCTGGCGGAAATGGAACAGGCCGTCCGTGCTGAATGCCAGCAGGAGGTAGGCTCCCACCCAATACGGCAGGGCACCGGCCTCATGCCGGGCAATCGGGCCGGCAATGGCCTCGCCCATCAGCCAGGCCAGCGCGGGAATCTGGGCCGAGCGGAAGACGGTGAGAAAAATAAGCAGGTTGCGCTTGGCCGCCACGGCCCGGGTGTAGCCAAAAAGCCGGCGGATCAGCCCCCAGTCCAGGGGACGGAATTCCGGCTCCGGGGCCTCGGCCGGCCCGTCCCGCCGGATGAGGCCCGAGGGCCCGGATGCCGAGGGCGAAATCAGCCGCTTATCCATGGCCGTCCTCCGTTTCCACCTGGCCACCCGCACTGCCGATCATCTGAAGCTCTACCAATCTTTGGTAAGGCCCGGACTGCCGTGCCAGAACTTCATGGGTCCCTCGCTGGATGATCCGCCCCCGGTCCATGACGATGACAAAGTCCGCCCGCCGCAGCGTGCTGAGGCGGTGCGCCACGATGAAGGTGGTCCGCCCGGCCATGGCACGGTCCATGGCCTCGAAAATTTCCCGCTCGGTCTCGCTGTCGATCGCCGCGGTCGGATCATCCAGCAGCAGGATAGGCGGCTCCAGCAGCAGTGCGCGGGCAATGGCCAGGCGCTGGCGCTGCCCGCCGGACAGGCTCATGCCCCCCTCCGCCAGCACCGTGTCATAACCCTGGGGCAGGGCGGTGATGAAGTCATGGGCCGAGGCCACCCGGGCGGCCCGCTCGATCTCCGACCGGGTGGCCTGGGGGTGGCCGAATGCGATGTTAGCCGCCACGGTGTTGGAAAAAAGGAAGCTTTCCTGGAAGACAATCCCGATGTTGCGCCGCAGGTCGCCCAGATCGAGCCGGCGGACATCGACGCCGTCGATCAAAAGCGCCCCGCCCGTGACATCAAAAAACCGGGGGACCAGGCTCATGAGCACGCTCTTGCCCGCGCCGGTGGCGCCGAGGATGGCCACGCACTGGCCGGGAGCGGCCTCCAGGGAAATATTGCGCAACACGGGATCGATGCCGGTGTAGGCAAAACTGGCATTTTGAAAGGAGACCCGCCCCTCCAGCCGGGGCCGGCGCACCGCATCCGGGGCCGTGCGCACCTCTACCGGCGCATCCAGCACCTCGAACACCCGCCGCGCCCCGATGAGGGACTGCTGGACGCTGTTGACGATGCTGGCGACCTGGTTGATCTGGCCGGAATACTGTTCCAACAGCCCGGCGAAAACGACCAGGCCCGTGCCCAGCGGCAGATCGCCCTGGACCACCTGCCAGCCGCCATAGCCGAGGAGGATGGCGATGTTGACGCGGGTGAGAAAACCAACCGCGGGCGTGAAGAGGCTGATCCTCCAGAAAATGCCGAACTGCTGCTCGAACACATCCCGGTTGCGCCGTTCAAAGCCCTCACGGTCCTCGGCCTCGCGTCCGAATGCGCGCGTCACCGGAACACCCTGGATGCTCTCGGTGAAATACTGCACCAGGGCATCGGCCAGGGTGCGGTTGCGGGCATACTCCGGGCGGATGCGGGCGGAAAACAGCGCCGACATCGTCCACAGCACCGGCGTGGTGGCCAGGCAGGCCAGGGTCAGCGAGGGGCTCAGGCTGGCCATGTAGGTGATGTAAACGGTGAGGGAAATCACCATGATAAAGATCTGGATCAGCACCTGGTCCAGGAACATGCGCACGGCCTGCACATCGGCGGTGGCCCGGGTGATGATCGATCCGGTCGTATTCTCATCATAGAACCGGAAGCTCATGCGCTGGAGCTTGGCGTAGAGTTCCGTGCGCAAATCCACCACCACGCGCTGCTGCACCAGGCGGTTGACGGAAACGGTGTAGGCATAGTTCAGAAACGCCCGCGCGGCCGCCAGCAGCAGAATGGCCCCGCCGATCCACAGAATCCCCTCCATCGCGGCCATCGCGGCCGGCGGCGCCAGGCCGAAGACGGCCCGCGGGTATTCAATGTCATGCGCCACATGGTGGCGGATGTAGTCAATGCCATAGCCGGTCAGGCTCAGGCCGCTCAGTCCCATGACCAGCAGCACCAATTGCAGCCCCAAAACCTGGAGGCAGGAACCCCGGTAACGCCAGGCCAGCGCGATCAGGCGGCGGATCAATGCCCCATTTGAGTAAACGGGACTACTGTCTTCCTCCCCGCGCCCGTCATCGGACGCAGTGGAGGTCTTGGCATGCACCGTTTCATCGTGAGCCGCTGCGGCCCGCCGTCAAGTTTCCAATCCGAAGGGGACAGTTTATAGGTGTCATTGCCATCGGTCGCAGGTGGGAACCTGCGGCAGGGCGTGCCGGAGATCGGCAAGCGCCCGGAGCACTGGGTGCGCGAAGGACGCGGGAGCGGCCAGTTTCTGGAGTGCTCCGATCTTTTTCGGAGCTTTGGGATGGAGCGGAGCGACGGGGAGGAGGCCAGCCGGCGCAGCCCGGTCCCCAACCCCCGCGCTCCGCGCGTTCCCAAAGCTCCGAAAAAGATCGGAGCACTCCAGATTTCGTCTCCCGGTGCCTCGGGGGTCATGGCGTTTGGTCGCGAGCAGCGGGGAGTTGGCAGCAATGCCTGGGCTGCACTGCAAATTTCCCATCCATTCACGGTCAACCGCAATTGCACCCGCTCAGCGGTCCACGCGGGCTCCGCCGCCGGAGGCCAGCTTCTTGACCTCGGCCAGGCTGGCCATCGAGGTGTCGCCGGGCGTGGTCATGGCCAGGGCTCCGTGCGCCGCCCCATAGTCCACCGCCTGCTGCGGGTCGCCCAGCTCGAGGAATCCGTAAATCAGCCCGGAGGCAAAGCTGTCGCCGCCGCCCACGCGGTCCAGGATTTCCAGGTTGGGACGCTCAACGGAGTGGTAGAACTTACCGCCGGTCCAAAGAATCGCGCTCCAGTCGTTGACCGTGGCGCTCTTGACCCCGCGCAGGGTCGTGGCCACGGCCTGGAAGTTGGGATAATCCTTCACCGCCTGCTGGATCATGCGCTGGAAGCTGTCCTTCTCCAAGTGCGTGAGGTTGGCGTCCGCACCCTCGACGTGCAGGCCCAGGCAGGCGGTGAAATCCTCCTCATTCCCGATCATGACATCCACGTTGCGTGCGATGGCGCGGTTGATCTCGCGCGCCTTGTCCGTGCCGCCGATGCCTTTCCAGAGAGAGGGCCGGTAGTTGAGGTCGTAGGAAACGAGTGTGCCGTGTTTGCGGGCGGCGGCGGTGGCCTCGAGGACGACTTCCGCGGTCTGTGCGCCGAGAGCGGCAAAGATGCCGCCGGTGTGGAACCAGCGGGTGCCGAGGGTGCCGAAGAGGTGGTCCCAGTCGATGTCGCCCGGCTTGAGCTGGGAGGCGGCGGTGAGGCCGCGGTCGGAGCAGCCCACCGCGCCGCGGACGCCGAAGCCGCGCTCGGTGAAGTTGAGCCCGTTGCGCACGGTGCGTCCGATGCCGTCGTAAGGGACCCACTTCAGCAGTGAGGTGTCCACACCGCCCTGGAGGATGAAGTCCTCGATCAGGCGCCCGATCTCGTTGTCGGCAAACGCGCTGACCAGGGCGGTGCGGAGGCCGAAGCAGCGGCGCAGGCCGCGGGCCACGTTGTATTCCCCGCCGCCTTCCCAGGCGCGGAAGGAACGGGCGGTGCGGATGCGGCCCTCGCCGGGGTCGAGGCGGAGCATGACTTCTCCCAGGGAGATGAGGTCGTAGCGGCAGGAGGAGCGGGGGCGGAGGTTCATGGGGCTTGGGGTGATGAGGTGATTGAGGAATTGAGTGGTTGGGCTACAGGATGGCTTCCATTGCAGAAGAACCCAGCTTGGAACGATGCAGTAGATTCGATGCCTGGAATCGACAGAGCTTCAAGGCGGGTGTAGTTTGATGTTTGTGAAGACCATCGCTGTCGAATTGCAGGACCCGGAAATCCACCAGTTGGACCAAGCTGTGGAACTCTGCGGCTTTTCCAGCAAGGAAGAGCTTGTCCGGGAGGCGGTGCGTCGCTTTTTGACGGCGCATACTTCCGAAGCGCAGAAACGGTTCATCCAAGAGGATGTGGCCTGGGGATTGCATGGCAGGAAATGACGATTTCATCACAGTCGTGGCCGATGCGGGACCGCTGATCCATTTGGATGAGTGTAGATGTCTGGATCTACTGGAAGACCTGTCCCCGGTTCTTGTGCCCAAAGCCGTGATGGCTGAAGTGCTCAGGCATCGCCCACGCGATGTCTGGCCATGGCTCCAGGTGGTGCCTGACCCGGTGGAGGGGCTTGCTACGGAGCAAGAAGCGATTTTACGAATGCTTCCCCTGGATGCGGGCGAAATGGCTTCGCTGCGAGTGGCGGCAGCACATGATGGTTGTCTCCTGCTCACGGACGATATGGCCGCACGCCTGGCCGCGGAGAAATTAAACATTCTGGCCCGTGGCACACTCGGCGTCATCATTCGATCGATTCGGACCCGACGCAGAACCAAGCATGAGGTGCTGGCCCTGCTCCGCTCGCTACCCATGCGCAGTTCCCTGCACTTGAAAACCACACTTCTGGAAGAAGTGCTCCGGCAAGTGCAGGAGCTTGGGGAATAAATTAGCGCCACAATCATGTCTGCCCGACGTTTTTGGCCTCAGTTGCCGGGCGGGTGAGGGTGAGGGCTTCTTGGGTGAGGCGGGTGATGGCGGGCCAGTCGGCGGACTCGATGAGTTTTTTGTCCACAAACCAGGAACCGCCCAGAGCGGCGACGGATTTCAGTGCCAGGTAAGGGGCGATGTTGCCCGCGTTCAATCCGCCGGTGGGGATGAAGCGGACGCCGGTGTGGCCGTAGGGGCCTTCCAGGGCTTTGAGGAAAGCCGCCCCGCCGGCCTGCTCAGCGGGGAAGAATTTCTGCGTGGCGCAGCCCAGGGCCAGCGCCTGCTGGACTTCGCCCGGGGTCATGACGCCGGGAATGAAGTCGAAGTCCGCCGCCTGGGCCGTGGCCACGGTCTTCGGGTCCAAGCCGGGGGCGAGACCGAAACGCGCACCGGCGTCGATGGCGCGGCGGACCTGCCCGTCGTCGAGCAGCGTTCCGGCCCCCGCCAGCATCGCCGGGCATTCCCGCGCGATGCGGCGGATAGCCTCCGCCGCGGCCGGCGTGCGGAAGGTGATCTCGATGACGCCGAGCCCGGCTTCCAGCAGCGCGCCAGCCAGGTCCACCGCTTTGCCCGCGTCCTCGATGACGACGACAGGGACCAGGCGGGTGGCTGAGAGGTGTGAAGATAGGTTGGTGTTCATCGGCTCAAGGCTCCCCTGGTGGCGCGGGCATCCGGAGGCTCGCGATGCCTATCGGAGTTGACGCGCTGCCTGAAAGACAGGACGGCCTCATGCGGCTAGAACCTCCAGCCAACGGCGCTCGGCCCAGGATTTCAAGCCCAATTCCGCCAACTGCACGCCTTTGGCGCCCTCGTGCAGGCTCCAGGGGAAGGGCTCGTCGAGCACGACATGGCGGAGGAAGAGTTCCCATTGGACCTTGAAGGCGTTGTCGCACACCTGCTTGGTGGGAGCGGTGACCCAGCCGTCGGCGTAGTTGATCGGACTGTCGAGGTCCGGGTTCCAGACACAGCGCGGGGTGGCGGAGAGGTGCTGCACCTTGCAGTCCCGCAGGCCGGCCACGGCGGAGCCGTGGGTGCCATCGACCTGCAAGGTGAGCAGGTCGTCGCGGCGGACGCGGACGCACCAGGAGGAGTTGAAATGGCAGACGACGCCGTTTTTCAGCTCGAAGGTGGCGTAGGCGGAATCGTCCGCGGTGCACTTGTAAGGCCTGCCGGCCTCGTCGATCCGCTGGGGGATGTGGGTGGCGCCGAGGCAGGAGAGGGACTTGATCTCGCCGAAGAGGTTCTGGATGACGTATTGCCAGTGGCAGAGCATGTCCACGATGATGCCGCCGTCGTCCTCCTTGCGGTAGTTCCAGGAGGGGCGCTGAAGGGTGTCATGTTCGCCGGTGAAGACCCAGTAGCCGAACTCGCCCCGCACAGAGAGGATCTGGCCGAAGAAGCCGGTGTCGATGAGGTGCTTGAGTTTGACCAAGCCGGGAAGCCAGAGCTTGTCCTGGACGACGCCATTTTTCACCCCCGCGGCCTGGGCCTCGCGGGCCAGGGCGAAGGCTTCGGCGGAAGTGGTGGCGGTGGGTTTCTCGCAATAGACGTGTTTCTTGGCGGCGAGGGCTTTGCGCACGCCGACCGGGCGCTGGCCGGTGAGGGTGGCGTCGAAGTAGATTTGGTTGTGCGGATCCTTCAGGCAGGCGTCGAGGTCGGTGCTGGTGCGCTCGATGCCATGGGCGGAGGCGAGGGCCTTGAGCTTGTCGGCGCTGCGTCCGACGAGGACGGGATCGGGCAGGATGACCTCACCGGGTCCGACCTGGATGCCGCCCTGCTTGCGGATGGCGACGATGGAGCGGATGAGGTGCTGGTTGGTGCCCATGCGTCCGGTGACGCCGTTCATGATGATGCCGATGGTGTGTTGTTTCATAAGAGGGGAGGTTTCACGCGAAGGGCGCAAAGTGCGGGAAGTTTTCGGATTAAGGAAGATGGGTTAAAGACCGTTGACAGTCCGCTGGATGCCGTTTTTGAGGGAGGCGACGTTAAAGTTGATCAGCACGCCGAGCTTGAGACCGGAAAGCTTGAGGTAAGTCAGCAATTGTTTGCCATGCACTTTTTGAACTTCTTCGACGGACTTCAGTTCGAGGATCACTTTGTTTTCGAGAACTAAGTCGGCCCGGAAAGCATCAGGAATGGTTTGACCTTGCACCGTAATGGAAACGGGTTTTTGGCGGGCACAGGCAATTCCCATGCCGGTGAGTCTTGCCGCCAGCACCGACTCATAAACAGATTCCAGCAATCCGGGACCGAGTTCGGTATGAACCGCAAAGGCGCAGTCGAGTGCTGCTTTGGCCAGGGACTCCTCATCCCAAACTTTGCCGGACTTCGCGCCCTTCGCGTGAGATGCCTCTTCTCCGGGTTTGAGGGTGCACTGGGGCTGGGCGCCGGGGGGAAGGGCGGGGACGTCGATGCCGGCCTTGGGCAGGGTCCCCTCCAGTTCCTGGCGCCAATGGGCGACATCGCCGGCGGGGCCGTAAACGTAGATCATGCGCATGGGCGTGCTGCCGGTGTTGGTCAGCTGGTGGAAGACGCCGCTGGGGATGTAAACCGCCTGGCCGCCCTTCACCGCCACCCGCTCGGAGCCGAGGCACATCTCGCCCTCGCCCTCGACGATGAAATAGACTTCCTCCTGCTCCTGGTTGTGCCAGGGGACCTGGCCGCCGTTCGGCTCCAGGGTGACGTTGCCCATGGCGAAGTTCGCCGCCCGGATGGGGGAAAGGCCCCCGACGAGGTTCTGGGTGCGGCGGCGCGCGGGATAGGTGCGTCCGGCAATCTGGGAGAGGTCGGCGATGATCATACGGTTAAACCACTCATTTTCACTAATGAGCACTGAAGGTTGAAAAGCGAAGCGTTCCTAAATCTTTCCGAAAAAGGTGAGGTAGGGTTGGTTGTTGGCGAGGCGGAGGAGGTAGAGGGCGAGTTCGCGGAGGTGGTAGTCGCCCCACATCGCGGCTTCGCCGCAGGGGACTTTGCGCCCGGCAGGGATGTGGTCCCAGCCGTTGGGACGGTGATAGACGGTGTGGAGGAGCAGGCCCTCGTGATGGGGATCGGAGGAAAGGTAGGGCTCGGCAAAGAGGCTCCGGGCGGTGGTGAGGCCCGCGGCGGTGAAACGCCTGCCCGCTTCGACATCGCCCTTCCTTTCCAGATAGCGCCCGAGGCGGAGGAGGCCCTGGGCGGCGATGGCGGCGGCGGAGCTGTCCACCGGTTCGTGGTCGTTGAAGGGATCGGCCGGGCGGTCGAGGTAGTCGCCCAGCTTCACCAGGCCAGGGGCTCCGGTGTCCCAATACGGGATGCCGTCCGTGGGCGTTTCGCGCAGATAGAACTCCGCCGTGACGCGGGCAACTTCGAGAAAGCGGTCGAGGATTTTCTGCTTCCCGCCGGCTTCGGCGAATTCAGATTCGGGGAGCAGTTCCAGGAACTCGAGTTGTTCGGGGTAGCCGCAGAGGACCCAGGCGTGGCCGCGGGTCCAGGTGCTGAACGCGGAATAGCCCTGCTGGGTGGAGGGGCAGCGGAAGGCGCCATCGGTGACGTTGAAGATGGCCTCGTGGACGACGCGGCCGGGCACGTCGTAGGCATCGCGGCCCTTGCCAAAGAATACGATGTATCGGGCGGTGGTCTCGGCGTGCTGGAGCGCGCGGTGGAGGAGGTTGATCTTCCGGTCATTCTCACCCATGAGGCGGTGGCCGAGGGCATGGGCAAGGACTAGGGCCCGGAGCGAGCGGATGGTGTCGGCGAAGAGGGACTGGGGGCCGTTGAAGGAGCGGATGTAGCCGAGTTCCGCGCTGAGCTGGGTCCAGCGGGAGGCCTGGACGGCGCCGCTGGCTTTGAGGGCGAGATCGTAGAAGTGCCCTTCCCATTCGTTGGCGGGAAGACGGCCTTCCTGGAGGAGGCGGCGCAGGTTGCCGTAGGTGCTGACGTTGTTGAAGCCGTGGTCATGCACGCCCACATGGGTGACATGGCTGGCCATGCGGCGGAGCGTGCCTTCGCGCCCGAGCTTGAGCATGGACTCATCGCCGGTGGCATCGAACTGGAGGAGGGGGGCGCCGTATTGGAATCCTTCGGTCCACTCGGTCCAGCCGCGGGAGGTGTAGCGGCCCTGGATGGTGAAGACGGGGGTGCCGTCGGCGTCGCTCCAGCGTTTTTGCAGGGCGGCGATCTTCGGCGCGGAGGCCTCGAAGACTTTCTTCGCGGCGCCTTCGAGGGATTTCGGCGTGAGGGAGGGGTCGATCTGGATCATGGAAGGGAAATTTTTGGGTTTTGGATGGGAACAAAGGCATCGCGCGGCGAGCGCGCTCCTACAACCTCCGGACGTGGAAGCCGCCGTCGAGGTGGATGACATCGCCGGTGCTGAAGGGAAAATCGCCGCGGCAGATGGCGCGGACGGCCAGGCCGACGTCCTCGGGGGAGCCCCAGCGCTTCTGGGGGACGAGGCCGGAGGCGATCAGCGCATCGTATTTCTCCTTCACGCCCGCGGTCATGTCGGTGGCCATGATGCCGGGGCGGAGTTCGAGGACCTGGACACCCTCGGCGGCGAGGCGGGTGGCCCAGAGCTGGGCGGCCATGGCCAGACCGGCCTTGGAGATGCAATACTCGCCGCGGTTGACCGAGGCGGTGTCGGCGGAGATGGAGGTGACGAAGAGGAGCTTGTAGCCGCCGGCGAGGCGGGACTGGCCGGGGTGGGCCAGCCAGTAACGGGCGGCAAGCTGGCTGAGGAAATACGGCCCTTTCAAATTGACGGAGATCACCTCGTCGAAGATTTCCTCCTTGGCCTCGGGCAGGTCGGCCCGTTCGCGCGGGGCGATGCCGGCGTTGTTGACCAGGGCGTCGAGATGTCCGAACTCCCGCAGTGCCGCTTCCATGAGTGCGGCGCGGTCGGCGGCGGAGGCGAGCTGGGCGGGGAGGGCGATGAAGCGCTGGGCCGGGTCCTGGGCGGCGGCACGGCAGGCGGCGAGGGTCTCGCCGGCCGCGGTGCGGTTGCTGGCGTAGTGCACCACCAGGTCGTAGCCTTCGGCGGCCAGGGTGAGGGCGACCCCGCGGCCGAGGCCGCGGCTGGCGCCGGTGATGAGGACGACGGGGCGTTCCATGAGGGAGCCAGCATGGCAGGGCCAGCGGCGTGCGCCAGCGGACGAAGCCGTCTTTTCTAGCACAAAATCGACTTTTGTTGCAGGGTAACTGCATGAAGAACTTCCGATCGCTCCTGATGGCGGGCATGAAGGCGGGAGTGGGGCGGGTGCGGCTGAAGCGGCTGGCTGTGCACCGGCACCTTCCGGACCTGGGCGAGGTGGAGGCGCACCGGCATGGCTTTGCCCAAATTCTGATCTACCTGACAGGGAGGGGGGTGCAGGAAGTCAATGGGGTGCGGCATGCCGTCGGCCCGGGAACACAAGTGGTGCTTCCCTCGGGCACCTGGCACGCCTTCCACCGGACAGCGCCACGCCCGCCGCTCTGCCTGGCGCTGGATTTTACCGGAGCGCCGGTCCGGGCGTTGGTGCTGCGTGTGCCGGCGGTGGAGCTGCGGGAAATCCGCGATGCGCTGCGGCGGCTGGCGGCCTGGTCGAAATCCGGAAATCCGGCAGGCTTGCAGGCGGGCGCGGAAGCCCTCGGGCTGCTGGGGCGGCTGCTGTCCCTGCTCCAGCCCAAACCCCGTTCCGGAGCCGCAGGAGGCCTGCGGGCGAGGCTGGAACACCGGCTGGCTGAACCGGGGGCTTGGGCGTGGCCTGTGGCTGTGCTGGCGCGGCGTTGCGGCTACCAGCAAGATTACCTGAACCGCCGCATCAAAGAAGAAACCGGCCTGACGCTGAACCAGTTCCGGAACCGCGTGCGCTTGGACCGGGCTTGCGCGGCGCTGGCCTCCGGCAGGCGCAGCGCGGCGGCGGCGGAAGCGGCCGGCTTCGATGATGTCAATTACTTCACCCGCTGGTTCCGCCTGCAAACCGGAATCCCCCCAGCCGCCTGGAAGCGGAGCCGGGCAGCCCGGCGGGGATAAATCCCGGGCTCCCCAGCCAGGGCATCACCGGCAAATGGGTGAAATCCCATTCGGCAGCAAGAGCGGGATGTCCTGGAGTGTCGCACAGGCATTCTTGCCTGTGTCCCAAACCCACAGGCAAATGCCGGCACGTCCGCCGCTTGCCTTTTGCCGCCCCCCCCATACGCTGGAGTTTCCCGCACGCTTAGCTCAGTGGTAGAGCGGCTCGTTTACACCGAGTTGGCCGGGGGTTCGAATCCCTCAGCGTGCAGGCTGGAATCCCCGCTCATGATCCGCACCCTCTTCACGATGATCCTGGCCTGCTCGTTTTGGCCGGGACCGGCTGGCGCAGAAGCCCCGCAGCAGACCGGACCACACACCGTTGTGGTCATCCCGATTGAAGGCCCGATTTCGCGGGCCACCACTTACACCGTCCGCCGTGCGGTCAAACAGGCCATCGACGAAAAGGCCTCCGCCCTCATCCTCCGCATGGACACGCCCGGAGGAGAAGCGGCCGCGACTATGGAAATGATGGACATCCTGGCCAAATTCGAACCCCAGGCCGGCACCTACACGCTGGTCGAAAAAGAAGCCTATTCCGCCGGCGCCTTCCTCGCCGCTGCCACCCGCCACATCTACATGCAGCCCGGTTCCGTGATCGGTGCCGCCACCCCCGTCGTGATGGGCCAGGGCGGCGTCGAGGAATTGCCTCCCAAAATGGTCAGCGCCATGGCCGCAAAAATCCGCGCCGCCGCCCAGCGCCACGGGCATGACACCGATGTCTTCGACGCCATGGTCAACAAGCAGACCGGCTTGATCAAAGACGGCCAGGTCCTGGTCAACCAGGGCGACATCCTCACCCTTACCGACCTGGAAGCTTCCGCGGCCTACGGCAGCCCGCCCCGGCCCCTCCTTTCCGCGGGCACCGTCGAATCCCTCGATGCCCTGGTTTCGAAAATCGCCGGTCCTGAAGCCGTCGTGAAGGCGGTGGAACCCACCGGCCTGGAGCGGGTCTCCGGTTTCATCGTCATGCTCTCCCCCCTGCTCCTCTCCGCGGCCCTGCTGTGTGGCTACATCGAATTCAAAACGCCCGGCTTCGGTGTCTTCGGCATCCTCGCTGTCATTCTTGCGCTCATCTTTTTCTTCGGACACACCATTGCCGGCCTCTCCGGCCATGAACACATGGTGATCTTTCTCATCGGTGTCGTCCTCATCGCCGTGGAGCTATTCCTTTTCCCCGGCTTCATCCTCCCCGGCCTTCTCGGCGTCGTTCTCGTGGTCTTCGCCCTGCTCAAAGCCATGGTGGACCGCTACCCCAGCGATCCGGTCATTCCCACACTGCCGATGCTCCAGCTTCCCCTCACCAACTTGGCCCTGGCCCTGGGCCTGACCGTCGCCGCCACCCTGGTGCTGGCCCGCTTCCTCCCCCGCTCCCCCCTGGCTGGTGCCCTGGTCCTCGATGCGGTCAACCCGGTGGACCTGCCCATTCCCGCCACCGCCCCCTCTCCCGGCACCACCGGACGCGCCCTCTCCGTCCTCCGTCCCAGCGGCACCGCCGATTTCGGCGGCGGCCCCGTTGAAGTCACCGCCGACGGCGATTTCATCCAGCCCGGCACCGCAGTGCGCCTCCTCCGGGTCGAAGGCAACCGCATCGTCGTGGAGGCCGCATGAGCCTGATCGCCGCCCTCATCGCCGCGGGATTCGCCCTGCTTTTGGTGGAAATTTTCCTCCCCGGCCTCATCGCGGGCGCCCTTGGTGTCCTGATCCTCCTTGGTGCCCTGTTCCTCGCCGGAACCCGCTTCGGCACCGAAGGCGTCCTCTGGACCCTCGGTGTGGAGATTGCACTCGGCTCCCTCCTCTTCGCCCTCTGGATGAAATACTTCCCCGGCTCCCGCCTCGGCGCCCGGTTCAGCCTGCCCGAGGCGGAGGTCCAGGAATCCAGCACCGCCGCCGCCGCGGCCATCACACCCGGCCAGACTGGCGTCACCCTCACCCCCCTCCGGCCCTCCGGCACCGCCCGCATTGAGGGACGGCGCGTCGATGTCATCACCGAGGCCACTCACCTGGAAGCCGGAACCCAGGTCACCGTTGTCAAAGTGGCCGGTCCCGCTATCGTAGTGCGAGCCATCCAGCCTTCCCCCACAACCCCAACCTGATCCAACCCCCCAATCACTCCCATGAGCACATTCATCATCCTCGCCCTCATCGTCGCCGGCGTCGTCGGCCTCGTCCTCCTCCTCATCCTCTTCAACTACTTCGCCCTCTGGCTGCGGGCCTGGACCTCCGGCGCCCCGGTTCCGATCATGACCCTGGTGGCCATGCGCTTCCGCAGCATCCCCGGCTCCCTCATCGTCAACGCCCGCATCACCGCCGTCCGTGCCGGCATCAACCTCTCCACCCAGCAGCTCGAAACCCACCACCTCGCCGGTGGCAACATCAACGAAGTCGTCCGCGCCCTCATCGCCGCCGACAAAGCCGGCTTGAGCCTCGACTTCAACCGCGCCTGCGCCATCGACCTCGCCACCACCGGCGCCGGCAAGACCGTCTATGAGGCCGTCCGCACCAGCGTCAACCCCAAGGTCATCGACTGCCCCAACCCCGCCACCGGCAAGCAGACCATCGACGCCGTGGCCAAAGACGGCATCGGCGTCCGCGTCAAAGCCCGCGTCACCGTCCGCACCGCCCTCGACCGCTTCGTCGGCGGCGCCATGGAGGAAACCATCGTCGCCCGCGTCGGTGAAGGCATCGTCACCACCATCGGCTCCGCCGAAACCTACAAAGACGTGCTCGAAAACCCCGACCGCATCTCCAAAAACGTCCTCGCCCGCGGCCTCGATGCCGGCACCGCCTTCGAAATCCTCTCCATCGACATCGCCGACGTGGACGTGGGTGACAACATCGGCGCCAAACTCCAGGCCGAGCAGGCCGAGGCCGACAAACGCGTCGCCCAGGCCAAGGCCGAAGTCCGCCGCGCCGCCGCCGTCGCCGTCGAGCAGGAAATGACCGCCCGCGTCGCCGAGATGCGCGCCAAAGTCGTCGAAGCCGAAGCCCAAGTCCCCCTGGCCATGGCCGAAGCCTTCCGTTCCGGCAACCTCGGCATCCTCGACTACATGAAATTCCGCAACATCAGCGCCGATACCGAGATGCGCAGCAGCATCGCCAAAGACACGCCGAAAAACTGATCCCTCCCCCGCACCTTCCCCCAAGGGGTTAGACCCATGCCCATCCACCTACCATTGGCCGCCGACGTCGGGGACCTGATCTTCATGCTCATCGTCCTCGGCGGCGGCCTCATCCAATGGCTGGCCAGCCGGAACAAAAAACCGGAACAGCAGGACTCCGCGCCCTACGAAGACCCCTTCCCCCGGGACGAGGCGCCCACCCGCCGCGAAGGAGCCGGCGAAACCGAACCCACCTGGGATGAACTCATGGAGGCCCTGGGCCAAAAGCCCGGCGAAGTCCGGCCCGCCCAGGTCGAGCCACCGCCCGTTCCCGTGGCCCCGCTCCCGCCGTCTGTTCCACGCAGCGTGCCACCGCCTGTTCCCGTTACTTTCCAGCCCGCCGAACCCGCCCCGCTCTCCGACCATGTCCGCACCTTGCTAGCGGCCATGGAAGCAAAGAAAGAGGAGGCCTCGGCATCCGCCTACGAGATTTCCGCGCCCGCCTCCGCCACCCAGATGGCCTCCCAGCCCCGCCGGCAGCACAACCTGGCCGCTCTGCTGCGCAACCGCACCGAACTGCGCCGCGCCGTCATCCTCCAGGAAATCCTCCAGCCCCCCCTCGCCCTCCGCTGATTTCCGCCCCCGCGCAACTTATCCCGCCCCTCCGGGTTGAATTTCGCATGCGCACACTTCTCCTCCTCCTCGCCGCCGCTCTGCTGGCCGCCCCCCTCCCCGCCGCCGACATCCCCTACGGCGAAATCCGCGTCAACCCGGAGAAATTCAAAAACGATGCCGTCTCCTACCAAAACCGCTACGTGGGCCACCTCCCCAACGTCCCTCCCTACATGGCCGCCTCCGGCTTCGATGCCGAAAAATACCACGTCTTCGCCGTCGGCAGCATCCACCTCCCCGTCCTCGGGCGCAAATCCCCCGGTCTCGACAGCACCCTGGCCGGACTCAAGCCCGGCGACCTCGTCCGCGTCTCCGGCAAAGTGAAAGAATTCCGTCAAACCCCGGGCCACAAATTCCATTCCCCCTACTACCTGGAACTGGGAGAAATCGTCTTTGTCGAAAGCCGCCCCGAAACCCCCGGCCAGCCTCCCCTCCGCCCCCGCCTGCAGCGGGAATAGCACCGTCCCCTATCACCCCTCCCGCAGGTCATTCCGCCGCCACGGCCTGGGAAAACTTCACCCGGCGCAGCCCGCTGGCACACGGGTCCACCGCCTGGATCACCACGCCCTCCACCGTGATCTCCTCGCCCTGGCGCGGCTTGCCGCCCCAGTGGCGCAGGCACCACTGCTCCACCGTCTCCCGCTGGCGTCCATGGCTCTCGAACCGCCAGCCCATCTCGATCTCCAAATCCCGCATCGGCGTGTCCGCATCCACCACCACCGAATGTTCTGAACGCTGGTAATACGGGCCTTTCTCGATGTCCAGTTCATCCCGGATGTCCCCGACCAATTCTTCCAGCACATCCTCGAAGGAAACCACGCCGGTCATCCGGCCCGCCTCATCCAGCACGATCGCCAGGTGGTTGCGGGACTTGCGGAACAGCTCCAGCATCGCCGGCAGCGTGGTCTTTTCCGTGAAGCTGAGCACCGGATGAAGAATCGCCCGCAGGTCGGTGTGCTCTCCCAGCACCTGATGCTGCCAGAGCATCTCCTTGGCCAGGATCACCCCCAGGACTTCATCCTCGGAAGAACCACAATAGGGGAAGCGGCTGAACCCGGCCTTCTGCGCCACCGCCATATTGTCCGCCAGTGGACGGTCCCGCCACAAGGACACCACCTGCGCCCGGGGAATCATAATCTGCTCCGCCGTGGTCTCTTTCAGCCGCATCGCCGTGCGCATCAGCTTGGTGATCAGCCGGTCGGAAGGCCGCACGTGCGTCGAGTGCATCAGCACCACATCCAGCTCCTCAAAGCTGAAGTCGTGGTCCTCGCTCGCCGGCGCGATGCCGATGCACCGCAGCAGCACATTGGCCGCCCCGTTCATCACCCAGATGAAGGGATAGAACACGTAATAAAACACCACCAGCAGCGGTGAGAGCCAGAGCGTCACCGGCTTGGGCTTCTGGATCGCCAGCGACTTGGGCGCCAGCTCCCCCAGCACGATGTGCAGGAAGCTGATGAATGCGAAGGCCAGGGCAAAACTCAGGGAATGGACGGCAAATTCACTCTGGATTCCCACCCAGCCCAGCAAGGCCTGGACCCACTCCACCACGTAAGGCTTGCCATACGCCCCCAGACCGATGCTGGTCAGCGTGATGCCCAGCTGCGTGGCCGCCAGATAGGCATCCAGATGCTGCGTCACGTTCAGTGCGATCGGCACCCGCCAGTCCCCGGACTTGAGCATCGGGCGCAGCTGGCTGCTGCGCACTTTGACGATGGCAAACTCGGAGGCGACAAAAAACCCGTTGCCCAGGACCAGAAAGAGGATGAGAAAGACCTGCCAGGAAAAAATAAGTAGGCTTTCCACGGATTCATCCCATGCAAGCACGGATCATTCCCGGCATCGAACTCAAAAATGCCGGGAGGCCAGCCTTGCGGTTAAAATCCGCGGCAGGGCACAACCGCCGGGCGCGCCCTGCCTCCCTGCCCTCCATCCCCTTCGTGTTCTTGGCGTCCTTCGTGTTTCAAATGCCTTTTTTTCGGCCTATCCCACAATCGCGCCATGAAGGGCCAGGTTCTCGTAAATCCGGCGGGTGGCGGCGGATTTGTTGAGCGTGTAGAAATGAATCCCCCGCACGCCGCCATCGATCAAGCCGCGCACCTGCTCGGTGGCCCAATGCACGCCGATGCGGGCCACTTCCGCATCATCCCGCGCGCGCGACACCGCCCGCAGCAGCCCGGCGGGAATGCGCGCCCCGGCCGCCATCGCCGCCATCCGCACCATCCCGGACCGCGTCGTCACCGGCATGATGCCCGCCACCACCGGCACGTGGATTCCCGCCAGCTGGCAGCGCTCGCAGAAATCGAAAAAATCCCGGTTGTCAAAAAAGAGCTGGGTCACGATGTAATCCGCTCCCGCCTCGACCTTGGCTTTGAGGTAGTCCATCTCCTGCAGCCGGTTCGGCGTCCCCGGATGCCCCTCCGGGAAACCTGCCACCGCCACTCCAAAATGCGGATGCCGCCGCTTGATGAACGCCACCAGGTCCGCGGCATAGGGAAACCCATCCGGAGCGCTTGCCCAGGGCTGGCCTTTGGGCGGGTCTCCCCGGAGGGCCAGGATGTTGTGCACGCCTGCGGCATCGTAGCGGTCGAGAATCGCGGCGATTTCCTCCCGCCCGGAATTCACACAGGTCAAATGGGAGACCACCGTGATGCCCGTCTCCCGCTGGATGCGCACCACCAGATCGTGGGTGCGGTCGCGCGTGCTGCCGCCCGCCCCATAGGTCACACTGACATAGGAGGGCTCCAGCGCCCGCAATTCCGCGATCTGCTGGAAAAGCACTTCCCATTCCGGCTCCGCCTTGGGTGGAAAAAATTCAAAACTGAACGCCGTGCGCGCCCCGGCCAGGATGTCTTTGACGAGCATCTCCCGAAGCTAAGCGACCCCGCCGTCCCAGGCAACCGTCTTGCACTGCCCGACGCCGGGGGCATTGGGGGCATTTCAAGCCAGCAGCGCGCGCGGGGCCAGGGCCAGCATCTCCCACTTGGAGATTTTGGGACGGCGGGAAAGGGTGTCGTAGTCCTGGGCGCGGATTTTTTTCAGGACCGTGGTGCCACCCAGCCAGGTCAGCCGGATTTCCCAGCGCAGAAGGCCGTGCAAATGGCGCGGCAGGGAGGCCCCGCGGTCGAAGAGGTCCTGCGCCCGGTCCACTTCATGGCGCAGGAGCGCACGGAAGTTGGCGTCGGCCCGGCCGGCGAAGAGCTGGGCCTCGCTCACGCCGAATCGGTCCCGGGCATCCTGGGGCAGATAGATACGGTCCTTGCCCAGATCGACGGAGACATCCTGCCAGAAATTGGCCAGTTGCAGGGCCGTGCAGATGGAATCGGATAGGGCCTGGAGTTCCGGCTCGCGGTGGCCGTGCAGGTAAAGAACCAGGCGCCCGATGGGATTGGCGCTGCGGCGGCAATAGTCCAACACCTCGGGAAAGTCCAGGTAGCGGCGCTTGGTGATGTCCTGGGTGAAGGCGGAAAGCAGGTCGTAAAAGAGCGAGGGCGGCAAATCGATCTTTTTCACCGTGTCCCCCAGTGCGGTGAATATCCAGGCATGGCGCGGGTCAAGCGGGCCGCCCTGGAACATGGCATCCAGCTGGCCGCGGAAGGCTTCCATTTGCTCCAGGCGTGCGGTTTCCGAGGGCACGGGGCCAGCAGGACGCGGCAGGCGTGGATCGGCGTAGCCTTCATCGGCTATGTCATCCGCGGTGCGGGCGAACGCATAGACCGCATGGACATGGGGGCGGATGGCCGCGGGAACAAGGCGCCCGACCGGAAAGTTCTCGTAATGGCTCTGGGCCAGGGCCGTGCATTGGGCGTAGGCATCGGCAAGATTCATCGGGAGCCGAGGGTAAAGGGACGCAGCGGAAACGGCCAAGTGAATAGTGGGCGGTGCCGGAAATCAAAACGGCAGGCGGGCCAGCGCCTCGGCCACTCCGGCGCCGGCGGAGCGGGAGGCGACCACGCCTCCCTCACATTTCACTTGCTCGCACACTTCCGGCAGCGCGTTGGCCGGGCAGATGAGGTGGTGGGCGTAGCGGCGCCGGAGCATGGGCAGGTCATTGAGGTTGTCGCCGGCGGCTATGGTGTGCTCCGGGCCGATCCCGCTCTCGGCCTGGATCAGGGCCAGGCAGCTGCCCTTGTGGTAATCCATGTGGGCGAAGCGGAAGTAAACCGTGTTGCGCACCGCCTGCAGGTCGGGGAATGCCGCGTAGAGCGGCTGCAGGGCCCGGTCCACCTCGGCCGCCTGGGCCTCGCTGGCGGCGATCAAGCCCAGGGGCGACCCCACATCACGGATGATTTGCAGGCCGTCGAAGCGGGCCAGATCGCGCCGCATCGTCTCCAGCATCCCGTCAGCGCGGGTGAAAAGGTCGGCATGGACATCCAGGCAGCGCCGGTTCCAATCCTGGTGGGGCTGGAGCGCTCCGGTGGCGTCGAGCCGGTGGACCTCGCGCTCAATCAAAACCACCCAGTCCGGCAGGCAGCGGGCCTGGCGGCGCTCAAGTTCCGACCGGAGGCTGTCCCAATCCCGCCCGGTGTTGATGACCCAGACAACGGGACGGCGCGCGCGGGCGGCTTCCAGCCAGTCGAAAAACTCCGGCGCCATCGGCGGCGGCAGGTCATGGTCCAGGATGGTGCCGTCGAAGTCGGTGGAGAGAAGGAGGGGGGAATCTGGTGCGGTCATGATGGGGGATCGGTGCGGACACGCGCAAATCACTCAGTGGCCCATCCGGACGATCGCGGCGAATTCCGCCGGGGCCAGGGGCAGGACGGAGAGGCGGGATTGTTTGAGGAGGGCGATGTTTTTCAGTGCGGGGGTGGCTTTGATTTGTTCCAGGCTGACCGGCGTGGTGAAAGGCCGGACGGCTTTCAAGTCCACCACCGACCAGTCGCCCTCCTCTGCGGTGGGATCGCAGTAGGCCTCACGGACCACTTCACAAAGGCCGACGACGGCTTTGCCCTCGACGCTGTGGTAGTAGAGCACGGCATCGCCTTTCTTCATGGCGCGGAGGTTGTTGCGGGCCTGGTAGTTGCGGACGCCGTCCCAACGCGTGGTTTCATCCTTCTGAAGCTGGGAAAAGGGGTATTTGGAGGGTTCCTGTTTGACGAGCCAATGCTGGGGCATGGGCGGAAGGTAGCGCGGAATGGGGACTTGGAAACTCCGAACAATCTGCTTGCCGCGGTGGACGGTTCCCGTAGCTTCTCAAACCTTATGTCCACCCACAAAAGCCTCCGCGGTTCCAGCGCCATTGTGACCAAGCGCAATGTGCTCAAGCGCTTCGAACGCGTCGATCTGATGAAAAAGCGCGGCCAGTGGAAGCCGGAAAACAAAGTCACCGGCCTTCCCAAGACCAAGCCGCCCGAATGATCCCCCGCCCCGCAGCCGCGGGATGGAGTGATCTCGCCTGAGGTGTGCCCATGAGCGGCCAGCCCCTCCGCCTCAACCGTTATCTGGCCTCCGCCGGCCATGGATCACGCCGCAAGTGTGATGACTTGATCCGCTCGGGACGGGTGACGGTCAACGGGGGCATCGTCACCGATCTGGCCACGCGGGTCGGCTCCGCGGACGCCGTGGCCGTGGACGGCCTGGCCTGCCGCACCCCGGAGCGCATCGCGCTGATGCTGCACAAGCCCAAAGGCGTGATTTGTTCGAAGGTGGATTTGTCCGACCGGCCCACCGTGTTCCAGCTGCTGCCCGCCGGGCTGCCCCAGCTGTTTTACGTCGGGCGGCTGGACGTGGACAGCGAGGGCCTGCTGCTGATGACCAACGACGGTGACCTGGCCGAGCGCATCAGCCACCCGCGCAACAAGCTGCCCAAGGTTTATGAAGTGCTGCTGGACCGCCCCTTCGACCTCAAGCTGCGGGCCGCGCTGCTGCGGGGGGTGGAGACGGAATTCGGATTCGGGCGGATGGAAGCGGTGGACCTGCTTCCCGGGCCGCGGGTTAGGGTCGTCTTGAGCCAGGGGCTCAAGCGCCAGGTGCGCCTGATGTTCCGCAAGGTGGGCTTCAAAGTGGCCGGCCTGCGCCGCACGCAGATCGGCGGACTGAAGCTGGGCGCGCTCAAGCCCGGGCAATGGAAAATGCTGGAGGCGCGCGATCTGCGGGCACTGGACGCCATGGACCTGGGGGCCGTGGTGGCGGACCGTCCCGAGGCGCCCGCTGCCTCCGCACCCCGCCGCGCGGCTTTTGGGCGCAAGAAATCACTCAAATCCCGCCACACCGATCTGGAACAGGCCGGACGCCGCGGACGGGGCCTGCTGCGGCCCAAGGCGCGCTCCACCGGAGCCAAACCCGGCCGCCGTTTCCGTCCCGGGGCCTGAAATCAGTTCAGGCTGATCCAGGCTTTCAGCCCGGGCTTGTCCTTGGACTTGTAGCGCTTGACAATGCGGACAGCGCCGGAGGCATCCCGCACTTTGAAGCAGCCGTTGAAGGTGTAGCCCAGGACTTCCTGCACCCAGGTCATCTTTTCCGGCACCGCGCCATGCAGCACGGGCACATAGACCTGGTCGGTCTCCTGCGGCGTTTCCAAAAGCTGGGTATCGGCGAAATTCATGCCTATGACTTAGCAGGGTTTGTACCAGGGCCAAGCCCCGCCACCTGGGAGCCGTCCCATTTTTCACATAAAAACACGGGAAAAGCCTGGCCGCCAGGCACTTGCAGGCCGTGCAACAAAATGGTGGATCACTATCACCCGCATCACCGGTTAGGCGGAAAACCCCGCCCGGTGGCGTTTTTTGACCAGGTCTCCGGCTCCGGGGGCCCGCTCAGATGTGCTTGGAGTCGGCCTCGTTTTTGGCCGTGTAGCCGCTGTCCTGGCGCTGGTGGTTGACCTGGTTCTTTTTGACGTAGGCTTGATAGACATCGTCCGGACTCATGCCCAGGACCTGGGCAATGGAAATGAGGAAGTGGAAGAGGTCCACCACTTCCACCCGGGCGTTCTGGACATCGAAAGTCTGGTATTTGGCCCACCATTTCCAAGGCACGGAATCGACCAGTTCGGCGATCTCCTGGGTCATGGCCCGGGTGTAGTTGAGGACCCACTTCACCCGCTCCTCCTCGGTGAGGGCGCCGGCATTCATGCCGATGCGCTGGTTGAGCTGGTCCTGGAGGCGGAAGATTTCTTCAAGCTTGTCGGGGGTCATGGGCGAGTTGTAGCAAAGGCGAAGGTTGGCTGACAAATGGCAAATCCAAGCCCCGGCTTCCCCGGATGTAATTGAGTTTGGCAGCAACCGACTGGCTTCCGAGGCAGGCCAGATGCCGGCACTCAGGCCCTGTCAACCCAGCCTGGGGAAAGCTCCGAGGGCATTGGCGAGCTGTCCCCGTTGTGTGCCACCCCCGCGCTTGGCCACTGAAATTTGAGGTTTGTCACCCTGGCCGGGGCGTCTAGCGTGCAGGCTGAACTTATGGAAAACGTCGTCATCATCGGCTCCGGCTGCGCGGGCTGGACCGCGGCTGTTTATGCCGCCCGCGCCCAGCTCAATCCCCTGCTCATCACCGGGGTCCAGCCCGGCGGCCTGCTGACCACCACGACCGTGGTCGAAAATTTTCCCGGTTTCAGCAAGGGAATCGACGGCAACCAGCTGATGGTGGAAATGCAGGAGCAGGCCACACGCTTCGGCACGCGGGTCCAGTATATGAGCACGGTGGAATCCGTGGACCTCTCCCGCCGCCCCTTCACCTTGGTGGTCGATGGCAAGCCGGTCGAAACCAAATCCATCATCATTGCCACCGGCGCGGGCCACAAGCACCTGGGCGTGCCCGGTGAACATGAGCTGGAAAACAAAGGCGTGACCTACTGCGCCACCTGCGATGGGGCCCTGCCCATGTTCCGCAACCAGCCCTTGGTGGTGGTGGGCGGAGGAGACTCCGCTTGTGAGGAAGCGGCCTATCTCACCCGCTTCGGCTCCATTGTTTACCTGATCCACCGCCGGGACTCCCTGCGCGCCTCGAAGATCATGGCCGAGCGCACTTTGGCCAATCCGAAAATCCGTCCCATCTGGGACACGGTGGTGGAAGGGGTGCTGGACCCCGCCCAGGACAAAGTCACCGGGGTCAAGCTCAAGAACCTCAAAACCGGGGAACACACGGTCCTGGATTGCGCCGGAGTTTTCGTGGCCATCGGCCATACGCCGAACACCCGGATTTTCCAAGGGCAGCTGGAACTGGATGAGGTCGGCTATGTCAAACTGCAGGGGGGAAGCCGCACGAGCGTAGAGGGCGTCTTCGTCGGCGGGGATTGCGCGGACTCGGTCTATCGCCAGGCCATCACTGCATCCGGCATGGGCTGCATGGCCGCGATTGACTGCGAGCGCTGGCTGGCCGCGCAGGGAAGCTGAAGCACCCGGCTCCTGTCCGCGCCGGTCAAGGCGCAGGTGGAGCGGAGGGCGCGGACTCGGCCTCCGGAAGCGTGCGGAGCATGCGGGCGGCCTCCGAGGCAAAAGCGCTGCCCCGGTCATCGCCGATAAATTCGGAAAGAATCTGCCGGGCGGCAGTGGCTTTGCCCTCGGCCACCAGCAGGCGGGCGCGGCCCACTGCGGCGGCTCCGGCAAAAGGATGCGCCGGCTCGGCCGCGGCGATGGCTTCAAAGGCGCTGCGGGCTTCTTCCGTTTTTCCCTGGGCTTCCCAAAGCAGGGCCCGGGACAGCTCCGTGGCTGGCGCCAGTGGGTGGCTGGGATGCCGGCTCAGGAATTGTTCGGTCCATGTCATGGCCTCATCCAAAGCATTCCGCTCCCGCGCTTCCTGGGCCAGCTGGAGCAGGGCCAGCGGGGCGGAGGAGGTTCCGGAAAAGCCCTCAGCCACCTGCTTCCAATCCTCCGGCTTGGTGGCTTCAGCAAACCGCTTTGAGGCCTCCGCGTCCTGCGCCGCCCGCTGCTGCCACCACCAGCCGGCTCCGATTCCCGCCAGCAGCAGCAGGACCACCGCGGCCAGGACTGCCTTGCGGTTGGCCTCCAGCCAGGAGGCCGGGCCTTCAACGATGCGGGGTTCATCCAGGGAAAATCGCGTGTCTTCAGACATGGGGCAAAATGCTGCGCCAGGCTCCCGCGGCGGGCAAGATTTGGTTTTTGTCATTTTCCTCCTGCCCCTTTACCATCCGCGGATGTCAAAAAACCAGTTCTGGATTCTCAACGGCCTGGCTGTGCTCCTGGTCATGCTCCTCGGGCTCAAAATGGCCCTCGCCCTGGACAACGGCGCCCGGCAGGCCGCCCTGGCCCAGGGCCAGACCGCGATCGCCCAAGCCCAGCGCACCGAGCCGCTGATGCGGGAAATTTCCTTCCGCCTGGCCCAGGCCTCATTGCGCGAGCCCCAGCTGGCCGATTTGCTCAAGCAGCACGGCATCCGCGTCACCCCCGCCCAGTCCCAAATCGCCAACCCCTGACCCCTCATGGACACCAAAACTTACTCCGCCTTTCCTGCCGTCACCGCGGTCCTGGTGGCCTTTGTTCTTTCTTTTTCCGTCGAGGTCTATGCCGGGCTCCGGCTCCGCTCCCAACTCAAAGCCCAGCAGGGCGCACTGGCCCGCATCCTGCCGGAAGCCCAGCGCATGAACACCACCATGCTCAACCTCAGCCGCGATCTCATCGCCCTCGCCTCCACCAGCCCGGGGGCGAAGAAAATCGTCGATGACTTCAAAATCCAGGCCGTCTCCAAACCCGCCCCGGAAGCGGCCAAATAAGCGCCAGCCCGCCTGCTTTGACTCATCCGGCACGCCGCTCTCTGCTGACCCGGCGCCGTTTTCTCGGCACCCTGGGCCTCACCCTCGGGGGCGGATTGGCCGCCGGATGGAGCCGCTGGATCGAGCCCCAGTGGCTGGAAACCACCCACTGGGAAATCCCGTTCTTCGGCCCAGCCGGCGGACCCAGCCTGCGCCTGCTCCATCTCTCCGACCTTCACCACTCCACCGTCGTCCCACTCGATTTCATCGAGCGTGCCTTTGAACTCGGCCTGAAGCACCGCCCCCACCTCGTCGTGCTCACCGGTGACTTCATCACCGGATCCACCCTCCTGGACCCGGGCGGCTACCAGCGCGTTCTGCGCGGCCTGGCCCGCCGGGCCGCCTGCGTGGCCGTGCTGGGCAACCACGATGGAGGCATCGACACCAGCCGTCCCGGCTCCCGGCCCGACCACCGGGCCGTGCGCCAGCTTCTCCATTCCGCCGGCATCCCCGTCCTCTACAACGAAACCCTCACCTGGGTGCACGGGTCCCGCCCGGTCGAAATCGTGGGCCTGGGGGACCTTTGGTCCGGCCAGTGCCATCCCGATGCGGCCTTTCCCACCGGGGACAATGGCTGGCCGCGCCTGGTCCTCTGCCACAACCCGGATGCCAAATCCCTGCTCCTGCCCTATCGCTGGAATGCCCTCCTCTGCGGCCACAGCCACGGCGGCCAGCTCCGCATCCCCTTCCTGGGCGCCCCACTGGCGCCTCTCCACGACAAGCGTTTCGCCGAGGGCCTCCATCCCTGGGAAGGCCGGTGGATTTACACCACCCGCGGCATCGGCAATCTCCACGGCATCCGCATCAACTGCCGCCCGGAAGTCAGCATCCTCGATTTGGTCTGAAAAACGTTGACGGCCGCCGCCCCCTTTGCCATCACGGAATGCTTATTCACAATTTGTTCACAATCGTTTGCGAACAAATGCAGCCAACCCCCCAACCCCAAACTCCCCAACCCCAAGCCTATGGCCCTCAATCGCGCCCAACTCGTCGAATCCATCCAGAAAGAACTCGGCAAAGACACCAGCAAAGCCGCCGCGGAACGCGCGCTCAACGCCGTGGTCAATGCCGTCAAAGCCGGCGTCAAAAAATCCAAAGCCGTGCAGTTGATCGGCTTCGGCACCTTCAAACAGGTCAACCGCAAAGCCCGCACCGGAGTCAATCCCAAGACCGGCGCCAAGATCAAGATCGCGGCCTCCAAGTCGGTCAAATTCGTCCCCGGCAGCGCCTTCAAAGCCAGCCTGTAACCCCGCGGAACACTTTCCCGCCTCTCCCCCACCCACCCCGCGCCGCACCCCGGCGCGGGGTATTTTTTTCTCCGCTTCAGCGATGGTAAACCACCACGCCGCCCGTTTCACAGGCCGCACCCCGGTGGATGCCCCGGTGGACGCGGTGCCCGTATCGGGGATAGGCCACCACCGGCGCAGGCCGGTAAACCACCACCGGCGCCGGAGAGTAATAACGGACCGGACGGTGATAGACCACCCGGGGCGGACACAGCACCGGAGCAGGCGCCACCACCACCGGGGGCGGGCAGTAACCATAGTGGCTGCCGTGGCCGTAATGGCCGTAATGGCCTCCGCCGATGTTCACACTGACCTTTACACCCGCCTGGGCTTCTTGCCCGGCGGCCAGCACCACCACCGCGGCCAAAGCCGCACCGAGGATTATTTTTTTCATATGAGGAATCGCTCCTTTGCCAATCCGACGCCATGGCCTATGACTTGATTCAAATGCACTGCCGCATCACCGGGCCGGAAGGGGCCGCCACCCTGGACCCCGCCCGCCTCCGCCAGCGCAAACTCTTGAAGGTCATGGACTCGCGCACGCGCTCCCTGGTCGCCGCCGCCCAGGCCGCCGCCGATGCCGCCGGCCTGCCCTACCCGGCCGGCCCGCGCTGCGCCCTTTGCGTCGGCCTGGAGGCCTCCTCCCTCGGACAGGAAAGCTGGACCGGCACCGCCGCCGATCTGCCCCCGCTCTGGATGCTCACCTGGCTGCCCAACATGCCTGCCGCCCACCTCGCCCTCCAGCTCGGCGCCGGCGGCCCGGCCCACACTTTTTCTTGTTCCAGCGGTCAGTTATGGGACGAAGCCCTCACCCTTTCGCGGGAATGGCTGGAAGCGGGCGAGGCAGACCGTGTCCTGGCCGCCATCGCAGGCCGGGACGGCGTCCGCGCCGCCGTCATCTCACCCTCATGAATCCGGAGCCCTTCCAGCGCATCGCCATCACCGGCGCCGGCGGCACGCTCGGGCGGGCCCTGCTGGCCGCCGCCGCGGAAGCCGGCCTGTCCACCGCCGCACTTTACCGCTCCGGCCAGGCTCCCTCACCCTGCACCTGGGCGGCATCGGCCGATTTGGCCGACCCCGCCGCCGCTTCCGCCGTGGCCGCCCGAATGGAAGCAGAATGGGGCCCGCCCCACGCCCTGATCCATGCCGCCGGGGCGGGGCACGACCGCCTCTTCGCCCGTCTGGACCCTGCCGCCCAAGAAGCCCTGCTCGACGCCAACCTGCGCAGCGCCCTCCACATCATCCGCGCCACCGCCCCCCTCTTCCTTCGCCAGGGTTTCGGCAGCATCCTCCTCATCGGCTCCCTCGCCGCCCTCCGCCCCCGCCCCGGCCAGGCCGTTTATGCCGCCGCCAAAGGCGCCCTCGAATCCCTCACCCGCGCCCTGGCCCGGGAATTCGCCCCCAAAAACATCCGCGTCAATGCCGCCACTCCCGGGTTCCTGGATTCCCCCATGGTCCACCGCCTGGCCCCCTCCACCCGGTCCGCCCTCCTCGGCTCCATCCCCCTCGGACGCCTCGGCACAATGGACGAAACCGCCCGCGCCTGCCTATTTTTGGCCTCGCCCGCCGCCGCCTACCTCACCGGCCAGGTGCTGCGGATCGATGGCGGCGCCTCTTGTTAGCATTCACCATGAATACAGACGCAATTTTCCCCCGCCTTCTCCCCCAGCTGGCCGAAGCCCTCGGCCTCGCCCCGGAAGCCTGCCTGCCCCAGGCCCGCCTCACCAGCGACCTGGGGGCCGAATCCATCGACCTGGTTGACCTTACTTTCCGAATTGAAAAAACCTTCGGCATCACCATTCCCGAAGGACAGCTCTTTGAAGACACCGCCCGCCGCGGCCATGACCTCACGGTGGAAGAAGTGGCCGCCTTCATTGCCGCCCGATTGGAAGCCCGCCCGCATTGAACCCGCCGCGCATCGCCATCACCGGCCTGGGTGCCGTCACGGGCTTCGGCATCGGCACCCCGGCCCTCTGGGCCGGCCTTTCCACCGGCACCTCGGCCATCCGCCGTTTCGACCGGATTGACCCTGCCGGCCTGCCGGTCACCCTCGCCGCCCAAGCCCCCCTCTGGCTCCGCGACGCCCCGCCGGACGCACCCTCGCGTGCGGCGGCCCTGGCCTGGCTGGCCGCACGGGAGGCACTGGCCCAGGCGGGTTCTCCGCCCACAGCCCCCATGGCACTGGCCGCCGCCATCGGCTGGCCGGGCGGCTCCGCCCCGCCCCCTGAACCCACCGCCCTGGACGCGCCCGCCCGGTGGCTGGCCCGCCTCCTCGGCCTGGAAGGCCCCGTGCGCGTCTGCCTCTCCGCCTGTGCCGCATCCACCCAGGCCCTCGGTGATGCCGCCCGCTGGATCCGCTCCGGCCGTGCGCGCCAGTGCCTGGTGGTGGGTGGGGACACCCGCCTCCACCCGGCCGGCATCCTCGGCTACGCCCGGCTGGGCGCGCTGGAAACACGGCACCACAGCCGCCCCACGGCCGCCAGCCGGCCTTACGACCGCTCCCGGGGTGGATTCGTCATCGGCGAGGGAGCCGGCGCCCTGCTCCTGGAAGAAGCCTCCCACGCCCGGGAACGCGGCGCGCGCATCCTGGCCTGGCTGCGCGGCCACGCCGCCACCAATGATGCCTTCCGCCTGACGGATCCCGACCCCGCCGGCACCGCCACCGCCCGCGCCATCACCCTCGCCCTCCACGATGCGCGCCTGGCCCCGGAAGCTGTGGACTGCCTCAACCTCCACGGCACCGGCACCCCTGCCAACGACCAGGCGGAGGCGGCCGCCCTCCGCCTCGCCTTCGGCCCCTCCCTTTCCCGCATCCCGGCCGGCTCGCTCAAATCCATGATCGGCCACCTCGCCATGGCTGCCGGCGCCGTGGAATCCGCCGCCACGGTTCTCACCCTCCAAAACCGCCTCCTCCCCCCCAACTTGAATCTCGAGGACCTGGACCCCGCCTGCGCCGGACCCGATTACGTCGGGAGCCGCGCACGCCCGGCTGCCATCCGCTATGCCTTGAAAACCTCCCAGGGCTTTGGCGGCCAGAACGCTGCGGCTGTTTTTGAGGCGGCCACGGAGTAACCCGCGCGGGTGTAATTGAGTTGGGCAGCACTGGACCTCCTTGGGGGGATGAACAGACGCTGGCATATTTGGCCTTACCGACCAAGCCGGGGACAGTTTACCCGCCTGAGGCGGGTAAACTGTCCCCTTTGTGGGCCTGCAGCTGCTGCCAAACTTGATTACTCCCAGCCCGCGCGGGCGCCTCAAGTCCCGGTTGGCAGATTCCCGCGGCCATGCTTCCATTGCCGTTTCCACGCATGCAAGAACCTCCTGCCAAACGCTCACCCTGGGGCTTGGTCCTGCGGCTCGCCGTCACTGCACTCGGCCTGGGCTACCTTTGTTTTTTCAAAGAATGGGACGCCATCCTCTCGGCCGTCCAGGGTGCCCGGCTGCACTGGCTGGCCGCGGCCTTCGCCTGCTACGGAGCCACCACCCTCCTGGGCATGGTGCGCTGGCAGGTCCTGCTCCATGCCAGCGGACTGCACTGGCCCGCCCGGCGCACCGCCCAGCTCACGCTCATCGGCCTCTTCGCCAACACCTTCATGCCCGGCGGCATGGGGGGCGATCTCTTCAAAGCGGTCCTTGCTTCCCGGGAAGCCCCCGGCCAAAAGACCACGCTCATCATGTCCATCGTCATGGAGCGCGTGCTCGGCTTTGTCGCCATGTTCCTCGTCTCCACCGCCCTCATCCTCACCCGCATCGGCCCGCTCACCGCCGAGCCGGTGACGCGCTGGGCCGTGGTGCTTTATTTCACCGTTTTTGCCCTGACCGTGGCGGCCCTGGCGCTGGGCGCACTGCCGGGCGCCGGACGGTTCATCCCCCTCTGGCAGCGGCTGCCGGTCCGGGAGACTCTGGCCGACGCCGGACGTGCCTATCAATTTTTTACCGGCCACCGCGGCTGCTTCTGGGGCGGCCTGGCCCTGTCCTGCCTGGCCCATTTTTCACTGCTGGGCGCCTGCTTTTGCGTCTCCCTGGCCCTGGGACTCGACCTGGATTTCTGGGACCTGAGCGCGGTCATGCCGCTCATCGCCCTGGTCGTCCTGGCCGTGCCTTCCATGGGCGGCCTCGGTGTGCGCGAGCTGGCCTTCCAGCATTTCCTGACTTACGCGGCCATCACCAAGGAAACCTCCATCGCCCTGTCCCTGGTCTTCTTCGCCGTCACCCTCGGCTGGGGCGCCCTCGGCGGCCTGGTTTGGCTCACCTACCGCTCCTCCCACCGAACCTAAACCACAACGATGCCGTTGGATTGCTTTCGAATGCCTTGGCGGCCCATCGTTTCCGCCTCGCGTTCTTCGCGCCCTTCGAGGTGAACTGGATGTATCCAGATCAGTTGCTCAGCTCCACTTTCCACTTGCCCACATCCAGGAAGTGGCTCCAGGAAGGATCCCGCTCCCGCGAAATGTGCACGCTGATGAACGGCCGCAGCTTCGGCTTCTTCGGCTTCTTCAACAAGGTCATCCCCGCCTCATGCGGCAGCCGGTTGCCCTTCTTGGTGTTGCAGCGGATGCAGGAAGTCGCCACATTTTCCCACGTGGTTTTGCCCCCGCGGTCCCGCGGCAGCACATGGTCGATGTTCAAAAGCGGGCGCTCCATCTGCTTGTGGCAGTATTGGCAGGTGTAATTGTCCCGCTCGAAGACGTTTTGCCGCGTCAGCTTCACTTCCTTCATCGGCAGGTGGTCGAACATCATCAGCACAATGATCTTGGGCACCCGGATGCGGAACTGCACCGTCTGCACCCACTCATCGTGCCCGTCGTGGGAACGGTTCGACCAATCGTGCCACTCTTCAAAGTCAAAGGTGTCAAAGGAATCCCCGGCGGTGTGCACCACATGCGCGTGGCCGAGGTAAAGCAGGCAGAAAGCGCGCTTGGCAGAACATGTGTTCACGGCTTGCCACAGCCGGTTGAGCACCAGGACAGGTTGCGCGAGCACTGATTCCATAATGGGCTCCGTGCCAGGGAACGCGCGCACTATAAGCAAACTTGCCCGCCACCGTCAACCTGCCCCGTGTGACGTCGCCATGGCAGCACCGCCCCCCCCACTCTCTTTCCTCCTGCAATTTCCCCTTGCCCCAGCCCTCGGTTTAATTGATAATTGATTCTCAAATTTATGAAGTCCTGGCCCGCTTTCTTGCTTGCTGCCGCCCTGCTCGGCCCGGCGTGCTCTCGGCCAACTGCCCCCACCCCCGCCTCCGGCCCTGCCCCACTTCGCGTGATGGCCTCCTTCCTGCCCATTTACGCCCACACCGCCCGAGTCGCCGGTGATGGCGCCCAGGTCAGCATGCTGCTCAGCGCGGACAGCGGCCCACACGACTACCAACTCAGCCCGGACGACGTCAAACGCCTGGCCCAGGCGGACCTCTTCATCATCAACGGCGCCGGCATCGAAGAATGGCTCGGCGAACTCATCCAGGCCGTCGGTTCCCAAAGCCTCCAGATCATCGATACCAGCAAAGGCACCGAACTGCGCCAGGGCGGACCGGCCCTGCCCCTCCCCGGTGCTCCAGAAAGCCACGACCACCACCACGGTCATGACCACGACCACGCCCACTGCCATGCCGGCGAGAATCCCCACATCTGGCTCGACCCCGTCATCGCCATCCACCAAGTCCAGGCCATTGAAGCCGCCCTCTCTGCCGCCGACCCCTCCCGCGCCGAAGCCTTCCGCGCCAACGCCGCCGCCTACATCGCGGAACTCCGCACCCTCGACCACGAATTCCGCACCGCGCTCGGCTCCCTCCCCAACAAAAACCTCCTGACCTTCCACGACGCCTTCCCCTACCTCGCCCGCCGCTACCAGCTCAACTACGTCGGCTTCGTCGAGGCCTTCCCGGAGAAAGACCCCTCGCCCCGCCATTTGAAATCCCTCATCGACGCCATCCGCAAGCACCACATCCGCGTCCTCTTCGCCGAGGCCGGATACTCGCCAAAACTTTTCACCGCCATTGCTGAACAAATCGGCGCCCGTGTGGCCGAACTCGATACCCTCGAAGTCGGCTCCCCGGACCCCCACGCCTACCTGGTCCGCATGCGGGCCAATTTGGCGGCATTGCAGCAGGCCTGGCAGCCATGATAAGCTTTTCCTCTGTGAACGAACCGGCCCCCGCCCCCATTCTCCACCTGCGCGATGCCGGCGTGCGCTACGGCGCGCAATGGGCGGTCCGCCACATCTCCCTGGCCGTCCATCGCGGGGAAATCCTTTCCCTCGTTGGCCCCAACGGCGCCGGCAAATCCACCCTCCTCCGCACCCTCCTCGGCCTCATCCCGCTCGATGAAGGCGCCCTCGATCTCCACACCAGCCACGGCCCCGCCTCCCTGGGCTACGTCCCCCAGAAGCTGGAAATCGACCGCACCGTCCCCCTGACCGTGATGGAAATGCTCACCCTGAACATGCCCCCGCGCCGCCTCTGGTGGGGCGGAGCCAATGCCTCCCAGCGCGCCCTCGGCCTCGATGCCCTCGCCCGCCTGGAAGCCGCCCACCTCGCCGCACGCCCCGTCGGCGCCCTCTCCGGTGGCGAATTCCAGCGCGTCATGATCGCCTACGCCCTCCTCCGCCGCCCGGAAATCCTCCTCCTGGACGAACCCCTCACCGGCGTGGACAAGCTCGGCGCCGAACTGCTCGAGGACCTCATCCTCAAACTCCGGGCCGACCACCACCTCACCGTCATCATGGTCTCCCATGACCTCCACCTCGTCAGCAACGTCTCCGACCGCGTCCTCTGCCTCAACCAAACCATGTGCGGCCTCGGCACCCCCCAGGAAGTCCTCCAGGAACACCTCCTTGACGAGGTTTACGGCTCCCGCCGCCAAGGGCACCGCCACTCCCACCGCCATGCGGCCTGAGCACCCCGCCCCCACTCCCTCCACTCTTCCCTCCACCCATGGCCGATTTCTGGAACTACGAATTCCTGCGCAACACCCTCCTCTCCGCCCTCATCCTCGGACCGGCCTGCGCCCTCCTCGGCGTCTTTGTCACCCTCCGCGGCATGGCTTTCTTCAGTGATGCCCTGGCCCACTCCGCCCTCACCGGCGTCGCCCTCGGCTTCCTCCTGGAAGAATGGCTCGACTGGCCCGTCCCCACCATGCTTGTCGTCCTCGTCTTCTGCTTCGCCCTCGCCACCGTCATGGCCTACTTCTTCGAGCGCACCCGCCTCAAGCCCGACACCATCATCGCCTTCAGCTTCACCGGCAGCGTCGCCCTCGGCGTCGTCGTCATCTCCGCCCTGGGCAAATACCGCCTCATCGACGGACTCCTCTTCGGCTCCATCTACGCCAACACCCGCGCCGACCTCATCCTCCAGGCCGTTTTCTGCCTGGGCCTCATCGCCTTCCTTCTCCTCAACGCCCGCACCTACGCCCTCACCATCCTCCAGCCGGAACTGGCCCGCGCCCAGGGCATCCGCCTTGAACGCATGAACTACTTCTTCGCCCTCGCCGTCGCCGCCACCGTCGCCGTGGGCATGAAAATGGTCGGCGCCCTCCTCCTCAGCGCCCTCATCGTCATCCCCCCCGCCGCCGCCAAGCTCATCTCCGGCAACTTCCGCGCCATGCTCTGCCTCGCCCCCGTCCTCGGCCTCACCGCCGCCGTCGCCGGCGTCGTCGGCTCCAACACCCTCGGCTCCCCCACCGGCCCCACCATCGTCCTCGCCAACGTCGCCATCCTCCTCGCCTGCATCCTCTTCTCCCTCACCCACCGCCCCCGGGCTACAGCTTGAAAGAAGTTAGAAGACAGAAGACAGAAGCAGGAACCGCAAACTGCAAACAAGAAACTTGAAACCCGAAACCCGAAACTCGAACCCCATGCCCATCCCCGTCACCATCCTCACCGGCTTCCTCGGCGCTGGCAAAACCACCCTCCTCAACCGCATCCTCACCGAACACCACGGCCAGCGCATCGCCGTCATCGAAAATGAATACGGCGAAATCGGCGTGGACCACGAACTCGTCATCAATACCGACGAGGAAATTTTCGAAATGAACAACGGCTGCATCTGCTGCACCGTCCGCGGCGACCTCATCCGCATCCTCCACGGCCTCCTCAAGCGCCGCGACAAATTCGACCGCGTCCTCATCGAGACCACCGGCCTCGCCGATCCCGGCCCCGTCGTCCAAACCTTCTTCATGGATGACGAAATGAAAGCCGCCTTCGCCGTCGATGCCGTCGTCACCCTCGTCGATGCCAAGCACGTCGGCCTCCACTGGGACGACAGCCGCGAGGTCAAAGAACAAATCGCCTTTGCCGACGTCCTCCTCCTCAACAAATGCGACCTCGCCACCCCGGACGAACTCGCACGCCTCGAGACCCGCATCCGCGGCATGAACGCCCTGGCCAAAATCCACCGCTGCACCAACGCCGATGTCCCCCTCGGCCGGGTCCTCGGCGTCCAGGGCTTCGACCTCAGCCGCATCCTCGAAATGGAACCCCACTTCCTCGATGACGGCCACGGCCACCACCACCACGACGATGACGGCCACGACCACTCCCACTGCGACCACGAGCACGGGCACTGCGAGCACGGCCATGCCCACGATCATGAACATGAACACAGCCATGCCCACGACCATGTCCATGACGAATCCGTCGTCTCCGTCGGCATCCAGGCCGAGGGCGAATGCAACGGCAAGAAACTCAACGAGTGGCTCGGGAAGCTCCTCCAGGAACAAGGCCAGAACATCTTCCGCATGAAGGGTGTATTCGCGGTCAAAGGCCAGCCCCAGCGCATCGTCTTCCAGGGCGTCCACATGCTCATGCAGGCCCAGCCCGACCGCGAGTGGAAGCCCGGGGAGAAGAAAAAGAACCTCCTCGTCTTCATCGGCCGCGAGCTCGACCGCAAGGCGCTCAACGAGGGCTTCAAGGCCTGCCTCTAACCGGGACTTCTGCAGTGACATTTCGCCTTTCGCATGCTCCATTCTGCATTTTAATGGCCCCGTGACCGCCCCCGTCAAAACCCGCCGCCTCGCCCCGCGCTGGAAAGCTGCCGCCGCCGATTACATCACCGCCCTGGCCTGGTCGCCGGATGGCCAACACCTGGCCGCCGCCACCGGCGCCGGAACGCTGGAAATCTTCCAGGCCGATGGCACCCCCGGCCCCAAGCGCCCCGCCCACTCCCTGGGCATCGAGTGCCTGGCCTGGACCCCCTCCGGCCTCTTCACCGGAGGCCAGGACAAGCGCCTCCGCTTCTGGGATGACAGCTCCCCCGCCCCCCGCGCGGAATACCTGGACGCCAAGTGCTGGGTCCACCGCCTCGCCTGGAGCGGCCATCCGGTCCAATCCGCCTCCGGCAGCCCCGCCCCCCTCCTGGCCGCAGCCTGCGGCAAATCCATTCTCCTCTGCGATGCCTCCGGCGCGGTCATCCGGAAAATCAGCGGTCCCGCCCGCACCATCGAGGATGCCTGCTGGTTTCCTAACGGAGACATCCTCCTCACCGCCGGCTACGGCGGCCTCCAAGCCTGGAACCCTGCCGACGGCAGCCACCTCCGCACCTACGAATGGCCCGCCGCCCTCTGGTCCTGCACTTGGAGCCCGGACGGGCGCTGGGTCACCGGTGGCAGCCAGGAAAACGCCGTCCACATCTGGGAAGCCCAAGACGGCGCCCACATGCACATGCCCGGCTTCGAGGGCAAAGTCCGCCACCAGGCCTGGAGCCCGGACTCCCGCTGGCTCGCCACCGCCGGCGGCATCGACGTCATCCTCTGGGACTGCTCCGGCAAAGGCCCCGAAGGCCGCCAGGGCAAACTCTGCGCCGCCCACGCCGAGCCGCTCGCCGCCCTCGCCTTCCACCCCCGCGCCAACCACCTCGCCACCGCCTGCTCCGGCGGCCGCCTCATCCTCTGGAATGCCGATGGCGAGGACGAAATCCTTGCCGCCGCCGTCTTCGACCAGCCCCTCACCGCCCTGGCCTGGTCCCCCGCCGATGACCGCCTCGCCGCCGCCACCGCCCAAGGCGCCCTCGCCGTATTTTAATCTTCTGCCTTCAGCCTCCGGGCGTGATTGAAAGTGGGTGCAGCGGACCGGATGGGGTAATCTCCCCCAAGCGACAGGAGTGCCGCTTCCACGCCAAGGCACCCCGCCGTTTTTTAATCTTCAGCTTTCAGCCCTCAGCCTTCCTCCTTCCCCCCCTCCCCCTGCTGGGCTAGACTTCCATTCCCATGCCCCGTCTCGCCCCGCGCGTCCGCCTCCTTCTCGCCGCCAACGGCCTCCTCGCCCTCGGCCTCGCCGTCCTCACCGGCTTCCTCGTCCACTACGCCGGATGGGCCATGGCCTTCGACCTCGACCAGGTCTCCCGCATGCCCGCCACCACGGTCATCTATGACCGCAACGGCTACGTCATCCAGCGCCTCTTCGAAGAACACCGCATCCTCGTCGCCGGCGAGGACATCGCCCCCATTCTCAAACAGGCCGTCATCGCCAAAGAAGACAAACGCTTCCGCTGGCACCCCGGCTTCGACCCCATTGCCATCCTCCGCTCCGCCTTCATCAACCTCGCCGGACGCAAAGTCACCACCGGCGCCAGCACCATCACCCAGCAGCTCGCCCGCAACTCCGCCGCCATGTTCGAGCGCACGCTCGACCGCAAGATCAAGGAAATCTTCCTCGCCCTCCGCATCGAGGCCGTTTTCTCCAAAGACGAAATCCTCACCTTCTACCTCAACCGCATCTTCCTCGGCGGCAACCTCCATGGCGTCGGCGCCGCCGCCGAGGCCTTCTTCGGCAAATCCCCCAAAGACCTCACCCTGGCCGAAAGCGCCCTCATGGCCGGCATCATCGCCGGCCCCAACTCCTTCTCCCCCTGGCGCAACCCCGCCAAGGCCCGCGAAGTCCGCGCCATCGTCCTCGACCGCATGGCCGAGGAAGGCTTCATCACCTCCTCCCAGGCCGCTGCCGCCAAAAAAGAACCCCTCGTCCTCCGCCCCCGCATCGACCTCCCCGGTTCCTACGTCGCCTCCGCCGTCCAGGACAGCCTCCCGGTTTTTATCTCCCACGACCTCCTCTACCGCGGCGGCCTCGCCATCCACACCACCATCGACCTCAATTTCCAGCGCGCCGCCGAGGAGCGCATCGAGGCCGCCCTCGCCCGCCTCGAACAGTCCCGAGGCTACCCCCACACCACCCGCGCTGCCTGGCTCGCTTCCGATCCCGGGGATGACGATGTCCCGCCCTACCTCCAGTCCGCCTTCGTCGCCCTCAGCAACCGGGACGGTGGCATCCTCGCCATCACCGGCGGACGCAAGCACGAGGAAAGCACCTTCAACCGCGCCCTCCACGGACGCCGCCAGATCGGCTCCACCATCAAGCCCTTCATCTACGCCCACGCCTTCAACACCCTCAACTTCACCGCCTTCACCGAAGTCGATGCCTCCCCCTTCGACCTCACCCGGCCCGATCCCGAAAACTTCCTCGAAGGCCCGGACCCCAAATGGACCACCGTCCGCGAGGCCCTGGCCCGCAGCGACAACTTTGCCGTCATGCGCACCGGCCTGGCTGCCGGCGCCGAGAGCTTCGTCCACTTCTTCGCCCAATGCACCGGCGCCTCCGCCCCTCCCTTCCCCTCCGTCTTCCTCGGCACCCCGGAACTCACCCCCCTCCAGCTCGCCTCCGCCTACTCCGCCTTCGCCAACTACGGCGTCATCATCGAGCCCTTCCTGGTCGAATCCATCGCCACCCGGGATGGCACCCTCCTCTACCGCCACATCGATTCCCGCCGGCGCGTCCTCTCCCCCCAGATTGCCTATCAAGTTCACGACCTCCTCGCCGGCGTGGTCGATGAAGGCACCGCCCGCTCCCTCCGCGCCGAATTCCGCCTCCAGGGCCCCCTGGCGGGCAAGACCGGCACCACCAACGATTACAAAGACACCTGGTTTGCCGGCTACAGCACCGAGTTCACCGCCGCCATCTGGTGCGGGTTCGACCGCCCCAAGCCCGTCATGCCTGCCGGTTACGCCAGCCGCGTGGCCCTTCCCGCCTGGGCCGGGGTCATCGGACCCGCCCTCAAGGCCTATCCACCCGCCCCGTTCAGCCCGCCCCCCGGCCTCCAGCGGGCCCAGCTGAAAAAAGAAACCACCTCCTTCTTCTTTTTCAAAAAGGAATCCCTCTCCGGGCGCCCCGAATGGGTGCGTGACGACCAGCGCGGCACCGCCCTGGCCCGCCTCGATCGCGACACTCCGCTGGCGGAACTCCTCCTCGCCGAGCCCCCCTCCTTCTGGGACCGCGCCGTCGGCTGGATTTGGAAGCCCGAGCCGGATGACCGCTTCGCCTCCACCCCGGCACCCCAAGAAGCCCCCCGCGCCGTCATCCAGGACAACCCGGAAACCCAGGCCCCCCGCGCCGAACCCGTCCCCGCTCCCTGACCCGGGCCCTAGCCCGTCACGCCACGGCCCACTTCAAACCCAAGTGCTGCGGGCTAAGGTGCCAGCAGCGGCTTCAGGCCGGACCAGACGGTCTCAGCGATGATGCGCTGGCCTTCTTCGGTCGGGTGGATGCGGTCGGGCTGGTTCAGCGCAGGCACGCCGCCCACGCCCTCCAGCAGGTAGGGCACCAGCGCGGTGCCCTTGGCTTTCGCCACCGCGGGGAAGACCCCGCCGAATTCCCGCACGTAGGCCGCGCCCATGTTGTCCGGCATGCGCATGCCTGCCACCATGACCTTCACCTCCGGCGAGACCGCCCGGGCCTGGTCGATGATGCCCTCCAGGTTCTTCCGGGTCTGGGTCGGCGGCACGCCTCGCAGGCCGTCGTTCCCGCCCAGCGCGACGATCAGAATGTCCGCCCCGGGACCGAGGGCCCAGCGGATGCGGCGGAGGCCGCCCGCGGTGGTGTCCCCGCTGATCCCGGCGTTGACCACCTCGTAAGCCAGCCCCGCCGCATCCAGCTTGGCCTGAAGCAGCGCCGGGTAGGCCCGCGTGGGCTCGATGCCGTAGCCGGAGGTCAGGCTGTCGCCGAGGATGACGAGGCGTTTTTTCGGCGGGGCAGCCTCACTTGCGGAAGCGGCAGGTGCCGCGCATACTAGAAAGGCCACGACCGGCGGCAGCACGCACCGGCCCAGGCTCCGCCACCATGACGTCCGTTCCATCCCCCCAACTTCATCCTTCACCCACCGATGTCAATGTCCCCCTGCTCAAGGTGACCCAGCTGGGCAAAGTCTATCGAACCCCCGAACACACGCTCACGGTCCTCGAAGACGTGAGCTTCTCCATCGCCGCCGGCGAAACCTGCGCCATCGTCGGCCCCTCCGGCAGCGGCAAGACCACGCTCCTCGGCCTCTGCGCAGGCCTCGACCATCCCACGGCCGGATCGGTGGAGATCGGCGGCACGGCCCTGCAGGATTTGGACGAGGACGGACGGGCCGCCCTGCGCAACCGGCTCGTCGGCTTTGTTTTCCAGAATTTCCAGCTCATCCCCACCCTGACCGCACTGGAGAATGTCCTTGTCCCGCTGGAACTCCGCGGGGAGGCGGGCGGCGAAGCCCAGGCGGTGGACTTGTTGGGATCGGTCGGGCTGGCCGGCCGGCTGCACCATTACCCGCAGCAGCTTTCCGGAGGCGAGCAGCAGCGGGTGGCCCTGGCCCGGGCCTTTGTCCACCGCCCGCGCCTGCTTTTCGCCGATGAACCCACCGGCAACCTGGACGCGGGGACGAGCGGGCCGATCGAGGACATGCTCTTCCGGCTGAACCGGGAGGCGGGCACGGCGCTGGTGGTGGTGACGCATGATCCGGCACTGGCCGCACGCGCCGGACGGGTGATCACCATGCGGGGCGGGCGGGTGGCCTCGGACAGCCTCCACCCATGAAGCCCGCCGCGCCCTCCCCTCACCTGGCTCTCGCGCTCCTCCAGGCCTGGACCTGGCGCATGGCTTGGCGGGACAGCCGCTCCCAGCGCCGGCGCCTGCTCCTCTTTTCCCTCTCCATCGTCTGGGGCATCGGCGCGCTGGTGGCGCTTCATTCCCTCAAGAGCAGCGTGGAACGGGCCGTGGCGCTCCAGGCCAGCGCCCTCCTCGGATCCGACCTGCAGGTCACCTCGCGCACGGCCTTCACCGGCGCCGAGCTGCAGGCCTTTGCCGCCGAGGCCGAAGCGGTCAGCCGCGAGACGGGGTTTTCCTCCATGCTTTATTTCCCCCGCGCCGATGCGGGACGGATGGTCCAGGTGCGGGGGATCGACGGGGCCTATCCATTTTACGGCGCGGTCGAGACCGAACCCGCCGGCGGCTGGGCCTTGCTCCGCGGACAGCCCGGCGTGCTGGTGGAACCGGCCCTGCTCGACCAATTCGGCCTGCGCGTGGGCGATCCGGTCCGCCTCGGCGCACTCGAGCTGCCCATCCTCGGCGTGGTGCGCAAGGCCGCCCCCCGCAGCAGCCGGTTCAACGCCTTCGCCCCCGAAATCTACGTGGCCCTGGACCAGCTCCCCTCCACCGGGCTGACCGAGTCCACCAGTCTGCTTTCTCATCACGTGCATTTGAAGCTTCGCGGCGATGCGGCGGCAGCGGCGGCCGGTCTCAAAGAACGGTGGCGCGCCACCGGCTGGCAAATGCAAACCCCGGCCGACCGGCGCGACACCCTGGGCCGGACCTTGGACAACCTGGAGCAGTTCCTCTCCATCATCGCGCTGGTGGCACTGGTGCTGGGCGCGGTGGGCGTGGCGGGTGCACTGCGGGTGCACGTCCGGCGGCGGCTCAGCTCGGTGGCGATTCTGCGCTGCCTGGGCTGCCCGGAGTCGTCGGCCTTCGCCGTCTATCTCGCCCAGGCACTGGCGTTGGGCAGCCTCGGCTCACTGCTCGGTGCGGCCCTGGGCGTGGCCTTGCACCAGGGCGCACTGGCATTCTACCGTGACGCCCTCCCGCTGGCCGTGGACCCGGGCCCGGTCTGGTCCTCCGTCCTGCTGGCCACGGCGGCGGGCTTCACCGTCTGCGCCGCCTTCGCCTTGTCCCCGCTGCTGGCGGTGCGCCGCGTGGCCCCGGCCGCAGCCCTGCGGGCGCAGGCGGGAACGGAAGCGGCCGCGCCGGGCTCGCGCACGGTCCAGGCCGCCATCGGGCTCGTGCTCGTAGCGGTCGTGCTGGGCGTGCTCGTCCTGGGAGGCACCGCTCCCCGGCGCGCCCTGGGCATGGTCGCCGGGCTGGGTGTCGCCTTTGCCCTGTTGGGCCTGGCTGCGCGCGCACTGGCGGCGGCGGCCCGCCGCGTCCTCCGCCCCTCCTGGCCCTACGTGCTCCGCCAGGGCATTTCCAACCTCCACCGACCCCACAACCAAACGCTCCTCTTCCTGCTCTCGCTCGGACTGGGCACCTTCCTCCTCATGACCGTGGTCCTGGCACGGGATTCCCTCTTCGACCGGATCACCCAGGTGCGGGCCTCGGACAGCCCCAGTGTGTATCTGGTCGATGTGCAGGCCGACCAGCGGGAGCCGGTCACTGCCTTGATCCGCGATCTCGGCCTGCCGGTGCTGGAAGAAGCACCCATCGTCACCATGCGCATCGCCTCGATCCAAGGCGTGCCGGTCGCCCGGCTCCGCGAGGAAGGCACCATCCCCGGCTGGGTCTTGCGGCGCGAGTTCCGCTCCAGCTACCGGGCGGAGACGAACCCGACGGAAAAAATCATCCGCGGTCAATGGTGGCAGAAAGACACGGCGCAGCACGGAGTGGACGCCGACGGCGGACGCTGGACCCTGGTCTCGCTGGAAGCCGAACTGGCCCGGGACCTGCGCGTGGCGGTGGGTGATGAACTCGTCCTGGATGTGGCGGGCCTGCCGCTGCGGGCGCGCGTGGCCAGCATCCGGGAAGTGGATTGGAGCCGGCTGAACCTCAACTTCTTCATGCTCTTCCCGCCCGGTGTGCTGGACGACGCGCCCGGCTTCCACATCGTCACCACGCGGCTGCCGGAGGGCGTGTCCTCGGGACAACTGCAGCGCGGCCTGGCCCGGGACTTCCCCAACGTCTCCGCCATCGACCTCGCCCTGGTGCTCGAAACCGTGCGCGGGATCCTGGACCGGGTGGGCACGGTCATCCACCTGCTCTCGGGCTTTGTCCTCGTCTCCGGGCTGATCATCCTGGCCGGTGTCATCCTGAACAGCCGGGACGAGCGCGTGCGGGAGAGCGTGCTCCTCCGCACCCTCGGCGCAGGCCGGGCACAAGTGCGGACCATCCTCTGGGTGGAATACGCCGCGCTCGGCCTGCTCTCCGCTTGCGCCGGAGTCCTCCTCGCCGTGGCGGCGCATGCGGTGCTGGCCGTGGCGGTGTTCAAGAGCAATCCCTGGCCGGACCCGCTTTGGGTGGGCGTCTTTCTCCTCGGTCCGGTGGCCCTCTCCATCGCCGCCGGCCTGCTCCTCAGCCGCGGCGTCTGCAGCGCCCCGCCCCTGGCCGTGCTGCGGGCCCAGGGATGAGCGCGTCGAGTGGTGAAAGGACTACGCGATTAAGTGATTAAGGGATTGAGTAAACCCTCTCCCTCTTCCTCCCAGTCTTCCTCTTCCTCCTGCCCTGGGCATCTTCCCTCACCGGCTTGAAGCCTTGAGCTTGTCGAAACGATTGCCCCAGCCCCAAAAGCCGTCCGGTCACAGAGAGCAGGTGCTCCGGCTCAACGGCTCAATGGCTTAATCCCTTCATCCTTTCTTCGCTTCCGCAGTTGCCGCCAGCGCGGGCGGAATGGCGTCGAGGCAGGCCTGGAGCCGGGCGGCCATTTCCTTGAGCACGGGCTCCGGGCCCTCCGCCGCCAGATTGCGCGTCCCCCCGGGATCGGCCTCCAGGTCATACAATTCGCGCCCGGCCACCGTGCCGCCCTGCGGCCGGTTCCGCCACTCACTATAGCGCCAGCGTTCGGTGCGGATCGAGTAGGACATGAGCGGGCCGCGCTGGTATTGGCTCAGGGCAGCGGGCCGGAACGCGGCCGCGGCGTCGGCCAGGAGCGGGGTCATCGGGCGTCCGGCACAGGTGGACGGCACCGGCAGGCCGCAGGATTCGGCCAGCGTGGGGTAGAGGTCCACAAATTCCACCAGGGCCGAGGTCCGCTTCCCAGCCGCCTTCATCCCGGGGGCGTGGACAATGAGGGGGGAGCGGTTGGTCATTTCCCAATTCACATGCTTGGCCCAGATGCCGTTGTCCCCCAGGTGGAAGCTGTGGTCCCCCCAGAGCATGACAACGGTGTTTTCCGCCAGTTGTAGTCGGTCCAGGGCATCAAGCACGCGGCCGATCTGGGCATCGGCAAACGAGACACTGGCGTAATAGCCGTGGCGCAGGCGGCGCTCCCGCCCGGGGGTCAGGCGGTCGTCCTTGGGCATGTCGCTGTAGGCCCGCAATTCGGCCCAGGGCGTGGTCATGAACGGTTCGATCCCGGACGGGGCCCCCGGCCAGAGGGTGGGCGGGAGGGCATCGGGATCGTAGAGGTCCCAGTAGGCACGGGGCGCGGCAAAGGGCAGATGGGGGCGGTTGAACCCGGCGGCCAGAAAGAACGGACGGTCGCGGTTTTGCTCAAGGAACGCGATGGCCTGGGCCGCCACCCACGCGTCCTCGTAGTTCTCCTCCGGCGCATCGGCGATTTCCGTGGCGGCGCCGAAGCCGCGCTTCGCTCCTCCCACCCCCTCGGCCAGGTCCTGATTTTCCTTGAGTTGATAGGCAGCGGAACGCCAGGTGCGTCCGGGCTGCAGCGGCTGGAACGGCTTCTCATCCCAGGCCGGGGCGAAGTCCAGCGGGTTGTTGAAGACCTTGCCCAGGCGGGCCGTGCGGTAGCCGTTGTTCTTGAAATGCTGGGGCAGGCAGGTGACCCGCCCGGCCTTGGAATCGGCATTCTCAAATCCGTAAATCCCGGACTGGTCGGGATAGAGGCCGGTCATGACCGAGGAGCGGGAAGGACCGCATACCGGGTAATTGCAGTAGGCGCGGTCGAAGACCAGCGAACGGGCGGCCAGGCGGTCAAGATGCGGCGTCTTGACCACGCCATCGCCATAACAACCCAGAAGCGGGCGGAGGTCGTCCACCGGAAGGAAGAGGACGTTGAGGGGGCGCCCGTCCGGACGGGCCGCGGCCCAGCGGGGCAGGGCGAGCCCGCAGGCGGCGGCAGTTCCGGTGGCGAGAAAACGGCGGCGGTTCCAGCTCATGCCCGATTCTGGCCGGTGGATGGATTTTGTCTTCCCGTGCATTGATGCGCAGGTCAATCTATTGATGTGGCCCGTTCCGCGATTCCCGTCGTGTCCCTGGCCGGCCGCATGCTGGCCGGGGGCGACTGCCATGTGGGCATCCGCCGCGCCGGCGCGGCCGGCTTCCGCATGGGATGGCACCGGCACCGGGGTTTTGTCGAGCTGGTGCTGGGGCTGCGCGGACGCTTCACCCACCGCATCCGGCGCACCGGGCTGGTGCAGGAGGAAGGGATGTGGACCTGGGTGGGCGAGGCGGACGCCCACGAACTGGACGGACGCGGCTGCGTCTGGGCCAACATCGCCCTGGCCCTTCCCCTCTGGCGGCGCATCCTGGCCGTGGCGGGCCGCGGCGCACTGCCCCGGGCCGGGGGCCTGCGGCAGGCCGCACCGGGCCGTGCGGCGGACTGGATGCAGCGCATGGCCCCCTGGGAGGGCTGCGCGGGCGACACCGCCACCCAGTGCGCGGTGGCCGCACTGGTGCTCGACTTGCTGGCCGGGCCCCCGTCCCGGCCCCAAGACGCCGCGGCGGGCGCTGCCCCCGACTGGTGGCTGCGCCTCATCCGGGAGCTGGAAGCCGAACGTGGCGCTCCGCCGCGGGCCCAGGCCCTGCCCCCCCGCTGCGGCAAATCGGCCGCGCACCTGGCACGCACCTTCCGCAAGCACCTCGGCGGCACCCCCTCCGCCTACCTCAACGGCCTCCGGCTGGAACGGGCCGCCCGCCGCCTGGCCGCGGGCGAAGACCCCCCGGCGGCAATCGCCTACGACTGCGGCTTCGAAAGCCTGGGCTATTTCTACACCCTCTTCCGCCGCCGGTTCCGCTGCTCCCCACTGGAATACCGCACCCGCGCCCACGCCCTCGGCTGAGTGCGTGAACCCCAGCCCCACCCTCTTCCTCACCCTCTCCGTCTTCCTCTTCCGTCCGCGGCCACCCAGCCCACCCGTGACTTGGGCGTTGGCCGGATCGGTGATGAAGTCCTTTTCTGCTGGAGGCACGCGGAACCTGCGGCATCCCCCGGACTGGCGCGGAGCCCGCAATACGGCATCCTCCTCCAGATGAAGACCCAATACTACACCGCCACCAGCCTGGATGGATTCATCGCCGGCCCGGATCACTCACTCGACTGGTTGTTTCAGTTCGGCGAACCGGCCGATGGCGATTACCCGGCCTTCCTCGCGGACATCGGCGCCATCGCCATGGGGTCATCGACCTACGAATGGCTCCTCCGCCACCACATCCGTCCAGGCGCGCCGCAGCCCATGCCCTGGCCCTACGCCCAGCCCGTCTGGGTCTTCAGCACGCGCGCCCAGGAAAGCGTGCCCGGGGCCGATGTGCGCTTCGTCCGCGGCGACGTCCGGCCCGTGCACGAAGCCATGGTCCGTGCGGCCGGGGGAAAGAACCTCTGGATCGTGGGCGGCGGCGGCCTGGCCGGGCAGTTCGCCGACCACGGCCTGCTCGATGAACTGATCCTGACTTACGCCCCCGTGATCCTAGGCTCGGGTGCCCCGCTGCTGCCCCGCCGCCTCACCACCCCACCCTTCGAAGTCGTCTCCACCCGCCGCATGGGCCCCTCATTCGTCCAAATCACCCTGCGCCCCGCCCAACCGCCGGCCCCGCCGGAAGGATAGTCTCGTAGCAGGCGAGGCGGGCCTCGCAGGCTTGACCGCGTGGAAGCCCTTCCGCAGCGTGGACGACGGTGCCCCGCGCCGCCTCATGGATGCTGCTTCTCCCCCCCTGTCCCTGCCGTTGCGGGGAGTCCGCGCCTTGGTCACCGGGGCGGGCGGATTCATCGCCAGTCACCTGGTCGAGCGCCTGGTCCGGGAGGGAGCCCAGGTCACCGCATTCGTCCGCTACAATTCCCGCCGCGACCCCGGTCTGCTCCACCTGCTCTCCCCGGATGAGGGGAACCGGATCCGCCTGGTCTTCGGAGATTTGCGGGATGCCGCAGCCGTCCATCAGGCCATGGAATCCCAGGATCTGGTCTTCCACCTCGGCTCCCTCATCGCCATCCCTTACTCCTACCTCCTCCCCCGGGAAGTGGTGGACACCAACATCACCGGAACGCTCAACGTGCTGATGTCCGCCCGCGCGCTCGGCACACCGCGCCTCATCCACACCTCCACCAGCGAGGTCTATGGCTCCGCCCAGCGCCTGCCCATGGATGAATCCCACCCTTTCCAATGCCAGTCCCCTTACGCCGCCAGCAAAGCCGCCGCCGACCACCTGGTGGACAGCTTCGGCAAATCCTACGGCCTGCCCGTGGTCACCGTCCGCCCGTTCAACACCTACGGCCCCCGCCAGTCCACCCGCGCCGTCATCCCCGCCATCATCACCCAGGCCCTCCGCCATCCGGAAGTGGCCCTGGGCGACTCCCGCCCGTGGCGCGATTTCACTTACGTGGCCGACACCGTGGACGGCTTCATCCGCGCCGCCGCCACCGAAGGCGTGCTCGGGGAGTGCTTCAACCTGGGCAGCGGCCAAAGCCTCACGATCGGCGATCTCGCCGAACTCATTTTCCGCCTCCTCGGGGTCCGGCCCTCCCTGCGCACTGATCCCGCCCGCCTCCGCCCGCCCGCAAGCGAAGTCCTCCACCTGGAGGCGGATGCCGGCAAGGCGCGCCACCGGCTCGGCTGGAACCCGCGCACCCCGCTGGAAGACGGCCTCAAGGCCACCATCGAATGGCTGCGCGCCCATCCCCCCTCCCGCAACCCCGCGGAGCACACCCTGTGAAAGCGGTCATCCTTTGCGGAGGCCGGGGCAGCCGCCTGGCCCCTTACACCTCCATCCTCCCCAAACCCCTCCTCCCCGTGGACGGGCGCCCCGTGCTGGAAATCATCCTGGCCCACCTCGTCCGCCATGGCGTCCAGGAGGCCACCCTGGCCGTCGGCCACCTCGCTGACCTGGTCATGGCCTACTTCGGCGATGGATCGCGCTTCGGCCTCCCTATTTCCTATTCCCGGGAAACCCGGCCCCTGGGCACCGCCGGCCCGCTGTCCGGCATTCCAGGACTCACCGGGACTTTCCTGGTCATGAACGGGGACATCCTCACCGATCTGGACCTGGGGGCCATGGCCGCGGCCCACCGCGCCAGCGGCGCCCTCCTCACCCTTGCCACCCACACCCGCCACATCCCCATCCCCCTCGGCGTGGCGGACTCTGCTCCGGACGGGCGCCTCGCCCGCTTCCAGGAAAAACCCGTCCACTCCTTCCAGGCCTGCGCCGGCATTTTCCTCATGGAAGCCCGCGTGCTGGAATTCATCCCGCCCGCCACGCCTCTGGACATGCCCGCGCTGATCCAATCCCTCCTGGACGCAGGCGAGGATGTCCGCTGCCACCCCTTTTCCGGCCTCTGGCAGGACATCGGCCGCCCCGATGACCTCGCCCGCGCTTCGTCCGGAGACCCGGCCCCGCCCGCCCCCGCGTCCCTGCCATGACCTCCCGTCCGCGCGTGCTTATCACCGGCGCCAGCGGCTGGACTGGCACCGCCCTGTGCCGCCTGGCCCTGGACCACGGATGCGCCACCGCCGGCCTGGCCCGCCGCCCGGATTTTCTCCCCGGCGTGGAAGCCTTCCCCGCGGACATCACCCGCCCGGAGACACTGGAGGATGCCCTGGCCCGCTTCCAGCCGGACTGGATTTTCCATCTCGCCGCCCGCGTGCATGAGCCCGACGGGGCCAACCCCCGCCTGTGGCGGGAAACCAACGTCCAAGGCACCCAGAACCTGCTGGAAGCCGCTCTCCGCCTCGCCCCAAGCGCCCGCGTCCTGGTCGCCGGTTCCTGCGCCCTCTACGCCGCCCCGGCGGATCCGCGGACCCCGTTGGACGAAGACGCCCCCGTTGGCCCCGCCACGCCCCGCGCCCGCAGCCTGGCGGACCAGGATTCACTATCTCTTCACTATTACCAATCCCGCGCCCTGGCCGTCATCCGCACCCGCTCGTTCAACCAGACCGGCCCTGATGAACCCTCCACCCTCATTTGCGCCACGCTCGCTTCCCAAGCCGCCCGCATCCGCGCCGGATTGCAGGAGCCCGTCCTCCGCGTCCGCAGCCTCCGCAGCCAGCGCGATTTTTGCGATGTGCGCGACGCTGCCGCCGGCCACTGGGCCGCGCTCGAACATGGCACCCCCGGATGCGCCTACAACATCGCCTCCGGCCGCGCTACTCCCATCTCCGAGGTCGCCCGCATCCTCCTCAATGCTGCAGGCCTGCCCGGCCTGCCCATCCACGAAACCGATCCCTCCGCCACCGGCGTGCCCGCCCTTGCCGGGAACGCCTCCCGGCTCAACGCCTGCTCGGGCTGGCGGCCCGCCATCCCCCTCTCTCAGAGCCTCCGTGCATTGATGGAAGAATGGATTTTCCGCACGCCCGCCGCGCCATGACCCCCGCCTCCCGCTCCCGCCTGCTTTTCATCGCCAAGGAGTTCTCCTTCGGCGGCGGCTCGATGCTCTGCCTGCGCCACATCGAGCGCCTGCTGCCGCATCATGACATCGATCTGCTCCTTGCCGGCCCCGTGGATCCCGCCATGCTGGCCAAGCTGCCCAAGGAAGTGACCTGTTTCCTGGCACCCTGGCTCCAGGTAAACCCCGGACCCGACCCTCTCAGGCAATTTGATGAACTCGCACGGGCCTATCCCTTTCCCTGCTTCTCCCCGGAGCGCCGCTACCAGGCCCTGCTCGGCACCTCCCTGCCCGGAAGCTGGGCGGCCTGCGCCGCCTTCGCCCGCATCCCGGCCCCCACCAAGCTCCTGTTCCTGATCGATGAGGCCCTGCGGCACCAGCACATCTGGCCGGTCGCGCACCAAACTGCGCTGGATGCCGCGTTTCTGGCCTGCCACCGCGTGCTGTCCGTCTCCCACAGCCTCAGCCAGGCCATGGCCGCCTTTTATCCTCCCCTCGCCACGGTCCCCACGGAAGTGCTGCGCCCGCCCATTGATCCCCCCGGGGATCCCTCCGCCTCCCCTGCCTGGCCCGGACACCGCCCTGCCCTGCTCACCGTCTCCCGCCTCTGCCCCACCAAACAAATCGGTCTCTGCCTCCGCATCCACCACCAGCTCAAAGCCCGCGGCCTTTCTTTTTCCTGGCACATCATCGGCAAGGGACCCGAAGCGGCCTCCCTGCGCGCGGAAATCGAACAGCTCGGCATGCAGGACGATTTCTTCCTCCACGGCCCGGTCAGGGATGTCCGGCCCTGGATGCGGTCCTGCGACGCCTTTGCCCTCTTCTCTCTCAGCGAGGGCTGCCCCACCGTGCTGCTGGAGGCCCTCCAGGCCGGCCGGCCCGTCCTCAGCACCGAGGTGCACGGAGCCCGGGAACTCATCACCGACGGACACAACGGCTGGGTCGTTCCCCACGACGAAACCGTCATCGCCGACGCTGTGGCCCGCCTGATGGGCGATGCCGCCCTGCGCGAATCCCTCGCCACCCACATCGCCCAATCCCCATCCCCTGTGGATTCCAGTGCCGATGCCGCCCGCCTGCGCTCCTGGATCGCCGCCCCGCCGCCCCCCCTGCCCGCGCCCGAGGTCTCCATCCTCATCCCGGCCTGCAACAGCGCGGCCTTTATCGAAAAGGCCATCGCCAGCGCCCTGGCCCAGGACCACCCCTCCCTCGAAGTCGTTGTCCTGGACGATGCCTCCACCGATGCCACCCCCTCCCTTGCCTCCCGCTGGGAACACGACCCGCGCTTCCGCCTCGTCCGCCGCCCGCGCAACCTTGGGCGCACCGCCAATTACCGCGACGGCCTCCGCTGCCAGGCCCGCGGCACCTGGGTGCTGGTGCTCGATGCCGACGACACCTTGGACGACCCCGCCTTCATCCGCCTCGCCCTGGAGGCCATTCGCCGCCACTCCGGCCGGCACATCGTCTTCGCCCAGGCCGGCCACCGCGTCATTGATCTCCGGAACCCGGAACTCAACGTGCCCGTGCTGCCCGGCTTCCCGGAGCCCGAGCGCCTCTGCTCCGGCCCGGATTATCTGCAACTGGTCTGCCGCACGGGCTTCTTTTCCCACCTCGGCACCCTCACCCACCGGCCCAGCGCTCTGGAAGCGGGCTTCTACACCGCACCCATCAGCGCCACCGACAGCGAATCCCTCCTGCGCCTGGCCCTGGAGGGCGAGGTGCTGGTGCTCAACACTTTGGCCGGCACCTGGGTCCACCACGGCGGCAACGCCAGCCACCAGGTTCCCCTCGAACACATCGCCGAAAACACCCGCGTCTTCCGCCAGGTGCTGCAGCTGGCCCGGGACCGGGGGCTCGTCCTTCCGGATTCGATCGAAGCCGATTTGCTGTGCCGTGAATGCCGCTCACTCCAATGCCTTTTCCGCCAAAGCATCGGCAAGTCCGCCCGCCGCCTGCGGGATTTTCTTTTCATGATCCGCATCATTTGCCAAGTCCATCCCCGCCTGCTCACGCACGGGCCCATGCTCCAGATCGCCGCCCAGATCCTGCTGCGCCTGGCCCGCCACCGCTTCTTCCCCCAGCGACCCACTCCGGCCAGCCCATGAGCCCCGAGATTTATCAAGCCTTTGAAAGTCTCTGCGCCCGCCATCCCTTCCGCGGCCCAGTGCTGGAAATCGGCGTGACTCCTGGCCCTGACAGCCTGCTCCGCCTGCCCTCCCTCCGCACCCACCCAGACAAGACCGGCATCCACCTCGGCCCGCCCGGCATGGACGCGGGCTCCACGATCCTTCAGGGCAACGCCAACGCCATGCCCGGCTTTGCCGATGGAACCTTCGGCCTGGTCCTCTGCAACTCCACGCTCGAGCACGACCCGTTTTTCTGGAAAACCCTCCAGGAAATCCGCCGCGTCACCGCCCCCGGCGGTTTGTTCATCGTGGGCGTTCCAGGCTATGCCGGCATGGGCCTCCGCCACCTCCTGCCCGGATCGGACCGCCGCTCCCGCCTGCTCCGCCGCCTTCTGCAATCGTTCGGCCCCGCCACCCTGCGCGCCGGCACCCCCACCCTGGGCGAACACCACTTCCCCGGAGACTATTACCGCTTCAGCGAAAAGGCCCTGCGCGATGTCCTCCTCGAAGGCTTCGACGTGCTTGAAACACGCACCCTCATGCACCCACCCCGCGTGCTGGGCTGCGGGCGCAAACCATGAGTCCCTCCGCCCCCCGCCTCATCCTCCACCTCGGCCAGCATAAAACCGGCTCCAAGGCCCTCCAGTCCTTCCTCTTCCGCCACGCCCGCCGCCTCCGCGCCCTCGCCATCCTTTATCCACCAGCAGGCGCCCCCCCTCCAACAATCCCCGCCTACACCCGCAGCCATTTCTTCGGCTACGCCGTGCTCCGCGGCGAGGCCCTCCGCGCTCTGGGCCAGACCGTTGCAGCCGACGATTGGGAACGCCGCCACGCTCAGCCTTCCGGAAAGCTCCCCCCACTGCAGGCCTGGCTCGGGGAACTCGAAACCCGGCGCCGCGCCTGCGGCGCCCGCACCCTGGTGCTTTCCGCCGAGGACCTCTTCGACATGCACACCGCGCACGAATTGGACTTCGACCCGGACCTGGCCCCCGCCTCCGCTTCGCTGCTCGCCGAGGCTTGCCGCCGCCTGGGCTGGCAACCGCAGTTGGCCGTTTACCTCCGCCGCCAGGACCATCTCCTTGCCGCCCACTACGCCCAATTCATCAAAGGTGCCGCCAGCCCAACCCCGGATTGGGATGCCTTCGCCGCCGCCTTCGCCCCCCGCCTGGATTCCCATGCCCTCCTCGCCCCCTGGCTCCGCGCGTTTGACGCGGCCCCCCTCATCCTCCGGCCCTACGAACTAGCCGCCCTGCCCGGCGGCATCGTTCCTGACTTTTTCCACGCATCCCTCGGCATGACCCTGCCCCCCACCTGGACCCCGCCCCCGGCCAACCGCCCATGCGCCAACCGCACCCCCGGCCGCGACCACCTGGAATTCATCCGCCTCCTGCGTCAGGGCCGCCGCCCAGAGTGGGGCGGGCTGGAACCGATCGATGTGTTGGACGCCGCCCTCCAAGTTCCCGCACCCCGCGACCTCGCCGCCGCCTGGATGTCCCCCACCCAACGCCGCGCCTTATTGGAGGCGCACGCTTCCGGCAACGACGCCCTCGCCCGCCAGGCCGGGCACACACCCCCCTTTTTCAGCGAACCGCCTCCCGATGCCCAAAGCCCGTGGACGCCCTATCCAGGCCTGGGAGAAGAAGCGGCGCAAGCCATCGCCCAGTGCGCCCGGGCCGCCCGCCGCCGCCGCCATTCCTGGCCACTCCGCCTCACTCGCGGCTTCTATCCCTAAATGAATTAGAGCCTATCCGGATAGGCTCTAAATTGGGAGGACCCGCGGCATCCTCCAAACGGGCTCCTGCTGGATCGCAGCGGCGTTTGCTCCCCAAAAATATCTTACTGAGCTTCGTACAGGAAGTTAATGTTGGTACAAACCCTGCTGCAAGAGCAGGGCATGAAGATACAACAGACCAAGCGTCAGGAAAAGATGGAAAAGCGGCGGCTGGAAGGCTGTC
>Ga0073934_10000515_pt1 | contig 109488 bp, 99 predicted proteins | sample LarsenN4metaG_FD_76834 | JGI IMG/M metagenome (GOLD analysis project Ga0073934, IMG submission 76834) | Hot spring sediment bacterial and archeal communities from British Columbia, Canada, to study Microbial Dark Matter (Phase II) - Larsen... ...
CCCGCATGCCCGCCGTGCGCGCCTTCTTCGAGGGGGTGCTGGGGCGCAGCGCCGAGATGGGCGTCGACCCGATGGAGTGCGTGGCCGCCGGTGCGGCGGTGCAGGCGGGGATTATCGCCGGCGAGGTGGGCAGCATCCTGCTCGTGGACGTCACGCCCCTGACCCTCGGTGTGGAGACCCTGGGCGGCGTGGCCACCCCGCTCATCGCGCGCAACACGCCCGTGCCGGTCAAGCACTCGGAGCTGTTCACGACCGCCGCCGACATGCAGACCAGCGTGACGATACACGTGTTCCAGGGCGAGCGCCCGATGGCAAGCGACAACGTCAGCCTCGGGGAATTCAACCTCGACGGGCTGGCGCCGGCGCCGCGCGGGGTGCCGAAGATCGAGGTGACCTTCGACATCGACGCCAGCGGAATACTCAACGTGACCGCCCGGGACACGGCAACGGGCAAGTCGCAGTCGATCCGCATCACCGGCTCCACGCGCCTTCCCGAGGCGGAGAAGGAACGCATGATCAAAGACGCGGACAAGTACGCCGAGGCCGACAGGAAGCGGCGCGAGGAGGCCGAGAAGCTGAACAACGCCGATGCAATCGCCTACCAGGGCGAGCGCACGCTTGCGGACTTCGCCGAGAAGCTCGCCGAGGAGATGCGCAAACGCATCGAGGCCGGTGTGCGCGAGACCCGGGAGGCGGTATCGCGGCGCGATGCGACCGCCGCCGAGGAACGCGCGCGCAACCTCGAGAAGGTCCTGAAGGAGGCGGGAGTGGCGATCTACGCGCAGTCCGCGCCGCCAGGTCCCGGTCCCTACAAGGAGACCCGCTGGGAGGGCGCGGCCAGCGCCCCCGGCGAGGCGCGCCCGAGCGGTTCCGGCCCGCGCGGCCGGGTCGTGGACGCCGAGTACAAGGAAAAATAGCCCCCTCGGCGGCGCCGCGGCGCCGGCGCCCGGCAGCCGCGAGCGATGCCAGCTACCACGCAGCGCGACTACTACGAGGTGCTCGGCGTCCCCCGCCAGGCCGATCAAAAGGCCATCAAGGAGGCCTTCCGCAAGCTCGCCCTGCAGTATCACCCCGACCGCAACAAGGAACCCGGCGCCGAGGAGCGCTTCAAGGAGATCGCCGAGGCCTATGCGGTCCTCTCGGACCCGCGCAAGCGAGCCGAATACGACGCGCGGGGCCATGAGGGGGTGGCCGGCTTCTCGGCCGACGACCTCTTCGGCGGCATCGACTTCGAGGAGATCTTCGGCGGCCTGGGCTTCGACCTGGGCGGCGGCCTGTTCGACCGCTTCTTCCGCCGCCGCCGGCACGGCCCGGCGCGCGGCGCCGACCAGGAGGTCGAACTGGAGATCCCGCTGGAGCGCGTGGTCACCGGCGGTGAGGAGACGCTGCGGCTGCCGCGCGAGATCCAGTGTCCCGCGTGTCATGGGTCGGGCGCCGAGCCGGGGACCTCGCCACGGGTCTGCAAGACCTGCAACGGCACCGGGCAGAGAGCGGTGCACACGCGCGACGGCGGCGTGAGCTTCCACCAGATCACGCCCTGCCCGGACTGCCATGGGCAGGGCACGCTGATCGACAAACCCTGCCACGAGTGCGGCGGCCTAGGCAGGGTGGCGAGGATAGAGACTCTGACCGTGAAGATACCCGTGGGCGTGGAGGAAGGCATGGCGCTGCGCGTCGCGGGGCACGGTTCGCCCAGCCCGCTGCCCGGTGGCTCTCCCGGGGACCTCTACGTGGCGATCCGCACGCGGCCCGACGAGCGTTTCGCGCGGCGCGGCGCGGATCTCTGGCGCACCGAGACCGTGGAGGTCGCCGATGCGGTGCTGGGGACGACGATCGAGGTGCCGACGCTGGCGGGCAGCGCAAAGGTGAAGGTGCCCGCCGGCAGCCAGCCCGGGGAGATCCTGAGGCTGCGCGGCAAGGGCCTGCCGCAGTTCGGCGGCGGACAGCACGGCGATCTCTACGTCTCCATCCACGTGCACGTTCCGGAGCGAATCGGGGCCGAAGAGCGCCGTCTCTACGAGCGATTGCGGGCGCTGCGGGGCCGAGGCGGATCGTGAGCGCCAGGGGACGGTGCGGGGATTTGACCGCTGTCAGGCGGCGCGGCCGGCGAGGGTGCTAGTCTTTCGCAGAAAGCGGTGCTCGCGAGGGCGATCGAGGTGGCGAATGGCTGAAGGCACGGAGTCGCTACACCGCGGGCGCTGGGAGCATTTCCCGCACGGGGCCGACATGGGCGTGCGCGGCTACGGGCCGACGAAGACCGAGGCCTTCGAGCAGGCGGCCCTGGCGATGATGGCGGCGATCACCGACCCCGACCGCATCGAACCGCGCGAGTCCGTCACCATCCGCTGCGAGGCGCCGAACGACGAGCTCCTGTTCGCGGACTGGCTGAACGCGCTGGTGTACGAGATGGCCACCGGCAAGATGCTGTTCAGCCGCTTCAGCGTGCGGATCGAGGGTACGCACCTGGAAGCGCAGGTCTGGGGCGAGCCCGTGGACGTCGCCCGCCACCGGCCCGCCGTGGAGGTCAAGGGCGCGACCTACACCGCATTGCGCGTGGCGCGCGACGACAGCGGACAGTGGCTGGCACAGACAGTGGTGGATGTTTGACCCATGGACCCGAACCTCTTCACGCGACGCTCGGAGTACGAATGGGAGATACCGCGGCACGGGGCGATGCGCGTGCCCGCGGTGATCTATGCCAGCGAGAGGCTGATCCGGGATATGGATCAGAAGGTCTACGAACAGTCCGTCAACGTCGCCACGTTGCCCGGCATCGTCAGGGCCGCCTACGCCATGCCGGACGCGCACTGGGGCTACGGATTCCCCATCGGCGGCGTGGCGGCGTTCGATCCGGACCAGGGCGGGGTGGTCTCCGCCGGCGGCGTCGGTTTCGACATCTCCTGCGGCGTGCGCTGCCTGCACACCGGCCTCACGCGCGCCGACATCGTGCCGGTGCAGAAGGAGCTCGCCGACCTGCTCTACTACCGCATCCCCGCGGGCATGGGCAGCACCGGGGCGATACGCCTCGACGACAAGGAGATGAATGCGATGCTGACCGGAGGCGCGCGCTGGGCGGTGGAGCGCGGCTGGGGCGTGCCCGCGGACCTGGAGCGGATCGAGGAGCACGGCCAGATGCAGCATGCCAAGCCGGGCAACGTTTCGGCGCAGGCGAAGAAGCGCCAGCGCGACGAGATGGGGACGCTCGGAAGCGGCAACCACTACCTCGAGGTACAGGAGGTGACCTCGATCTACGACGAGGCGATCGCGAAGGCGTTCGATCTCGAGCGCGGCGGGATCGTGGTGATGATCCATTGCGGCTCGCGCGGACTCGGGCACCAGATCGGCACCGATTTTCTCAAGCGCATGGCCATCGCTGCGGCCGACCATGGCATCGCCCTGCCCGACCGCGAGCTCGCCTGCGCGCCGATCAACTCCGAGATTGGCCAGGAATACCTGGGCGCCATGCGCGCGGCGATCAACTGCGCGCTCGCCAATCGCCAGATCCTCACCGACCTGGTGCGCAAGGCCTTCGCGGAGATCCTGCCGCGGGCCGAGCTCGCGCTCATCTACGACGTCTCGCACAACACCTGCAAGGTCGAGGAGCACCGCGTCGACGGCGAGACGCGGCGCCTGTACGTGCACCGCAAGGGCGCGACCCGCGCCTTCGGCCCCGGCCATCCCGATATCCCGCAGCCGCTGCGCGCCGCCGGCCAGCCGGTGCTCATCGGCGGCTCGATGGGCACGGGCTCCTACGTCCTGGCCGGCACCGCTGGCTCCGAGGAGCGCTCCTTCAGCTCCGCCTGCCACGGCGCCGGCCGCGCCATGAGCCGTCACCAGGCCCTGCGGACCTGGCGCGGGCGGCAGGTGATCGACGAGCTCGCCGGGCGCGGCATCCTCATCCGCAGCCCGTCGGGGCGCGGCGTGGCCGAGGAGGCCCCGGGCGCCTACAAGGATGTCTCCGCGGTCGTCGACGCCGCGGAACACGCGGGCCTGGCGCGCAAGGTGGCGCGGCTGGAGCCGCTGGTCTGCATCAAGGGCTAGCGTTCGCTGGCGGGACTGCCGTGGACGCCGTGACGCTGTTCCTGTGCGGCGACGTGATGACCGGCCGCGGCATCGATCAGGTCCTGCCGCACCCGGGCAAGCCGCACCTCTACGAATCCTACGTGCGCTCCGCGCTCGGCTACGTGGAGATCGCCGAGCGCGCCAACGGCCCCATCGCTCGGCCGGTGGACTACGCCTACATCTGGGGCGACGCGCTGGAGGAGATGGCACGGGCGCAGCCCGCCGCCCGCATCGTCAATCTGGAGACCGCCGTCACCACCAGCGAGGAGGCCTGGCCGCGCAAGGGCATCCACTATCGCATGCACCCGGCCAACGTGCCCTGTCTGACCGCGGCCCGCATCGACTGCTGCGTGCTCGCCAACAATCACGTGCTGGACTGGGGTCATGCCGGCCTGCAGGAGACCCTGGATTGCCTGCACGCGGCGGGGCTGCGCACGGCGGGTGCGGGTCGGGACGCCGCCGCGGCCGCGGCGCCCGCGCTCATCGATCTGCCCGCCGGCAACCGGGTGCTGGTGTTCGCCTGGGGCATGGAGAGCTCCGGGGTGACCAGCAGCTGGGCGGCGCTCCCGGATCGCGCCGGGGTGAGTTTCCTGCGGGACTTCTCGACGTCGTCGCTGCATGCCGTGGCCCAGCGGATTGCCCAGTCCAGGCGCGAAGACGACATCACGGTGGCATCGATACACTGGGGCGGGAACTGGGGCTACGGCGTGGACCCGGCGCAGCGGGATTTCGCCCATCGCCTCGTCGACGAGGCAGGCGTGGACATCGTGCACGGCCACTCCTCCCACCACCCCCTGGGGGTCGAGGTGTATCACGGCAAGCTGGTGCTGCATGGCTGCGGGGACCTGATCAACGACTACGAAGGCATCGGCGGGTACGAGGAATTCAACCCGGACCTGGGGCTGCTGTACTTCCCCACGCTGGAGGCCGGCACCGGCCGCCTGCGGCGGCTGGCCATGGCAGCCGTGCAGCGCCGCCGCTTCCGCCTGGAGCGCGCCGGCGCGCGACAGACGCAATGGCTGGCCGATATGCTGACGCGCGAAGGCAGGCAGCTGGGCACGTCCGCGGAGAGGCGGGACGAGCACCGGCTGACGCTGCGCTGGGAGTGAGTGGCGCCGGGTGCGGGCCCGCGCCCGGCTCACTTGCCTTCCTGCACCTGGGCGTACCGGCCGCGGTAGTAGATGAGCGGCTTGCCCTCCGGCCGATATTCGCAGCGCAGCACCTCGCCGACGAATATGACGTGATCGCCGCCGTCGTAGGTGTGGTGCGTGCGGCACTCGAAGCGCGCCAGGGTACCCGCAAGGAACGGGCAACCGGTGTCGGTCAGCATGTAATCGACCCCCGTCCACTTGTCGACCAGCGCCTTGGCGAAGCGGTTGGAGAGTTCCTGCTGCTCGGCGCCCAGGACGTTGACGGCGAAGTTGTGCGTGGACAGGAAGGCCTTGAGACTGTAAGCGCTGCGGCCCAGGCTGAAGAGCACCAGCGGCGGGTTCATCGACACCGAGTTGAAGGAATTCGCGGTGATGCCGATGAGCTCGTCGCGAGGCCCGCGCGCGGTGATGACGGTGACACCGGTGGCGAAGCAGCCGAGCGCGGCGCGGAACTCGCGCGTGTCGACGACCGGCTGCAGCGGAGTGATCTCCTCCGGGTCGGAATTATCCATGACGAATTCTCCCGCGGCCGCCGTCTGCATGGTGCTCAGGCCCGCACGCGCGTCTTTTCCGGATCATAGAACGGGAAGCGCACCACTTGCGCGGGGATGCGCTTCTGGTGGCCGTCGATCTTGCCGACCTCCACCTCCGTGCCGAGGGCGGCGTAGTTGATGTCGATGCGGCAGAGCGCGATGTTCTTGCGCAATATGGGCGAGCGCGTGGCGCTGGTGATCGTCCCCACCTGGCTGCGCCCGACGTGCACGCAGTCCCCGTGCGCGGCGACCTCGTTGCCGGCGAGCTCCAGGCCGACCAGGGTGCGCTGCGGGTTCGCGCTGCGGCGCAGCAGCGCCTCCTTGCCGATGAAGTCGTCTTCCTTGGTCTTCAGCGGCACCGCAAAGGAGATCCCCGCCTCGAACGGGTCGGTCTGGTCGCAGAACTCGTAGCCGGCGAAGACGAGCCCGGCCTCGATGCGCAGCATGTCGAGAGCGCTCAGGCCGAGCGGCAGCATCCCATGCGGCCGGCCCGCCTCCCAGACCGCGTCCCACACCGCCGGCGCATCTTTGGGATGACACCAGATCTCGTAGCCGAGCTCGCCGGTGTAGCCTGTTCGCGAGACCATGATCGGCGCGCCGTTGTAGTCCCGCAGGCGGCCTATGCTGAAGCGGAACCAGCCCAGTTCGTCCATGTTCGGCTGCGCCGGCGGCGTCCAGACGAAGGACCTGAGGATCGCGCGGCTGGCGGGCCCCTGCACGGCAATGTTCGCGACCTGGTCGGTGGAGGATCGCACCCAGGCGTTGAGCTTCAGCCTGGCCGCCTGCTCGCGTAGCCACTCCCCGCCGTATTCCTCCCCGCCGATCCAGCGGAAGTTGTTGGCGCCGAGGCGGAACACCGTGCCGTCGTCGAGCATGCCGCCGGTCGGATAGCACATGGCCGTGTAGGCGACCTGGCCGACGGCAAGCCTGCGGATGTTGCGCGTGACGGCGTAGTTCATCAGCTGCTCGGCGTCCGGTCCGAGCACCTCGAACTTGCGCAGCGGGCTCAGGTCCATCACCGCCGCGCGCTCGCGGCAGGCGTGGTATTCCTCGATCGCGCCGTGGCCGGTGTAGCAGCTGGGCAGCCAGTAGCCGCGGTACTCGATGAAGTTGCGCGTCAGCTGCGAGGTGCGCGGATGGAACGCGGTCTCGCGGGTGAGCTTGGGTTCGGCGTCGGCTTTCATGCGGAATGCTATCGCTCTGCTGAAGTTGTTCCTGGCTGGGTACACGCGCACGTGGATCTCGGTGGGATTCCACGCGTTGGCCGGATCGATGTCGTCGGGGCAGGCCGAGGAGGCGCACACCAGATCGGTCATGGCCCGCAACAGCACGTAATCGCCGGGCCGCGACCAGGGCTCGTCGAGATAGTAGACGTTGTTGGCGTCGATGCGCGTGTTGTAGAAGAGATTGATCGCCGGCCAGCCGCGCCGCGCGCCGATCGTGTAAGGCGCGAGAGCGCCGTTGAAGTTGTCCGTGCAGTTCGCATGGCCGAAATAGCCCATGTCCTCGTAGTACTTCGCCGTGCAGGCCAGGCCGAAGGTGTCGTGGCGGCCGCAGGTGTCGCGCACCACCTCCACCAGCGGCTGCATGTCCTGGTCGAAGAACTTCGAATGCAGGCCGGGCGCGGGATAGGCCGCGCCCATCAGCGTGCGGGTGGTGGTCGCGTCCAGGCCGCGCTCCACACCCGCCTGCAGGCGCCGGGCGTCGAAGGCGAGGAAGTCCGAGCACTGCCGGCCCTGCACGTCGATGATCTGGATGTACTCGCCAGCCTTCACCTCGTAGGCGCGCGCCGTGCGCGGATCGACGCGCAGGTCCAGGCGCGGATCGGCCAGCGGGTCCGGAAGCGCGACGAGCCTCTCCTCGGGGACGAGCGCCCGCTCGATGAAAACCAGCAGATCCGTCACCGTGTCCTGCGCGTCGATCGCCATCGCCCCGCCCGGCGCGGCGATGACGCACACGGCCTCGCGACTGGCGGTGAAGCGCGTCTCGGCGCCGGCGGGGGAGTCCCGGCCGAACAGATGAACGGCGTCGGCGTGGCGGAGATCGAGCCCGTGCCGCGCGAGCGCCGCGGCCAGGGCCGCGCCCGCGTCGCCCGCGCCCTCGAGCTGCGCCAGCAGACCGAGCGGCCGCCCGGAGGCGCGGGCGCCGATGACGCCGGGCTCCGCGCGACCGCCCGCGTAGACGACCAGCTCGCAGGGCTGTGCGCCTTCGGTGTCGCGGACCCGCAGCACATCGCCCGGCGCGAGCTTCACCACGATGCTGCCGCCGCCGGGCACGCGGTAGCGCTCCACGCCCGGCGGCAGCGCGCGCAGCCCGGGCACGCGGATGGCGGTGGAGACGGGATTCATGGCGTGATCCGCGGCAGCGCGGCGTATGCGTACTCGGGCATGGACGTCCTAGGCTCGGCGAAACCCCGTTTCGGTGGCAGATGGCACCGGGGCGGGCGGAGATCGACCGCCCCGGTGCAGGCACGTCGGAGGTCAGGCGACGCGCTGTTTGCCCTCGGACTCGGCGAGCAGGCGCTCTGCCAGCGCGCGCTTGCCCGCGGCATCGAGTTTCTTCAGCTCGTTGTTGAGCACGCGCTCGTTGATCGACTGGTTCCAGTAGTCCAGCGACTGAATGCCGAGCAGCGCCATCTTGCCGACGAACTGGCGCAGCACCTCGTTGGTCGGGCCCATGACCCAGCCGGCCTTGCCGTCGCGCAGGTAGCGTTCGATGCCCAGCGCCGGCTTGTAGGCCGTGCCGCCGCAGGCGTGCAGCATCTTGTCGGAGACGTGCGCGACGTTCTTGGCCGCCTCGAACTTCAGCTGCCAGCACCAGTGCAGGAACTGCGCGCGCGGCAGCGCCTCGAGATCGGTGTGCAGCGACCAGTCGCAATTGTTGGTGACGCTGTCCATCGCCTGCGCCAGCATGAAATCCAGCGCCCGCACGGAATTGGTGTCCATGATCGCCTCGCCGACGTAGTCCTGGATGGTCGGGTAGTCGCAGACCCGCATGCCGACGTCGACGTGCGTCTTCTTGGTGGTGTGGTTCTTGGCGATGTCGACCAGGCCCATGGAGATCCCGTTCCAGCACGCCGAGGACAGCAGCATGAAGAACGGGTCCACGCACTCGTCGTTGGACTTGGCGCCGTCCCCGATCGGCCCGACCAGGCGGTCCTTCGGCACCTCGACGTTGTCGACCTGCATCGGGCCGGACTGGTTGCCGCGCAGGCCGAGGCCGTCCCAGTTCGCCGGGTCCGACTTGACCTCGTTGCCCATGATGAGGAAGCAGGAGAGATTGGAGTAGTCGCCGTTGAAGTTCGGGCTGGTGGTCTGCACGATGTACCAGTCGGCGAAGCCGCCGGAGGTAGTCCAGGAGGCCTTCTTGCGCACGCGCCACCCGTTGGGCGTCTCGTCGGCGCCGGAGGACACGGGGTACCAGAAGTGCGAGCCGGTCTCCGGGTCGGAATACGAGAGGGTGCCGATGAGACAGTCCTTGTCCAGACGCCGCATGATGTCCTTGATCGTCTCGTTGTTGTGGTGCCGGAACAGGGCGGCGGCCACCGCGCCCAGGTGCATGGTGTAGCACATGGCGGTGCTGGCGCAGCCGTAGCGGGCGATGGTCTCCACGACCATCGCGGCGCAGACGTGATTCTCGCCCAGGCCGCCCAGCTCCTTCGGGACCACAAGGCCGAGCAGGCCGAGCTCGGCCAGCGCCTCGAAATTCTTGCGCGGATACAGCAGCCGCTTGTCGCTCTCCACCGCGTTGACGCGCAGGGTTGTGCGACACACCTCGATCAGCCGGTCCTGCAGCTCCCTCTGCGCGGGCGTGAGTATCCACTGCGGATCGAACTCGTAACCCAGGCCCCAGAACGGCTCACCGCCCCACATTTTCGTGTCGTTCATCGCTCACTCTCCTGTTCCCTGCCAAGGATCTTGATCTCGAGGACCTGCACGCCACATGGAGTCGAGCCCTGCCCGGGCCGCGGGAAGGGGGCGTGCACGCATCGGTAGACACTTGCAGCATCCGAGCCGCGCCGTGCGTGGTCAATCGCTATCTGGGGATACTACAGAGGGGGTACTGTTGTTCCGGCGGCGGCGTCCCGCGCTGGATGCTGGTACGCCGGCGACCCGGCGAGCCCGGCGCCGGCGGATAAAGGGATAAAGCCCGGCGGATAAAGAAAGGGCGGTGGACCGTGTGGTCCACCGCCCGAGCGCTTCCGAGGGAAGGAGGTTACCGGGAGCTAGGAGAAAATCTGGTTGGCGACGATCGCCACGGCGACGCCCGCGGCGAGCGTCACGTACGGCAGGATCCCCGCCTTGGTCTTGTGCAGATCCGTGGCCGAGTCGATGTGCAGGTCCTCGAGCATCCGCGCCGGGAACTTGCCGCCATCGGTGACGTAGTGGCGGAACAGGAACACCGGGATGATGAGCGCGATCGCGACGAGGCCGGTCAGCAGCGTCCCCTTGCCCCAGACGTTGGCGCCCGCCCCCAGCAGCACCATGTTGAAGAACGACAGCACCACCGCCACGCCCAGCAGCCAGTTCGGCGCCCGCCACGGACGGGGCGCGTGTCCGCTGTCGATCCGGTGCAGCCAGCCCGCGTTGAGGTTGAGGAAGTTGAAGACGATGTAGCAGACGTTGGACACCGCCAGCACGAACAGGTAGTCCGACATGAGGAGCAGGACGAGGTTGAAGCCAAGATCCGTCCACATAGCCCGCGTGGGCGCGCCGTTCGGGTTGACGTGGGTCAGGTACTTCGGCAGCCACCCGTCCACGCCGCCCTGGTAGAGCGTGCGCGAGCTGCCCGCCATCGCCGTCATGATCGCGAGCAACAGCGCAAGCAGCATCATGATCACCAGCAGGTTGAAGACCATGCCTCCGCTCGCGCCCAATAGCGAGGCCATGGCGGCCGCCACGCCGGTGCCGTCGTAGATCCCGGGCTCGAGCATCTTCTGCAATCCCAGCGCCCCCTGGAAGGTGAACGGGACCAGCGTGTAGCAGAGTATGCAGAGGAGCCCGGAATAGAAGATCGCCTTGAAGGTGTCGGTCTTCGGGTCGGTGAACTCGCTCGTGTAGCAGATTGCCGTCTCGAAGGCGTAGGCCGACCAGGCGGCGATGAACAATCCGCCCAGGAACAGCGTCCAGCCGCTCTTGTCCCAGGCCGCCGTCGCCGGATCCGTGCCCGGGGCGAACGGCGAGAAGTTGGCCGCGACCACGTCCCCGGTGACGAGCGGAACCACGCCGATGATCAGCATCGGCACGATCACCGCCAGTCCGACGATGGTCTGCACCCGCGCCGTCCCGAGTATGCCGCGGTGCTGGATCGCGAAGCAGGCCAGCATGATCACGGCGCCGATGAAGAACGTCGCGTTCAGCCGCAGGTGCAGCCCCTCCTTGAGCATGCTCAGGTCGAGCAGCGTCACCTCCCAGGTGCGGATCGCCGCGTCCGGCGCGAACAGGGCATTGAGCAGGTAGCCCGCCGCGATGCCGCAGCCGATGGCGAGCACCGGGGTCCACGCCAGCCAGTTGCACCATACCGACACCGGCGCGATGAGCCGGCTGTAGCGCACCCAAGCGGCTGCGCCGTAGACGGAGGCGCCGCCCGACTTGCTCGGGAACAGCCCGGCGATCTCCGCATAGGTGAAGGCCTGCAGGAACCCGATCGTCACGGATATGACCCACACCAGCCACGACGGCGTGCCGACGGTGGCGGCGATGCCGCCGATCGAGAACAGCACCAGGGCCGGCACTCCGCTGGCCACCCAGAACGCGCCCGTCCAGCTGATCGTGCGGTGCAGACCGGCGTCTGCGCCGCCAGCGAGGCGGGAAGCTGCTGCAGCTGTGCTACTCATCTCACGACCTCCTCTTATAGGTATGTTGCTGCTGTCGCTATTCGCCGCCCGGTCCCTTTCGAGACTGCGGTCCTCCTTCGGCAGATCGGATCGAACGTTCCCTGGCGAACGATGCGCTGCCTGTGGCGGCACCATGGAGTGTCAGCAATAACCGTGAAAGGCCACAATCCTCAGCTTTGAGTAACCACTATGGAGTAGGGTTTGTACAGGGCGGTCGGGCGGTGGGCCCGGCCGCGCGGCGCGCTGGATGGCAACGCACCGCAGCAGATTCCTGGTACGACGCGGTGGCGCTGCGCCGGGCCGGCGCGCGTGTGGCATGGGCGCCATGGGCCGGGTCACAAGCTGCGCAGGGCGTCGATGCCCACGGCCCGGCCGCCGAACTCCTGCATCGCGTCGAGGATGCAGTCCCACCAGTATTCGGCCGACGCGCTGTCCGCGAAGAGGTGATAGGCGAGCGTGCCGTTGATGTCGTCGCGCGCCACCACGGCGCTCAGGCGCGCAACCGACGTCTGCGCGATCGCCCCCACGGGGAACTTGTGCGGGCGCAGGTCCACGCCGCAGATCTTCGCCATCGCGGCAGCCGCGTGCCGCCCGCTCAGCACGAACCAGCAGAAACCCTCCTGGCGCGGCATGGGAAAGCCGCGGGGTGACTGCGGCGGATCCTCCAGGCCGGCCCACGCGAGCGACAGCCTCTCAGGCAGGGTCGCGGTCGCGCCGAGGTCCGTGGTGATCATGAGATCGTTGGCGCCGAGGCGGAACAGCCTGGCGCCGTCGGCCTGCGCCGCGCAGCGATTGACCTCCGGCACGGTCACGCCCTGCGAGAGGAGCCAGTCCGCGGCGCCGGGCCCCTTGAATCCCACCCGGCGCAGCGGTGAGAGATCGGCGAGTCCCAGATCGCGCGCGGCGGCAGCCTCCTCCGCGCCGCCGAAGGACGCCGCGACCGCGGCCTCGTTGGATTCGAGGTAGCGCGCTCCGAGGCTGGCGAGCTTGCGATAGACGAAGCTGCGGCGCGGGCGGGACTGTGGCGTCAGTGGCGTGTTCACCTACATCTCCTGGCGCTTGTTTTCCGGATCGTAGAAGGGCACCGGCACGACCTCACCCTGGACTGTCGTGCCGTCGCCAAGCTTGATGTCGAAGAGCGTGCCCGGCTCCGTCTGATCGGGCGCGACATAGGCCAGGCCGACGGCCTTGCCGAGCGACGGGGACATGGCGATGGAGGTCACCCTTCCGACGATCTCGCCGCCGCGCACCGTGAGGTTGCACTCCTCCGGCAGCCTCGTGCCAGCCGCCAGCGTAAACCCGACCAGCCGCCTCGTCAGCGGCCGCGCCGCCTGCACGTCGATCGCCCGCTTGCCGATGTAGAACGGCTTGCTGGCCGCGATCGCCCAGCCCATCTCGGCCTCCTGCGGGAAGGTGAGCCCGTCGGTGTCCTGGCCGATGATGATGTGGCCCTTCTCCAGGCGCAGCACCCGCTGGGCCTCCACGCCGAAGGCGCGGATGCCGTGGGCGGCGCCCTCGGTCATCAGCGCATCCCAGAGGTACTCGCCCTGGCTGGCGGGCACGTGGATCTCGTAACCGAGCTCGCCGACGAAGCCCACGCGCATGAGCCGCGCCGGCACGCCGGCGACGTGCCCCTCGCGCACGCCCATGTAGGGGAAGGCCTCGCTGCCGAGATCGATGTCCGAAACCAGCTTCGCCAGCACCTCGCGCGCCTTCGGGCCCGCCAGGTTCACCGCCGCGTAGGCCGCCGTGACGTTGGCGATGTCGACGGCCAGGCGCCACTCGGCGTTCCAGCGCATCATCGCGCGGTACACGGCGTCGACACCGCTGGTCGTCGCCGTCACGTAGAAGTGCTGCTCGTTCATGCGGCAGGCGACCCCGTCGTCGGCGATGGCGCCGGTGCCGTCGGTCATCAGCACGTAGCGCGAGCGGCCCACCGGCTGCTTGGCGTAGGCGAAGGTGTACATGCGGTTGAGGAACTCGGCGGCGTCCGGCCCGCGGATCTCCAGCTTGCCGAGCGTGGAGACGTCGATGAGCCCGACGTTCTCGCGCACCGCGCGCACCTCCGCGGCGATGTTGTCGCCGCGTCGGGTCTCGGCGCCGTAGTACGCGGGACGCAGCCACACGCCGGCCGGCATCATCTGCGCGCCGAGCTCGAGGTGCCGGTGATGCATGGCCGTCAGGCGCGTGGGCTGAAAGCCGCGCCCGCCCAGCACCTCCAGCAATTCCGGCTGGAACGGCGGCCGCTGGGTAGTCACGGTCGCGCCCTGCAGCTCCCGACCCGCGCCGGCGGTGGCCAGACGCATGTTGTTGAGGGCGGAGTGCCGGCCTTGCGAGGGTCCCATGACCACGGTGGAGTAGCGCTTCACCAGGTCGAGATCGTCGTAGCCGTCGGCCAGCGCGTTGAGGATGTCCTTGACCTGCAGGTCCTCGTCGAAATCGATGAAGTCCTTGCCACTCGGATGCGGGAAGATCGGCCAGGGGTGATTCTGCCCGGCCGCCCCGGCGCGCGCCGCGGGCCGCGGCGGCTCAGCGCCGACGTTCAGGCCGGCGAGCTGGGCGGCGCGCCAGCCGGCATGCGCGCCTTCGGCCAGGGCCGCGTCCAGATCGAAGGCGGCATTGACGGCCCCTGCGGCGACGGCGGTGCCGCCCGGCAGGCGATCGATGACCAGCATCGCCAGATCGGCGTCATAGACGAGCTGGCCGCCGGAATGGCAGACAAGGTGGCCGGCCGGCGTGTAGCCGACGCTGGTGCACAGCAGGTCGCATTCGATGCGGTGCGGCCGGCCGGCGGTGACGCCGCGGCCGGTGATGGCGTCGATCTCCACACCGAACAGCGATCGCTTGCCCGGTCCGGGCAGGGCCTCGCAGACCGCGTGCTGCTGATGCACGGGTATCCCGCGAGCCGCGATCGCGCTCGCGAACGGCGAGGCGGAGGGTTCCGCGCGCAGATCGACCACGCCCGCCACCGTCACGCCGGCCTCGAGGAGGTCCAGAGCCGCGGCATAGCCGGCGTCGTTCGCGGTGGCGACCACGGCGCGATGACCGGGCTTCACGCCGTAGAGGCGTATCAGCCGCTGCGCCGCCGAGCCGTACATGATGCCGGGCAGATCGTTGTTGCGAAACACCATCGGCTGCTCCATCGCGCCGGCGGCGATCACGACCGACTTCGCGCGCAGCTTGTAGAGTCGCTGGCCCCGCATGACTGGCAGCCAGTTGTCGGCGAACCAGCCGGTGCAGACCGCGTCGCTCAACACCTGCACGTTCGGGGCGGCGGCGACCTTGTTCCGCAGCTCCTCGGCCAGCCGCGCGCCGCGGCGGCCCTCGACGTCGAAGCGGGCGTAGTTCAGCGCGCCGCCGAGACGCGGCTGATCGTCGATAAGTATCACCTCCGCCCCCGTGCTGGCGGCAGCCAGCGCCGCCTGCATGCCCGCGCCGCCGCCGCCTATCACCGCGACGTCGGCGAACAGATAGGCCTTGTCGGCGTACCCGTGATGGGTACGCTCGTCGATGCGGCCCAGGCCGGCGAGCGCGCGGATGAGCTTCTCCCAGTACTTCCACACCCCCTTGGGCTTGTAGAAGGCCTTGTAATAGAAGCCCACCGGCAGGAACGGCGCGAGCCACTCGATGACGCTCAGCCAGTCGTTGGTCAGCGAACCGAGGTAGTTCTGCCCGCGCACGTCGATGCCGGCGGGCACAGGGGTGGTGTCGGCGCGCACGTTCGGCTCGCCCGGGTACTGCACCAGCGAGTTGGCCTCCTGTGCCATCATGCTGAGCGTGCCGCGCGGGCGGTGATACTTGAAGGATCGGCTGAGCACGCGCTGGCCGTTGGCGAGCAGCGCGCTGGTGATCGTGTCGCCCTGGAAGGCCGGGTAGTCTTGGCCCTCGAAGCGCAGCGTGATCGGCCTGGAGCGGTCGATCAGCGTGCCATAGGGTTCGGGGAGTCGGTGTGAACTCATCGCTTATTTGAAATCGCGGCGGCTGCTGTAGAGTTCGGTGGCCGGATAGGTGCGCAGGATCTCGTCGGTCTCCGTGTTGCGCTCGGCGATGAACCAGTAGGAAGTCGGCGCATGCATCCACCACTCGCGCACCACGCCCTTGGTGTTGTTCTCGATGAAGACGTACTCGGCCCACTCCCGATCGCTGCCGGTGCGCGGGTCGGGCATGTCCCTGACCTCCCCGCCCCAGACGAATTCGGAGATGTTGCGGGGACCGTTCATCGGGCAATTCATGATCTTCATGGCATGGCGCTCGCTTGCGGACTAGTGGCCGACGGAGGCGGCGCCTTTTTCGCCGACCTGCGCGAAGCGGTAAAAGCGCTCGAGCGAGAAGGGCGCGATGAGCTCCGGCACCCGGCCGGTCGCCACCGTCTCCGCCATGCGCCTGCCGCACACGGGCGTGGCCTTGAAGCCCCACGTGCCCCAGCCGGCGTCGATGTAGTAGTTCTGCACCGGCGTCTCGCCCATGATCGGCGAGAAGTCGGGCGTCATGTCGGCCATGCCCGCCCACTGGCGCAGTACGCGCATGCGGCCGATGAACGGGAACAGTTCGAGCATGTGCATCATCAGTTCTTCCTTGAAGTCCAGCGTCGAGCGCGTGTTGTACAGCGAATACGGATCCACCGAGCCGCCCATCACCAGCTCGCCGCGCGAGGACTGCGAGACGTAAACGTGCAGGGAGCCGGAGACGATGATCGGATCGAGGAAGGGTTTGACCGGTTCGGTGACGCAGGCCTGCAGCGGGATGGTGCGGATCGGCAGCCTGAAACCGGCCATGCCCGCGACCACCGAGGTCATGCCGGCCACCGCCTGCAGCACCTTGCCGCACTTGATGGCGCCGCGATTGGTGCGCACGCCGGTGACGCGTCCGTTGTCGATGTCGAAGCCGGTTACCTCGGTGTGGGTGTGGATCTCCACGCCGCGCCGATACGCGCCGCGCGCGTAGCCCCAGGCCACGGCGTCGTGGCGGGCTATGGCGCCCGGATAGTGATACAGCGCGCCGAGGATCGGGTAACGCACGTCACGGCTCATGTTCAGCTGCGGGCAGATGCGCGCGATCTCGTCCGGATAGACCAGCTCCGACTTCACGCCCAGATGCTTGTTGACCTCCGCCCGCCAGCGCGCCGTGCGCATGGCCGCGTCGGTGTGGGCGAGCGTGAAGTGGCCGCGCTCGGAGTACATCAGGTTGTAGTCGAATTCGTTGGCGAGGTCCTGATACAGGCGCACCGACTCGTCATAGAAGCGCACACCCTCGGGCGTGAGGTAGTTCGAGCGGATGATCGTGGTGTTGCGCGCGGTGTTGCCGCCCGCGAGATAGCCCCTGTCCAGGACCGCGACGTTGGTGATGTTCCAGTCGCGCGCGAGGTAGTAGGCCGCCGCCAGCCCGTGCCCGCCGGCACCGACGATCACCACGTCGTAGGAGGGGCGCAGGTCCTTGCGGGCGGGGAAATGACGCTCGCCGGGATACTGTTTGCTCAGCGCGTACTTCAACAGACCGAATGGCACGTTTGCACTGCTCCCGGATACGGCGGCAAATATTCTTGCCAGTAAAATTTGTTAACCAGTATTAAACACCATGGCCGAGCATCCCCGCAACCGGGCGGCGCGGGGACCCCGCGACTGGTGCAACCGCCCTGCGCCGTGCCGCGAGGTCCCCGCGCCGCCCGCGTCAGAACTTGGCGTAGGCCTCGCGCAGCGAGACCAGCGGGTGGCGCTTGGACATCTGGAACTTGACGAGCAGCTCGCGCGCGAGCATGTCGCGATCCTGCTGGTTATCCGGCAGCTTCATGCCCTCCGGCACCTGGACCCAGCCGTTGACGTTGCGGTCGAACACCGCCGCCCGCCCTTCCTCGTAGCCGAGGTGGATGTCCTCCAGCCAGTTCAAGTCCTCCCAGCCCATCTTCTCGATGTACTTCCTCAGGAAGGGCGTGAGCCGGCGATAGTCGGGCAGCAGGTTGACGTCGTAGCGGTAGCCGATGTGCTGGCCGATGACCTTCTCGCGTTCGGTATCCAGGCCGTCGGTCTTCAGGAAGTGATCTATGTCGTTGACGTCTTTCGGATTGCTCATGGCAATGTCCTCGTTGACACTTGATATTCAGCCGGCGCGCCGCTACCAGCGCTTCATTTCCGGGTGCCCGACCGTGTGCTGCGTGCCGGCGAGCGGCACCGCGGCCAGCGCCGAGGCCTCCATGGTCAGCGCGGCGAGATCCTCCGGCTCGAGCGAGTGGATGTTGGTCTTGCCGCAGGCACGCGCGAAAAGCTGCGCCTCCATGGTGAGCGCGACGAGGAAGTTGTAGACGCGCTCCGCGGCCTTGTCGGGATCCAGGCGCTTGCGCAGCACCGGGTCCTGTGTCGCCACGCCGACCGGGCAGCGGCCGGAATGGCAGTGGTAGCACTGCCCGGCCTCCACCCCGACCTCCTTCTCGTAGTCGGCCTCGGGGATCGCCTTGTTGCAGTTCAGCGCCATCATCGCGGAATGGCCGATGGCGATGGCGTCCGCACCGAGCGCCAGGGCCTTGGCCACGTCGGCGCCGTTGCGGATGCCGCCGGCGTAGACGAGCGAGATCTCCCCGCGCTTGCCCAGGTCGTCGATGGCCTTGCGCGCCAGGCGCACGGCGGCGATACCCGGAATGCCGGTGTCCTCGGTGGCTAGGTGCGGGCCGGCGCCGGTGCTGCCCTCCATGCCGTCTATATATATGGAGTCCGGATCGCACTTCACCGCCATGCGCACGTCGTCGTATACGCGCGCCGCGCCGAGCTTCAGCTGGATCGGGATCTCCCAGTTGGTGGCCTCGCGGATCTCCTGGATCTTCAGCGCCAGGTCGTCCGGACCCAGCCAGTCGGGATGCCGCGCCGGGGAGCGCTGATCGATGCCCGCCGGCAGCGAACGCATCTCCGCGACCTGGTCGGTCACCTTCTGGCCCATGAGATGGCCGCCCAGGCCGACCTTGCAGCCCTGGCCGATGAAGAATTCGCAACCGTCGGCCAGGCGCAGGTGCTGCGGATTGAAACCGTAGCGCGACTGGATGCACTGGTAGAACCATTTCTGCGAGTAGCGACGCTCGTCGGGGATCATGCCCCCCTCCCCCGAGCAGGTCGCCGAGCCCGCCATCGTGGCGCCGCGCGCCAGCGCGATCTTCGCCTCGTAGGAGAGCGCGCCGAAGCTCATGCCGGTGATGTAGATGGGGATGTCGAGCTCGATCGGCCGCTTCGCCCGCGGGCCGATGACGGTCTTGGTCAGGCACTTTTCGCGGTAGCCCTCGATGACGAAGCGCGTCAGCGTGCCCGGCAGGAAGGTGAGATCGTCCCAGTGCGGGATCTTTTTGAACAGCGACATCCCGCGCATGCGGTAACGACCCAGCTCGGCCTTGATGTGAATGTCGTCGATCACGTGCGGCGGGAAGATGAAGCTCCTGCCCAGCAGATCGGTGTTGCGCTTCGGCTTCTTCGCCTCCACGCCGGGATCGCCGTGCGGTTTGATCTTTTCTACGCTCATCGTCGTTCTCCAGATAAATGTGCGGGGACGGATTCCGAACCGGTCCCCGCGCGACTGATTACAGGGCGATCTTCTTCTCGACCGGCTCCAGGTTGTCGTAATTCCACAGCTGCTTGCCGGCTACGATCTTGGTCATGTTCTTGACACCCTTCGGTGCGGACAGGCCGTACATCTTCAGCTTGCGATCGAGCCACTCGCAGTCGAGATCGGTCATCTCGCCCTCCACGGCGTCCACGCCCAGGTCGCGGATGCTGCCGCCCACGTAGATGATCCCGTCGTACATCGAATCGCCGAGGTTCTTGCCGGCGTTGCCCAGGATCACCATGCGGCCGCGCTGCATCATGAAGCCGCAGAACGAACCGGCGTTGCCGCCGACGATGATCGTGCCGCCCTTCTGGTCGATGCCGATGCGGGCGCCGGCGTCCCCCTTGCAGACGAGATCGCCGCCGCGTATCGCCGCCCCGAAGGTGGAGCCGGCGTTGTTCTCGATGACCACGGTTCCGGCCATCATGTTCTCGGCGCACGACCAGCCGACGCGGCCGCTGACGCGGACGTTGGGGCCGTCGATGAGGCCGCAGCCGAAGTAGCCCAGCGAACCCTCGAAGTCGAGCTTCAGCCGGTTGAGGATGCCCACGCCGAGGGAATGCTTGGCGCCCGGATTCTTGACCACGATGTGGCCGTAGCCCTCGTTCATCAGCTCGCGGATGCGCTTGTTGATGGCGGTCGTATCCATGTCGGCGGCGTCGAAGTCCGCCGTCTTCTCGAAGTCGACCGCGTACGCCCACGGATAGGTGAGGTTCTCCTCCTCCTCGGGTGAGAAGAATCGCTGCTGGGTGCGACCGGAGAGCTTCTCCGTGTGCATTCCCGCAAGGGTGGATTTCGCTGTAGTCAGGCCCGCCATACGCGCACCTCGCCGTCGTAGGGATCGAAAGTCTTTATCTCGTGTGGGAAGATGCTGCGGATCGCAACCTCCTCCGACGCCATTGCGATGAAGTCCTTGCTCTCGTAGAGCACCATCGGCTTGGCCGCCATGGTGTCCTTGGCCATGCCCAGCGCGTCGGCGGTGGCCACCACGTAGGTGAACACGCCGTCGAGCTCCTCGATGGAGCGGCGCATGGCCTCCTCCAGATCGTCGCCGCGATCCATGCGATCGGCGAGGTACACGGCGATCAGCTCGGAGTCGCAGCTGGACATGAAGCGGTGTCCGCGACGCTCCAGCTCGCGGCGCCCGATCCAGTAGTTGGTGAGCTGGCCGTTGTGCACCACGGAGACGTCGCTGAAGGGATACGCCCAGTAAGGATGCGCAGAGCGGATGTCCACGTCGGACTCCGTGGCCATGCGCGTGTGACCGATGGCGTGCGTGCCCTTGAAGCCCTTCAGGTGATACTGGCTGGAAACCCGCGTCGCGTCGCCGAGGTCCTTGATGAGCTCGAGCGCGTGGCCGACGGAGAGGATCTCGACGTCATCGATGTCCTCGATGTAGTCGATGAGCTTCTTGACGTCGCCGTCGTAGTTGAAGACGTACCGGTAGCTGTACTCGGTGGCCTTCTCGCGATCGGTCACCTTGGCGCCCATTTCCTTCAGGCGGGAGTCCACCTCCTTCTTGCGCCCGGCCATTATGTCGGTGATGTCGAAGCCCTTGGCCAGGTCCTCCTGTTCGGCGACCTTGAAACGCATGACGAACTTGTTGCCCTTCAGTTCGGGCCCGTACAGCGCGTAGCCGGTGGAGTCCGGCCCGCGGTGCTTGAGCGCCTGCAGCATCGCGGTCATCTCGGTGCCGATGTCGGCCTTCCTGCCGCGATGTATGAGTCCTGCTATGCCACACATGGTCGTGCCTCCTTCTGTTGCAAGGTTCGACCGGCGCCTTACGGCAGGCAGTCGAGGTACATGTTCACGTCCCACTCGGTGACGGTGGACATGAACTTCTCCCACTCGTCGCGCTTGTAGTGCATGAATACGCGATACATCTCGTCGGGCATTGCCGACTTGATCACTTCGTCCTGCTCCAGCCGCTCCAGCGCCTCGCCGAGCGACATCGGCAGCTTCTTGACCTGCTTGCCGGCCTCCATCGCCTGGTAGATGTTGCGCTCCTCCGGTTCGCCCGGATCCATCTTGTGCGTGATGCCGTCGTCGAAGGCCTTCAGCAACGCGCCGGCCATCAGGTACGGGTTGACGGTGGAATCCACGGAGCGGTACTCGAAACGGCCCGGCGCCGACACGCGCAGGCCGCAGGTGCGGTTCTGGTAGCCCCAGTCCGCGAACACCGGCGCCCAGAAACCGGTGTCCCAGAGGCGACGGTAGGAATTCACCGTGGAGGATCCGATCGCTGTCAGCGCCCCGAGGTGCTTGATGACACCGCCGATGGAATACAGGCCGATGGGACCGGGCTTGCGCGGGTCGCGCGATTGATCGGGCAGGAAGAGATTCTCCCCGCCCTTGCGGTACTGGAACACGCCGTCCAGGCCGGGCAGCGGCTTGGCATGGGCGGTGTTCACCACCTGGTCCTTGCCGCCGCGCCACAGCGAGAGGTTGTGATGGCAGCCGCTCGCCGAGACGCCCATGAACGGCTTGGTCATGAAACAGGCGATGAGGTTGTTCTCGCGCGCCACCTGGGCGCAGATCTGGCGGTAGGTGGTGAGGCGGTCGCAGGTGCGCAGTGCGTCGTCGAACATGAAGTTCAGCTCGAGCTGGCCGGGCGCGTCCTCGTGATCGCCCTGGATCATGTCCAGACCCATGGCCTTGGAATACTCGATGACCTTCATGAACACCGGCCGCAGCGACTCGAACTGATCGATGTGATAGCAGTTCGGCTTGGAGAAGCCGCCCGCCGGCTTGCCGTCCTCGCCGCGCTTCAGCCACATCATCTCCGGCTCGCAGCCGTGGCGCAGGTGCAGGCCCTTGTGCTTGGCCTGGAACTCGTCATGAATGATGCGCAGGTTGCCGCGGCAGTCGGAGGTCAGGTGCCCGCCGGGATTGACCTTCTCCTCGCGGTTGCGGAAGCAGGTGCAGAACACCCGCGCCACGCGCTTGTCCCAGGGCAGCTGCACGAAGGTCTCCGGGTCGGGGATGCCGACGAGCTCGGAGGCCTCCGGGCCGTAGCCGATGTACTGGCGATGACGATCGACGAATAGGTTGGCGGTCGAACCGTAGACCAGCTGGAAGCCGCGTTCGGCCACGCTTTCCCAGTGATCGGCCGGGATGCCCTTGCCGACGATGCGGCCGGTCACCGAGATGAACTGATAATAGATGTAGGTGATCCCGAGCTCGTCGATCTTCTCGCGAACCTGCTTGACGAGGGCGGCCCGTCCAGGTGCGTAGACGTGGCGCTCGAGATCGGTTTCCTTCCTGCCCGCTGCGGATGTTTTTGCCATATAGCCCCCTTGGATTTTTGTATTGCCGATTGTCGTGGCCCCGAAAGCGCCGCACCGAGGCTCCAGGAAATGAATGAGTTGCTTCAATAGCCGCGCATGGCCTGCAGTCTCAGCTCCAGGGGAACGGGCTCTTCGATACCGGGTGCAGCCGCCCCTCGGCGTAGCGGTTGAACCGGAACGGCTCGAGCAGGCGCGAACTCTCCCCGCAGATCTCCTGCGCCACCAGCGCCCCCACGCCGAGCATCTTGTAGCCGTGGTTGGAGTCCGCGATCACGTAGACGTTGCCACGGAACACGTCGAAGACCGGGAAGGCATCGGGCGTGAAGGCGCCCAGGCCGCCGGACGGCTCGTCGGACCGGAACTTCGGGAACGTGCCGGAGAATCGCTTCTGGCAATGCGCGAGCGCCGATACCCACATGATCGCGAAGTCCTTGCCGACGACGTACTCGGGGGACTCCGGGCCATATGGGTCGACTTTTACCTCATCGGGGTCCGTATCCACGGGATAGGGAGCCGCTCCGCCCTGGACGCCGCCGAAACTGAAGTCCGGCTTGTAGTAGATGCCCCACATCTTGTCCGTGATGAGGGAACCATCGACGTCCGAGTAAAGGGGTGCATCGGAATCGACGTGGATCACCGGCGGCATCTTGCCGTCGTTGGTACGCTGCAGCTGCGGGTCCACGCCGAGGGTGCCTTCCTCCAGGCACCAGAATTTCCACATGGGCACGTTGTCGTGCATCTTGCCGTCGCGCCCTTTGATCGAGATGGCCTGCGGCAGCTCGAGCATCTTCCAGAGCTGCGGCACCCACGGACCCACGCCGACCACGACATAATCGCACTTGATCGTGCCCTGGTCGGTCTCCACGGCGGTCACCGCGCCGCCGCCGTCGTACTGGAAACCGGTGACGCGCACGCCGGTGATGATCTGCACGGACTCGGATTCGACCTTGCCGGCCAATCCGAGCATGCTGCGCTTGTTGTTCGCGTAGCCGCCCTTCTTCTCGTGCAGCACCGACGTGATGTTCTTGGCCTGCCAGTCGTAGAACAGGCCTTTCATGTAATCCATGCAGTCTTTCTCGCCCTCGATGAAGACCGACTCGTAGCCAATGGCCTTCTGCTGCTCGTAGATGCTGGCGCAGCCCTCGTGCATGACCTCGGGGCTGATCTGCATGTAGCCGACGGGGTGATAGCTGTAGGCGCGGGGGTCCGACTCCCAGACCGCGACGCTGTGCGCCATCAGCTCGCGCATGGCCGGCTGAAAATAGTTGTTGCGGATGACGCCGCAGGCGATGCCCGAGGCGCCGGCGGCGACCCCGGTCTTGTCGAGGACGACGATGTCGGTCCCGCTGCCCTTGCCGCGGGACTTAAGCTCCCGGGCCAGGTGATAGGCGGTGCTGAGGCCGTGGATGCCGGCACCGATGATCACGTATTTCGCACTGCTGGGTAGCGCCATGTTGCCTTACGCCTCCGAGTCCGCCGCTGGGTTATCGTCGCTGGTCTTGTGCCTTTGGCGGGCAGCGGCGCCCGGATGGGTGCGCCCCCTCCTGCCCGGCCGGTCGTGTCCATTACGTCCCGGGCGGCCGTCCGACCCGCATTTGTTTCTTCACATTCACGAAACAGTGAATACAATTCAAGTTATGCCACGCTCTGAGGGCTTTCTATACCCCCGATGGGGTAATTCCCCGCTGGTTTGGGGCTCAGCCCGCGGAGAGTTCGCTGGTGGCGTCCGACCAGTCGGGGAGAAACGCCAGGACCTCGACGTCGCCCGGTATGGCGGGGTTGAACAGGCTGTTGTGCCAGTAGGTGGCCTGGAACACCGGATGTTGTTGGTCGGGCCGGCGCACCGAGCAGGAGATCGTGAACGTCTGGGCGTGCTCGCTGAAGCGCAGCACGCAACGGCCGGCCTGCAGGATGCGGTGGCTTGTCGGCGATCCGCCCGAGAACAGGGCGCTCAGCACGTCGGAGAACTCCTCCGGATGCTGGTAATAGCCCGCCTGCAGCAGACGAAGCGCGTTGGCGTAGCGGTCGGCCGGGTCGTTGGTCTTGAGCACCATGTGACGGAACTGGGCCGTGGTCTCCTCCGGTTCGCGCCGGGTGATGAGCACGGTGATCGGGCCAAGTTCCTGCCCCTCGGGAAGGATGACGGTCGGTCGCATCCCTGCGGAGGGACGACCTTGGTCATGCCGCATCGCCATCTGGCGCAACCGGCACTGCCAGCCGAGAAAGTCCTGGCAGAGCGCGGCCTGTGCGCCTTCCAGGCCCACGCGACCGGTGTTCACGGGGAGACGACCCTGTTCAGTATGACGCTCATGGGTTTCGACATAATACGCGAGCACCGCGCACCCTCCGCCGCAGGGGACGGCGCCCTCCTGTACCGCCCCGATCGTCGCAGGGGTTTGCGGCGGCACCTATTGCCACATCGGCGTATTCCCAACGGAGTAGACGCCGTGGCCCAACGATGCAGTAATGTTTGAATCATGGACAACGAACGCATCGGCAGCATCCCCGAGGTCATCGACGATCTTCGCAATGGCCGCATGATCATCCTGGTCGACGATCCGGATCGCGAGAATGAGGGCGATCTTGCGATGCTCGCCGAGCACGCCACCACCGAGGCGGTGAATTTCATGGCCAGCGAGGGGCGCGGACTCATCTGCGCGCCGCTCGCGGACAGCGACTGCGAACGGCTGGGATTGGAGCCGCAGGTGCCGCGCAATACCAGTCCCTTCGGCACGGGCTTCACCGTCTCCGTCGACGCCGTCGATGCGCCGGGGCCAGGGGTCAGCGCCGCGGCGCGGGCGCACACCATACGCCGCGTCGCCGACCCGGGTGCGAGACGCGAACACTTCCGGCGGCCCGGACACGTCTTCCCGTTGCGGGCCCGCGACGGCGGCGTGCTGGTCCGCACCGGGCAGACCGAGGGCATCGTCGATCTCGCGCGCCTGGCCGGCGCGCGGCCCGCCGGCGTCATCTGCGAGATCCTCAACCCCGACGGCACGATGGCGCGCATGCCCGAGCTGCAGCGCTTCGCGGCCTTGCACGACCTGAAGATCTGCACCATCGAGAGCCTCATCGCCTGGCGCCGGCGTCACGAACTGCTGATCGAGCCGCTGGAGCTCGATATCCCGATGCCGACGCGCTTCGGGGATTTCCGCGCCCACCTTTTCCGCAGCCACATCGACGGGAAGGAGCACATGGCGTTCACCATCGGCATGCCCGCCCCTGCCGGCGGGCCGGCCGCGGCGGTCGATGCGCCGGTGTGGGTGCGCGTGCACTCGGAATGTCTCACCGGCGACGTCTTCCACTCGCTGCGCTGCGACTGCGGCGCGCAGCGCGACCGATCGCTGGAGGTGATCGGCGGGCAGCGCCACGGCGTGTTCGTCTACATGCGCCAGGAGGGGCGCGGCATCGGGCTCGCCAACAAGCTGCGGGCCTATCGCCTGCAGGATCAGGGGCTGGACACCGTGGAGGCCAATCGCAGCCTCGGCTTCGCCGACGACAGCCGCGAGTACGGCATCGCGGCGCAGATACTGCATTACCTGGGCGTACGCCGCATGCGGCTGCTCACCAACAATCCGCGCAAGCTGCACGGTCTCGCGGGCCACGGCCTGGAGATTCACGACCACATGCCGCTGCAGATGCCGGCCAACAGCGCCAACATCCGCTACCTGCGCACCAAGCGCGACAAGCTCGGCCACCTGCTCGCCGGCCTCGACGCCGCCGAGGGCGGCGCGGACGGGCTGGCGCAATGACCCGCGGCCCTCGCCCCCGCGTTGCGCGGGCGCCGCGACCGCGAGAATTGTTGACGGCGATCAACCGCCGCCGGCCGTCACGCGCTTAACTGATCAACATGCACGCGCTCGCCGACCGGCTCACCCAGGAACACCACGCGCTCGATCGCCTTTGCTGGGAGGTGTACAAGGCGATCGATGCCGGCGATCGCGCCACGGCGACGGCGAAGTTCCGGGAGTTCGAGGCGATGTGCGAGCCGCACTTCCAGGCCGAGGACGAGGAGCTGTTCGTCGAGGTCGTCGCCCAGGACGAGCGTCTGCGCGTGCACGCGCAGGACATGGCGCGCGAGCACGATCAGTTGCGTCAGCTCACCGCGCGCATGGCCAAGGAGCTCGCCAAGGAGTTCACCGAGGAGACGATGTTTCACTGCGAGCGGCTGCTGCGGGTGCTGCGCGGCCACGCGCAGAAGGAGGAACTGCTGCTCTTCTCGCACGCCGGCGTCTGCGCCTAGCCCGCCCGCCACGGCCGGTGCGCTCAGCCGCGCACGGCCTGTAACGCCGTCAGCGCCAGTTGCACGGCGAGGATCGCCAGCACCACGGCCAGCAGTCTTCCAATCCAAGGCGGCGTTCGTCCATCGGCGTTGCGCGCCCGCGCGGCCATCCACGCGATTGCGAGTTTGCTGCCGATGATGCCCGCCATGAACGCGCCGACGAACGCCGCCCCGTCCGCGACCCCGCCGCGGCCCAGCCAGGCGCCCCCGGCCGTGAGCCAAAACAGGTAGGGATTCGGGTTGAGCAGGTTGACGAGGATGGCCTCGCGCAGCGACCCGGCGAGCGCCCGCGTATCGGCATCGGCGGCCGTCGCGCGCCCGAGCCGCCACGTCTCCCGGGCCAGCCACAGGCAATACACGGCACCGCACAGCCCGAGGGCGGCCAGCACTGCGCCGTGTTCCCGCATCGGCCGCAGGACCAGGACGGTGATGAGGATGATGGGCCCGTCGGTGAGCAGGGGGACGAAGGCGACCCGTGCGCCGGCGGCGAAACCGCCGCGCGCGCCGGCACGCACCACGAGGGCGGCCAGCGGTCCCGGTTGCAGGCCGGCGCTGGCCCCCAGCGCGAGGCCCGCAGTCAGGGTGTCGATCATGCGCTCATTTCACGCCTTGACGCCCTCAGTGCGCTCGCCCTGGGGATGCCGTTTCCGCCCGCGGGCGGCCGCGGTCTGTCCCAATTGTCCGCCGCCATAGTGTGTCCTCTTCGGCAGGTCCAATGGTTGCTGGTAGGATACCTTCCGCACGTCTGCGCCGGCAGGTCCGGTTCCGCCCTTCCACCAACCGCACGGGGATCTCTGCGAAGCACCCATGACCCTCACCGTATTGCAGGTGTTGCCCGCGCTGGACGCTGGCGGGGTCGAGCGCGGTACGGTGGAGGTGGCGCGCGAGCTGTGTCGCCGCGGGCATCGCGCGCTGGTGGTGTCGGCCGGGGGACGAATGGTGCCGGAGCTGGAGGCGACCGGCGCACGGCACATCGCCTGGGCCATCGGCAAGAAGAGCCCGCTCACGCTCAACTACGTGCGGCCGCTGCGCCAGTTGCTGCTGAGCGAGAAGGTCGACATTCTGCACGCCCGCTCGCGGCTGCCGGCCTGGATCGCGCACATGGCTTGGCGCAAGCTCGAACCGGAACGGCGGCCGCGATTTCTCACCACCGTGCACGGCCCGTACCGACCCAATCGCTACAGCGCCATCATGACCCGCGGCGAGCGCGTCATCGCCATCTCCAACTGGATCTTGGAATACCTGCGCGAGCACTACCCTGAGGTGGACCCATCGCGCGTGCGGGTCATCCCGCGCGGCGTGGATCCCCTGCAGTACCCGCACGGCTACAGGCCGAGCGCCGCCTGGCTGGAGAGCTGGCGGCTGGCCGTGCCGCAGGCGCAGGATCGGTTCGTCATCACCATCGCGGCGCGCCTCACCCGCCGCAAGGGCCACGAGGACTTCCTCGGCGTCGTCAACCTGCTGAAGCAGCGTGGCCTGCCGGTGCACGGGCTCATCGTCGGCGGCGCCGAGCCGGGCAAGCGGAAGTATCGCGACGAACTGAGGTCCCTCATCGCCAAGCTCCGGCTCGGCGCCGACGTCACCCTGCTCGGCCATCGCACCGACCTGCGCGAGATCATCGCGGTGTCCGACGCGTTGGTGTCGCTGGTGCGGGAACCGGAGGCCTTCGGGCGCACGACCATCGAGGCGCTGTCGCTGGGCGTGCCGGTGGTGGGATACGACCTCGGGGGCACCGCCGAGATCCTGCGCAGCGTCTTTCCGGAGGGGCTGGTCACCGCCGGAAACATCGACGCGGCCGCGGCGCGGCTCGCGCAGCTCATGGACTCGCCACTGAGGCCGCCGCCTCAGCACCCCTACACGCTGCAGCGCATGCTCGATGCCGAGCTGGCCGTCTACGAAGAGCTCGCCGCCCGCACGACCGGCGCGGCGGCCGCCGACGGCTGAGGCGATCGCTGCGCACGGGGTCAGGGGCCTGTAGCCGGGGAATGCCGATGAGGTGGCTGTTGCAGGGCTTGCGGCGATTGTGCGCGGCGACCGTGCGTGGTCCGCGCGAGGGGACGCTCGTCGTGCAGCCGCTGCCCGGCATCGGCGACATGATCTGGCACCTCGGCCACATACACAGCATCGCCATGGCCGAGGGTGCGCCGGTCAGCGTCATCACCAAACCCCGCTCGCGGGCACGCGAGCTGTTTGCCGCCGATAGCGCCGTCAAGGAGGTCCTCTGGCTCGAACGCAACCCGGGGAGGCACGACGGAATCCTCGGCTTCTTCCGCCTGGTTTGCCTGCTGCGGCGCCGCCGTTACGCCAAGGCCTGGCTGCTTCACGGCAGCTCCCGATACGCCTGGGCCCTGCTTCTGGCAGGCATCCCGCTCACGATCGGCTACGGTCGCGGCCTGCAGCGCAGCCTGCTCTCCTCGCCGACGGCGCTGCCGCCGGACGCCACGCACGGCCACCCGATGCGCCTGGCCGACGATCTGCTGCTGGCCCACGGCATTCCGCGCAGCGCGGCGGCGTCGCGCGTCGTGATCGACGGCGAGGCGCTGCGCCGCATCGACGAGGAGCATCGCCGCCGCGAGCAGCCGTGGATCGCCTTCGGCATCGGCAGCAGCGAGCCCTACAAGCAATGGGGCGCACGCCGATACTCGCGCCTCGCCGAGCTTCTCCTGCGTAACGGCGCCGGCACACTGTTTCTGGTCGGCGGCCCGGCGGAAGAGAACATGGCTCGCGAGATCGTGGAGGCGCTGCCCGCGCTCGCCGATCGCATCGTCACGGTGACGCAGCGCCCCCTTAACGAGAGCATCGCGTTGCTGTCGCGCTGCCGGCTGTGCGTCTCGAACGACACCGGCGTATTCAATGCCGCCGCGGCCGCCGGCATACCGGTGCTGGTGATCATCGTCTCCGGCTGGGAACCGCCGTGGAAGGACAGCGTCGTGTGCATGCGGCCGCCGGCGGGCCGCGACGACATCGCCGCCATCGATCCGGAGGCGGTCGCCGGGCAGGCGGCGCGTCTCCTGCAGGCGCGCGAACGGCGCGACCCCGGCGGGCAAGGAGCGACATGAAGCGCATACTGGTCATCAAGCTCGGCGCCCTCGGAGACCTGGTCATCGCCACCAGCGCGCTGCGGCGCATCCAGCTCTCGTATCCGGGCAGCGAGATCTGGCTGCTGACTGCCGAGGACTACGCACCCCTGTTCGCGGACTGGCCGGGATTGCACGTTCACGCCACGCCGCGGCGCGGCCTGCGGCACATGCTGCGGCTGCTTCGCTGGCTGCGGGAACAGCGATTCGATGCGATATTCGACCTGCAGAGCAACGATCGCAGCGCGCTGCTTTGCGCCTTCTCCGGGGCACGCATGCGGGTCGGCAACCATCCGCGCTTCCCGTACACGCATCATCCGGCGACCCGGCACACCAAGGAGGAGCCGGGCTTCGCCCGGCTGCAGCTCATGCTGCTGGCGGCGGGGCTGCCCGAGGCCGAGGCGCGTCCCTACATCCCGGCAGGCGATCAGGAGCGGCGGGTTGTGCGGGAGTGGCTGCGGCAACAGGCGCTGCAGGACGGCCGATTCGTGTTGATGCATGCCGGCGCGAGCCCGCGCTGGCCGGCCAAGCGCTGGCCGCATTACGCGCAGCTCGCCGCCGCTCTCGAGCAGCGCGGCCTGCGCGTGGTATGGCTGGGTGCGGCGGCGGACCGTGGTGTCAACGGCGACCTCGCGCGCACGGCGGGCATCGATGCCACGGATCGCTTCTCGATCGCCGCCCTCGCGGAGCTGGCGCGGCACGCGCGTTTCGCAGTCGCCAACGACTCCGGACCGATGCACGTGCTGGCCGCCGCGGGCATACCGGTCTACGCCTTCTTCGGACCGACCGACTGGCGCCGATCGCACGCGCTCGGCCAGCGCGACCGCGTGCTGGTCAACCCGCGGCCGTGCGCCGCCTGCGGCCGCGCGGATCGCGCCCGGGCCACCGATCACAGCTGCCTGCCGGGCATCACCGCCGCCGAGGTACTCGCGCGCCTCGAGCGCGACGGCCTGCTTTAAGCCGGCCTCGGCGAGCGCGCGTTGAGCGGGAACCGTGCTTCGCGGGCGTGCCGCACCCGGCCAAGGTGAGACCTTGCCGGCGCGGACTCCCGCCGCCCGTGCGGACCCGCCTACAGTCCGGCGGTGAGGCGCGCGAACAGCGAGCCGTAGGCCGCCACCACGCTCCGCCTGCTGTAGCACGCGGCCAGCTTCGCGCGCCCGGCGGCGATGCGGGCGGCCCGCTCCGCATCCGCCGCTTTGAACACCTCCTCGAGGACGCGCCGCAGGTCCCAGGGATCCTCCACGGCCACCAGCCAGCCGTCCTTGCCGTCCTCGATCAACTCCAGCGCGCCCGCGGTGCGCGTCGCGACGAGCGGCACGCCGTGATTCCAGGCATCGAGCAGCACGTTGCCGAAGGGCTCGGCGCGCGATGGACAGACCAGCACGTCGGCGAGCGCGAAATAGGGCGCCAGCTCCGAACGCCAGCCCGGCAGGCGCACGCTGCCCTCCACACCGAGCGATCGCGCCAGGGCCTGGAGCGATTCGCGTTCGGCACCCTCGCCGAGGATGACCAGAACGCCGCGATCGCGAGCCGGAAGCGCCGCGAACGCTCGCAGCAGCACATCGAATCCCTTGACCATGTGCAGGCGACCGAGCGCCAGCAGCACGCGCGCGTCGGGCGGCAACGCCAGCTCCGCGCGCACCGCCGCCGCCTCCTGCGCCGCGACCGGCGCGGGCGGATCGACGAAGTTGGGGATGTGGAAGACGCGCGCCGGGTCGAAGCCGTTCTTGACGAGGTAATCGCATATGCCGCGGGTGTTGCCCACCCACGCGTGCGCGTGCCGGTACTGCCGGGGATTGTAGTAGCCGCCCAGGCGCGCGACGTGCACCGGACGGCGTCCGGCCGGCAGTCGCACCAGACGCGTGGCTCGCCCGAGATAGGTCATCACCACCTCCGGCCCGGACTCGGCGATCACGCGGCGTATCTGCAGGCGCGCCAGCGGATCCCAGTGACCGCGCATCCTGACCTCGGTGCGCGGCACCTCTGCCGCGAGCGCCTCCGCGACGGCGCTCCGCGGCGGCGCGATGACCAACGCGTCCTGCCCGTCCGCGCGCATGGCCTGCACCAGCCGTACGAAGAACCCTTCGGCTCCGCCCGGCCGCTTGCTGCCGATCACGTGCAGCGTGCGCATCAGTATCCGATCTCCGTCTGCCCGGGACTCACCCGCGGCGCGCGCAGCATGGCGCGCGCCTTTTCGATCACCGTCGTCGGCGACAGGCGCGCGATCTCGCCGCCGGGCGCGACCAGCCATTGCGCGCCTGGCGCCCACGGATGGTAGCGCTCCGGATCGCCCGGACCGAAGAGCGTGAGCGTGGGAGTTCCCATGGCGGCGGCAATGTGCCCGAGACCGGAGTCGTTGCCGATGAACAGTCGTGCGCGCTCGATCACCGCGGCGGCCTGCAGCAACCGCGTGCCGCCCGCGAGGTCGAGCACGGGCAGCCCGGCGGCCGCGGCCAGTTCGGCGCAGGCGCCGCGGTCGCCCTCGGCACCGAGAAGCACGATCGCGTCGACCTCCTCGCGCAACGCCTGCAGGAGCGAACGAAAATGCGAGACGGGCCAGGTCTTCGGCGGCCAGTTCGCGCCCGGCGCCACCGCCAGCCACCGTCCGCGCGGGAGGCTCGCGGTACGGCGCGCCGCAAACGCGCGATCCGTGGATGCGAGCCAAAGGCGCAGGGGGGGCGGTGCGCTCGCCGGCAGCAATCCGGCCATCACCGCGTAGGCGCGCTCCACGGCGTGGCCGCGCTGCGCGCGCGCTCGACGCATGGTGCGGCGCCGCTGCGCGCGCAACAGCCAGCTCAGTCCGTCGGTGCGCAGATCGACGATCAAACGGTAGCGATGCCTGCGCAGGGGGCGGAGCACGCGCCACCAGCCGCGCCAGCCGTCCTTCTTCTCGCGCAGCAGGATCTCGCCCCGAAAGGGGCATGGCTCGAACAGCTCCGCCGAGCGCGCGTCGGCGATTATGTCCACGAGCGCGTCCGGATGCAGCGTGTGCATCGCCGTCAGCACCGGCGTGGTCATCACCGCATCGCCGATATTGCTCAGGGTGATGAGCAGCTGCCGCGCCTGGGAGGTCATTTGCCGATGCAGAAGGTGCTGAAGATCTGGCCCAGCAGGTCTTCGGTGGTGTACTCGCCGGTGATCGCGCTCAGGTGACGCCGCGCCTGGCGCAGGTGCTCCGCGACGAGTTCCATGTCCCTCGCACCCAGGAGCAGCGGCATCGCCTGCGCGAGGGCGGCGCGCACCGCCGTCAGCGCCTCCACGTGCCGGCGTCGCGCGGTGAAGGCGCCTTCCGGTTCCAGGCCGTGGCCGCATGCCTCCCGGATGCGGCGCGTCAGCGCATCGATACCCTGCTGGGTCTGCGTTGAGACGTAGATCTCGGGCGGAACGCGATCGGGCGCCGGCGGCGGCGCATGTAGGATTCGATCGAGCTTGGTGCGCACGACAGTGATGGTGGCGGCCGGACCCAGCCGCGCGAGCAGAGCATGGTCGGCCTGGTCGTAATCCTCATCCGCCGGGACCAGCAACAGCACGTGATGGGCGCCGGCCGCGGCGCTCTCGGCACGGCGTATGCCCTCGCGCTCGACCTCGTCCGCCGTCACGCGAAGGCCGGCGGTGTCCGTCAGCTCGACCGACAGGCCGTTCAGATCGATGAGCGCCTCGAGCGTGTCGCGCGTCGTGCCGGGATGCGGGCTCACGATCGCCCGCTCTCGTCCAAGCAGGCAGTTGAAGAGACTGGACTTGCCGGCATTTGGCCGCCCGAGCAGGACCACGCTGATGCCGTCGTGCAGCAACTGCCCGGCGCGCGCGGCGCGCAGCGTCGAATTCACCTGGGTAAGGATGGCGGCGGTTCGGGAGCGAAAGTCGCGCTTGGCGATCCGCTCGGGTTCCTCGTCGGGGAAATCGAGCCAGGCCTCGATCTCCGCGCGCAACGCGTCGATGGCGGCGGCCAAGGATTGCACGCGCCGTGAGAACTCCCCCTGCAGCGACGCGCTGGCGGCGCGCGCCGCCAGCTCGGTGTTGGCGGAGATGAGATCCGCGATCGCCTCGGCCTGCACCAGATCGATCTTGCCGTTGAAGAAGGCGCGCTCGGTGAATTCCCCTGGTCGGGCAAGCCGGGCACCGAGCTGCAACGAGCGCGTGAGCAGCAGGTGCAGCAGCACGTGACCGCCATGCGCATGCAGCTCCAGGACGTCCTCGCCGGTCACGGAATCCGGGGCGGCGAAGTAGAGCGCTATGCCGCGATCGAGGAGTCTTCCATGCTCATTGCGAAAACCGGCGTAGGTAGCGTGGCGCGGCGGCGGCCTTCGGCCGAGCATGGCTTCGGCGATCGAGGAGGCCTGCGGTCCGGAAACCCGCACGATGCCGATCGCGGCGTTGCCGGCCGCGGTGGCGACCGCGGCGATCGTATCGGTGGGCGCCCGCCGGCCGGCAGTACCGCCCATGGCCTCAGGGCTTGGCCTTCGCGCCCTCGATGCTGCGCGTGATCAGCCACTGCTGCGCGATCGACAGCACGTTGTTCACCAGCCAGTAGAGCACCAGGCCGGCGGGGAAGAAGATGAAGAAGACGGTGAACACCACCGGCAGGATCTGCATCACCCTGGCCTGCACGGGGTCCGGCGGGGCCGGATTCATCTTCGTCTGCACGTACATCGAGATGCCCATGAGGATCGGGAGAACGAAATACGGATCGTAGGTGGAGAGGTCCTTGATCCAGGCGACGAACGGCGCCTGCCGGAGCTCCACGCTCTCCAGCAATACCCAGTACAGGGCGAGGAACACCGGGATCTGGATCAGCACCGGCAGGCAGCCGCCGAGCGGATTGATCTTCTCCTGCTTGTACAGCTCCATCATCGCCTGGTTCAGTCGCTGCTTGTCGTTGGCGTAGCGTTCGCGCAGCGCTACGAGGCGAGGCTGCACCTGCTTCATGTGCGCCATCGAACGATAACTCGCGGCCGCCAGCCGGTACAGCGCGGCCTTCACCGTCAGGGTCAGCAGGATGATCGCCCAGCCCCAGTTCCCGGTCCACGCGTGCAGCTTCTGCATCCACCAGAACAGCGGCTTGGACAGGAACCAGAGCGCGCCGTAGTCGACCGTGAGATCCAGGCCGGGCGCGAGCTGCTCCAGGCGATCCTGATCCTTCGGTCCGGCGTAGAGGGTGCTCGTCAGCGTGAGGGAAGCGCCGGGTTCGACCTGGTGCTGCGGTCCGTAAAGCCCCACGATGTAGCGATTCTGGTCCAGGACCTTGGTGTAGTACTGGTATGGCTCCTGCGCCGGCGGCACGATCGCGGCGACGAAATAGTGCTGGAGCATTGCGGCCCAGCCGCCGGTGATGTTCCGGTCCAGCGGCGTGGCGGCCATCTTGTCGAAGGGCAGTTTCTCGTAGCGCTTCTCGGGGCTAGAGATGGCCGCACCCACGTAGGTCGGCATGCTCATCAGGCCGCGCTTGGGCTTTTCGGCGCGCCGCAGCAACTGCGCATAAGCGCGCCCGCGCCACGCGTTGGCGCCCGTGTTGGCGATGTCGTAGCGCACGTCGATGACATGAGAACCGCGGTGAAATATGTAAGTCTTCGTCACCTGCAGTCCGGACGCCGATTGCCAGGTCAGCGGTACCTCGAGCGACTCGGCCCCTTCGCCGAGTCGGTAGCTGCGCTTTGCGGCGGTGTAGACGTCCTGATGCGTGGGTGCCTCGTTCTCGCTCAACAGGCCTCCCTGCACCACGAACGTGAGCGCATCGCTGTTGTCGAGAAACGTGAGCGGTTCGTCCGGCTTGTCCACCGCCACCGGGTAGTCCTTCAGCAGCAGCCGGGAAAGCTCGCCGCCGCGAAGACTGACTTCGGCGCGTACGGTGTCGGTCTCTATCGAGACAGCGGCGGCGTCGGAAGTGGCCGGGCCGGCACCAGCGGCGGGAACCTCGGGCGCACCGGCCTCTATAGGCCTTGCGCCGGCAGCATCGGGAGCCGGGATATGGTCGGTTGCCGGCAGGCGCTCCTGCGGGACCGGGGGCGGGGCCGCGGCGCGCAGGCGCCCGTAGTCCTTCTCCCATGCCTGCCAGATAAGGGTCAGCACGAGGCATAGGGCCAGGACCAGCGCTGTACGTTTGTGAGGCATGGTCGATAGAGGCCGACGTCAGGGCACCGGGTCGTAGCCGCCGGCGCGATACGGATGGCAGCGGCAGAGACGCCTCAGGCCCAGCCAGGAGCCGCGCAGCGCGCCGTACCGCCCTATCGCCGTCAGCGCGTACTCCGAGCAGCTGGGGGAGTAGCGGCATGCCGGCGGCAGCACGGGGCGGATGAGCAGCTGGTAGAGCCTGATCAGGAACGTGAGGATGATGCGCATGAGCTGGCCCGGAGGAGTAGCTTTTTCAGGTTATCTGCGAACGATCGCTGCACGCTTGTCGAGATGGGTTGGTTAACGCTGACCACGACGTCCAGGCCCGAGAGGGAGTCCTGTTGCCGGCGAAAGGCCTCCCGGGCCAGACGCTTCAGCCGGTTCCTCACGACGGCCGTGCCGCTTGCCCGGAGGCTGATGGCGAGTCCCAGTCTGGCCTGCTTACGGCCGTTGGCCGCGAAATACAGCTGCAAGGGCCCGCTCTGGAGCCGCTGGCGTGCCGCAAAGACGTCGGAAAACTCCCCGGCCTGCAGCAGTCGACTGTCTCGGCGGAAGCTCTCCGAACGGCGCGGCAATCGTGGACGATCAGGCCGAAAGACGCGCGCGGCCCTTGGCGCGGCGACTCTTGAGTATCTTCCGCCCGCCACGGGTACTCATGCGGGCCCGAAAGCCATGGTTGCGCTGGCGCTTGAGCTTGCTCGGCTGATAAGTGCGTTTCACGTTCTTTCCTCGGGACCGAGTTGGAAAAAGCGCTGCATGCTAAGGCGGCAGGGCCATTTTTGCAATCAAGAGTTTGCGCCACGGACCGTGGAGATATTTTGCCTGTGGATAACCCGCCGCTTGGGGTATACTAGCCGGCCTTCGGACAATAAACACCACCAGGGAAGGGGCGGGAGGTGGCAGCGTGGACGTTCCTATCTGGAAACAATGTCTTAGCCGACTCGAGGGCGAGTTGCCGGCACAGCAATTCAATACCTGGATCAGGCCGCTGCAGGTGGTACTGGACAACGGCACGCTGCATCTGCTCGCACCCAACCGGTTCGTGCAGGACTGGATACGCGAGAAGTACCTCGACGTCATCCGGGCCATCGTACAAAACGCCTCAAACGGCCTCGGGGTTTCTCCGGAGGTCCGGCTTTCGGTGGGCAGCTCCACGGCGCCTCAGACCCCTCCGGCGCGCGCCTTGTCAGGTGGGACAGGAGCCTCCGGCACGACGCCGGCCGCCCGCGAGGGCCAAGCCGGCAGCGGTGAGCTGGGCGGAAGGGGCGCGGGCCGGACCTGGCATTCCCCCGGCCTGAATGCGGCATACACGTTCGAGACCTTTGTCGAGGGCAAATCCAATCAGCTGGCGCGGGCCGCATCGATGCAGGTGGGCGCGAACCCAGGGGTGGCGTACAACCCCCTGTTCATCTGTGGCGGGGTGGGCCTGGGGAAGACCCATCTCATGCATGCCCTCGGGAACGCCATCTGCCAGGCCAGACCGGGCGCCAAGGTGGTCTACCTGCGTTCGGAGCAATTCGTGGCGGATATGGTCAAGGCGCTGCAGCACAACGTCATCAACGAGTTCAAGCGCTATTACCGCTCAGTGGATGCATTGCTCATCGACGACATCCAGTTCTTCGCGGGAAAGGAGCGCTCACAGGAAGAATTCTTTCATACTTTCAATGCCTTGCTTGAGGGTCAACAGCAGATTGTGTTGACCTGCGATCGCTATCCGAAGGAGGTCACCGGGGTGGAGGAGCGATTGAAATCACGGTTCGGTTGGGGACTGACGGTCGCCATCGAACCGGCGGAACTGGAGACGCGCGTGGCCATCCTCAAGAGCAAGGCTGCCCGGTCTCAACTGGATCTGCCGGACGAGGTCGCTTTTTTCATCGCGAAGCGCTTCCGGTCCAATATCCGTGAACTCGAGGGTGCCCTGCACCGCGTCGTGGCCCACGCGAACTTCAAGGGCGAGGGAATAAGCCTCGACTTCGCGAAGGAGGCACTGAAAGACCTCCTTGCTCTGCAGGACAAGATGGTCACGATCGAGAATATCCAGAAGACCGTGGCCGAGTATTACAAGATCCGCGTCTCCGATCTCTTGTCCAAGCGGCGCAGCCGCTCGGTGACACGCCCTCGGCAGATCGCGATGGCCCTGGCAAAGGAACTCACCAACCACAGCCTGCCAGAGATCGGCGACGCCTTTGGCGGCCGCGACCACACCACTGTCCTGCACGCATGCCGAAAGGTGGTGGATCTGCGGCGCGGCGAGCAGCGCGTCAACGAGGACTACAACAACCTTGGCAGGATCCTGTCCAGTTGACGTGCGATAACTGTGGATAAGAAGGCGCGGTGGCCCAACCCGTGAATTGTCCCCAGTCTGCTAACAGTCAGACAACGGGTTGGACGGTTCTTACGGTCAGACTAAGTATTTGAAATAGAATGAAAATTGGCTTATTTGTGGATAAATGGGGTCGCTAATAACAGTCACGAGTTAAAAATAAAATGAAAATCTCTATTAATCGTGAAAAGCTTCTGGGACCCCTGCAGATCGTCAGTAACGTGGTTGAAAAAAGACAAGCCCTTCCGATCCTCAGCAACGTCTTGCTGCAGGTCGGTACGGATGCGCTTACGTTTACCGGTACGGATATGGAAGTCGAGGTAGTAGTGCGAATAGACAACACCTCGAGGGAAACGGGCAGCAGTACTCTGCCGGCGAAAAAGCTGGTCGATATCTGCCGAGCGCTGCCTGCGGATGCGACGATAGAGCTGGATGTCAAGGATACGCGTGCGAGCCTCAAGAGCGGGAGGAGCCGATTTGCACTTGCGACGCTGCCGGCAAGGGACTTTCCAACCCTTGGGGATACGCCCTCGACGTTAACGCTGCGAGTGGATGCCAAAGGTCTCAGGGACTTGATCGCGGATACCCAGTTTGCGATGGCCCATCAAGACATTCGTTATTACCTCAACGGCCTGCTGATGGAGTTCTCCGAGAGCGGCTTGCGGGCGGTCGCGACCGATGGACATCGCATGGCGTTGGCGGATATGGAGTGGGCTACGGGGTTAAAGGAGCTCGTACAGGTCATCGTTCCCCGCAAAGGCGTGGCGGAGATCGTGCGTCTCCTGGCGGAGGCCCACGGGGAGGTCGAGGTGCAGGTAGGGCCGGCTCACCTGAAGGTGCGGACTGCGGATCGGACGATCACGAGCAAGCTCATAGACGGAAAATTCCCGGATTATCAGCGCGTGATTCCCGCAAAATCGGACAAGATCGTGGTTGGCGACAGAGAGGCGCTGCGCCAGGGACTTGCCAGGACGTCAATCCTTTCGAGCGAGAAGTTCCGGGGCGTGCGACTGTTGTTGAAGAAAGACCTGCTGCAGGCGCTGGCGCACAATCCGGAGCACGAGGAGGCGGAAGAGGAATTGCCTGTGGAGTACTCCGGCCCTGAATTGGAGATCGGTTTCAACGTCGTCTATCTCCTGGAGGTCTTGGCCGCCATCAAGACTGAAAAGGTCCAGATGGAATTGGCTTCGCCGGACCGGAGTTGCCTGATGCTTCCCATCGGTGATCAGACGCGGAAATACGTGATCATGCCGATGCGCCTGTAGGGGATGCAGCTGCAACGGCTGGATATCCATGACGTCAGGTGTCTCAGAGAAGCGGTGCTGGATTTCTCTGCGACGGTAAATCTGGTCGTCGGGGCGAACGGGAGCGGCAAGACATCCCTGCTGGAGGCGATCTACCTGCTCGGCACCGGGCGGTCATTCAGAACCCGTGACCCGGACGAGATAATCAGGGATGGACAGAGCGGACTCCTGATACGAGGGGCATTGCGTGACAATTCGGGCCGTCTCGCGCGCGTGGCGTTAAAGAGGGCGGAAGGCCGCACTTCGATACGATTCGATGGTGAGACCGTTCGGTCCGCTGGTCAGTTGGCAGTTCGGATGCCGGTGACCCTGGTTACCCCGGATACGCATGTGGAGATGCAGGCGCAGCCAAAGGCGAGACGCAGGTGGGTGGACGTCACGCTGTTTCACGTGAAACCGGGCTACCTCGAACTCTGGAAGCGGACGATGCGGAGCGTAAAGCACCGGAACGCGCTCCTGCGGAGGAAGACCAGCGCCGAGGAACTGGACACGTGGGACGCCGAACTCATACAACATGCTGAAAGGTTGGACACACTGCGTCGATGGGCGGTGGGGCAGCTGTCGGAGGCCTCCAACAGGGCACTGGGGCAGATTTTCGGAAAGACGGCGTCGATCACGTACTCACCGGGCTGGCCGGAGGGGATGACCTACCGTGAGACCCTCAAGCGCGCACGCGACGCGGATGTCGCCATAGGCTCCACTCGATACGGACCACATCGGGCCGATGTGGCCTTCGAACTGGCTGGCAGGCCGGTGGCGAGCAGACTCTCCCGTGGGCAGTTGAAGGTCTGGGTTGGAATGTTGATGCTGGCCCAGGTCATGGTCGTAGCCACGAACACGCAGGTGCGGCCGATGGTGCTGGTGGACGACCTCGTGTCGGATCTGGACGCACAGGCGAGAGGGCGCCTCATCGCCGAGATGGCAGCCTCCGGCTGCCAACTGTTCGTAACAGCCGTGGACGAGGCGCTCGTACCATTGCCCGATCCCAAGCGGGCAGCGGTGTTCCACGTGAAACAGGGTGAGATCACCCGGAGTCCATGAAACAGAATGACTGATCAAGACAACCAGAGCGGTGGTGAGGCGGCTGGCTCGGAGAAGGCCTACGATTCGTCGAGCATCAAGGTCCTGAAGGGCCTCGACGCCGTACGAAAGCGCCCTGGCATGTATATAGGCGATACAGATGACGGCACCGGGCTTCACCACATGGTCTTCGAGGTTGTGGATAACAGTGTTGACGAGGCCTTGGCGGGGTATTGCACCAAGGTCGTCGTAACTATTCATTCCGACGACTCGGTCTCCGTGCTGGACAACGGTCGCGGGATACCTGTGGATATTCACAAGGAAGAAGGGGTATCCGCTGCCCAGGTGATCCTCACCCAGTTGCATTCCGGTGGTAAGTTCGATGAGAACTCCTACAAGATCTCCGGCGGGCTTCACGGGGTCGGTGTCTCGGTGGTGAACGCGCTCTCCGAGCAACTCAAGCTTCGCATCTACCGCGACGGCAAGGTCCATAGCCAGGAGTACCGGAACGGAGACCCGGTCGAACCTTTGAAGGTGATCGGCGAGACCGACCGACGGGGAACCGAGATCCGTTTCCTTCCCAGCAAGGAGATCTTTTCCAACTACGAATTCCACTACGATATCCTCGCGAAGCGACTTCGAGAACTTTCGTTCCTGAATTCCGGGTTGCAGATCGAACTGCACGACGAGCGCACGGGAAAGACCGATTTCTTCCATTACCAGGGCGGCATCGCCGCCTTCGTCTCCCACCTCAACAAGGCGAAGACCCCGCTGCACCCGACAGTGATACAGATCGGTGCCGAACGAGACGGCATTGCCGTGGACGTCGCGATGCAATGGAACGACGCCTATCAGGAGAACATCTTCTGCTTCACCAACAACATCCCCCAACGTGACGGGGGTACCCACCTGCAGGGTTTCCGGGCGGCGTTGACGCGTACGCTCAATCAGTACATGGAAAAGGAGGGCATGCTGCAGCGGGCCAAGATAGAGGTGACGGGCGAGGACATACGCGAGGGTCTCACCGCGGTCTTGTCGGTGAAGGTACCCGATCCCAAGTTCTCCTCACAGACGAAGGACAAGCTGGTCTCAAGTGAGGTCAAAAGTGTAGTAGAATCAGTTATTTACGAGAGACTGGCGGCGTTCCTGCTGGAGCATCCGCAGGAGACCAGGATGATCTGCGAGAAGGTAATCGAGGCGGCCTGCGCCCGTGAGGCGGCGCGCAAGGCAAGAGAGCTCACGCGGCGCAAGTCGGCCCTGGACATCGCCGGCCTGCCGGGCAAGCTCGCGGATTGCCAGGAACGCGATCCGCGGCTCTCCGAGCTGTTCATCGTCGAGGGCGATTCCGCCGGCGGTTCCGCGAAGCAGGCGCGCGACCGAAGGTTCCAGGCCATTCTCCCCCTCAAGGGGAAGATCTTGAACGTCGAGAAGGCGCGATTCGACAAGATGCTTTCCTCCGCGGAGGTGGGCACCTTGATCACGGCGCTGGGCTGTGGCATCGGTCGCGACGAGTACGACCCGTCCAAGCTGCGCTATCACCGCATCATCATTATGACCGACGCGGACGTCGACGGCTCGCACATCCGCACGCTGCTGCTGACGTTCTTCTACCGGCAGATGATCGAGCTGGTGGAAGGCGGCCACATCTACATCGCGCAGCCCCCGTTGTACAAGGTCAAGCGCGGCAAGCTGGAACAGTACGTGAAGGACGATGCCGAGCTGGACGCATATTTCATGCGCAGCGCGCTGGCGGATGCCAGTCTCCGTCCGGGCCACGGCGCAACCGCGATCGAAGGCGAGGAGCTGCGCGCATTCGGCAAGGACTACCTGACGCTGTCGACCCTGCTGCGGCGCCTGGGCAAGCGCTATGACCCCCTGGTGCTCGAGGTGCTGCGCGGCGTGCCACCGCTGGCCGCTGATCCGCACTCCGGGCTGCCGCGTCCCGCGCTGGAGAAGTGGCTCGACGATGTGCGCGGCGCACTGCTGCAACGGGTTGACCACACCGTGCAGGTCGCCACCTCGATAGAACCGGGCCCTTCCCCGGAGTCCCTCACGGCGCGCGTCGTCGTCGCCACGCACGGCATCGACGTCACCAACGATTTCGACAGGGACTTTTTCGCCTCCACGGAATACAGGCGGCTGGGGGACATCGGCAATCGGCTTGAGCGCCCGCTGGGTCCGGACGCCAGCATCCGCCTCGGCGAGCGCGAGCAGTCCGTGCGCAGCCTCAGGCAGGCCATCGAGGTGGCGCTGGCCGAGGCGCAGCGTGGTGCGAGCATCCAGCGATACAAGGGGCTGGGCGAGATGAATCCCGAGCAGCTCTGGGAGACGACCATGGACCCCTCGGTACGCAACCTGCTGCACGTGCGCATCGAGGACGCGGTTGCCGCCGACGAGATCTTCTCCACGCTGATGGGCGATCAGGTCGAGCCGCGCCGCGAGTTCATCGAGACCCACGCGCTTGCCGTGACCAACCTCGACACCTGATGGCGGCAGCCTCCGGCCCTGTCACGGAAGCGTCGCACGCGCGACGGCCCATACCTCGACGTCCTGCACACCCTGCCGCCTGAGCACCCTGGCCAGCTCCCCTGCCGTGGAGCCGGTGGTGAGGACGTCGTCGACGATGGCGACGTGCCGTAGGCCCTCCCCCAAACGTGCCCGGAAGGCTCCGCGCACGTTACGGCGTCGATGGCGCGCGTCCAGCCCGCTCTGCGCAGCGGTGTGCGCGATGCGTACGCAGGCGTCGCTGACCACGGGAACGGCAGCCAATGCACCCAGGTGCCTGGCCAGCTCAAGGGACTGATTGAATCCCCTTTTCACCAGCCGCCTCCAATGCAGTGGAACCGGCAGCAGCGCCTCCGGCATCGCCCCCCCGGGGCGCAGCATCCACATCCACGCCGCCAGTTCCCCGGCGGCGGGAAGATCGCCGGCGAACTTTAACGACCGGATACGGGTGCTGATCGGGGCTTGGTAATGGAACGGCGCGAAGCAGCGGCTGAATGCGGGGGGCCGTCGCAGGCATTCCGCGCAGACGAGCCCGGCGCGGCTCAACGGTATGCCGCATCTGACGCATGCCGCGACGATCGCCGGCAGGTCCAGGCTGCACCCGCGGCACAACCCGCAGAGGCCGCCCCCCCAGTCGCCGCAGAGCAGGCAGGGTCCTGTCAAGTTCTGGTCACTGTACAACTTGACAGTGCGGCGAGCACGCAACAATGATGCGAACTCCCCGATCAATCGAGCCACGTCCATGTCCGCACCGTCCTCTTGCCAGACCGTGAGCCAAACCACGCCCTTGCGACACGACTGGTCGCTGGCCGAGGTGCAGGGGCTCCTTGAGCAGCCCCTCCTCGATCTGATCTTCCACGCTCAGGCCACGCACCGCCAGCACTTCGAACCCGGAGTCGTGCAACTGAGCACGTTGATGAACATCAAGAGCGGCGGCTGTCCGGAGGACTGCGCCTACTGTCCGCAAAGTGCCCGCCACCAGACCGCCGTCGAGGTCAAGCCGCTGGCGGAGATAGAGGCGGTACTGGCGGCGGCCCGTGCCGCGCGCGCGGCCGGGGCCACGCGATTCTGCATGGGGGCGGCGTGGCGCGCCCCGCGCGACCGGGATCTTGGGCACGTCGAGGCCATGGTCGCCGGCGTCAAGGCGCTCGGCATGGAGACCTGCGTGACCCTGGGCATGCTGAAGCCCGAGCAGGCGCGGCGACTGAAGGCCGCAGGGCTGGACTACTACAATCACAACCTCGATACCTCGCCCGAGTTCTACGATTCGATCATCACGACACGCTGCTACCAGGATCGACTCGATACCCTGCAGCATGTCCGGGATGCCGGCATCAACGTCTGCTGCGGCGGAATCATCGGCATGGGCGAGACGCCGCGCGACCGCGCCGGCCTGCTCATCGCGCTGGCAAACCTGCCACGGCACCCCGAGAGCGTCCCGATCAACATGCTCGTGCGCGTCGACGGCACACCGCTGGCGGACAGCGAGGCGGTGGACGGCTTCGAACTGGTACGCACGATCGCCACGGCGCGCATCATGATGCCCCGCTCTTACATTCGACTCTCCGCCGGGCGCTCCAGCCTCGACGACGGTGTGCAGGCATTATGTTTCATGGCCGGGGCGAACTCGATCTTCTACGGCGACGAGCTGTTGACCACCGCCAACCCGGCCATCGAGGCCGACCGCGCCCTGCTTGCACGCCTCGGCATGCGCGCCTCGCGTTGAGCCGCCCGCGACCATTGTGCATCCCGCCGCTCTCGCCGCACTCGAGCAGCGCCTGGCGCAAGCCCGCGCCGCGCATGCGCTGCGTCGGCGTAGTCCGCGCGCCGGCACAGCGCTGCGCCCGACGCTGGATGGCCGGCCAATCGTCAACTTCGCCTCCAACGACTACCTCGGACTGGCAGCGGACCCGCGCGTGGTCGAGGCTTACGCTCAGGGCGCGGCGCGCTATGGCGTCGGCGCCGGCGCCGCCGAACTGGTCAGCGGTCACACCGAAGCGCATGCGGAACTCGAGGCGGCGCTGGCCCGCTTCACCGGCCGGCCGCGCGCCCTCGTGCTTTCCACCGGCTACATGGCGAACCTCAGCGTGGTCACCACCCTGGCCTCCCGCCGCTCGGCGGTCATCGAGGACCGCCTCAATCATGCCTCCTTGCTGGATGCGGCCGTCCTCTCCCGCGCCCGACTGGTGCGCTACCAGCATCTCGACACGGATGACCTGGCCGCCAAGCTCGCGGCCTGCCCCGGTGCGTTGGTGGCGACCGACGGCGTCTTCAGCATGGATGGCGACGTGGCGCCGTTGCCGCGGCTGGTCGAGGTCTGCAAGGCCGAGGGCGGCACGCTCATCCTCGACGATGCGCACGGCTTCGGCGTGCTCGGCGCGCGCGGCAGAGGCACGACCGAGCACTTCGGCCTGGCGGCGCCGGACGTTCCGATCGTGGTGGGGACCTTCGGCAAGGCCTTCGGCGGCGCGGGCGCCTTCGTTGCCGCCGATGAGGTCGTCATCGAGGCTCTCATGCAGTTCGCGCGTCCGTACATCTATACGACCGCCCTGCCGCCCGCGCTCTGCTGCGCCATGACGGTCTCCTTGCGTATCGTCGAGGGCGAGCCAGCCTTGCGGCAGCGCCTGCACTCCAACATCCATCGTTTTCGCCGGCTCGCGCTCGCCCGGGGCGTACCGATGGCGGCGTCGAACACGCCGATACAGCCGATCATCCTCGGGCAGAACGCACGCGTCGTCGCGGTGGCGGAACGTCTGCTGGAAATGGGGTACTGGGTGGCGGCGGTACGGCCGCCTACCGTGCCCGCCGGCAGCGCGCGCCTGCGCGTGGCCCTCAGCGCCGGTCACACGGAGGAGGAGATAGATGGGCTTAGCGATGCCCTCGCCGCCTGCCTCTGAAAGGGCCCTGCCTGCCCGCGCCCCCGTGGACGTTTGCCTCGTGCACGGCTGGGGCTACGGCCCGGGGGTGTGGGCGCCGCTGCTGACTTTGCTCCCCGCACACTGGCGCGCGCACCCGTTGCGCCTGCCGGGATACGGGGGCGAGCCCGATCCGGCACCCGAGGCCGCCTTGGACGATCACGTCGAAGCCCTGCTGGCGCAAGCCCCGCCGGGCAGATCTGCGTGGATGGGATGGTCCCTGGGCGGGATGGCGTGCATGCAACTCGCGTGGCGCCATCCGCAGCGGGTAGCCACGCTGGTGCTGCTCGCGGCGAATGCGCGCTTCACCGCGGCGCCGGACTGGCCCGCGGGAGTCCCAGGAGCGGATGTCTCCGCGGTCGCGACGATGCTGGAGCGCTCCGATGTACCGACGACCCTGCGCTATTTCGCCAGGCTGATCGCCCCCAGGGGGGCCGGATCGGCTGCCGTGCGGCGGCGGCTCGAGGCCGGCTCAAGGCAGGAGCCGACGCCATCGAAGGCGACACTGCGGGCGGGGTTGGATCTTCTGGCGCGAAGCGATCTGCGCGCCGCCTGCGCGGGGCTGATCCCCCCGGCCGTCGTCGTCGCCGGGGATCGTGACCCGCTCGTGCCCGTGGCCGCCATCGACGGAATGCGGGCGCTGAATCCGCATTTGCGCGGATTCGTTGCCGAGGGCGCGGGTCACGCGCTCCTCCTCACCCACCCGCGGGCGGTGCTCGAGGCGGCGGCCGAGGTGCTGCGATGACCATCCCGGAGCCGCTCGGCGGGGGTCGCCTGGACAAGCGCCGCGTCGCCGAGGCCTTCAACCGCGCCGCCGCGACCTACGCGGAACATGCCGTGCTGCAGGAGGCGGTAGTACAGCGGCTGGTGGAGAGAATGGATCTCTTCCGCATCGATCCCGATGTGATCCTCGATGTCGGTTGCGGCAGCGGCAACGGACTGCGGCGCCTGCGCCGCCGCTACCCGCGTGCAAGGATCGTCGGCCTGGATCTGGCGCTGGAGATGCTGCGCGTGGCGCGCGGAGGGTGGCGGCGTCTCTGGGCACGCGAGAGCTACGTCTGCGGTGACGCGGAGTCCTTGCCGCTGGCCGACGCCAGCGTCGACCTCGTATTCAGCAGCATGGTCCTGCAATGGTGTCCGGGGCTCGAGGCGGCATTCAGGGAGTTTCGCCGTGTGTTGCGCCCCGAGGGCCTGTTGCTGTTCTCGACACTGGGACCGGACACCCTGACCGAGCTGCGGCAGAGTTGGGCCGCAGTGGACCGCGACACGCACGTCAACGCCTTTCTCGACATGCACGACGTCGGCGACGCGCTCGTGCGGGCCGGCCTCGGCAGCCCGGTCATGGACATGGAGCGCCTCACCATGACCTATCCGGATCCGTGCGCCGTGATGCGCGACCTGAAGGCGATCGGCGCACACAACGTGAACAGCGGCCGGCCGGCGCATCTGACCGGCAAGACGCGACTGCGGCGGGTGATCGAGCACTACGAGCGCCTGCGCCGCGATGGGGTGATCCCGGCGACTTACGAAGTGGTCTATGGGCATGCGTGGGCGCCGCGGCCGGGCAGCCGGCCGCAGGACGGCAGCACGGTGGCCACCTTTCCACTGTCCAGATTGGGTGGGCGCGGCGGACGATGAACGGCCGGGGCGTCGATGGTCTCTTCGTAACCGGGACCGATACCGGGATCGGCAAGACCCATGCAGGCGTGGGCCTGCTCGGCGCCCTGAACGAGCGCGGCTGCCGCACGGTTGCCATGAAGCCCGTAGCGAGCGGCGCGCGGCGCACCGCCTCGGGGTTGCGCAACGACGACGCGCTCGCGTTACAGGCCGCCGCCACGGTCGCCGCTGAATACGAGGAGATCAATCCGTACTGCTTCGAGCCGCCGATCGCCCCGCATGTCGCCGCGCAGCGGGCCGGCGTGACCATCGACCTCGCGCACATCGTCTGCCTTGCGCACGCGCTGCGCGCGCGCGCCGACTTCGTCCTGGTCGAGGGGGTGGGCGGATGGCGCGTCCCGCTGGGTGCGCGTCTGGAGGTTGGCGATCTCGCCCGCGGTCTCGGCCTGCCCGTGTTGCTGGTCGTGGGGCTGCGGCTGGGGTGTATCAATCATGCCCTGCTCGCGGCGGCAGCGATAAGCCGCGAAGGCCCCGGCCTGCTGGGCTGGGTGGCCAACGCGATCGATCCTTGTTACGGAACGACCGCAGAGACGGTACAGGCCCTGACGGAACGCCTCGGGATGCCGCCGATGGCGACGCTGGGCTGGCAACACGAGCCGGGCTCCTCGCCCGCCACCGCGCCCTGGCGCACTGCAGTCGGACATCTCGTCGCGGGACAAAAATTGCCGCCCGTGCGCTGATCTGGATCAAATCGGCGCAATGTGATTATCATACGCGCCGAATCGGGGGATTCGCGCGTGGTGACGCAAGACGCACATCAAGCTCCACTCGGCCGCCAATTCATACTCAGCCCGAACAATTCCATGACCTGGCGCGAGGCCAAGCAGGTGCTCGCGGCGGTAGCGGTCGTCGAACTCATGATCGGGGGCGCCTTCTTCTGGGCCGGTATGACATTGGTGCTGCCGTTCTCTGGACTGGAAGTGCTGGTGCTTGGGCTGGCCTTCTACCACTGCCTGTTGCGCAATGCCCGCCGCGAGGTGGTCCGGGTCGACGATGGCAGGGTCGTCATCGAGCGTGGCCGCAGCCGGGTGCTGGAAAGCCTCGAATTTCCGCGGGCGTGGGTGCGGGTCGTGCTGGAGCCCGGCAAGGGGTGGTACCCAAGCCAGTTGAAGCTGCGATCCCACGGCCGCGAGCTGGAGATCGGCGAATTCCTTACCGAAGAGGAACGGGCGTCGCTGGCGCGGGATCTGCGCGCGGCCATCGGCCGGGAGGGCGGCGCGATTGATAAAGATAATCAAAGGAAGCTCTGAATGAGTCCATCCCGGGCTTCTCGGGGCACGGTCGGCAAGAAGCGCGATTCTCGCCGACGTTCCTTTTCAATGGCCTGCGGCCATCGAAAACGGTGGTGCATCCATGCACCGCAGGAAGCTCAGCCTTTTGCAGAGCTTCCCTGAGGCAGTGTTCTGTTTGGGGCGAGGAGACTAGGTGGAAATGATTACAAGAATCCAACATCGAGGTTTCATGGCGGCATTCGCCGCCCTGTGCGGACTGCTCTGGCCCTTCGGGGCCGGCGCCGACTGGACCCTGAACATGCGCCAGGGCGTCACCTCCATCAGCCAGGAGGTCTACGGCCTGCACATGATCATCCTCTGGGTGTGCGTGATCATCGGCATCGTCGTGTTCGGCGCCATGTTCTGGTCGATATTGCATCACCGCAAGTCCAAGGGCGCGCAGGCGGCGCATTTTCACGAGAACACCCTCGTTGAGATCGTGTGGACCCTCATCCCCTTCGGCATCCTCATCTTCCTCGCCGTGCCCGCCACCAAGGCGCTCATCAACATCGAGAGCACCGGCAACGCCGATCTCACCATCAAGGTGACCGGCTACCAGTGGAAGTGGCGGTACGAGTACATCGACGAGGGCCTGAGCTTCTTCAGCACCCTGGAGGCAAAGAGCAACGAGGCGCGTCAACTGAAGTCGGGCATCGACGTCGCCAGCATCGACAATTATCTCCTGGACGTGGACAACCCGGTGGTGGTGCCGGTCGGCAAGAAGATCCGGTTCCTGACCACTGCCAACGACGTCATCCACGCATGGTGGGTGCCGGACCTCGGCTGGAAGCGCGATGCGATCCCCGGTTTCATCAACGAGTCCTGGGCACGCGTCGAGAAGGCCGGCGTCTACCGCGGGCAGTGCGCGGAGCTGTGCGGCAAGGATCATGGCTTCATGCCCATCGTGGTCGTGGCCAAGGAGGAGGCCGACTACAGGAAGTGGGTGGAGGAACAGAAGGCGGCGCAGGCCGCCGCGCTGCAGGCGGACAACCCCGATCGCGAGTGGGCCATGGATGAGCTCATGGCCAAGGGCGAGTCGGTCTACAACGCCAACTGCGTGGCCTGTCATCAGGCCGACGGCAAGGGCATGGCCGGCGTGAAGCCGATCGCGGGCAGCCCGGTGGCCACGGGCGATGTTGCCGACCACATCGACGTCGTAATGTTCGGGCGGACCGGAACCGCGATGGCGGCGTTCTCGCAGCTCAGCGACGCGGAGATTGCGGCGGTCATCACCTACCAGCGCAATTCCTTCGGCAACGCGGCCGGAGACCTGGTACAGCCTTCCACCATAAAGAACGAATATCGCTGAGGCGCGCCATCCGGCGCCCGGCAATCATTAGAAATCAAGGGGAATAGCAAATGAGCCAAAGCCACGCTGCCCACGACGAGCACCATGATCACGCCCCGTCCGGTCTGATGCGCTGGGTGACCACCACCAACCACAAAGACATCGGTACCCTTTACCTGAGTTTCTCGCTGCTGATGTTCTTCGTCGGCGGCGCCATGGCCATGGTGATCCGCGCCGAGCTGTTCCAGCCCGGCCTGCAGTTCGTCGACCCGCAGTTCTTCAACTCCATGACCACCATCCATGCGCTGGTGATGATCTTCGGCGCGGTGATGCCGGCGTTCGTGGGTCTGGCCAACTGGATGGTGCCGATGATGATCGGCGCGCCGGACATGGCCCTGCCGCGCATGAACAACTGGAGCTTCTGGTTGCTCCCGTTCGCGTTCACGCTGCTGCTCGGCACGTTCTTCATGCCGGGCGGCGCACCGGCCGGCGGCTGGACCATGTACGCGCCGCTGGTCATGCAGACCGGCGACGCCTTCCCGTTCCTGATCTTCGCCGTTCACATCATGGGCATCTCCTCGATCATGGGCGCGATCAACATCATCGCCACCGTGTTCAACATGCGTGCCCCCGGCATGACGTTCATGAAGCTGCCGCTGTTCGTGTGGACCTGGATCATCACGGCGTTCCTGCTGATCGCCTCGATGCCCGTGCTCGCAGGCGCGGTGACGATGCTGCTCACCGACAAGTTCTTCGGCACCAGCTTCTTCTCCGCCGCCGGCGGCGGAGACCCGGTGATGTTCCAGCACATCTTCTGGTTTTTCGGTCATCCCGAGGTTTACATCATGATCCTGCCGGCCTTCGGCGTGATCTCCGCGATCATCCCGACCTTCGCGCGCAAGCCGCTGTTCGGCTACAGCTCGATGGTGTACGCGACGGCCTCGATCGCGTTCCTCTCCTTCATCGTCTGGGCGCACCACATGTTCACCGTCGGCATGCCGCTGGCAGGCGAGCTGTTCTTCATGTACACCACGGTGCTCATCGCGGTGCCCACCGGCGTCAAGGTCTTCAACTGGGTCGCCACCATGTGGAAGGGCTCCATGACCTTCGAGACGCCGATGCTGTTCGCGCTGGGATTCATAGTCATGTTCACCATCGGGGGGTTTTCCGGCCTCATGCTCGGCGTGACACCGGCGGACTTCCAGTACCACGATACCTACTTCGTGGTCGCGCACTTCCACTACGTGCTCGTCACGGGCGCGGTGTTCTCGATCATGGCCGCCGCCTATTTCTGGCTGCCGAAGTGGACCGGGCACATGTACGACGAGAAGCTCGGCAAGCTGCATTTCTGGCTGTCGACAATCTTCGTCAACGTGCTGTTCTTCCCGCAGCACTTTCTGGGACTGGCGGGCATGCCGCGCCGCATTCCGGACTACAACGTGCAGTTCACTGACTGGAACATGGTCTCCAGCATCGGCGGCTTCCTTTTCGGCCTCTCGCAGCTGTTGTTCGCCTACATCGTGATCAAGTGCGTCCGCGGCGGCCAGAAGGCCAGCGCCCAGGTCTGGGAAGGCGCTCACGGGCTGGAGTGGACGCTGCCCTCGCCGCCGCCGTACCACAGCTTCACGACTCCGCCGGTGGTCAAGTAGGGGCATCCGGGACGTCATGCCGACGACGATTCCACAATCGAGGCAGGATGCGGCGGCGGGGGCCAGCCGCCGCAATCTGCGGACGGTGCTCGTACTGGGGCTGATAGCCTTGGCGTTCTACGTCGGCTTTATCGCGATGCATTTCCATGGCAACGGCTGACGTCGCGCGCCGGAACCGGCGGACGACCCTGAAGCTCGCGGCGGTGACGATGGCGATGTTCGCCTTCGGCTTCGTGGTGATGCCGCCGATGTACCGTGTCTTCTGCGAGATAACCGGCCTCAACGGCAAGACCGAGCGTATTTCGGCGACGCAGGCGGCGGCGATGAGCGTGGATCGCTCGCGGGTTGTGACGGTGGAGTTCGTGACCAGCGTGGCGTCGGGCATGCCATGGGAATTCCGGCCGGAGGTAAGCAAGCTCCAGGTGCATCCCGGCGAGGTCGCCGAGGCGAATTTTTACGCCCGCAACATGCTCGGCCACACGAGTGTCGGTCAGGCGGTTCCCAGCGTGGCGCCGAATTCCGCCGCGCGGTATTTCCAGAAGACCGAGTGCTTCTGTTTCACCCGCCAGCCGCTGGCGGCGAAGGAGGAGAGGAAGATGCCGGTGCGATTCGTCGTCGATCCGGCGCTGCCGCCGGAGGTGACGACCGTGACCCTGTCGTACACCTTCTTCACGGCCCCGGAGACGGCGGCAAACGACTGAGCGACATTTGACTACCAGGGCTGGGCCGCGGCCCGAGCCAATAACACAACGACGTTGAAAAGTTGACAAAAGGGGAATCTATGTCCGGTTCACAATCCGCCTCTGGATACTACGTGCCTCACGGCAGCCACTGGCCTATCGTCGGTTCGATAGCGCTTTTCACCCTGCTCGGCGGGTTCGCCCTGTCGTTGAACGGACACGGGATCGGCAAGGCCTCGATGGTCATCGGCGTGATCGCCCTGCTCATCATGCTGTTCGGCTGGTTCGGCACCGTGATCCGCGAGAGCGAGTCCGGCATGTACAACGGCCAGGTCGACGTGAGCTTCCGCTGGGGTATGGTCTGGTTCATCTTTTCGGAAGTGATGTTCTTCGCCGCATTCTTCGGCGCTCTTTACTACGCGCGCAATTTCGCGGTGCCGTGGCTCGGCGGGGAGGGCGCGAAGGCCGCCACCCATCAGTTCCTGTGGTCGGACTTCCAGAACGTCTGGCCGCTGAAGTCCACACCCAATCAGACGCTGTTCACGCAGATCAAGGAGGTCATCGGCCCCTGGGGCATCCCGGCGCTGAACACCGCGCTGCTGCTGTCGAGCGGCGTGACCATCACGATCGCGCACTGGGGCCTGCAGAAGAACAAGCGCGGCCAGCTCAACCTCTTCCTGTTCCTGACCATCGTGCTCGGGGTGATATTCCTGTTCTTCCAGGCCTACGAGTATATACACGCGTATCACGAGCTCGGGCTGACGCTGCATTCCGGCATCTACGGCAGCACGTTCTTCATGCTCACCGGCTTCCACGGCCTGCATGTGACGCTGGGCGCGATCATGCTGACGGTGATACTCATCCGCTGTCTGAAGGGTCACTTCAAGCCGCATCACCACTTCGGGTTCGAGGGGGTGGCGTGGTATTGGCACTTCGTGGACGTGGTGTGGCTGGGCCTGTTCATCTTCGTCTACATCCTTTGACGCGACGGCCCGACGGATACGACAAGGGCGCCGCGGGGCGCCCTTGTTTTTTTGATCGGCCGTTACGGCTTCAGGGCTGGATGCCGTGGGGGGTGATCCAACCCATCGCGACGGCGACGATGAGCAGCGCGAACAATCCGACGGAAAGGCCGATGCGCCAGGTCAACGCGCGCACCGTCGCCCCTGAGGTGCCCCGGCCCCTTACCATGTGGAACAGCGCGCTGCCCAGCGCCAACAGAATCGCCGCCAGGATCGCCACGATGACACTCTTGAACAACATGCGCCGCCTCCGGAATACGACTGAAATCGATCCAGGGCAGTATACGCGTGCTTCGGCATCCGCGCCCCGAAATCCGACCGGCTCCCCGTGCATAGCCTGATTTCCCGACGCCTGCCGCTGCTCGGCGGCCTGCTGGTCGTGCTGATTTCGGCCGGCTTCCTGCGCCTGGGTTTCTGGCAGCTCGACCGGGCCCGTTACAAGCATGACCTGTACGCGCAATACCTGGCCAACTCCGCACGCGAGGTCGTCCCGCTGTCGATGCTGCCGGCCTTGGAGCCCGATCACACGCTCGGGCGGCAGGTGATCCTGCGAGGCGATTACCTGCCCGATCGACAGGTCCTGCTCGACAATCAGAGCCTGGGCGGCAGGCCGGGCTATCTCGTCTTCACGCCGTTCAAGCCCGCAGGTGAGCCGCACGAGGCGATACTCGTGAATCGGGGCTGGATACCCCTGTCCGCCGGCAGGGATGCCGTCAGGCTGCCGCCCCTGTCTGCCGGGGAAAGGACGGTGCGTGGCGAGCTGGGGCGGCCACCGACCGCCGGTCTGCGCCTGCGAGGCTCGGACCTCATCGAGACGCTCGACGGTGGTATCCGACGCGTCCAGGTCATAGACTATGCCGCCCTCGGCAGTGCTCTCGGCCTGCGGCTGCAGCCCCGGGTGCTTCTGTTGGACCCGGCGGTGCCGGAGGGCTTCAAGCGCGCGTGGCGCGCCCCTGGCAGCGATGAGGCACGCCATCGCAGTTATGCGTTCCAGTGGTTCGCCATGGCCGGCGCGCTCGTCGCGATCTACTTGATCCTCTATTTCAAACGACGCCGATGAACACCGACACCACCGTCGCGCGGCGGCGCGCGCGCCTGACGATGCTGGCAGTCGTCGCCGCTTTCGCGTTGCCGATCTTCCTGGCCTGGCTGCTCACCAGCGGCCTGTTGCCCTGGACGCCCAAGGGCAGGCTGAACTACGGCTCGCTCATCGAGCCGACGATCGATCTGAGCACCCGGCGCTTTCTCGACGAGCACGGCACCGTGGCGAGCTTCGATCGACGGTTCGGGGAGTGGACGATCGCGATCATCCTGCCGGACCCCTGCGAGGCCGAGTGCCGCAGGATACTGGATGACGCAGGGCGGATTCGACTCGCCCTGCGGGAGGAAATGGCGCGCGTACGGGTGGCGGCGATCGTCGACCATGCCGGTGCCGGGATCGACCCGGGCGCGCGGGACGCCGAGGCTCGGACCGAGGTCTACCGCACGTCCGTCGCTGACCTCATCGCAGCGCTCCGCGCCGCCGGCGCCGTACCGGATGGCCAGAGCGGGTTCAATCGGATCATTCTCATTGACTACCTATCGCGGGCCATGATGATCTACCCGGCCCGGCCGGATCTGGCAGGGGTGACCAAGGACCTCAAACGGCTGTTGCGCGCGTCGAAGACCGATTGAGGGTGGGAGAAATGAAGCAACCCCCGCCCCGCACCGGGGGCACGGGCCATTTCGCGGGCCGGATCGCATTGCCGTCGGCGCTCGCGACTGTGCTATATTTCTGAGCCGAGCCGCCGCCAGACCGGCGCCTGCATCCATCGGAAAACAGCAGCAGAACCCCCGTGTCCCAGCTGAGCCCGGCCCTGAGCGTTTCCTGGCGCGACTATTACGAACTCTGCAAGCCGCGCGTGGTGGCGCTCATCGTCTTCACCGCGGTAGTCGGGATGTTCCTGGCCACGCCCGGGATGGTGCCGCCGCTCGTCCTGATCTTCGGCACCCTGGGCATAGGCCTGGTGGCGGCCTCGGCGGCGGCCGTCAATCACGTCGCCGATCACCGCATCGACGCGGTCATGGTGCGTACGAAGTACCGCCCGCTGCCCCAGGGCGAGTTGAGCAGGCCGCAGGCGCTCGCCTTTGCCGCTGTCATCGGCGCGCTCGGCATGACGCTGCTCATTACCTTCGTCAACACGCTTACCGCGGTGCTGACGCTGCTCTCCCTGGTCGGATACGCAGTCATCTACACGCTGTACCTGAAGCGCGCCACGCCGCAGAACATCGTCATCGGCGGCGCCGCCGGCGCCGCGCCGCCGGTGCTCGGCTGGACCGCCGTGACCGGCAGCATCGATCCGCATTCCTTGCTGCTCTTCCTCATTGTCTTCGCGTGGACGCCGCCGCACTTCTGGGCGCTGGCGATCTACCGTCGCAACGACTACGCGAAAGCTGACATACCGATGCTGCCCATCACGCACGGCGTAGACTTCACGCGACTGCAGATCCTGCTGTACACGGTGATCCTGACCGTCGTCACCATCCTGCCGTTCGCCACTTACATGAGCGGCTGGGTGTATCTCATCGGAGCCCTGGTGCTGGACGGCGTGTTTCTCTACTACGCCATCTGCCTGCAATGGGATCACGATGATCGTCTCGCCATGCGCATGTTCTGGTATTCGATCATCTACCTGATGGCGTTGTTCGCGGTGTTGTTCATCGATCACTACGCGCCGCTGATCCATCCGCTGTTCGCCTGAACGCCGCGGACGTGGGCGGGTCCGTGAACCGCTGAGATTCCGGGACCGGCCGCAGCGCCGGAGACAGAGGCACCTTGGGCGTAATTCCCTCCTTCCCTCCGCGCGCCGAGCTTCGCAGTGCCGCGCACGCGGCGCTGCTGCTCGTCGTCCCGGAGGAGAAGGTCGCGAGGGTCGGCGAGATCGAAGCGGCTTGCGCCGCCGGCGAGCTCGGCGCGGACCCGCGGGCAACTCTGCCTGGAGTCCTCGAGCCCGGACGGCCGGCTCGCCCCATTCTGGTGGAGGCGCGCCGAGTGCCGCGGCGCAAGCTGTCCTCCGCGGAGGGGCGCGCCGCGCTCATCCACGCACTGGCACATATCGAGTTCAACGCGATCAACCTGGCGCTGGACGCGGTCGCGCGGTTCGGGGATCTGCCCCAGCAGTATTACCGCGACTGGATGCGAGTTGCCGGCGAGGAAGCCCGCCACTACTCGCTGCTCGCCGCTCACCTGGGAACCCTGGGCTACGCCTATGGGGATTTCCCGGCGCACAACGGCCTATGGGAGGCGGCCGCGAAAACGGCCGGTGACGTGCTGGCGCGGATGGGCCTGGTGCCGCGCATCCTGGAGGCGCGGGGTCTGGACGTCACGCCCGGCATACAAAGAAAACTGCGGCAGGCCGGTGACGAGGAAGGTGCGGCAATCCTCGACGTCGTCCTGCGCGACGAGGTCGGCCACGTTGCCATCGGCAACCACTGGTACAGGCACTTGTGCGCGCTGCGGAACGTGGCGCCCGAGCCGATGTTCGCACGCCTGCTGCAGGACTACGCCGTCTCCCCGCCGCATCCACCCTTCAACGAGGCCGCGCGCCTGCGCGCGGGGTTCAGTGCCGCGGAGCTGGCCGCCTGGAGCTGATCGGCGTCGGCCCGGTACGACGACCGCGGCGGGGATTCACGCGGCCGCAGGCGCCGGCAGCGACAGGGCGGAGCCGAGCGCGACCCTGAGCTTCTTCATCGCATTGGCCTCGAGCTGCCGGATGCGTTCCGCGGACACGCCGTACCGATCGGCCAGCTCCTGCAAGGTCACTTTCTCGCCCTCGGCGGCGAGCCAGCGCTCCGCGATGATGTCGCGGCTGCGGGCATCCAGGCGGGCTAGCGAGGCATTCAAGGCCTCGAGCTGGCGACCCTCCCGCTGCTCGACGTCCAGTTGCTCCATGGGTTCGAAGCGCGTGTCCTCGAGGTACTGCGCCGGCACCATCGCGTGCCCCTCCTCCTCCTCGGGCAGGGTATCGAAAGAGGCGTCGTGCGCGTTCATGCGCTGCTCCATCTCCAGCACGTCGGCCACCTCGACCCCCAGCTCTCGCGCGACCTCCTCGACCTCGTCCCTGCCCATCCAGCCGAGCCGCCGCCGGGTGCTGCGCAGGTTGAAGAACAGCTTGCGCTGCGCCTTGGTGGTGGCGACTTTCACGATCCGCCAGTTGCGGAGGATGAACTCGTGCATCTCGGCCTTGATCCAGTGCACGGCGAAGGATACGAGCCGAACGCCGACCGAGGGATCGAATCGCTTGACCGCCTTCATGAGGCCGATGGTCCCCTCCTGAATCAGGTCTGCCATGGGCAGGCCGTAACCCTGATAGCCGCGGGCGATCTTCACCACGAAGCGCAGGTGCGACATCACCAGCCGGCGGGCCGCCTCCAGATCGTTCTGGCCTCGGAACCGATGCGCCAGCTCCAGTTCCTCCTCCGCGGTCAGCATCGGGATGCGGTTCAGGTCCTGGACGTAGGCCTCGATCGACCCGGTGGCGGGCGCGAGCTGCAGTGCAAACGTATCGGTCATGTCATTTCCTCCGGATGGCGGCAGCTGGCCGCGGCCGCATGTGGTGATTCTAGCACTCGCAATTAGAGAGTGCTAACGGCCGCCGGTTCAACCGTCCCACCGCGGCTGGAAGCGGGGGGTGGCCGATTTCACACCAGGTTCCGGAGCGACGGCAGGGCGCGGCATGGGGAACGCCCGGCAGCCCGAACGGCGCCCCGTTCTCAGTCGGTATCCAGACCGTTGGTCCGCGCCCGCCGCTCCGATGCCACCCGGAGCCCACGGCAGGCACGGGCCGCCACGCCGGCCGGACCGGGGATAGCCGAGCCGCCCGAACGGACCTGTTCGAGGGCGGCGGCACTGGTGCTGTACCACGCCGGCACGAACCCGTCGGTGGCGAGCGCATAGGCGATCGCGTCGGCGATGTGGGGTTCGTCCTCGCTCACCAGGATGCGCGCTGGCATGGTTTCAGCGCCGCGCGATGGACTCGATCCTGGCCAGCTGCTCCTGCAGTTTTGCGAGCGCCGAGGCGAGCTCCTCGGCGCGCGCCCTCTCCTTGGCGACCACGTCCACCGGCGCCCGCGTCAAGTAATTCTCGTTGGCCAGCTTCGCCTGCGCGCGCTCGAGTTCCGCCTGCCTGGCGTCACGCTCCTTGGACAGGCGCTTGATCTCCGCGGCGGGATCGATGAGGTCGGCGAGCGGGATCAGGATGGTGGTCTCCCCGGCAAGCGCCGTGGCCGCTTCCGGCGCTACGCCCGCCACCTCGCGGATCGAGCCCACGCGCGCCAGGGCGTGGATGAACGGCGCCGCGGACTGCAGCCACGTCCGCTCCTGCGTGCTGCCGCCCTGCACCAGCACCGGCAGCGGCTTGCCCGGGGAGATGTTCATCTCCGAGCGTATGCGCCGCACGCCGAGGATGAAGGCCTTCACCCACTCGATCTCGCGCAGGGCGTCGCTGTCGACGGCGGCCTGCTCGAATCGCGGAAAGGGCTGCAGCATAATGGTCTCACCGGCGACGCCGCAAAGCGGCGCGACGCGCTGCCAGATCTCCTCGGTGATGTACGGCATGATCGGATGCGCGAGCCGCAAGAGGGTCTCCAGCGTGCGCACCAGGGTCTGCCGCGTACCGGCCTTCTCGGCCTCGCCGGTCGTCTCGTCGCTCAGGGTCACCTTCGACAACTCCAGATACCAGTCGCAGAATTCGTCCCAGACGAACTCGTAGATGGAGCGCGCGGCCAGATCGAAGCGATAGCCGGTGACATACTCGTTGACGGCGGCGATCGCGTGCTGCAGCCGCGAGCCAATCCAACGCTCCGCGAGACCCGGGCGCGGCGAACCGTGTCGCAGGCTCTCCTCGTGCCCCTCCAGCGACATGAGCACGTAGCGGGAGGCGTTCCACAGCTTGTTGCAGAAGTTGCGGTAGCCTTCGATGCGCTTGACGTCGAAGCGGATGTCCCTGCCCTGCGTGGCCAGCGCCGCGAAGGTGAATCGCAATGCGTCGGTGCCGTAGGCGGCGATGCCCTCCGGGAACTCCCTGCGCGTGGCCTTCTCGATTTTCTGAGCGTCCTGCGGCCTCATCAGCCCGGAGGTGCGCTTGGCGACCAGGCTCTCCAGGTCGATGCCGTCGATGAGATCGATGGGATCCAGTATGTTGCCCTTGGACTTCGACATCTTGTGGCCTTCTGCGTCGCGCACCAGGCCGTGGATGTAGACCTCGCGGAACGGGACGTCACCCATGAACTTCATTCCCATCATGATCATCCGCGCCACCCAGAAGAAGATGATGTCGAAGCCTGTGACCAGCACGCTCGTCGGATAGTACGTCTTCAATTCCGGCGTTTGCGCGGGCCAGCCCAGCGTCGAGAACGGCCACAGCGCCGAGGAGAACCAGGTGTCCAGGACGTCCTCGTCCTGCCGCAGCGCGAGCGTGGCGGGCAGTCTGTACTTGGCCCGCACCTCCGCCTCGTTGCGGCCCACGTACGCGGTGCCGTCCTCGTCGTACCAGGCCGGGATGCGGTGGCCCCACCACAGCTGCCTGCTGATGCACCAGTCCTGGATGTTCTTCATCCACTCGAAATAGGTCTTGCTCCAGTTCTCCGGCACGAAGCGCACGCGACCGTCCTCCACGACCTTGATCGCCTCGGCCGCCAGCGGCTCGATGCGCACGTACCACTGATCGGTGAGGTAGGGTTCGATGACGGCATTGGATCGGTCGCCGCGCGGCACCTTCAGCTTGTGCGGCTCGATCTTCTCGATGTACCCCTGCGCCTCCAGATCGGCGAGGATCTGCTTGCGCGCCTCGAAGCGATCCAGTCCGCGATACCGTTCGGGGCCGGCTTCGTTGATGGCGGCATCGGGCGTGAAGACGTTGATGAGCGGCAGGCCGTGGCGTTGGCCGACCGCGTAGTCGTTGAAATCGTGCGCCGGAGTGATCTTCACGCAGCCGGTGCCGAACAGCGGGTCCACGTATTCGTCGGCGATGATCGGTATCGTGCAGCCGGTGAGCGGCAGTTCCACCCGCCGGCCGATGAGGCTCTGGTAGCGCTCGTCGTCCGGATGGACGGCGACGGCCGCGTCGCCGAGCATGGTCTCCGGGCGGGTGGTGGCCACGACCAGGTGCCCGCCGCCTTCGGCCAGCGGATAGCGCAGATGCCACAGGCTGCCGCTCTCCTCCTCCGCGAGCACCTCGAGATCGGAGATCGCGGTGTGCAGAACCGGATCCCAGTTGACGAGTCGCTGGCCGCGGTAGACGAGGCCCTCGTCGTAAAGACGCACGAAGACCTCTGTGACCGCCTGCGAGAGGCCCTCGTCCATGGTGAAGCGATCGCGGGACCAGTCCAGCGAGGACCCGAGGCGGCGAAGCTGGCGGGCGATGGTGCTGCCGGACTGCTCCTTCCACTTCCACACCCGCGCGACGAAGGCCTCGCGGCCGAGGTCGTGGCGGGACTTGCCCTCCAGCGCGAGTTGCCTCTCCACCACCATCTGCGTGGCGATGCCCGCATGATCGGTACCCGGCTGCCACAAGGTGTTGCGGCCGTTCATCCGGTGGTAGCGTGTGAGCGCGTCCATGATCGTGTTGTTGAACGCGTGCCCCATGTGCAGGGTGCCGGTGACGTTCGGTGGCGGCAGCATGATGCAGAACGGGGCGGCCGCGCCGCCGGCCTTGAAATACCCGCGCTCTTCCCAGCGCGCGGCCCAGGTCTGCTCGATCTGTGTTGGGTCGTAGGTCTTGTCCATGGCGCGAAACGAGAGAGGCTAGCTGACGTCGCGGGGCGCGGGCGGGTTGCCTGCCGCGCCCCGCGGGTGGCACGGCGCGACGGCCGCCCGGTCGAGCCGCCGAGGCGAATGGTAAGTGATTGGCGCGATCGCGTATACGAGGGGGGAAGGCGGGCCGCGACGGGCCTCGCGCTGGTCAGGCCGAGCCCGTGCCCGGATCCCCGGTTCGCCGCGCGGTGTCCTCCTGTGCGCCTTCGGGGCATTGATGCTCGCGCGGCGCGGACATGGCGAGCAGCCGCGACTCCGCGCGCGCCGCCATGCGCTCCTGCAGCACCGCCTCGAGCTCGTGCCGGATCCGTTCGAGCCCCTGGCCGAGTATCGTCTCCAGCTCGCTTCTCAATTCCAGGTAAAAGGCGCTGCTGTCGTGGTCGGACAGCCCGTAGCGGCTCAGGATGTCCCCCATGGCCTGGGACAGTGATATGCGCGGCGGCTCCCCGCCCCCGTCGACCTCCGGTGCATCCTCGCCGGAGGCGGGCTGGTCCCGGCCCAGCAACTCCTGGCCGAATTCTTCCGCCAGGCGCTGACGGGCCGAGTCCGTGGCGCGGCGCAGACCCAGGTCGATCAGCGTGTTCAGATCGGTGAGCAGCTCCTGCCGCAAGACGTCGAGGTCCAGCTCCTCCGGCAGGTCGTCCTCGTTCGCGTAACGCGCGTCGTTCTCGAACTCATCGGCGGCGGGCGTCCCGAACAGGTCCAGGATCTCGGGCGCCCGGCCATGCAAGGGTTCGTGCATGGGCAGGGCGGCCAATTCATCGCCGATCTCCTCGAACTCGGCCGGATCCATGATCGCGCCGGAGACGAGCGCTTCCTCGTTCTTCTCGATCAGGCGGTCGAGCAGTTCGACGGCTTCGACCAGTCCGCGATCCTCCGCGCTCGCGGGCGTCGGTGTCTCGGGGTCGGATTCAGGCAGCGTCGTCATCGCCTGCGATGTCGTGGGACTCGAGCGGGTACCCCCGCTCCTTGTAGAACCGGAATCGCTCGCGGGCCAGCGTGCGCGGCTCCTCCTGCGCGGGCACCACCTCCAGCACGCGTTCGAAGCGGCTGAAGAACGAAGGCACCGGGTGCGCGAGATTTATCATGACTTCGTGCTCCTCGGGCGCTTCCTCGCCGCTGCCCACGAGCACGCGAACGTCCTCCGTGCGATCGCCAACCAAGGCGTGCGGCAGAAAGCTCGTGTCCCGAAACGTCCACAACAGGTCGTCCAGCCGACGGGCGTGGGTCTCGGAGGCGGCGAGGATGTAGACCCGGTGACCCTGCCGCCACGCCTTCGCGGCGAGCTTGCAGGCCCAGCGATCAGCGTCGATCTTGCCACTGGCGGGAAGCACGTGGAAGTCGACGCGGGTCATCGCGACCTGCCGGCGCGGTCGAGCAGGAACTGCGTGAGCAGCGGTACCGGTCGGCCGGTGGCGCCCTTCTGCTTGCCGGAGCGGTAGGCGGTACCGGCAATGTCCAGGTGCGCCCACTGCAGGTTCTTGGCAAAGCGCGAGAGGAAACAGGCCGCGGTGATCGCACCGCCCTCGCGGCCGCCGACGTTGGCCATGTCGGCGAACGGGCTGTCCAGTTGCGACTGGTACTCCTCCCACAGCGGCAGCTGCCAGGCGCGATCGCCGGCCGTCTGACCGGCCGCGAGCAGCGCGTCCGCCAGCGGCTGATGGTTGGAGAAAAGGCCGGTGGCGTGGTTGCCGAGCGCGATTACGCAGGCGCCGGTGAGAGTGGCGACGTCCACCACCGTCTGCGGCGCGTATCGGCGTTCGATGTACGTGATCGCGTCGCAGAGTATCAGCCGGCCTTCGGCGTCGGTGTTCAGGATCTCGACCGTCTGCCCCGACAGGCTGGTGACGATGTCAGCGGGCCGCGTCGCGTTGCCACCCGGCATGTTCTCGACCGCGGGGATCGCCGCGACGACGTGCAGCGGCAGCTTCATCTCGGCCACGGCGCTCATGGTGCCGAACACGCTGGCTGCTCCGCACATGTCGAACTTCATCTCGTCCATGGCGGCGGCAGGCTTGATGGAGATGCCGCCGGTGTCGAAGGTCACGCCCTTGCCCACGAGCGCAATGGGCTTGGTGCCGCCGCGGACGCCCTTGTATTCCAAGATGATGAATTTCGGGGGCTGGTGGCTGCCGCGCGCGACGGCCAGCAGCGAGTGCATGCCCAAGCGCCGCATCTGCGCTTCCTCGAGCACCGTCACCTTAAGCGAGCGGTGCCGGCGCGCCAACTCCTTCGCCCGACCGGCGAGATAGGTCGGATGGCAGATGTTCGGCGGTGTGTTGGCGAGATCCTTGGCGAGGTCGATCCCGTTGGCGATGGCAGTGCCATCGTGGAGGGCACGCTCCGCGGCGGCGAGCTGCCGCGCCTCGGCAATCGCCAAGGTGATGCGCTTCAGGGCAGGGACGCGGCCGTTGCGTTTGGACTTGAAGGCGTCGAAGCGGTAGCGCGCCTCGCGCGCCGCCTCGACCGCCTGGCGGACCTTCCAGTAGAGCTCGCGGCCGGGAACGGGCAACTCGGACAGAAAGCTCACCGCCTCGCTGCTGCCCGTCTCCAGCAGGCGCGCGGCGGCGGCGGCCAGCACCCGGCGATACCTGGCGTCGTTCAACTCGCGCGCGCCGCCGCAACCGACGAGGAGCACGCGCTGCGCGGGCACGTGATCGAGCGCCTGCAAGAGCAGGGTCTGTCCGATCCTTCCCTCTATGTCGCCGCGTCGCAGGATGGCGCGCAGTTGTCCACGGCTGGCGCGGTCGAGTTCGGTCGCCGCATGGCTCAGTTTATGGTTCTCGAAGACGCCGACGACGAGACAGCCGCTGCGCGTTCCCGCGCCCAGGCCGCTTTTCACGGATAGATGGATGGGGCTGGTCATGAGCTGTGAGGTCTGAATTCCTGTCCGAATGTTATGATTGCGAGAATACGGGCAAGTCTATTCGTTTCACCAATTCGGCGCAAAACAGCCGCGGCAGCACATGCGCACTCTAGATCGCTATCTCGGCCGGACCGTGATCGCGGCGGCGGTGACGGTTACCGTGGCCCTGGTCGCCGCCTTCACGTTCTTCGCCTTTCTCGACGAGCTGAACGACGTCGGCAAGGGCGGCTACACCGTGATGGGCGCGTTGCAGTTCGTGTTGCTACGAGTGCCGGCGCTGACCTACCAGCTGTTTCCCATCGCGGCGCTCATCGGCGCGCTGCTCGGCCTCGGGACCCTGGTGGCCAACGGCGAGATGGTCGCGATACGGGCGGCAGGGGTCTCCCTGGGCAGAACGATCGTCGCGGTCATGAAATCCGCCCTGCTGCTGGTGGTGGCGGCAATGCTGATCGGGGAGTTCGTCGCGCCCCGGACCGAACAGTTCGCGCGAAATTTCCGATCGCTGGCGCTATCCGATCAGATCGCATTGCGGACACGGAATGGCTTCTGGGCGCGCGACGGCAACAGTTTCATCAACATCCGCACCGTGCTCCCCGGTGACCGGGTCGAGAACATCTACATCTACGAGTTCGACAACCACAGCAATCTGCGCGTGAGCACCTACGCCAAGTCGGCGCAGTACACCAACCGGCAATGGCTGCTCTACGACATCAAACAGACGACGTTCAACGACAACGAGATACGCGTGCGGCGGGTCGCGCGCGCTGTTTGGGAGTCACTGCTCCGGCCGGAGCTCATCGGCATGGTCGTGATCGATCCCAACAACCTGTCGATGTGGGATTTGACGAATTACGTCCGCTACCTGCACCAGAACAGCCAGAACGCGCAGCGCTATGTGCAGGCGCTGTGGACCAAGATGGTTTACCCGCTGGCCACGGGCGCCATGGTGTTCCTGGCCGTGCCGTTGGTGTTTGCCTCCGCGCGCATGAGCACTGTAGGCGGGCGCATCGTGGTCGGTTCGCTCGTGGGCATCACGTTTCATATCGTCAACCAGGCCGCAGGCCACCTCGGCGTGGTGTTCGACCTGAGCCCGGCCATCAGCGTGCTGGGGCCGACGTTGATCATCGTTCTGGCCGGCGTCCTGCTGCTGCGTCGCGTGGCATGAGTTCAGGCTGCCGGGAGCGGTGGCCGCGCGTCAGCGCGCGGAAGCACGCGCAGTCGCGTGCCGGAGAGCCGGTCGTGCCACGTAAGGCGCTCCGGGTCGACGAGACTCCACAGGAAACCGGCGCCGAGGGACAACCATGACAGCGTGGCGGCGATGAACCGCGCGCTCGCTCTTCCCCAGCCGAGCGGACTGCCGTCGGCGGCATGCACGACCAGCCTCCAGCACTTCATCCCCAGGGTCTGTCCGCCTTTGGTCCACTGCATCGTGAAGTAGAGATAGGCGACGGCGAGGAGCGCGAGTGTCAGAAGCCGGCTATACGGGGCTCGGACTTCCTCGCCGCCGGCAATCCCCACCGCTACCAGGCCGATGCACCACCACAACGCGCACAACAGCAGGGTGTCGTAGGCGATGGCGCCCAGACGCCGCCACAGCGTGGCGGCAGGACGCGTCGGCCCGGAGCCGCTGGACATGTGTTGTAACTCCTGGGTGGGTGGGCGGGCTTGAACTTGGGAGGATTCCATGCTCTAAACTTTCAAAGGCCGAGCACGCGGGAGCGTCGTGTCCATGATTATGTCCCAGTCTTCGAAGCGAACTCCAGCGAGCGGACCGCTGGGCGTCAGGTTCGCGGCATTGGCCGGTCTCTTGCTGGCCGCGCCGTTCACCGCGAGCGCGATGGATTACACGGCGCCGGGCGAGCTCGTGAACATCGGGACCACCAGACTCCACGTGGACTGCCGTGGCGAGGGCGCGCCGACTGTCATCATCGACACCGGGCTTGGCGAATCGGCGCTCGAATGGCTGCCGGTGCAGCAGCGGATAAGCCATCACACGCGCGTGTGCCTCTACGATCGCGCCGGCTATGGATGGAGCGAGTTCGGCGAGTTGCCGAGATCAAGCTCCCGGATCGCCAATGAGCTTTTCTTGCTGCTGCAGCAGGCGGGCATCGACGGCCGCCTGTTGCTGGTTGGCCACTCTTATGGCGGCATGAACATGCAATTGTTCGCGCGGCGCTACCCGTACCGGGTCGCCGGCATGGTGCTCGTGGACTCCTCCAGCCCCGATCAGGTCGGGCGCCTCACGCTGCCGCATCTGGACAGCGTCGACAGCATCCGGCCGCGCACGATGGGCGGCATCGCGACCACCGACTTTCTCGCCAGACCGATGTTGCCTGCAGGCGTGGACGACGACGGGCCGGGCATGCTGGCGGCACTCATGATGTCGCGCGTCTACACCATGCGTACCGTCGCCAACGAGTATCTCAACTTCAAGGCAAGCGCGCGCCAGTTGCTGCGCATCGAGGGCCGGATGCCCGACGTGCCGTTGGTGGTCCTCTCCCGCGGGCAACCCGATCCAGGCGGTGATCGGACGTGGACGAAAGGAAACGAGGCGCAATGGCGCACCCTCCAGGCGCAGCTGGGGCGCCTGGCGCCGCGCTCCGCCCACATCCTCGCAATGCGCAGTGGCCATGCCATACACACCACGCAGCCGGACCTGGTGGCCGATGCGGTGACGATGGTCCTGGATTTCGCCAGGGCGGAGATGCGGGAGCAGAGCGGCAGGGGTGATGCCGCGTTACAGGCCAGGACAATGTTGCCGTTCGAGGATGCCCTGTGGATTTCAGATACCCTGCACACCTCCGCCGACGTGTGTCCCTTCGGTTGCGACGATCGGACCTTTGCGAACAAAACCGCGCGCGCAGGTCACCTCGCCGGTACCGCGGAGCCGGCATGGCGGCGGGTGGCTTACGAAAAGCTGTCGGCGGAAGCCACCACGGTCCCGGCGACACCCTGACACCGGGGCCGCCGCTGGCCAAGGGCCTAGGCCAGAGCCGCCGGTAGCCGAGTGAGGCCAGCGTAATGCCCTGAGCCGAGATGAGAACAGCGTCCGTGTGTGCCCGCTTTTGACGCGACGCAGCATCATTTTGGTGGGCATTGCGCGGCTCCAGACCGCGCCGGTCACCACTACAGACTCCCTCTATCGCATTGTTTTGCAACGGATTTGCTCCGATGTGGCATCCGTGGCACAGCGCTTGCAGCCGACGGCATTAAAGGCTGGCGGCCATGAGCCGAAAGCCTGTGTAGGACGTTGGCAAACTGGCATCGGAGGTGAGCACGATGATGCACGGAGCGCTGATCAGGACCGCAATACCGGGCCGCGCGATACGCGCCGCGCTGGCGGTGCCGCTGCTGATGTTTGCCACGCTCTGTCTGCTAGACTCCAAGCTCGCTCATGCCGAGGAACTCGACATCCTCAACCCCCCGGGACGGCTGGTCGACATAGGTGGCTATCGCCTGCACATCGACTGCCGCGGCGAAGGCTCGCCGACGGTGGTCATGGAGGTCGGCCTCGGTGGGGTATCCCTCGAATGGCTCCCTGCCCAGCGGTTCCTCAGTCATTACGGCAGGGTGTGCGTCTATGACCGGGCCGGAAACGGATGGAGCGACCCCGGGCCGCAGCCGCGAACGACCTCTGTTATCGTCGAGGAGCTCCATACCCTCCTTCGCAACGCGCGCGTCCCGGGTCCATACGTGCTGGTCGGACACTCCTTCGGCGGCTACACGGTCCAGCTCTTCGCCGAACGCTACCCGGATCTGGTGGCCGGCCTGGTGCTGGTGGATTCCTCGCATCCGGACCAGGTCGCGCGCTTTCTTGCCCCGCCCCTGAACATGAACACCGCGCCGAGTAGGAACACGGCCGGCGTGATGCTGATGTCGGGCCCTTCCGCCCCGCCGGCGAATATGCCGGAAGAGGCCCGGATGCCCAGCATGATGCTGACGGCGTCGCGCAAGGCGCGCCTGACCATTGCCCAGGAGTATCTGTACTTCCGGGACAGCGGCGAATCCATCCTGCGCCAGGGAGGAATTCCCGCGGTGCCGCTCGTCGTCATCACCCGCGGGCGCGCCGAGCGCGGAGCGGAGGATCCGCGCTCGCCGATGATCGAGGCCCTCTGGATGCAGTTGCAGGATGAGCTGGCGGAGTTGAGCCCGCGCTCGGCGCATCTGGTCGCCAACCGCAGCGGCCACCATATCCACCTCGATCAGCCGCAGCTCGTGGTGGACGCGGTGACGATGGTGCTCGACTTTGCCCGTGCCCGGAACGCGGGCTCGCCCGCGGCCGGCACCGCCTCGACGTGGCTCGCCTTCAACGGCGCGACGTGGCGAACGGATCACCTGCACAGGACGCCCGCACGCGAGCTGGGGCCGGGCTCGGGAAGTGGACAGCTGGCGGCGCTGACGCCGGCTGCCGGCCATCTCGCCTGGACTCGCGAGCCCAGCGAGCAGCGCATCCCCTACCTGCAGGACGTCGCCTTTCTGCAGTAGGCAATCACTTCATCGTCGGCATCGAGAATTCGGGGCGCTGCGCGGGCCCGGCGGGCCAGCGGCCCGTTACCGTCTTCAGCCGGGTGTAGAAACGGACGCCGTCGGCGCCGTGCATGTGTAGGGGGCCGAACAGCGACCGCTTCCATCCGCCGAAGCTGTGGAACGCCATCGGCACCGGGATCGGGACGTTGATGCCGACCATGCCGGCCTCTATGCGCTGCGTGAAACGCCGGCTGCTGTCGCCGTCGCGGGTGAAGATCGCCGTGCCGTTGCCGTACTCGTGCCGGTTGATGAGCGCGATGGCGCTGTCCAGATCGGGAGCGCGGACGACGCACAGCACCGGGCCGAAGATCTCCTCGCGATAGATGCGCATCTCGGGCGTGACGTCGTCGAATAGGCAGCCGCCGAGATAGAAACCCTCCTCGAATCCCGGCACCCTCAATCGGCGTCCGTCCACGACCAGGGTAGCGCCCTCGGCAACGCCCGCGTCGACGTAGCCGAGCACCTTGTCGCGGTGGTCGCCCGTCACCAGCGGGCCCATCTCCACGGCGGCGTCGGTGCCTGGCCCCACCCGCAGCGACTGCACGCGCTCCGCGAGTCGCGCCACCAGACTGTCGGCGATGTCGCCGACGGCCACAGCGACCGATATCGCCATGCACCGCTCCCCCGCGGAGCCGTAGGCCGCGCCCATGAGGGCGCTGACGGCCATGTCGAGATCGGCATCCGGCATCACCACCATGTGGTTCTTGGCGCCGCCCAGGGCCTGCACCCGCTTGCCGTGGCGAGATCCCTCGCGGTAGATGTACTCGGCCACCGGGGTGGAGCCGACGAAGCTCACGGCGCCGACGCGCGGGTCGGCGAGCAGGGCGTCGACGGCCTCCTTGTCGCCGTTGACGACGTTGAAGACGCCGTCGGGCAGCCCGGCCTCCTGCAGCAACTCCGCCAGCCGCAGCGGCGGTGAGGGGTCGCGCTCGGAAGGCTTCAGCACGAAGGTGTTGCCGCAGGCGATGGCGACCGGAAACATCCACATGGGCACCATCGCGGGGAAATTGAACGGCGTCACTCCCACGCACACACCGACCGGCTGGCGCAACGACCAACTGTCGACGTCCGAGCCGACGTTTTCCGAGAACTCCCCCTTGAGCATGTGCGGTATGCCGCAGGCGAATTCCACGACCTCCAGACCGCGCGTCAGCTCGCCGCGCGCATCGCTCAGCACCTTGCCGTGCTCCGCGGTGATCAGCGCCGAGAGCTCGGCGGCGTTGCGCTCCACGAGCTCCTTGAAGCGGAACATTACGCGGGCGCGCGCCAGCGGCGTGGTCGCCTGCCAGCCCGGCAGCGCAGCCTCGGCGGCGGAGACGGCCGCCCGGACCTCCTCCGTGCTGGCGAGAGCGACGTTCGCCGCCACACGGCCGGTCGCCGGGTTGTAGACCGGGGCCTTGCGCCCACCGCTGCCTGGAACGGCACGGCCAGCGATGAAGTGGCCCAGGACCCGGGGTGCGGGCTCGGCGGCCAGGGGGCCGCGGATTGTCGAAGGTTCGGGATTCATGAATCGATCTCGCTGTGCTCTGGTCGTCTGCGGAGCGCGCTGCGGCAGCGCGCCGGCGTTAGCTCTTCAGGGCCTCCGCCGCGGGCACGTAGCGCCGTCGCAGGGCCGTGGCCACGGCCTCGTGGGTGATCATACCCGCATGCACGTTCAGGCCGTTACAAAGGTGGGGATCCTCGGCGCAGGCCCTGCGGTAGCCCTTGTCCGCGAGCGCCAGCGCAAACGGCAGCGTGGCGTTGTTGAGGGCGAAGGTAGAGGTGCGCGCCACCGCCCCCGGCATGTTGGCGACGCAGTAATGCACGATGCCGTCGACCACGTAGGTGGGATCGGCGTGCGTGGTTGGCCTGCTGGTCTCGAAGCAGCCGCCCTGGTCGATGGAGATGTCGACCAGCACTGACCCGGGCCGCATCTTTCTCAGCATGGCCCGGGTCACCAGACGGGGTGCGGCCGCACCGGGCACCAGCACCGCCCCGATGACCAGGTCGGCGTCGATCACCAGCCTCTCGATGGTATCCACCGTCGCGTAGGCGGTGTAAAGCTTCGAGCCGAACTGCTCGTCGAGCTGCTTTAGGCGATCGAGGGACTTGTCCACCACCGTCACGTAGGCCTCCAGGCCCATGGCCATGCGTGCGGCATTGGTGCCGGCCACGCCGCCCCCCAGGACGACCACCTTGCCCGGGTGAACGCCGGGCACGCCGCCCAGCAGTATGCCTGAGCCTCCGCGCTCCTTCTCCAGGCAGTGGGCGCCCACTTGCACGGCCATGCGGCCTGCGACCTCGCTCATGGGCGACAGCAATGGCAGGGTGCCGCGGGGGCTGGTCACGGTCTCGTAGGCGATGGCGGTACACCCCGACTTGATCAGGGCGTTGGCTTGGTCTGGGTCCGGCGCCAGATGCAGGTAGGTGAACAGCAACTGTCCCTTGCGGAGCATCTTGCATTCGGAGGGCTGCGGTTCCTTGACCTTGACGATCATCTCGGACTTCGCGTAGACCTCGGCCGCGCTGGCGGCGACGCGTGCGCCCGCGGCCTTGTACGCCTTGTCGTCGAATCCGATGCCCAAGCCGGCGCCGCTCTGCACCATCACCCGGTGCCCGTGATGGACGAGCTCCCGCACGCTCGAGGGCACGAGCCCGACGCGGTACTCGTGGGTCTTGATCTCCTTTGGAACACCTATGAGCATCGCTACCTCCCCGCGCGGCGGCGCGCCGGCATCTGGATTCGTGTTAGGCGGTGTCAGCCGACGGCGCGTACGGCCTCGGCTAGCGTGGTGAAAATCTGGTCGATGTGAGGCTTCTCGACGATGAGCGGCGGCGACAAGGCGATGGTCTCGCCGGTTTGCCGCACCAGCACGCCGCGCTCGAAGCAGCGGGTGAATACCTCGTAGGCCCGGCTGCCGGGCCGTTCGGGCCGAGGTGCCAGCTCCACGGCCGCCACCAGTCCGATGTTGCGGATGTCGATGACGTTGGGTTCGCCACGCAGGGCGTGGGCGGCATCTTCCCAGTAGGGTGCGAGCTCGGCCCCGCGGGTGAACAGGCCCTCCTGTTCGTAGATGTCCAGCGCCGCCAGCGCCGCTGCGCAGGCCACGGGGTGCCCGGAGTACGTATACCCATGGAACAACTCTATGGCGTCGGGGGCAAGGCCCGCATGCATGAATGCGTCGTGTATGTGCTTGCGCACGAACACCGCGCCCATGGGCACCGCGCCGTTGGTGATGCCCTTGGCGGTGGTGATGATGTCCGGCTGCACGTCGAAGTACTGGGCGCCGAACGGGGTGCCCAGCCGGCCGAATCCGGTGATTACCTCGTCGAATATGAGCAGGATCCCGTACTTGTTGCAGATCTCGCGCAGGCGCTGCAGGTAGCCGTGCGGCGGCAGGATGACGCCGGCGGAACCCTGCACGGGTTCGACGATGACCGCGGCAATGGTCGACGCATCGTGGAGTGCGACGATGCGCTCCAGCGCGTCGGCCAGGTGCACGCCCCAATCCGGCACGCCGCGGGTGAAGGCGTTGTGCTCGAGATCGAAGGTGTGGGGCAGGTGATCAACCCCCGGCAGCAGGGGCCCGAAGCTCTTGCGGTTGTTGCCCAGACCGCCGACGGAGATGCCGCCGAAACCGACCCCGTGGTAGCCCTTTTCGCGACCGATGAGGCGCGTGCGGGCCGCCTCGCCGCGGACCCGATGGTAGGCGATGGCGATCTTCAGCGCCGTGTCCACCGACTCGGAACCCGAATTCGTGAAGAACACGTGCTCGATGTCCCCCGGCATGTGCCTGACCAGGCGCGCGGCCAGTTCGAAGGGCAACGGGTGCGCCATCTGGAAGGTCGGCGCGAACTCCAGCTCGCGAACCTGCCGGGCGACGGCCTCGTTGATGCGCTCCCGGCCGTGGCCGAGGTTCACGCACCACAGGCCGGCGGTGCCGTCCAGGATGGGGCGGCCGTCGGCGGACCTGAAATGCATGTCCTTGGCGGCGACCAGCAGTCTCGGATTGCCCTTGAACTGGCGGTTGGCGGTGAACGGCATCCAGAACGCGTCGAGATTTGGCGTGGCGGCGTTTGTCATGGTGCATGCATCGCTGGGGAGAGCGGGAGGGGGGTGTTTCGAAAATCATAGCATGATAAAAATAATAGACAACGAGACCGTTGGGTCGCGCTTTTTTCCGCGCTATACTGCAATTCGTGTTTAGTATTTTGTTACCGCCGCGAGGGCAGGCGTGATGGCCAAGAAGAAATCCGCAGGCCGGAAGAAAAAGGATGAGCGCGTCGTGACCGAGGATATCGGCGCTCGCCTGCAGGCGATCCGCACGATGGTCGGCCTGTCGCAGCGCGAGCTAGCCAAGCGCGCCGGCGTGACCAACGGAATGATTTCGCTCATCGAGCAGAATCGCGTGAGTCCTTCCATCAGCTCGCTGAAAAAGGTGCTCGACGGGATACCGATGTCGCTGGCCGATTTCTTCACCATGGATCTCGGCGCCAACGGCCAGATCTTCTATCACGACGAGGATCTGCCCGATCTCGGCGGCGGCCGCATTTCATTCCGCCTGGTCGGCTTCAACCGGCACAACCGGGCCATGTCGATCCTCCATGAGCGTTACAACCCCGGCGCCGACACCGGCGAGGAGATGCTCTCGCATGCGGGCGAGGAAGGCGGCGTCGTGGTGCGTGGCGCCATCGAGCTGACCGTGGGCGGCCAGAAGCGCACGCTGGGACCGGGCGACGCCTACTATTTCGAGAGCCGCCTTCCACACCGGTTCCGCAACACCGGCGAGGAGATCTGCGAGATCATCAGCGCCAATTCGCCCCCCACCTTCTGAACCGATACATGAACGCCCCGGAAAACATCGACTGGGTGAGGCAGGCGGCCCTGCTGAAACCCCGCACCAAGTGCTACATCGACGGCCGTTTCGTGGATGCGGCGAGCGGCGAGACCTTCGCCTGCACGAGCCCGGTGGACGGCCGGGAGCTGGCGCAGGTCGCGCGCGGCGGCGCGGCGGACATCGAACGCGCGGTGGCCAGCGCGCGCGCCGCCTTCGAGGATGGCCGCTGGTCGCGCCAGCCGCCGGCACAGCGCAAGCGCATCCTGCAGGCCTTCGCCGCCTCTATCCTGCAGCACGGTGAGGAGCTCGCGCTGACCGAAACGCTCGACATGGGCAAGCCCATACGCTTCAGTCTCAGCGTCGACGTCGCCGCGACCGCGCGCTGCATCAACTGGTACGCCGAGGCCATCGACAAGGTCTATGACGAGATCGCGCCCACCGCCCCCTCGGCGCTGGCGCTGATCACGCGCGAACCGATGGGCGTGATCGGCGCCATCGTGCCCTGGAACTATCCGATGATCATGGCCGCCTGGAAGCTCGGGCCGGCGCTCGCGACGGGCAACTCGGTGGTGCTGAAGCCCAGCGAAAAGTCGCCGCTCAGCGCCCTGCGGCTGGCCGAGCTCGCGGTCGAGGCCGGCATTCCTCCGGGCGTGTTCAACGTTGTCCCCGGATACGGTCAGGAGGCCGGCGAGGCGCTGGCGATGCACATGGACGTGGATGCGATCGGCTTTACCGGCTCCACGCGCGTGGGCCGACGGATGCTCGAGTACGCCGGCCGCAGCAACCTGAAGCGCGTCTACAACGAACTCGGCGGGAAATCCGCGTTCGTCGTCTTTCCCGACTTCGGCGATCTCGACCGCGCCGCGAAGACCGCGGCCGGCAGCATGTTCTTCAACCAGGGAGAGTCATGCAACGCCCCTTCGCGTCTTCTCGTCCACGAAAGCATCGCCGAGGATTTCGTCCGGCGCGTCGTGGCCGAGGCGCCCCAATACACGCCGGCGGACCCCCTGAATCCCGACACCGTGATGGGCGCGCTCGTCGACGCTGGGCAGCTGAAGACCGTGCTGCGCTACATCGATGCCGGCAACAAGGAGGGGGCGCGCTGCGCCGTCGGCGGCCGCCAGGCGCGGCAGGACAGCGGCGGCTACTATGTCGAGCCGACGGTGTTCGACGGCGTTGCAACGGAAATGACCATCGCGCGCGAGGAGATCTTCGGGCCGGTGCTGAGCGTGATCAGATTTCGCGACGAGGCCGAGGCGCTCGCCATCGCCAACGGCACGACATACGGCCTGCAGGCAAGTGTCTGGACCTCGAATATCGATCGCGCCCACCGCGTCGCCCGGCAATTGCGCGCGGGCACCGTGCACGTCAACCAGTACGACGAGGACGATATCACCGTGCCGTTCGGCGGCTACAAGCAATCCGGCAACGGCCGCGACAAGTCGCTGCACGCCCTGGACAAGTACACGGAACTGAAGACGACCTGGATTCGATTGCAGGTGTGACGAGGAGCACTGCATCGCGCGGGAGGCGCAAGACGGAGCGGCGGCTCCACCGCTCATCGCCCAGTACCGAGAGCAATGGTAACGACCCATGAGGAGAGCAGGCATGAAAACGAAAAGACGTCTTGCCGGGAGGGCAATCGTAGTGATGAGCGTGGCGCTGGCCGTCACGATGCTGCCGGCGTCGGCATCGGCCGAAGAGGACAAGTTCGTCGATATCGTCGCGTGGCCCGGCTACATCGAGCGCGGCGAGACCGACAAGGCCTACGACTGGGTAACCGACTTCGAGAAGACCAGCGGCTGCCAGGTCCGGGTGAAGACCGCCAACACCTCCGATGAAATGGTCGCGCTCATGAACGAGGGCGGCTTCGATCTGGTCACCGCCTCGGGCGACGCCAGTCTGCGCCTCATTGCCGGCGGCCGGGTGCAGGAGATCGACATTTCCAAGATCCCCAGCTGGAACACCATCGACGAGCGTCTGCAGAACGCGCCCTGGCACACCGTCGACGGCAAGCACTACGGGGTTCCCTACCAGTGGGGCCCGAACGTGCTGATGTACAACACCGACGTCTTCAAGGAGCCGCCGACGAGCTGGAAGGTGGTCTTCGAGCCCATGGATCTGCCGGACGGGAAGCCCAACCAGGGCCGCGTGCAGGCCTACGACGGCCCGATCTACATCGCCGACGCGGCGCTGTACCTCAAGCATCACAAGCCGGAGCTCGGCATAAAGGATCCCTACGAGCTCAACGAGGATCAGTACAAGGCGGCGCTGGATCTGATGCGCGGCCAGCGCAAGCTCGTCTCGCGCTACTGGCATGACGCCATGATCCAGGTGGACGATTTCATCAACGAGGGGGTGGTCGCCTCTTCGAGCTGGCCCTTCCAGGTGAACCTGCTGAAGTCCAAGGGCGCACCGGTGGCCAGTGTCGTACCCGAGGAGGGCGCGACCGGTTGGGCCGACACCACCATGATGCACGTCGACGCGCCCCATCCGGGTTGCGCCTACAAGTGGCTGGAGCATTCGCTCAACCCGAAGCTGCAGGGGGACCTCGCCGCCTGGTTCGGATCGGTGCCGGTGGTGCTGGCGGCCTGCAAGGGCAACCCACTGCTGACCGACGAGGGCTGCGCCACCAATGGCCTGAATCTCTTCGAGAAGATCAGCTTCTGGAAGACGCCGGTGTCGAAATGCGCTTCGCAGGGTGAATGCGTGCCGTATTACCGCTGGGTGACGGACTCCATCGCCGTCATCGGCGGACGGTAGGGCCACGGGATTCCGGGGGCGGCCCGACTGCGTGCCCAGCCACGCGGTGGGAGCCGCTCCCCGCGCACGATGGCCGAATCCGTTCCGGCAGTGCAGTTCATCGGCGCGTCGCGCCATTACGGTGACGTGCGCGCCGTCGACGCCGTCGATCTCGCGATCCGGGACGGCGAGTTTTTCGCCATGCTCGGGCCGTCCGGTTCCGGCAAGACGACGTGCCTGCGTCTCATCGCCGGCTTCGAGCAGCCTGACGCGGGTCGCGTGCTGATCCACGGCCGCGAGATGCAGGGGGTGCCGCCCTACGAGCGCGACGTCAACACCGTATTCCAGGATTACGCGCTGTTCCCGCACCTTAGCGTGCTCGACAACGTCGCCTACGGGCTGATGGTTCGAAAGGTGCCGCGCCGGGAACGGCATCGCCGCGCGGAGGAGGCGCTGGAGATGGTGCAGCTCGCCGGTTTCGGCGCCCGCAGACCGGCGCAGCTCTCGGGCGGCCAGCGACAACGCGTGGCGCTCGCGCGCGCGCTGGTGAATCATCCGCGCGTGCTGCTGCTGGACGAGCCGCTCGGCGCTCTGGACCTGAAGCTGCGCGAACAGATGCGGGCGGAGCTCAAGGCGCTGCAGCGCCGCGTCGGCATCACCTTCATCTTCGTGACGCACGATCAGGAGGAGGCGCTGGGCATGAGCGACCGGCTGGCGGTCTTCAACCGTGGCCGCATCGAACAGCTGGGCACGCCCGCGCAGGTGTACGGCGATCCGCAGACCGAGTTCGTCGCCCGTTTCGTCGGCGTCTCCAACATCCTCGCCCCGGAGGCCACGCAGCGCTACGCCGGCGTGAGCGCGGCGGCCGCATTGCGGCCGGAGCGCATCGCCCTACGCCCGGAAGGCGCCGGCGTGCCCGAGGGCCAGTGCCACGCGCGAGGCACGATCTCCCGGCTCGAGTTCCTGGGGGCCACCACGCGCTACGACGTCGCGCTCGACGACGGCACCGTAATGACGGTGATGGCGCAGAACAATTCGCCGGACGGCAGCGCAGCCCTGCGGGCGGGCGATCGCGCGCAGGTGTCCTGGCGGCGCGAGGACCTGCGGGTGCTCAATGCGACCAGGGGGGCGGCGTGAGGAGTCCGCGGCACGATCCGGGCGGATGCCTGCGGACCACGCCCGGCTGCGCCGTCGCGGGCTCTTGCGACTGGCGCCGTTTCCCGTGGGGGTGCGGGGCGGGGCGGCGGTACCGGTCCGCAGATTCTCTTCGAACTGCCGGCGGCGGAGGCGCTCTTGGCGGCCGCCGCCGCTGAGCCGCGCGGACTGCGCACCCTGTCCGGCTTTTTCTATCGCCGGCCCGGGTGGCTGCTCGCGGTCTTGCTGGCGCCGCCGCTGCTCTGGCTCGGCGTGGTCTACCTCGGCTCGCTGCTCGCGCTGCTGGCGCAGAGCTTTTTCTACGTCGATGAGTTCTCCGGGCGCGTCGTCCGCGAGCTGTCCCTGCAGACCTACGGGCAGCTGTTCACCGCCGCCAACCTCGACATCATCCTGCGCACGACCCTGATGGCGGCGGCAGTCAGCGTCACCGATGCGGTGATCGCCTTTCCGATTGCCTACTACGTGGCGCGCTACGCCAGCGGTCCGATGCGCGCGTTCTTCTACCTCGGGGTCATGCTGCCGCTGTGGTCGAGCTACCTCGTGAAGGTCTACGCCTGGAAGCTGATCCTGGCCAAGGAGGGGGTGGTGAGCTGGATGTTCGCCGAACTGCACCTGACCTGGCTGCTCGAAGCCCTGCTGGGCATCCCGGTGATCGGCGGCAATTCGCTGTCGACCTCCTACGTCGGCACCTACCTGGTGTTCTGCTACGTCTGGCTGCCGTTCATGATCCTGCCGATCCAGGCGGCGCTGGAGCGCGTGCCGAAGACACTGATCGAAGCCTCCGCCGATCTGGGTGCGCCGCCGCGGGACACCTTCCGCAACGTCATCTTGCCCCTGGCGCTGCCCGGGGTGATCGCAGGCTCGATATTCACTTTCTCGCTGACGCTGGGCGATTACATCATCCCGCAGATCGTCGGCACCTCGCGCTATTTCATCGGCCAGGCTGTCTACCAGCACCAGGGCACGGCGGGAAACATTCCCTTGGCCGCCGCGATGTCGATCGTTCCGATCGTGATCATGGCCGTCTATCTCACCGTCGCCAAGCGCAAGGGGGCGTTCGATGCGCTCTAGGTCCGGTGCAGGCTGGGGTCTGAAAGCCGCCGCAGTCGCCGGTCTGTTGTTCCTGCACGTGCCGTTGCTGTTCATCCTCCTGTACGCCTTCACCACGGAGGACAAGTCCTACGCCTTTCCGCCTCCGGGACTGACCATGAAGTGGTTCGCGGTTGCCTGGCAGCGCGTGGATGTCTGGCAGGCGCTGATCCTGTCGCTGAAGGTGGCCGCGGTGGCCACGGCGATAGCGATGGTGCTCGGCACACTGGCCGCCGCCGCCGTCCATCGCGGGCGGTTCTTCGGGCGGGAGACCATCTCGCTGCTGTTGATACTCCCGATCGCGCTGCCCGGCATCGTCACTGGCATCTCGCTGCGATCGGCGTTCAATCTCCTGGAGATCCCCTTCAGCTTCTGGACGATCGTGCTCGGGCACGCGACGTTCTGCATCGTGGTGGTCTACAACAACGTCATCGCGCGCTTTCGCAGGACGTCGGCGTCGCTGATCGAGGCATCCATGGATCTGGGCGCGGACGGATTCCAGACCTTCCGGTACATCGTGCTGCCGAACATCGCCACCGCGCTGCTCGCCGGCGGGATGCTCGCCTTCGCCCTGTCCTTCGACGAGGTGATCGTCACCACCTTCACGGCCGGGCAGAGCGCGACGCTGCCGATCTGGATGCTGGAGGAGCTGGTTCGGCCGCGGCAGCGCCCGGTGACCAACGTGGTTGCGGTGGCCGTCATCGCCGTCACGATGGTGCCCATACTTCTCGCCTTTTATCTTACCCGTGGCACGGAGACGACCGCCGGAGCCGGTAAATGACCACCAATCAATGGGGATTAGCAAAATGATCACAGACATGCTCATCAACGGTTCTTTGCAGCGCGGCACGGGCGGTGACTACGACGTTCTGAATCCGGCGACGGGCAAGCCGCTGGTGAAGGTGCCGCAGGCGAGCGCCGGCCAGATCGGTGAGGCCGTCGCCGCCGCGCAGGCCGCCTTCGCGGGCTGGTCGCGCACCACGCCGCAGGAACGCTCGATGGCCCTGCTGAAGCTGGCCGACAGGATCGAGGCCAATGCCGAGATGCTGGCGCGGCTGGAGTCGCAGAACTGCGGCAAGCCGTACGCGCGCGTGCTCGCCGACGAGCTCCCGGCAATCGTCGATGTCTTCCGCTATTTCGCCGGCGCCGTGCGCTGCATGACGGGCATGGCAGCCGACGAGTATCTACCGGGCTTCACGAGCATGATCCGCCGCGACCCGGTGGGCGTCGTCGGCTCCATCGCGCCATGGAATTACCCGCTGATGATGGCGGCTTGGAAGATCGCGCCGGCCGTCGGCGCGGGCAACACCATCGTGCTGAAGCCGTCCGAGCAGACGCCGCTGACGACGCTGAAGCTCGCCGAAATGGCCAACGAGCTCCTGCCGCCCGGGGTGTTGAACGTGATCACCGGTGTGGGCGATCCCGTGGGCACTGCGCTCATCAACCACCCCGGCGTGAGGATGATCTCGCTGACCGGCAGCATCGCCACGGGCTACAAGGTGCTGGAGGCGGCCTCCAAGGGCATCAAGCGCACTCACCTGGAGCTCGGCGGCAAGGCCCCGGTGATCGTCTTCGACGATGCCGATCTCGAGGAGGTGGTGCAGGGTGTTCGGGTGTTCGGCTATTACAACGCCGGCCAGGATTGCACCGCAGCGTGCCGCATCTACGCCGGCGAGAAGATCTACGAAAAGCTGGTGGCGGATCTCGGCAGCGCGGTGTCGACGATCAAGTTCGGGCAGCCCGAGGACGAGCAGTCCGAGATCGGACCGCTCATCAGCGCCCGCCAGCGCGAGCGCGTGGCGGGATTCGTCGAGCGCGCCAGCGCCCAGAAGCATATCGAGGTGGTCACCGGCGGGAAGGTCCCCGCGGGCGGCGGCTTTTTCTACGAACCCACGGTGGTGGCGGGGGCGACTCAGGACGACGAGATCGTGCGCAAGGAGGTCTTTGGCCCGGTCGTCTCCGTGACGCGTTTCAGCGGCGTCGAGCAGGCTATCGAGTGGGCGAACGACTCCGACTACGGGCTGGCCTCCTCGGTGTGGAGCCGCGACATCTCCAAGGCGATGCAGGTGGCTGCCCGGCTCCAATACGGTTGCACGTGGGTCAACACGCATTTCATGCTTTGCTCGGAGATGCCGCACGGCGGCTTCAAGCAATCCGGCTACGGCAAGGACCTGTCCATGTACGCGCTGGAGGATTACACCACCGTGCGCCACGTGATGGTGAAGCTGTAGGCCGGGGGCGGGATGCGCTGCCAGGCGGGACACGCGGAGGCGCGCGACGTCGAGGCGGCCGGGCGTTGGTGACGCTGACGGAACTTCCCCCGGGATTGCCCGTCCCCGCCGACGACGGGGCGTGCGAGCACCTGGTCGGGGCCCGGCTGCCGCCGGTGGCCTTGCCGTCCACGGCGGGCGGTTGCGTCGAGCTCTCACGGGCGGCCGGGACGGTGGTCGTATTCTGCTATCCGATGACCGGCCGGCCGGGCGTGCCGCTGCCGGCAGGATGGGACCTCATCCCGGGCGCGCGGGGCTGCACGCCCCAGGCCTGCGCCTTTCGCGATGCTTACTCGGATATCAGCGAGACGGGGACCGCCATTTACGGGGTGAGCACGCAGGACACCGGGGGCCAGCGCGAGGCGGCGAGCCGCTTGCATCTGCCGTTTGCATTGCTCAGCGATGCCCGCGAGGAACTCTCCCGGGCGCTGCGGTTGCCGATGCTGGAGGTCGAAGGCATGCGGCTCATCAGGCGACTGACGCTCATTGCCGTGCACGGCCGCATCCGCGAGGTGTTCTATCCGGTATTCCCGCCGGACCGGAACGCGGCGGCGGTCCTGCAGTGGTTGCGGGAGCATGGCTAGGATAGGCGCGGATCGCGGTCCGCCGCGGAAAAGGCACCAGGATCGGTACGCGAGCTTCGCCGAGCTCGCCGCGATGGAGCGCGAGGGCGTGGACTATCGCGTCCTGATTCGCGAGATCGAGGGCGCGTCGATCGCGGTGGTGACGCCGCACGGCGGCGGGATCGAACGCGGAACGACGCAGATCGCGCGCGCGATCGCCGGGGACGTACTGCACCTCTACGTCTTCGAAGGCCTGAAGACACGCGGCAATTTCAACGCCCTGCACATCACCAGCCGCCGGTTCGACGAGCCGCGCTGCCTGGATCTCCTCGCCCGCAGCGAGACGGTGCTCACCGTGCACGGATGCGTGGGATTCGACGAGCGCGTCTACATCGGTGGGCTGCACGAGGAGCTGAAGTGGCGCATCGCGCAGGCCCTGGCGTCGATCGGGGTGGAGGCGTGGCTCTCGAACCACAACTTTCCGGCGACCGATCCGGAGAACATCTGCAACCGCGGCCGCTGCGGTCGCGGTGTGCAGCTGGAGTTCACGACCGGCCTGCGCCGGTTGATGCAGTACGGCAATCTCGCGACATCCATACGAAACGCCGTCGTGAACGCGTTCGATCGCTGAGCGGACGGACGCCGGCGTACAGTGCCGAGATACGGCCGGATCGCCAGGCGCCTGATCAGAGCAGATCGCGCAGCCGGAACCAGGTCATCGCCAGCACCAGCAGCGGCATGCGCATGAGCCTGCCGCCCGGGAAGTCGCGATGCTTGACCTTCGCGAACAGGTCGAAACGCTCGGCCTGCCCCGCGATGACCTCGCCGAGCAGCTTCCCGGCCAGGCCCGTCAACGCGATCCCGTGCCCTGAGAAACCATGGGCGAAATAGGCATTCGGCGCCAGGCGGCCGAAATGCGGGAAGCGGTTGATGGTGATGTCGACGAAACCGCCCCACGTGTAGGCCTGCCGCGTGTCGGCCAGTTGCGGGAATACCTGCAGCATGCGCCGGCGCAGGGTGGCGGCCAGGCGCGGCGGCTGAAACGTGGAGTAGCTGACGCGGCCGCCGAAAAGGAGCCGATGATCGGCGGTCCGCCGGAAGTAATCGAGGACGAAGTTCGTATCGGTGACCGCCGCGTTGTGCGGCAGCAGCGCGCGCGCGCGAGGCTCGCCCAGGGGCTCCGTGGTCGTGATGTAGGTTCCTACGGGCATGATCTTGCGCCGCAGTTCGGGGACAAGCTCGTCCATGTAGGCGCCGCCAGTGAGCACCAGGAAGCGGCTGCGCACCAGACCAGCCGGCGTCTGCACGGTGCAGCGGCTCCCGGTGGTCAGCGCGACGGCCGGGGAGTGCTCGTGTATCACCGCACCGGCGGCCTCGGCGGCCGCGGCAATGCCTAGCGTGTAGTTGAGCGGATGCAGGTGCCCGCTGCGGCCGTCGCGCAACGCGGCGAGATAACGGCTCGAATCGATATGCGCGCGCAGGGCCGCGCCTGTCAGCAGCTCCATGCCGCCGTAACCGTAACGCTCCTCCATGTAGGCCTTGAAGCGGATCAGTTCCTCGCGCTGACGAGGTTTGATGGCGGCGCTGAGATGACCGAGGCGCAGGTCGCACTGGATGGCGTGCTTTCGGATCCGGCCGACCGTCGTCTCGATCGCCTCCTGGGACAGCTCCCAGAGACGCTGCGCGTCGGCGGCGGAAACCAGGCGCTCGATCGCCGGCATGTCCCGCGCGTAGCCGTAGATCATCTGGCCGCCACTGCGGCCGGATCCGCCGTGCCCGACCCGCTGCGCCTCGAGCAGCGCCACGCGGTAGCCCCGCTCGGCAAGATTCAGCGCGGCCGAGCAACCGGCGATGCCCGCACCGACCACGCACACGTCGCAGTCGATCGTACCCGCCAGCGACGGGCGCCGCGGTGCCGGGTTGGCCGTCGCGGCGTAATAGGAGTCGGCCGGTTCGTTCACGAGCTCGCGGTCGGCCGGATCAGTTCCTCTCAAAGTCCTCCCGCCTCCGTGTACGGTGTGCAGGGGCAGTTCGCGCGCGACCGCCGTCCCGATCGGTGCCGCAGGCCTGGTTCGCCGCCATGGCGGCGCCGGCGCGACGCCCCGGGGCTGCGGGCGAGCGGCCGGTTCTCAAACCGTCCGTTTAATATATTCGTAATTGCTTGGGAGCCCGGATTGGGGCCCGCCGCTCGCAACGACGCCCATTCTGCCCTCGATCGGGCATGATTTCCATAGTCGATCTGCAGTGAAAAGCGCCCAATCCGTGCGCCGCCGGATCGCCGCGCAGGGTGCCGGCGCAGCGGCCCCGGGTCGCCTTGTGACATCGTATGCTGCGTGCTATTGTTTAATAAAATTGACACGGGCTCGCAAGCACGCTGCGGGTCTGGCCATCATGCATACGCCGCAGCGAAGACCCATCGTCGGCATCCCCGCAGACCGAAAGGATTTCGGCGGCCTGCCGTTTCATGCGGTGGGCGAGAAGTACGTGCTGGCCGTCCACGATGCGGCGCAGTGCACGCCTTTGCTCGTGCCCTCCCTGGGCGATGCGTTCGATTACCCGGAGCTGCTCGCCGCTCTGGATGGCATACTCCTGACCGGAAGCCGCTCGAACATAGAGCCTCATCACTATGCCGGGCCGGGAAGCGAGCCCGGCACCGCCCATGACCCGCACCGCGACGCGACCACGCTGGCCCTGATCCCGAAGGCATTGGCGGCTGGCGTTCCAATCCTCGCGATCTGCCGCGGTTTCCAGGAGATGAACGTCGCCCTGGGAGGCACGCTGCACCAGAAGGTGCACGAACAGGTGGGCAGGAATGACCATCGCGAGGACGAAGCGCGGCCGGTCTCGGAGCGCTACGAGCCCGCTCACGAGGTGACGCTGAACCGTCGCGGTCTGCTCGCGAAGCTGGCGGTGACCACCACCGTCAAAGTCAATTCGCTGCACGCCCAGGGAGTCGATCAGCTCGCCCCGGGTCTGGAGGTGGAGGCGGTCGCTCCCGACGGGCTCATCGAGGCGTACAGCGTGCGCGATGCCCGCGCCTTCGCGCTGGCGGTGCAATGGCATCCGGAGTGGCGCGTTCTGGAGAACCCGTTCTACGCCGCCATCTTCCGCGCCTTCGGTGACGCCTGCCGGCAGCGGGCCGCGACGCGGCAGAAACAAGGTCGTGTGGTGGCGGCGATGTTCGACGAGGGCGAGGCGCTCGCGGCGAACGAGGGCTGCTGAAAGGGTACTCATACCATGACCGTCATCAAGCAATGGCTGGAGCAGCACGGCATCACCGAGATCGAGGCGTTGATCCCGGATATGGCCGGTGTGGCGCGCGGCAAGATCATGCCGGCGAAGAAGTACACCGAAGAGGAAGGGATGCGGCTGCCCGAGGGGGTGTTCCTGCAGACGGTGACCGGCGACTATCTCGAGGATGAGAGCGTGATGAATCCGGCGGAGGTCGACATGGTCGTGCTGCCGGACCCCAGCACCATTCGCAAGGTGCCGTGGGCGGCGGAGCCGACCGCGCAGATCATTCACGACTGTTTCCACTCCAACGGCATACCCGTCGATATCGCGCCCCGCTACGTCCTGCGTCGCGTGCTGGAACTCTACGAGGCGAAGGGCTGGGAGCCGGTGGTCGCGCCGGAGGTCGAGTTCTATCTGGTCAAGCCGAACATCGACTCCGATTACCCCCTCGAGCCCCCGATCGGCCGATCCGGCCGCGCCGAGACCGGCCGCATGCCTTACAGCATCGACGCGGTCAACGAGTTCGACCCGCTGTTCGAGGACATCTACGACTACTGCGAGCAGCAGGAGCTGGAGGTCGAGACGCTGATACACGAGGACGGGGCCGCGCAGATGGAGGTCAACTTCATGCATGGCAACCCCCTGGAGCTTGCCGACCAGGTGTTCTTGTTCAAGCGCACCGTGCGGGAGGCCGCGCTGCGGCACAAGATCTTCGCCACCTTCATGGCCAAACCGTTGCAGAACGAGCCCGGCAGCGCCATGCACCTGCATCAGAGCGTGGTCGACAAGAAGACCGGAAAGAACATTTTTGCCGACAAGAAGGGGCGCCACAGCCGGCTGTTCCTGGCGCATATCGCGGGACTCCAGACCTACCTGCCAGCGGCAATGTCGTTCTTCGCGCCGAACGTGAACTCCTACCGGCGCATTGCCCGCTACCACTCCGCGCCCATAAATACGCAGTGGGGCCACGACAATCGCACCGTCGGGCTGCGGGTACCTTTGTCGGAGGCCCAGGCTACGCGCGTGGAAAACCGGGTGCCCGGCGCCGACGCCAACGTGTATCTGGCTATCGCCGCGTCGCTGGCGTGCGGTTACCTCGGCATGAAAGAGATGCTGCATCCGTCGGAGCCGCTGACCGGCAGCGCCTACAACCTGCCCTACGGGTTGCCGCGCGATCTGCAATCGGCGCTGCAGCTTCTGGCGGAGAGCGACCCGCTGCACGAGGTGCTCGGCGCCCGTTTCGTGAAGGCCTATGCGGCGGTAAAGGAACAGGAGTACGAAACCTTCTTCCAGGTCATCAGTTCGTGGGAACGCGAACATCTACTATTGAAGGTATAACGAGCATGAGCATCGTCCCGCAGCGCACGACCGCGGAGTGGCAGGAGATCGATCGCCGCCACTATATTCATCCGTACACCGACAGCAAGGCGCTCGGCGAGCAGGGCACGCGGGTCATCACGCGCGCCGAAGGCGTGCATCTCTGGGATTCCGACGGCAAGAGGTACATCGACGGCATGTCGGGCCTGTGGTGCTGCAATCTCGGCTACGGTCGCAAGGACCTGGTCGAGGCCGCCTGCGAGCAGATGCGCGAGCTGCCCTACTACAACAGCTTTTTCAAGACGGCGCATCCGCCGGCCATCGAGCTGGCGAGGCTGCTCGCGGAGGTCACCCCGCCGCAGTTCAATCATGTCTTCTACACCGGCTCCGGTTCCGAGGCCAACGACACCGTGATACGCCTCGTGCGCCGCTACTGGGACGTTGTCGGCCAACCCTCTCGCCGCATCATCATTTCGCGGGAGCATGCCTACCACGGCAGCACCATCGCGGCGGCGAGCCTCGGCGGGCAGTGGCCGGTGCACGAGCAGGGCCATCTTCCGATACCGAACATCGTCCACATCGGCGCGCCATACTGGTACGGCTGCGGCGGCGAACTCACGCCGGAGGAGTTCGGCATCAAGGCCGCAGGCGAGCTCGAGGAGAAGATCCGAACGCTCGGGCCCGAGAACGTCGCCGCCTTCATCGGCGAACCGGTGCAGGGCGCCGGCGGCATGATCATCCCGCCCGCGACCTACTGGCCGGAGATCAATCGCATCTGCGAGCGCTACGGAATTCTGCTCATCGCCGACGAGGTCATATGCGGATTCGGGCGCACCGGCAAGTGGTTCGGCAGCGAGCGCTTCGGCATCAAGGCGGATCTCATGCCGTTCGCCAAGGGCGTGACCAGCGGCTATCTGCCGCTGGGAGGGGTGATGGTGGCCGACCGCGTGGCCGCTCCGTTGATCGAGCAGGGCGGGGAGTTCTACCACGGCTTTACCTACTCCGGCCATCCGGCCGCGTGCGCGCTCGCGGTGGCCAACATCAACGCCATGCGCGCCGAGGGCGTCGTCGAGCGGGTCGAGAACGAGCTGGGCCCACACCTGCAGAGGCGCTGGCAGGAGTTCACGGAACATCCGCTGGTCGGCGAGGTACGGGGGGTCGGGCTGCTCGCCGGCATCGAGCTCAGCCGCAACAAGGCCAGGCGCGAGTTCTTCGAGCCGATCGGGGATGTCGGAACCCTCTGCAGGGATTTCTGCTTCCAGAACGGCCTGGTGATGCGGGCCGTGCGCGACACCATGATCATCGCGCCGCCGTTGGTGTCCAGCACCGCCGACATCGACGAGATGTGGGCGCTGGCGAAGAAGAGCCTGGACATGACCGCGAAGCAACTGGGCATGGCGGTATGACCATCGGTATGCGCGCGCCAGTGGGGCGAGCGCAAGCACGAGCCCGACGGGAAGGGACGACGGGGCGCTTTACAGGGCGAGGAGTCCGGAGCGAGAATCCGACGAGGCGATGCTCCCGCCCAGTTTGGTTTTTTGCACTGCAGTCTAAACAGGTCATCGATGCCAGCCGCGCGCATCGAAAGCATTAAATTGGTGCATACACACTCTACAGGAGACGGCGAGATGCCACGTTACCTCAAGTTAGCATTCGTTCTTTCCCTCATGGCCTTCGCGGGCTGCGGCGAGAAGGGCGGCGAGACCGCCAAGCCCGCCGAGACCGCCAAGCCCGCCGAGGGTTCCGAGCCGGCTGCCGCTGCTGCAGGCGGCGACGAGGAAAAGGTCCTGAATATCTACAACTGGTCCGACTACATCGCCGAGGACACGATCCCGAACTTCGAGAAGGAAACCGGCATCAAGATCCGCTACGACGTCTTCGATTCGAACGAGGTGCTCGAGGCGAAGATGCTGGCGGGCAAGACCGGCTACGACCTCGTCGTCCCCACCGCCAACTTCCTTGCGCGCCAGGTGCAGGCGGGCGTGTTCCAGAAGCTCGACAAGTCCAAGCTCACCAACTACGGGAATCTCGACCCGGAGATGATGAAGACGCTGTCGAAGTACGACCCCGACAACGCCTATTCCGTGCCCTGGTTGTGGGGAACGACCGGCGTGGGCTACAACGTCGGGAAGATCAAGGAAAGAATGCCCGACGCGCCGATCGGTTCCTGGGACCTGGTTCTGAAACCGGAGAACGCCGCCAAGTTCGCCGATTGCGGCATCACCATGCTGGATGCGCCCACCGAGATCATGGCAACGATACTGAACTACCTGGGCAAGGACCCGGCCAGCGAGGATCCGAAGGACCTGGAGGCCGCGGAGGCCCTGATGATGCAGTTGCGCCCGCACATCAAGTACTTCCATTCCTCGCAGTACATCAACGACCTGGCCAATGGCGAGATCTGCCTCGTGATTGGATGGAGCGGCGACGTGTTCATCGCGCAGTCGCGTGCCGCGGAGGCCGGCCAGGGTACGGAGATCGGCTACTACATCCCGGAGGGTGGCGCCGAGGTGTGGTTCGACCTGATGGCGATACCGGCGGATGCGCCGCACCCGAACAACGCGCACCTGTTCCTGAACTACATCCTGCGCCCCGAGGTGATCGCGGGGGTGTCGAACTTCGTCACCTATGCCAACGCCAATGCGGCGGCGACGCAGTTCGTCGACGACGAGGTCAAGAACAACCCGGCCATCTACCCGCCGGCGGAGGTCAAGGCCAAGTTGTTCCCCAACCCGATTCACACGGCGGAGTACGATCGACTGCTGACCCGCTCGTGGACGAGGATAAAGACGGGCCAGTGACGGTGTGAACGAAAACGAGCGTCGGCACAGGATACTGGACAACGAGGAACGACCGATGAACGAAGCCCGACGCAACGACAAATACGTTCCGCCTTGGACGGATCCCAAGGCGGAACCCTACGTCCGCATCGAGAAGGTCACCAAAAAGTTCGGCGACTTCGTCGCCGTCAACAACGTATCGCTCAACATCTACAAGAACGAGCTGTTCTGTCTGCTGGGCGGGTCGGGCTGCGGCAAGTCCACGCTCCTGCGCATGTTGGCGGGCTTCGAGCAGCCGACATCCGGAGCCATCTATCTCGACGGCGTCGATATGGCCGGGATCCCGCCCTACAACCGGCCGGTGAACATGATGTTCCAGTCCTACGCCCTGTTCCCGCACATGAGCGTGGAGGACAACGTGGCCTTCGGGCTGAAACAGGAGCATCTGCCGAAAAAGGAGATCAACAAGCGGGTGAACGACATGCTCGGACTGGTGCAGCTGACCCAGTTTGCCAAGCGCAAACCGCACCAGCTCTCGGGCGGCCAGCGCCAGCGCGTGGCGCTGGCGCGCGCCCTGGTGAAACAGCCGAAACTCCTGCTGCTCGACGAGCCGCTGGGCGCGCTGGACAAGAAGTTGCGCGAGCAGACGCAGTTCGAGCTCGTGAACCTTCAGGACCGCACCGGCGTCACCTTCGTGGTGGTGACGCACGACCAGGAAGAGGCCATGACCCTTGCCTCGCGTATCGGCGTCATGAATCAGGGACAGATCGTTCAGGTAGGCACGCCGACGGAGATCTACGAGTTCCCGACCACACGGTTCGTGGCGGATTTCATCGGCTCGGTGAACATGTTCGAAGGGCGCATCGTCGATGAGGACAATGATTATGTCCGGATAGGATCCGAGGAGGCGCGCTGCACGATATTCATCAATCATGGCGTGGCCGCTCCGCCGAATGCCACGCTGTGGGTCGCGATACGGCCGGAGAAGGTCAACATATCGCGCGAGCCGCCCGCCGATACCAGCGAGAACTGCACGTCCGGCATCGTCCAGGACATCGCCTACATGGGCGACGTTTCGATCTTCAACGTGAAGCTGGACAGCGGCAAGCTGGTGAAAGTCACTCAGCCGAACCTTTTCCGCCATGCCGAGGAAAGCATCACCTGGGACGATCGCGTGTACCTGCACTGGCATCCGGCCAGCGGCGTGGTGCTTCTCCAATGACGCGCATCGCCTACGTGCCGCTGGGGCAACGCCTCGCGCAGATGTTCGAGCCGGTGGCCAGACAGCTCGTTCGCCTCCCGCCGGTGCGCTGGCTGCTCACCCAGATCGGCCGCTTCGGCTTCTCCGGCAAGAGTCTGGTCATCTCTGTCCCCTACATCTGGTTGCTGCTGTTCTTCCTCATACCTTTCGTCATCGTACTGAAGATTTCCTTTGCCGAGCAGGTCGTCGCCCAGCCCCCGTACACCGCGCTCGTAGGGTGGATCGATGAGAAGTTTCTCACCCTGAAGCTCAATCTCGCCAATTACCTCTTCATCGTACGCGACAACCTTTACTGGAAGGCGTATCTGAACTCGGTGAAGGTGGCGGCGATCTCGACGCTGTTGTGCCTGCTCATCGGCTATCCGATGGCATACGGCATAGCGCGCACGTCGCCCGCCTGGCGCAATGTGCTGCTGATGCTCGTGATACTGCCCTTCTGGACGTCGTTCCTGCTGCGGGTCTACGCGTGGATCGGCATACTCAAGAACAACGGCGTCATCAACAACATCCTGATGGCGCTGGGCGTCATCGACAGCCCCATCGTCATGATGCAGACGCCTTTCGCCGTCTACGTCGGCATCGTCTATTCCTATCTGCCGTTCATGGTGATGCCGCTTTACGCCACGCTCGAGAAGATGGACCTCACTCTGCTCGAAGCGGCCTACGACCTGGGCTGCCGCCCCTTCAAGGCCTTTCTGAAGATCACTCTGCCGCTTTCGATCCCCGGCATCGTCGCCGGCTGCATGCTGGTGTTCATTCCCGCGGTCGGGGAGTTCGTGATCCCCGAGCTGCTGGGCGGACCGAATTCGCTGATGATCGGCAAGGTGCTGTGGGATGAGTTCTTCGCGAATAGAGCCTGGCCGGTGGCCTCGGCGGTGGCGATCGCGATACTGCTGCTGCTCGTCGTGCCCATCATGATCTTCCAGCACTACCAGGCCAGGGACGCGGTAGGCGCGCGATGAACCAGAAGCGCTCCTGGTTTCTCCCGGCCTGCCTGATAGCGGGTTTCGCTTTTCTGTACATTCCGATCCTTTCGCTCGTCATTTTCTCGTTCAATGCCTCGAAGCTGGTGACGGTCTGGGGCGGCTTCTCGACGAAGTGGTATGCGTCGCTGCTCGGAAACAGGCAGATACTGGACGCTGCATGGCTGAGCGTGCGCATCGCGGCCATGAACGCGACGCTTGCGGTCATACTGGGCACGATGGTGGCCCTGGTGCTGACCCGGCTGGGACCCTTCCGCGGCCGCGCGTTGCTCTCGGGGATGGCGACGGCTCCGCTCGTCATGCCGGAGGTGATCACGGGGCTGTCGATGCTGTTGCTGTTCGTCTCGCTGGAGCAGTGGTTCGGGTGGCCGCAAGGACGCGGGGTCACGACCATCGTGATCGCGCACGCCACCTTCTCGCTGGCGTACGTGGCCGTCATCGTCCAGTCGCGACTGACTCAACTGGACGAATCCATCGAGGAAGCGGCGCTCGACCTGGGCGCCAAGCCGGCCAAGGTCTTTTTCGTCATCACGCTGCCCATCATCGCGCCGGCGCTGATATCCGGCTGGTTGCTCGCTTTCACGCTCTCGCTCGACGACCTGGTGATCGCGAGTTTCACCTCGGGCCCCGGTTCGACCACGCTGCCGATGGTGATCTTCTCGAAGGTGAGGCTCGGCGTGAGTCCCGAGATCAACGCGCTGGCAACCATCCTGATCGTCGTGGTCGCGGTCGCAGTCGTGATCGCCGGGTATTTCATGAAGCGCCAGGAGTCGCTGCGTCAGCGCGACGTACAGAGGGCGATCGCGGCGAACGAATAGCGTCGGCTCATGCGGACCGCCGGCTTCGGGCGTGGAAGGCGGAGAGAACGGCGCCGCAGGGCGCCGTTCTCTCTCCGGTTGCGGTGACCTGCGGGCGGGCCTTACGGGAAGCTGAAGCTGCGCGAAACGGTGAGCACCAGGTGCGGCTCGATCAGGTCGCGAAAATCGCTGGGCTCGGGGAAGCTGCCGTAGAGCGTCTCGAGATCGTCGCTCAGATCGGTCATGTGGTAGCTGACATCGAACTTGAACCCGCCGATTTCCTTATAGGCACCGACCCGCCACCAGACGTAGTCGAAGCCGTCCAGCGGGGCGCCGTCCGGGAGGAACAGGCCCAGTGCCGGTCGCGACGGGGTGCTGCTCGACTGATCGCCCTCCACGTCCTGCCAGCCGACCGTAGCGCTGAAGCCGACATCGCCCAGGAAGCCCAGCGGCGCGACGATCCCGACATCGCCCTGCACGGCGTGGGCGGTGCCATCCTCGCCGAAGAAGTCCGGGGAGAAGTTGTATTTGACCGCCACGGAGGGAGAGAGAGGCGCCTCGAAGCTCTTGCTGATCAGCACCTGCGCCTCGATGTAATCGGCGTCAGCGGTGACCCCGTCGGCCAGCGGCCCCGGGTCCAGGCCGTCGAATTCCTCGTCCTCGCCGGGGAACGAATAGTAAAGACCCGCCACGTCGAAACCCCACCCGGCCCACGACCAGCGGTAGCCGCCGTAGTAATCGATCTCGATGTCCTCGTCGCTGAACTCGGTATTGGATCCCCATATGCCGAGATAGAAGCCGTTGTAGGTCCAGTCGACGCTGCCCTGTATGGCCGGGCCGTCGGAGTTGGAGATGCCGCGGAACATGTATTCCGTCGTGCCCCAGAGGGTCATGCTGAAGTTGCTGATGTCGAGCGGGCCGCCCGGAGCCGCCGACTCCTCGGCAAAGGCGACAGTGGCGACGGCCAACTGCGCTGCGCCGAGCAGGCCGAGTGTGGATTTGCATAGCTTCATTTTCTTACCTCCTGCGTATAGGGGAGATTGGAACCAGGTTGCGTCCGGTCCTGGGGGAGCGCAGAGTGCAGTGCAGTATAAGAACCGTCGCATTAGATGTACATATTATTCATGGCTTTGGGGATGAAAGTTGTTATTTTGCATCATCGCAGTGCAGCTCGGCTGTGCGCTGCTACATGCGGGTGCGATTTGACGTGCCGGACGGGCGCCGCGGCCTCGCCTTCGTCGGGGCGAAAGGCGGGATGGGCGGGGCCTTGTTGGACGGGCTACCGCCGACCCTTTATCGTCGCGAAAGAGCGTGTCTGCGGCGGCGGCCGTCGCCGAGCACGCCGGCGACATTCACGGCACCCCGGGGGGCGCGTGCAGAATCGGCATCACCGCTACCGCTACTACGATCTGGTCATCACCGGATTCGTGACGGTCCTGCTGTGCTCCAACCTGATCGGGCCGGGCAAGGTCTGCCAGCTCGACCTGCCGTTCCGCGTCCCTTTCATCGGGGACCAGCTGGTGTTCGGAGCCGGAAACATCTTCTTTCCGATCGGATTCATCTTCGGCGACATTCTCACGGAGGTATACGGCTACGCGCGGGCGCGGCGGGCGATCTGGGCCGGATTCGGCGCGATGATCTTCGCCACGCTGATGGTCTCCACGATCCTTGCCCTGCCCGCCAAGCCGGACGAACCCTACAACGCCGTGCTCCAGCCGGCGCTGGAGACCGCCTTCGGGAACACCTGGCGGATCGTGATTGCGTCCCTGCTCGCCTACTGGCTGGGGGATTTCGCCAACTCGTACGTGCTGGCGAGGATGAAGGTGTGGAGCCGGGGAAAATGGCTGTGGACCCGCACGATCGGTTCCACGATCGTCGGCCAGGGTGTCGACAGCATCCTGTTCTATCCGATCGCCTTCGGCGGCGTGTGGACCGGTGACAGCATGTGGGCGGCGGTCGCGTTCAACTTTGCCTTCAAGGTAATGATCGAGGTGCTGGCGACGCCGCTGACCTACGCGGTCGTGGGATTCCTGAAGCGCGCGGAAAAGGAGGACTACTTCGACACGCGCACGGACTTCAATCCCTTCACTCTGCGCGACTGAACGCGCGCTCCCCGGCCCCTTTGCCTGCAGGGCCGGCCATGAGATTCGAATGGCGCTCCCTAGGGGAATCGAACCCCTGTTTTCGCCGTGAGAGGGCTGGCGACCTGTCAGCTCGCGTTCACCTAAGTCAAGGTTTCCCTTTATTTTTCCGTCAGTCGTATCACTTGGGGTAAACTTCCGTCAGCGGGCGTCAACCCCCGGCTTTTACCGAAAGTTACCTAAAACGCCGGGCTTTCGCCGAGGCGGGAGGGAAACGCGAATGCCGAAACTACCGAGGGACGCGCGCCTGGAGACGCGCGAGGGCCGTAGCCGCCTGAAGCTCGCGCACGAGCCGTACTGGCGGCTGCTGCACCAGGGCCTCTACGTCGGCTATCGCAAGGGGCCGCGCGGCGGGGTATGGATTGTGCGACACCTGCGCGACGGCGCCTACCGCAAGCACACCATCGCGCGGGCAGATGATCTGCAGGACGCCGACGGCGATGCGATCCTGAACTACCGCGACGCCGTCGAGCAGGCCTACATCTTCGCCAAGACGGAAAGGCGCCTCGGACTGAACCCCACCGTTGCAGAGGTCCTCGAGCGGTACCTCGAGCATCAGCGCGCCACGAAGAAGAGCGCCGCGGCCACCGAGAACAAGGCCAAGCTGCATATCCTGCCGACGTTCGGCAAGCGGCGGGTCGGCGATCTGACTACCGACAACATCAAGCAATGGCACGCGAAACTCGCGAGCTGCAACGAGGAAAGCATGCGGCGCAGCAAGCAGGCCAGCGCGAATCGTGTGCTCACCGTGCTCAAGGCGGCGCTGAACATGGCGTTCGCCGATGGCCTGATCGGCAGCGATCTCGCCTGGCGGCGCGTGAAGCCGTTTCGTAACGTCGACGCGGCGCGCATCCGGTACCTGACAGCTGCGGAGGCCTCCCGACTGATCAACAAGTGCGAGCCGGAGTTCCGGCACCTAGTCCGCGGCGCGCTACTCACCGGCGCCCGCTACGGGGAGCTCACGCGCGCACGCGTCGCGGACTTCCACGCACCGGCCGGAACGCTCTACATTGCAGACTCCAAGAGCGGCAAGCCCCGACATATTCCGCTCACCAACGAGGGCGTCGCCTTTCTCACCGAGCTCACGGCAGGGCGGCCCGCTGCGGCGATGCTATTCACGCGGACGGGCGGCGAGGCCTGGGGGGCCTCGCACCAGATCCGCCGGATGCGACTGGCGTGCGCGAAGGCGAAGATTACGCCGGCAGTCTCATTTCACGATCTGCGACACACCTACGGCTCGCTTCTGGCGATGCGCGGCGTACCGCTGCAGGTGATCGCCGAGGTCCTAGGACACGCCGACACCCGGATCACGCAACGGCATTACGCGCACTTGCACCCCGATCATGTCGCCAAGACCGTGCGCGCGGCGCTACCTACCTTCGCGCGCAAGCGCTCGAACGTGGTATCGATCCGCTGATGGGCCGGCCCGTTTCGCCCGAAACCAAACGCCGCCGGCGGCGAGCTCGCACCGGCGAGGGGATGCGGGGCTCTGCCCTGACGGCGTTTCAGTTATCCAGGTTGAGGCGCAGCGATGCCATCGGTGCGCACATCGCCGACGCGGTACGCGAAGGCCTCGCCACGCATCGCGCTATTGAGGACGCGGCAGAGCAGTTTCACGTCTCCCTGCGCACCGCCTACGGCGCCTGGCGATGGTGGCGCATCGTGCAACCTACTCCCGAAGAGGTGGCCGATGCCACACGGCGCACACAAGAGCGCGTCGCCCGTGCGTGGAGCGATGGGCTTAAGCCAGAATAATCTCAACTCCTGCTGATCACCAATACTCTGCAGTGATGTAACCGTTACCGCCTAGTAGGCTTCCCTGCGTCACTGTTTACGTGTGCGTGGAAGGGGGCGGTATGACTGACGAGCTGACGTACTCCATCGACGAGGCGTGCAAAGCGCTCAAGGTTTCAAAGCCGACGCTTTACGAGGAGATTAATGCTGGCCGGTTGCGCAGCTATTTAGTGGGGCGCCGGCGTCTGATCAGCGCCAAGGCCGCGCGCGAATGGATAGCAGCGCGGGAGCGGGAGACCGCGGCGCTTGACAGATGAGTGATCGCCTCGGGACTCTCGATGCGCTGAGCGCGGCGGCCTTTTACCACGCGGAACTCGAGCGGATGGGGCGCACCACGAGGGAGCCCGTTGCGCAGGCGATTGAGGGCAAGCACTACACCAATATCGCGGCACACATTGAGAACGCCTACATCATCAAAGGCGTGCTCGCGGCTGCCAGTCTGGTGCTCGTGTTCGGGGAACCTGGCAGCGGAAAGACCTTTCTGTCCATCGATATGGCGTTGCACGTCGCGGCTGGGCATACCTGGCACGGGCGCCGAGTGCGCGGCGGCTTGGTGATCTATTTCGCCGTGGAATCCCCGGCATCGGCAGAAAACCGCATCGTTGCCTGGCGCGTGCATCACCGGTTTGAAAGGGTCCCGTTCATTCTCTCGTCAGCGGCGCTCGACATGCGGCACGAGGCCTTCGCGCTTGCCATTGTGGAATTCGTGCGAAGGATGGAGGAGGAAACTGGCGAGCGTGCGGTGCTTCTGGTGTTCGATACCTTCTCTCGCGCATTCCCTGGGGGCGACGAGAATGCACAGGGCGACATGAGCGCGGCGGTGGCGCAGTACGACTACTTGCGCAAGATGACCTCGGCGTGCGTCATGCTCGTGCATCACAGCGGTAAGGACAAGGCGAGAGGCGCACGCGGGAGCACCGTGCTGCCGGCGGCGGCCGATACGATCATTTCCGTTTCACGGTCGGACATCACCGGCGAGCACGTCGCCAAGATTGAGAAGCAACGCGACGGTGCGGTCGGCACGCAATTCGCGTTCAAACTCGAGGTGCAGGTGCTCGGCGAGGACGAGGACGGCGACCAGGTGACTACCTGCGTGCTCATCCCGACGGACAAGCGCGCCGCGCGGCACCCGCTCAGCCAGGCAGAACAGATCGCATTGGCTGCGCTGAATGCCGGGCTGCTGGACAAGAAGCGTGAGGCGAGCGTGTCGATGGTGCAGGCCGGTGCGCGGCCTGGTCAGCTTGTGATGCTGGTCGAGGACTGGCGTGAGCTCTGCTACGAGGCGGGCATCAGCGAGGGCAAGGCAGACGCGAAGAAGCGGGCGTTCCAGCGCGTGCGCGAATCCTTGCCCGCTAAGGGGTACGTGACGGTTTACGGTGACTACTGCTGGCTGACCTGCGAGGGCGGGACAAAATGAAATGTCCCGGCAATGTCCCGGCATGTACCGGCTACCGGGACAACGGGACATGTCCCGGCAATGTCCCGCATATGTACCGGGACAACGGGACACACACCCTAAGGGTGTGTCCCGTTGTCCCGTCTGCGCCGGCGACCCGGGTCCTTCCCGAGGAATGACCGTCGCGGGTAATTCGGACCCCGATCACGCGCTAGTGAGGGTGGTGGGCGCTGAGTGATCTGTGCTGGCATTGGCCGATCACCAGATCAGTGAGCAGACATGCGAGGAGGAGGTAATTATGCAGATACCCATCGAGCGGCCGTGTGACGGCTGCATGCAGCGATTCGGCGACAGCCTGACGCGCGATATTTCAGGCGTCATCGCCGCATTCTGTGCGCACCGTTCGGTCGCCGTCATCGGCATCGCCACCAGTGGCGTGCTCGCGAGTTGGGCGATCAGGCCGGCGCGCAGCGAGGAGGAGACGCGCGCTATCATCGGTACCGCATTCGGCGTTGCGTGGCAGGAGTTGCAAACGCAAATGCAGTGAGCTATGTTCCAGGGGTGTCGCGCATGCCTTGGCCGGTGGACGCGACACACACACGAAGTTCCGGTGTCGTATCGCCTGGCCGGTGGTGCGAAACCGCAAAGCCCTGGAAAGGCCTTGGAACGATGTACGCGCCGCGCGCATGTTGCGCCCGGCATAACGTGCGCCGCTCCGAGGCCTTTTTCTTTTGGCGCGGCGCGAGGGAACGCCATGATGCGAATCGAACACCGCGCCATCGAGCTCGCCGCCCGCGAAAAGGACGGCACTATCCCCGTAACGGTTTCGACCGAAACGCCGGTCGACCGCGGCGACTACTTCGAGGTTCTCGGCCATCGCGAAGGCGAGGTCGATCTCAGCCGCGGGTCGTTGCCGCTCATCGAAAGCCACGACCGGAACAAGGTCAACATCGGCATCGTCGAGGGCATGCGCCTGGTATCGGGCGCGCTGAAGGCGGTGGCTCGACTTGGTGAATCGGATCGCGCGCGGGAGCTGCTCAAGGATATCAAGGCCGGAGTGGTGCGCTACTTGTCGATCGGCTACCAGCTCCTCGACGAGGGCACAGTCGTTGGCGAGAGAGACAGCAAGCCGATACTGCGATTCCGGTTCATGCCCTACGAGATCAGCATCGTAAGCGTTCCCGCCGACATCAACGCAGGATTCTTTCGAGGTGCAACCATGACTGATGCAACGACGAATGACGAGCGCGCGCTGACCGCCGAGCGGGAGCGCGTGCGTGAGATCCACGCGATCGCGACACGCTTCCGTGACCGCGTGGAGAAGATGGACGACCTGGTGACCGAGGCGCTGAACGGCACCACCAGTATCAACGCGTTTCGCGAGCTCGTGTGGAGCAAGTTCGAGGAGGGCGGCAGCCGTGCCCTGGCGCTCGCGGAGACGCAAAACGCATACCCCGGTGCGAGCAGTGACGGCTCCTTCCTCACTCCGAAGGAGCGGGCTCGGTTCAGCCTGACACGGACGATCGAATACCTGCTCGATCCGCGCATGGCGAAGGCGGCGGGGTTCGAGCTCGAGGTCTGTGAGACAGCGGCCAAGCGACTCGGACGTTCTGTGGCGCCGGGACGGATCTGCGTCCCGCATGAGGTGCTCGGCGGGCCGCTACCTTCCGGCCGGCGCCGCGACCTGATGGTCGGCACGCCGACCGGGGGTGCCGAGCTGGTCGCGACCCATCTGCTCGCCGGCAAATTCATCGACCTGCTGCGCAATACGAGCTCGGTGATGACTGCCGGCGCGACGGTCCTGCCCGACCTGGTCGGCAATGTCGCCATTCCGCGCAAGACCGCCAGCGTGACTGGTACTTGGGTGTCGGAGGGCAACGCGCCCAGCGAGGGCAATATCACATTCGACCAGGCCACGATGACGCCGAAGACGTGCGCGGCCTTCGTCGACTTCAGCCGCAAGATACGCCTGCAGGCGACACCGGGCGCCGAGCAGATCGTCAGGACCGACCTGGCCACGGCGATCGCCTTGGCGATCGACCTGGCGGCGCTCAGCGGCAGCGGCACACCTCCTGTGCCGCGCGGTGTGATGAACACTTCCAGCATCGGATCGGTGGTAGGCGGTACGGACGGCGCCGCGCCGACCTGGGACCACATGGTGAACCTCGATGCGGCCATCGCGAATGCGAACGCACCGGCAGAGGGGCGATGCTTTATCACTAACAGCAAAGTGGCAGGCAAGCTGCGCCGCACGCAGATGTTCAGCTCGACGAATGGGGAGACGGTGTGGCAGGCAGCGAATGAGCAGATCGCACCGATCATCGTCAGCAACCAGGTGCCGAGCAATCTCACGAAGGGTTCGAGCAGCGGCATTTGCTCGGCCATCGTGTACGGCGCGTGGGCGGAGCTCTTGATCGGTATGTGGGGCGCGCTCGAGCTGATGGTCGACCCGTACACGTTCGGCACATCGGGTGGCGTGCGGATCGTCGCGCTGCAGGATGTTGACATCGCCGTCCGGCACCCGGTGTCGTTTGCCGTGATGGCCGATGCGCTGACGACCTAAGGGGGCAATGAGTGGTCAGCCCTGCGATCGGGCCTTCTCCTCAGGGTCGGTTGGTGACCGAACGATCGCAGGGATCTTCTTATGGTGACCTACGAGCTCGCAAGGCGTAACGCACGTGCGCACCTGGCTCATATGCGCACTCGTCACGGCATTCGGCGTGCCGTCACCGAGGAGGACATCGACCGGCATATGCTCAATCTGGCGTCGATGGGGCATCTCGATGGCTGGCTGTTCAATGAGCTGCAGGCCGACATCCGCCGGCGCAAGGCTCCACCACTGACATTTGTTTCGGCCGAAACCAACTGAGAGGCGACTCATGGCGAAAGACATCAAGTTTACTGTCAGCCCGGAGGACAAGGCCGCGGCCGCCTTCAATTCGCTCAAAGGCAACCTGGCGAGGCTGCAGAGCAGCGCCTCGCAACTCAGGGGAGTATTGGCCGGCGCGTTCGGTCGCCGAGGCGAATGGATGGGCGACGAAGGTTAAGAAAGCCCCGCGCATTGAGGCCGATGAGAAAGCTCTCATGGAGGCAATCAAGAAGAATACTGAGCTGCAGCGGGAGCGGGGGACATCACGCGATGGTTCGTTGAGCTAGGTAGGAAGGTCGGCCAGCCGCCCCCCAGCCTCCCTGCCGTATCGGGTTCATGTGTCTGTTCAATAACATGTGATCACATGTTAAGAGATCGGTATAACTATATGATCTCTTTCCTTTTTGGCCACTTTGACGTATTATTATTCGTATCAAACCTTTGATGCAGCCCTTTGTTTTTCTAATGCATTTCTATCACTGAGTTTTAGACCAGCGAGAAATGGCCGATAAAACTCCCGGGTTTAGGCGACCACCGATTAGCGAGCTTGTCTGCGGGATTGCGTTTAATCGGCTCAGTGCGTTTGGAGCGCCGTACGTCGGACTCTTATGGAAGGAGTGTTTTCGCGACTTTCCAAATCCCGAGTCGGCCCCGCCTCTACTGACAGGAGCAACGGAGTCCCTTTCTCTTGAGGAGCTACAGTTTCCGCGTATATGGTTCGTTGCTGCCGACGAGCGGACTTTGATTCAAGTCCAGAACGATCGATTGCTCTTTAACTGGCGCAAGAGGGCGGATGATGATGAATACCCGCGCTTCGATACCGTATTCTCGGAGTTCAAAAAGCACTTTGCGAATTTTTCTGCCTTTGTTGCTGCCAATCGCTTGGGCATTATCGAAGCAAAACGCTTTGAACTGACATATGTCAATCACATCCTTGTGGGAGACGGCTGGGAAACGTTTGCAGACATTGGAACCCTATTTCCAGATTTGTCGTGGCGCAACTTGAAAGGTCGATTCTTGCCGACCCCCGAGCTGATGGCTTGGAGGGCGACATTTAGCCTCCCCGACAAAATGGGAACACTCAATGTGTCGATCAGCCCAGGGAAACGGACCAGAGATAAGCGAGACATCCTGCAGATGGAATTAACTGCAATAGGCCATATCGGCGGCGACGCCGACAGTATGTCGCGCTGGTTCAGTGTTGCGCATGATTGGATCGTTTTCGGTTTTGCAGATCTAACAAGCGAAAAAGTTCAAGCCGAACTTTGGCAGAGGACAGCATGATTGAGTATTCACTTAAGGATGACGACCGCACGCCGACGACAGTCGACTGGTCCGACGCAGATTGGCCGGAAATGGCTGCGGAAGCAGAATCGTTCAAGGGCTTCCTACGGTACAAGGGCGAAATGCAGAGCCCTCTGGCGGACGATTACGTCTTTTCGTTTGCCCAAGTCCTAGGGGATACACCTGTGGTCGTAATGGTGAAGGCAGCGAAGAGCACTATCATTTCCCCATCAATCGGACGGCTTCAAGGTGGCACTGCAGAGCAGTTGAAGCGCAGCCTTTCGAAAAGTCGGCACCACGAGTTCGCCGAACCCCACCACACCGTATTCAAATTGCCTTTTTGTGATCCAGAAATGGATGACTATACGTTTGCTGGGTGCCTATCATCAGCATTTGCTGAGCGAGAGGTGCGACAGCTAAATCGCGACAAGATAGTAAGCATTATCGCGCGAATCGACTGTACGCAGGCAGTAAGTGAACGAAAGAAAATTGCAGCGCGCCTTACGACTCTCTTTGAAGCCCGGGCGGCGGAGGAGATCGAGGACCGACCGATGGCTGTCGGTTCGCTGCTTTGCTTTGAACGCTTTTTAACTCAATTCCCAGGCATAAAATACCCTGCCTTGTCATTGAGTCCGAACGGAACTCTACTCGCAGAATGGAGGAGACAAAGTGGCGCCAAATGCCTCCTGCACTTTCTGGCCGATCAATACGTGATCGCCTTGTTCGTTCTGCCCGAGGTGGATTTGCCGTTTCAATTTTTTCGGACAACGGCGACGGTTTCAGTTCGATCAATAGGACAACACATAGCGCGGATGAATGCATCCAGCCTAATAATCGATGAGAAGGAAGGATCGTGAAGGACGATCCGATTCCAGCGGAGCATCATGTTACCAGGCTCTGTACAAAGACACGGCTTAACGACGAGCTAACCTGGCCGCTCGCAACTGCATTCATGCTCAAGACTCCCACGGAAGAGTATTTATCGGTTAATTGGATTGAGTTCTTTCGCGAACTTTCTGAGGTGGAGGCAGTTGGGCGAATTCAGGTCGCACTAGCCGGAAAGATGTCAGTTCAGCCGTCGAATAGGCTGGCCGTGCTTAGGGTTGGTGATTTGATAGAAAGCGTACGAAATGCCACTCATGAGGACGTTACTCCTAGAGTGTTGCATCGGCCAGATGAACCGAAGCCGGACGAATCGCATTCGGGGATATTTGGCCTTCCGAGCAGCGACGAGGAGAAAAGACTTAATGTCGCGGACGCATTACTTGCAGCAGTGAGCAAGGTCTTCCCCGCCAAGTAACGGTCCGATCGTCCGTCATACTAAAGGCCTCGATTGGTCCCCCCCTGATTCGTCCGACGGTGATGATAGGCATTACCTAAAAGTTACCCAGGACCTAATAAGTAACTAAGGTAACCTCACCAACATATTGAAATGTATGGCGCTCCCTGCGGGAATCGAACCCGCGTTTTCGCCGTGAGAGGGCGACGTCCTGGGCCGCTAGACGAAGGGAGCGGATGCGGGGCCGGGCCCGCAAGGGGTGGTATTATAGTCAACCGCTGCCTTCGCTCAACGGAATTTTCGAGCGGCCGACGCCGCGCACCCTCGCCACATACGCCACCCCGAATGACAGACCATACCCTGACCAGCGGCAACGTCGTCCCTCTGCGGCCGCCGCCCCGGATCATTCCCCGCGCGGAGCACTGCATCTCGCGATCCCAGATTTCGGAGTACGCGCTGAAGGTGCTTTACCGGCTCAAGAATGCCGGCTACCAGGCCTACCTGGTCGGCGGCAGTGTGCGCGACCTCCTGCTGGGGCGCAGGCCCAAGGACTTCGACATCGCCACCAACGCTCATCCCGAGCAGGTCCGCGAGCTGTTCAAGAATTGCCGCCTGATCGGCCGCCGCTTCCGTCTGGCGCACGTGCATTTCGGACCGGAGATCATCGAGGTCGCCACCTTCCGCAGCAGCGATGAGGCCCAGGCCGAGGCCGAGGGCGACCGGGTGATGGAGGATGGCCGGATCCTCCGCGACAACGTCTATGGAAGCAGCGTGGAGGAGGATGTCTGGAGGCGCGATTTCACCGCCAACGCCCTGTATTACAACATCGAGGATTTCTCCATCGTCGACTACGTGGGCGGCGTGGCCGACATACAGGCTCGCCAACTGCGTCTGATCGGCGACCCCTACGCACGCTACCGCGAGGACCCCGTGCGACTGCTCAGAGCCATCCGGTTCGCGCAGAAGCTGGGCCTCGCCATTCACCCGGACACCGAACGCCCCATCACCGAGCTCGGCCATCTCCTGGAGCAGATCCCTTCCGCCCGCCTGTTCGAGGAGGTGCTGAAGCTGTTTCTCGGCGCCCATGCCCTGCCGACCTACGAGGCGCTGCGGCACTATCGGCTGTTCGGGCACCTGTTCCCCGACGTCGAAACGGCGCTTGCCGAAGGCGGCGACGGCACCGCGAGCCGCTTGGTCGCGCTGGCCCTGGCGAATACCGACCGCCGCATCGCGGCGGACAAGCCTGTGACCCCCGCGTTCCTGTTCGCGGCCCTGCTCTGGCCGCCGTTGGTGCAGCGGGAGCAGTACCACCGCGGTCACGGACACCCGCCTCTGATGGCCATGCAGCTGGCGCAGGAGGACGTCGTTTCGCGGCAGGCGGCGCGCGTGGCCATTCCCCGGCGCTTCACGCAGGTGACGCGTGAGATCTGGTCCCTACAATGGCGCCTCGAGCAGCGGGCGCCGAAGTCCGCGCTGCGCATGCTCGGCCATCCGCGCTTCCGAGCAGCGTACGATTTCCTCCTGCTGCGCGCCGAGGCCGGCGAAGCCCTGTCGGACAGCTGCCAGTGGTGGACGCGATTCCAGGCGGAGAACGAGCATGCCCGCAGCCAGATGCTGAGCGAGCTGCCGTCGCAGCCGCGCCGCCGCAAGCGGCGTCCCGGCCGGCGCAAGCGCGCCGGAGCCGCTCATACGCCATGAGCGGCGTGGTCCGGGCTTACATCGGTCTTGGCAGCAATCTGGAGGATCCGCGCCGGCAGGTTCGCACGGCGATGGCGGAGCTGGATGCCCTGCCCTACACGCGCCTCGTCGCTCGATCCTCGCTCTACAGGTCGGACCCCATGGGTCCACCCGATCAGCCCGACTACATCAATGCCGTGGCGGCCGTGGACACGTTGCTGACGCCACCTGCCCTGCTCGATGCGCTGATGGGAGTGGAGCGCGCGCACGGCCGCGTCCGGAACGCCACGCGTTGGGGCCCGAGGACACTGGACCTCGATCTGCTGGTGTACGGCGAAGGGGTCATTTCCGAGGGAAGGCTGACGGTGCCGCATCCGGGCATCGCGGAGCGCGCATTCGTGCTCCTTCCTCTGCTGGAGATCGCTCCCGATCTCGAGATACCCGGACGCGGCCGCGTAGCCGCTCTCGCGGCGGTCCTTGCAGATGACGGCATCGAGCGCCTGAACGGCGATGAGTGAGAAGCGACCCGCTTACATCGTCGTGGAGGGGCCCATCGGGGTCGGCAAGACGACGCTGGCGAAACGTCTCGCCCGCAGCCTGGACTCGGCGTTGTTCCTGGAGGCGCCCGAGGAGAACCCGTTCCTGCAGCAGTTCTACAGCGATCCGGTGCGAACGGCGCTGCCCACGCAGCTATCCTTCCTGTTCCAGCGCGCGAAGCAGGCACAGGCGCTGCGCCAGGGCGACATGTTCCGGCCCACGCGGGTCGCCGACTTCATGATGGAAAAGGACCGGCTCTTCGCGCGCCTCAACCTCACCAGCGAGGAGCTAAACCTGTACAATCTGCTCTACCAGCAGCTCGCCATCGAACCGCCGGCGCCCGATCTGGTGATCTATCTGCAGGCCCCGGTCGAGGTGTTGAAGGAACGCATCGCACGCCGCCGGCACGACTATGAGAAGAACATTTCCTCTGCCTACCTGACGCGTCTCGTGGATGCCTACGTGGAGTTTTTCTATCACTACGCGCAATCGCCGCTGTTGATAGTCAACACCGCGGACGTCAACCTCGCGGACGGCCTGCGCGAGTACGAGGCCTTGCTGGCGATGGTTCGACACGGTCCGGTGGGCAAGCAGTTCGTCAATCTGCACGCCGGTGCCTACCCGCCTCCCGAGCCCCTCGCTGCGATCGGCGGTCAGTCACCGCGGCGCGCTTCCCAGGAGGAGCAGGCATGAGCCAGCAGCCGCCGGTCCGCAACAAGATCTCCATAACGCACCTGCGCGACATGAAGGCCAGCGGCGAGCGGATTGCCTGCCTCACCGCCTACGACGCCACCTTCGGCCGCGTGCTCGACGAGGCGGGCGTGGAGGTCATCCTCGTCGGTGACTCGCTCGGCATGGTCATGCAGGGCCATGACAGCACCCTGCCGGTGACGGTCAACGACATGATCTACCACTCCGCCAACGTGCGACGGGGGGTGGATCGCGCGATGCTCATGACGGACATGCCCTACATGAGTTACGCGCAGCCGGACCAGGCGCTGTCGACGGCGGCGCGCATCATGAGCGAAGGGCGCGCGCAGATGGTGAAGCTGGAAGGCGGCGGCTGGGTGGCAGGAACGGTGCGACTGCTGACCGAGCGCGGCATCCCGGTGTGCGGACATCTCGGCCTGCAACCGCAGTCCATACACCGGCTGGGCGGCTATCGCGTGCAGGGCCGCGATGCGGAATCGGCGCGGCAGATCCGCGAGGACGCCCGCGTGCTGGCGGATGCCGGGGCAGTCATGCTGCTCTTGGAATGCGTGCCGCGCTCGCTCGCCGCGGAGATCACCCGCGCGCTCCCGATCCCGGTCATCGGCATCGGCGCGGGTGGCGATTGCGACGGTCAGATACTCGTGCTCCACGACATGCTCGGCATCGGGTTCTCGCACCGCTTCACGCGCGATTTCATGCAAGGCAGCCGCAGCATTGCAGAGGCGATCGAGCGCTACGTAAAGGCGGTGAAAGCCGGGGATTTTCCCGCCCACGAGCACGGTTTCGATTGACGGGAAACGCCCCGCCGCGATCACTGCCGCTCATGAGGCCTGTCGATGACATCGATGAGTTGCACTCCATCCTTGCCGCATGGCGACGCGCCGGTGACACGATCGCCCTGGTGCCGACGATGGGCAATCTGCACGCCGGCCACCTTGCGCTGGTAAGGCAGGCCGGCGCCATTGCCTCGCGCACCGTCGTGAGCATATTCGTCAATCCGATGCAGTTCGTGACGGGCGAGGACCTCGATCGTTATCCGCGCACTCCGGAGGCGGATCGGCGCATACTGGCGGACGCGGGCGTGGACGTCGCTTTCATGCCGTCGGTCGCCCAGATGTATCCGCACGGGTATGCCGACACGACCCGTGTGCACGTGCCGGTCCTCGAGAGCATCTACTGCGGCGAATTCCGGCCCGGTCATTTCACCGGCGTGGCAACGGTCGTGGCCAAGCTGTTCAACCTGGTACAGCCCGACTATGCCGTGTTCGGCGACAAGGACTTTCAGCAGCTGCTGCTCGTCAGGCGGATGGCGGCGGACCTGCGGTTCCCCATCGAGATCGTCGGCGTGCCGACCGTACGCGACGCCGACGGATTGGCCCTGTCCTCCCGCAACTGCTACCTCTCCGCAGAGGAGCGCAAACGCGCACCGAGGCTATACGAGATCCTGAAAGGGTTGGCCGCGAGGCTCGAGACGGGGAGAACGGAATATCCTGCGTTGCAGGCCGAGGCCGTTTCCGAGCTGTCGGCCGCAGGCTTCAAACCGCAGTATGTCGCGATCTGCCGTGCCGAGGATCTGCAGCCGCCGAGTAGCGCCGATCGTGAACTGGTGATCCTGGCGGCGGCGTGGCTGGGCAACACGCGCCTCATTGATCACGTCGAGGTCAGGCTCGGGTAAGCGTGCGTGCGGCGCCTGTGGCGCTATCTTCCGCTGCCCTTCTTGTCGATGTCCTGCTTCTGATTCAGCACCGTGGCGAGCTCCTCGAGCAGGTAGAGGTCGTGCAGCTGCGTGCGTACCTTCGCCTCGCGCGCCTTGCGCTTGATGCGCTCGCTTTGCGAAGTACGGGAGCGTCCGCGCTTGTTCGCGGCGGCGGCCTGCTGCTCCTGCTCGGAGATCCAGTCGGAGAGTTCCTTTTCGAGCTGACTGCGTAGCTGCTCCTGCTGTTCGTAGGTCTGCTCCATCATGCGCTCGTTGGCGGCGCGTGCCTGCTCCAGGCGCTCCTCGATACGCACCGCGTCGCGCAGGCGCTCCGCCGCTGCCGCGGCCTCGGCCTTGACGGTCTGGATGTCCATCTTGATCTGATCGACCGCGACGTTCGTCGTGTCGAGATCGCGCTGCCGGCTCTGCAAATCATTGAGGTGCTGCTGCACGGTGCGCTGCAGATTCTCGGCCTCCTCGCGGGCCCGGCGGGCCTCCTCCATCTCGGCCCGGAGCTTGCGGCGCTCCTCCTCGAGTTTGCTGAGTTCCTCCTGCAGACGGTTCTGCTCGATGATGCGCGCCTGTTCGTGGGCGTTGCGATACTCGGCGATAATCTCCTCGGCCTCCTGCGCGGCGGCGCGGCGTGCCGCTTCCGCGGCAGCCTTCTCGCGCTGAACCAGCTCGAGCATCGCAGTGTTGCGCAGGAACTCCGTCTCTATCTTCTTGCGCTCCTCCGCGAGGCGTGCCTCGGCCTCCTCGCGCAGCCTGCGCTCCTGCTCCTGTTGCTGGATCAATTGAGCCTGGGCCGCCTCGAGGCGTTGCCGCGCCTCTTCCTCGAGCCTCCGCCTTTCCTCCGCGAGGCGTGCCTCGACCTCCTCGAGCAGGTGACGCTCATGATCCTGCTTGCGCGAGAGCTCGGCATGTGCGGCCTCGAGCTGCCTGCGTGCCTCGGCCTCGATGCGCTCCTTTTCCTTGATCAGCTTCGCCTCGGACTCCGCGCGCAGGCGTCGTTCCTGTTCGTGCTGCTGCAACAGTTTCGCCTGGACGAGCTCGAGCTGCGCGCGTGCCGCGCCCTCGAGCCTCTGGCGGTCCGCGGCCAGCGTCGCCTCGGCCTCCGCTTTCATCGCCTGGATGCGCTCGAGTTCCTCCGCATTTCGGCGGTACAGTTCCTCGAGCCGCTTCTTCTCCGCCTGCAGTCGCGCGTCGGCCTCGGCCTTGATGCGTTGCAGCTGCTCTTCCTGCTCCTGTCGTTGGCGCGCGGCCTCGAGTTCCGCCGCACGCTTCTGCTCCTCGATCTCGTGCTTTAGCCGGCGCGCCTCCTCGAGAAAATCGGTGGCCTTGCGGGCTTCGGAGTCGAGTTTCTCCCGTTCACGGCGCAGCCGCTCCTCTATCTCCTTCTCCGCGGCGCGGCGCGCGGCCTCCGCCTCGGCACTCAATCGCTGGCGCTCCGCCTGAAGGCGCTCCTCGATGGCCTTCTCGGCCTGGCGCACCAGCTGCTGGCGTTCTGCCTGCAGGCGCTCCTGCAGCTCCCGCTCCGCCGCCTTTTTTGCGGCCTCCGCCTCAGCCTGCAGACGCTTGGCCTCTTCCAGCGCGAGTGCCGCCCGCGCCAATTCGGCCTTGAGCACTGACGCGCGCACCTCGGCCTCGGTCGGATCGGCAACCGGATTCGGCAACACCGAGATGGGCACGGCCGGTGCGGGTTCGGCCTCCACGACTGCAGGATCGGCCGCCGTTCTCTGCTTCGGCTTGGCCGCGCCGCCCTTGCCGCTCGCCTTGCCGGCGGCCGGTGCGGGCGCGATGTACCGGAAATAGCCGCCCTCGAGATAGCTCGCCTTGAAACCGCGCTCCGTCAGCACGAACGCGGCCACTGAACTCCGGCTGCCGGTGTCGCAGTAGGCGATGTAGTGCTTGTCGTGATCGAGCTTCGCGGCTTGCGCCCGAAGCATGCTCAAAGGGACATTCATGCTCCCGGGTATGGAACCGGCGGCATGCTCGTCACGGAACCGCACGTCGAGCCACACCGCGCCGGCCTTGCTGACCTGGTCGCAGCCCTGCTCATAGTTCACGGTGCTGATGAGCGGATTCTTGATGAGATTTACGAAATCGTCCTTGGTCAGCCGCAGCAACGTGCCGGCGCTGAGCATCCGTACCGTGGCGTTGCGGCGGGAGCCCGACACCAGCGCCTCCTCGCCGAAGCTGTCCCCGACGCCGAGTTCAGCGAGCTTCACCTCCTGCCCGCTGCTGGTGTTGCGCAGCACCTCGCAGCGGCCCTCGCGGATCAGGTAGTAGTAGTCGCCGGCGTCGCCCTGCTTGACGATGACATCGCCCTTTCTGTAAGAGACC